>Ga0247758_1000660_pt1 | contig 30021 bp, 30 predicted proteins | sample UWRJL156409C4_FD_180950 | JGI IMG/M metagenome (GOLD analysis project Ga0247758, IMG submission 180950) | Plant litter microbial communities from Arlington Agricultural Research Station in Wisconsin, United States - UWRJ-L156-409C-4 | ecosystem: Environmental > Terrestrial > Plant litter >... | reverse complement strand
TGGGTGTGCAGACAGCGAAAAAAGGTACGATATGATCCTGTGAGGGGGGCGTGGGACAAGAAATAAAAGTGGGGCATGATCATGTGAGAGGGCTGTGGGAGAAGAAAGAAATGGGTGTGTAGCTAAAGAAAGTGGGGCATGATCATGTGAGGGGTGGGGAGAAGATTCGACTGCTCAGCCCCGCGGTACGAAAGGTACCCGCTGGATCTTCTCGTGATTGCTGATTAGATTCCTGGCTGATTCGTCAGATCTGATCGGCCGGCCTCACAGGGGCGTGGGTCGTGCATGGTGTGTTGCTTCCGGAACTCGAGACGGCATCTTGTCGCACTGAGCAAAACGAACCCCGTTTTTGCAAGTATTTCAACGATCTGCACTGACAGAAAATGAAAAGGGACCTACTTATTCTTTCCGAACCGACGATATTGTCTCTCTCATTGGTATTGTTCTGCAAGACCTTCGAGATCAGGCCTGGTGACTGCCAGCATCACCAGAATCACACCTCTCAGCCAGGCGATCGATTGACAGCATAGCGGCAATCAGGGTTTCCAGTCACCCGCCCTCTCTCTCTCCGACTGCGACCAGCGCCCAAATCCCGTTTTCGGGAATTCCAACAAATTACGCACTCATTTAACTCAAGATCGCGGGGCTTAGTCGGTCCCGCCGCCGACCGCCACCATTCGCTGTACGGCTCGACGATCCAGGAAGGGCTACACGCTGGATCGACCATGTGGTCGGCCAGGCGGTCGGGAGCATGCTTCTGCCAAGAGAGCCGGCTCGTGGCTCGAGAGAGTTTTGATGGCGAGAGCAATGAGGCTCAGCTCGAGCACGACCCATGCATGCCGGGGAGCCACGCGGGATACTCATCACCTGCACCACGGCCATGGCCACGACTGCTGGATAGGCGAGTAGGCGTAGGAGCCGTCTGCTGGGGCCAGCCTTAGCGGCTGCCTTGGGGGTCTCACTCTGAGGAGTGGGAGGCGTGGTGGTGAGATAGGATGCACATTAATCTTTGTGAGCAACATAGCTCTCGTAATTAATCACCTTGCATTACGGTGGATGCACATCGGTGGGCTGTTTATTATGCGTGCGAGCGGGAGGACGGCATTACTATCTACAGTTCACGCGACATTGGCGAAACGTTGACAGTGGTGGGTATCTACAAGCTGTTGGCATGCCTTAAGGCAATTGGGCGGTAGGTTGAAGAGGAGTTCAAGGACTGGTTCCAGCAGAACATATGCGATGTCTAGAGGGGGCGAGGGGGTCGAACGCATGGTTAGTCGCAAGCTATTCTTAGTAATCAAGACGTCTCTTTACATGTAAACTGAGCCATCAACGCGGCAGCTCTGCTGATTGACGAGGGGGATCGGAAGCCTTCTCGTTGCGTGCGCCGTTGCGCTCTGTCAATTGCATCGAGACTGGAGATCAGAGTCTGGTCATCGGGAGACTCGCCTGGCCGCCGGGACGCCAAGGACAACCCGACATAAGGCTGGATTAGCTACAAAGCGGTGAGTCAGGACTTGGATTATTACCCATGGGTATTTAGCCAAGCCTCCTAATCAAGGGCACGTTGGTATATGCCTTGTGGGTCTGGGTCTTCCGAGATGACAACTGTAATGACTCGCAGGCCGTCACCCTGGGGCGGTACGGCCTAAACGACACCATGCTTGATGGCTTCGGGCGCGGATTACGCCAAGTGCTGTTGGCCGAGCTTCGTGGAACTCTTCGGGACCAAAACTTAGCATAAGAGACGAGAACCGGGCCTCAAAAGACTTTACTTCGTTCGGCGGCGGGCTTAGGAAAATTTTGACGATAGGGGGCCGCACGCAAGGATAAAGTAGTAGGCGGAGCCTTAGTAGCCGAGGCAGCCGTCAGCGTCAAGGGTAACAAGTGGTGGCGCCGAAGAGGTACAACTGGTAAATAATATGTCATACCCTTCTCGCTGTCTGCCACAGTGAGGTGGCAGCCCAGGCGCCCAAGGAACCCTTCACGTGGGTGCTTGCCTGGCGCGCTGTGCCCACCGCCGGAGAACATCCCTCTTTGGGTCGCTTTAGACGCGTTCTCCGGCTTGGTGTCGCGAGGCCTGCTTGGCAGAACCATCGATCTCTCACCCAAAACTTAGCTAGCGGAAGGGACGAGACAATGTGAGGCGGCCGGTCGAGGCGGGACTGCTGGCACGGATTGCGGAAACTGCCGCTTTCGCTTTAAGCCGATGTGCGGCTCAACTTGGGGCTTTATGGACTCACCCCTGTGGACTGAATCGCGGGCCAATTTTCGCAACAAAACATTCCACCCGTGAGGCCATGCGGATTACGGTACCCGCTTCTGTATGATTCCGCACCAGCCCTCAACCAATGTCCAGGGACGTCGCTGAGCAAACGGCGTAGGGTGAACCGCAAGCCTCCATGTTCGACGCGCAGGAGGGTCGTTGTCTTCAGGTAGGTCGATAACGTCGTTGGGTTCCTAGCGCTCGGGGCGGGCCGCTATCTTTGGTGAGACGCCTCAGGGGTCTCTTTGTTGCGTCGACTGTCCGCATCAGTCGAGGATCGCTGAGCTTGTCGAATTGCATGTGCGTCAATGGCTAGGCGGGGAGCGTTGAGAGCACGTCACTTGTAGAAACACTGCCGCTGGCTCTTTGGCTCGTGCTGTACGAGTTGGGGCCGGCTCGTTGTCAGCACCGGCGGGAGTAAGGTAAGGCTGCCGAGGGAATGTCGAGAGTGGAGAGGAATGAGAGGAGTGGCGTTGAGCAGTTGAGAGCGAAGTCGAGAAAATTGGTGTCCACGGCGGGCACAAGGCGCCCAGTTCACAAGGGCGCCGTGGACGGTGACGAACGGCTCATGTCCTGTCCCGGGATCGTTCTCGGCGCGCCCATGTTCTCTAGACGGGGACGCAGCAGGGTAGCGGCCGATTCGAGTCGAAGGTGGCAGGGACCTAGGCTCGGGGGCCACTATCGGGCGGCGAGGATAGTAGGGCGTAGCAGATACCAGATCGGAAGGTTCTAGCAAGTGCAGATCGGCATACAGAGGAACAGCGGTCAGAAGGATGGCTAGTCGCGCTGGAGTTTGTATCTGTTAAGCGAGAAGACCCGAAAGCTCTCGGCGCGCCGTTCTGCAGGAGGCCACCAGTGCCTTTCCTACCCCCCCTACTTATTCCCAATCCGAGAGATGCGTAAACCTTGAATCGGGTGGTCAGTCATTGTAGTGAAGAGAAGACTGTGAGGAAGGGGGGGTTGTACTCCAACCATCAATGACAAGCATCTCGTTATAGCTGCTGAGGAACGGTGAGATACCACTTCTTGCCCACCGGTGAGATGAGAGTAATGGATCGGATGGCTCGGCAATCTCGCTCGACAATTGCAGACTGCTAATCGCTTTGGAACAAGAACATCTTTTCTGCAATGTGAGTCGGCTGGGACGCCCGCCGGCGTTCAGCCGGACCGACGAGTAGGTCAAAGTCGCGGGCCGTGTACCACCATGCTGGCCCCGCTCTTCGGTTGTCAGCATCATCGCGAGAGCCTCGAAGGCCGTAGGACGCAGGCTCGGGAGGGCGCATGTCAAGTGTCGAGATGGCCGAGCTTCGTGGCGGGACCACAGCTTAGCACAAGGGACCTCGGGAAGGTTCGGTAAAGGGGTCTCGGCAGCTGTTGAACAAGAGGGAGATTGGCCAGAGGTCTGGCAGGACGGTAAGACATGGCAAAACCTGTTCATCGGAGCTTCGAAGTTGACAGGATCAGGGTTCCCCCCCCCCCCCCCCCCCCCCCCCCCCCAAGGCAGCCCGAGTCGAGAACGATTTCGCGGGTAGGAACCTGGTCATGTACAACCTCTGGCCACACACAGTCAGCCCAGGCCCACCAGTCGTGAGCCACCACAAAGAGGCTCAAGAACCCTCTAACGACGAGAGTGCCAGGCTGGTGGACGCTGAGATGGAACTGTACGAGAAACAAATGGAAACCTGGGACAGGGAGCACACAGACAGCGGGAAGTGGTGGAACGTCAACAAAGGGGTGTGGTGGCCCCACGGCTGGAGGACCGAAAAGGAAAGGACCCAAAGCAGGTAACGTAGTCGTCAAAGATTGATAAAGAACACTCTTCCCTACCAGAAAGGAAGTAGGGTTTGATGAGGTTCTAGAAACACGCCCCTTAAGGGTCATTCACAAAGGTGAAAACCGCACGACTCAAATTAATAGGTTCATCCCACGCATTATTCTCCCCGCATAACGTGTCACCCTACGGCCCGTGCCCTCCTGCATGACATGTCACCACCTGTTGGTTACCCCGCATCGGCGCGACGCGTCAACGCTGTCCAGGGCTGTGCATATCGTGCGCCTTTCCTGACTCCTCGGCCACACACCTCCACAACACCACCATTCCCCGTCATCGCATTCCAGTTATAGCTGCCATGGCGCAAAACAACGCCTTTGTCGTCGCTGTCGGCCCCGGCTTTGTTGCCTATGTTGACGGGCATTTTAATGTTATCAACTAGCGGCTCACGGCGGTCGAGCAACAACTTGTTACAGGCTTCCAACAAGTTGCTGCAGGCTTCTAGCAACTTGGCCAGCAACTTGGCCAGCTACAAGGCCAGCAACTTGGTCAGCAACTTGATCAGCCGATGGCAGCACTTGGTCAACAACTCGATCAGCAACTTGATCATCGGATGGTAGCACTTGGTCAACAACTCGATCAGCAACTTGGCCAGCAACTTGGTCAGCAACTTGGTCAGCAGCCGCAGCCCAACCCGCAGCTCAACTAGGCGTTGAATGCGGATTTGTTGGATTTATCGATTGAGGTGGAAGATGTCCGGATTATGGGTGAAGAAACCAGAACCAAGTTGGAAAACATCCGAATTGGAAAGAGAAACTGGCACCAGTACGTTCCTACTGCACTATCTTCTTGTCTGTGCTAACAAGGCAGTTAGTACTACAAATTCTCATGGTGGCCATCTCCAGCCGCTTTGCGATATCCGGACAGGAGAGGTGATCCCTGCGTATCCTAGAACTCTTACTGATATCTCGAATCTTAATGCATTCGAGGCAGAGCGTATTCTGCGAGCCTTGCAGCAGGAGCTGGGCCTGCTGCGTTGTCAGATAAGAGGGAAAGGATCCGGCACTTGACGACAAATCAGATGTAAAGGACTACTAGCCGATATGGAAATCACATTCATAACATGATGGTGATGGGCGTTGTGAAACGGCTGATAATGAGGACTAGTGACTGGTGACAGACGGGGAGAGGGAATAGTCGAGTCGACAAAGGGAAGCGATCACGTATCCCGTCAACCACTTGGTAAAGAGTCCGAGACAGATGTGCACCGTTATCTTCGTCAATAAGCTGTACGGTCCACCCGATTGACTCGGCAACGAGGCTTGGGCCGCCATCTCCCGAGCCATCAGCGAGATCCTCTACAACGGCCACGACAACACGTCTGTCGTGGCAGCACCTGAGCCAGCCGACCCCCCGGCTCTCGAACCCATCGGCAACCTCTACGACGACGCCGGCCTGGCCCAGGCTATCGCGCAAGCAGGCGATCCTATGGCCCTCGACTGCATCACCGTCGCCACTCCTGTCAGATCCGACAGCAGTGCACGCACACCCCGCCTTCACAGCACATCTCCCCTTACACCGGACCCCCCGGCGTTATCGTGTACACCCACCGTGACAGCGACTTCCGCCAACCCACGACCTCGGCCGCACGCTCAACAACTTCTTCACCCCGTCCGGCTACGGCGCAGCCTCCCTCTCTGGAAGCAAGGCGCAGCCAGACCACAAGCTCGTCACCATCACCCCTAGTCGTCGCGTTGCCGGCCCCGACCCTGCCTGGCCTGCTACCCCGAGATTCACAAGGCGGCCGTTGTGGTGGAGATCCCCAAGCCAGGCAAACCCCTCACCGCACGCCACACAGCTAAAGGCTGGCGGCCTATCACTTTGTTGTCCACCATTGAGGCCAGCGCCTAGTCTCGCGGTGCCTAGAGAAGGCCGCCCACACCTGCCTCTACAACTGGGCCGAAGCCACGGCACCAACGCGCGGGCCGTCACAGCCGAACTCCATCAGCCAGTCAACCACGCCCTACGCAGCGCCTATCTTGGCATGGCGAACTACACCTACGGCAACGGTCCGAAGGATCCCTGGTCGACCACCCACTGCAGTCATAGCCGGCCAACGACGCGCAGTGTACCCTAGGCGACCACCTGGTAGCGTAGCGCATCGGGCAGCAGGTCAGCACGCGCCTAACCTGGCCCCCCTACAGAGTCCTCTGCCCTGGAGCCCGACCACGACCTCGAGTGCGTGTGGCAGTTGCAGGGATGGGGATGGGTGGACTGTTTCTGGGTTGCAGGGAAGCGACGGTGTTTTCGTTGTCGTTGGTGTAGAAATACTCGCATGTCGAATTCGTGTTGAATAAAGAGATATAGCAGCTTCAGGATGAGGAGTTGAAGCGCTGTCTCGGTCCCTCGGTTGAGAAGAAGGATCATGTCGCCATGCATACTAAAAATCTTGACGACTCGGTTCGTCAATGGAGCGGAGGGCGATGCCGCCAAGACTGCTGCTCCGGCCCTGGGTGGTCTGCACTGATAGCAGCACTGAGCCTCTGGCCACAAGGCGGCCGCACTCTTTAGGCCTCAGGCAGCTAGCGTAGACTGTCTCAGCTGGCTGGACCCCTCCGTGCTCCGGCAGTTCGCTGCTCGTGCATGAGGTTGATGGGATGGTTATGGCCGTGGCCAGCTGGACTGTCTGTCTTGGGAAGCGCGACGTTAGGGCAGTGGGCGATGAGCCGTCGCCAGAGCGACTGGGGAGCGACGATCTTGCGGGAGCGCTGCTTGTCCTCAGCACTTATTCTACCCACTGAACTTGAAGGCGGTAAGACAAGCGACAGAGCAGCTCCAACGCACTCCTGTCGAGCGATATCACGAATCTCTCCTGCTCATCCATCCTCCGATATTCTCGCTCGATCCCTCAATATGACACAATGTTGCCGTCATTGGGGGGCTCCCTCTTTTGCGGCACGCCTTCCTTTGTCGCCCGCCGCCTCTTTTACGACGCAACCCCTTCCCGCTTGGGACATGGCTTTCCCCCGGACATGTTTCCCCATAACCTCCCAGTTGGATCCTCACCATGTCCGACGCCAATGCGCAAACCGTGCGTGACTTGCAAGAGCGCATCGCGAACCTGGAACAAGAGGCCAAAGAGCTGCGAGACGCGCAACGCAAAACCACGTTTGAAGAGTTCTTGGTCGCGTGCCATGGCGTGCATTGTGACCTGAAGATGGCGCCCCCTGAGTTTTCTTCGACCGGAGACAACACTGCCGTCACCGGCTGCCAGTACCCAGCCTTGCTCCAGCGCTGGGAGCAGTTCGACACACTGCACCAAGAAATCTACGATTCTGTCTGTCGCATGCTGGGAAGCCAACAGCTGTTCCCGGAACGCATCGGGACAGACATCCTCCGCAACGTGGTGGCAGAGCAACCTGCTGGCACCGAGAAAGACATCGACAGGTTCAACTTAATCGGGGTCGAATACCTTGCGAAAAAGATCCTCAAGGCGATGGTGCAAGTCGAAGCAGACACAGCTGCCAAGTTCAACTTTTCCGAGTATCGTGTCTCCAACACCGACCGCGGAGTGATTCTTACGCACAGGACGATGATGCGGCGATACGTTATCGCGTTCCTGGTCGGCGCTATGGCCCTTGGATGGGGCGTTTGGCATGTCGGTGATGGTTCCGACACTAAGCGCTGGCGTAAGCGGTGCGAGGAGGTCAAGGAGGCGTTTGTCAGCAGCTGGAATGCTTATTCTGAGCATGCTTGGGGTATGTTCCTCTTCCTCCTGGGTATCGAGACGATGCTCACCACTCCCATCTGCTAGGCCAGGACTGCTACCATCCTGTTACGTCGCAGGGCTCCCAGATGAGCCCCCACGGCCTCGGATGGATCGTCGTCGACAACCTTGACACCATGATGGTTATGAATCTGACCGAACCACTTGCCGACGCCCGCCGATGGCTGCACCGTTCTCTATCGTACGACCAGGACCACGCAGTGAATACCTTTGAAACCACAATTCGCATGCTCGGCGGGCTGCTCTCTGCACACTACCTCTCAACCCGGCTTCCTGGTGTAGCCTCACGACGTGACCCAGTTACCTGACGCAGGCGGTGGACTTGGCCGATCGCCTGCTCGCGGCCTTCTCGTCCCGGTCTGGGGTCCCTTACGCTAGCGTGCACCTTAGACAGGGTGTAGGGTTAGTATCCCACGCGAATGGGGGCGCTTCATCTACGGCCGAGGCGGCTACTATACAGCTCGAGTTCAAGTACCTAACCCATCTAAAGGTAACGAGGAGTACTGGCGTAAGGCAGAGAGGGTTATACAAGTGTTAGACGACAATGCCGTAGAGGTTGGTTTAGTTCCCATCTTTGTCCACCCGGAAACGGGCCGGTTCACAACATCTGAGATCCGTCTAGGGAGTCGTGGCGATGCCTACTACGGTCAGTTCTCTCATTCTCCTCCTCCTCCACCTCCTCCTAACCCTCTCCCTCTCTCATCTCTTCCACGGGATGTATACCTTATCAAGCAGTACCTTCAGACATGGAGTATGGAGCCCATCTATCTCGAGATGTGGGAGGGGGACGCCTCCTGCCTAAGATGGTCCACCTAGTCTGCTTCCTCCCCGCATCTATTATGCTTGGTGCCACGGGCGGGCGCACGCTGGCCGAGGCTCACAGCCTGCCAGGATGGACAGACGACAAGGAGCGGCAGGTGGAGCTAGCCATGGAGTTGATGAAGACGTGCTGGGCCATGTACGCGGTCACGCTGACCGGTCTGGCTCCCGAGATCGCGTGGTTTGACGTAGCTGAAGCCGATCTCGACCCGAGGCCCGGGGATCGACGACCGCTAGGGCGGCGCTCGCGTAATGGGTTAGCCGCGTGGAAGGGTGACGTTATCATTAAGCCGCGGGATGCACATAATCTGCAGCGACCTGAAACGGTCGAGAGCCTGTTCGTTATGTGGCGTGTCACCGAGAACCCGCTCTACCGCGAATGGGGGTGGCAGATATTCCAGAGCTTTCAGAGATGGGCCTACGTCGGGCCCTCCAAGGGCTACACCTCGCTCCACCACGTGGACGTAGTCCCGCCTGGGCCGCGAGACAATATGGAGAGCTTCTGGATGGCTGAGACCCTTAAGTACCTGTATCTGCTATTTTCCCCCGTCGACTTCCTACTCTTGCACGAGCTCGTCTTCACTACCGAGGCGCACATATTCCCCCGGTCGCAGAGCAAGTGGGGAACGGGTTGGGAGCGAAGCAACAGGTCGCGAAGAGAAGAGTGAGGTGGAGGCGCGCTGCTGTGGTGATTGAGGCTGGAAGCCAGAACCATAATGAGTAATATGATCAGACGATTGTAACTCCATCAATATACTTAAAGTCTGGTGTGCTATGTTTCTAATACATCGCTGTGACACGCATCAGTATACGCGGTTATGTTATTATAAATTCACAGTTCTGGTAGATTCTGGATCCTTCGCTTCCAATACTAGCTTTACTGGTGTTCTGGCACTCCGTGGCTAGTGTCAGAAAGAAAGGGGGTTCTGGCGACACAGTGCCAGAACGCCAGCCTTCCAGCGTTGGAAACTAAGGCTCTGGCCAGGAGCCGCACTGAGTGGGAGTTTCGCTGGCTGGATTTTGTCGCGCACTAGATGTTAGGTTGGGCTGAATTGTGTTGCGGGCTAGATTTTCCCCGCGGTGTGGCGTCCGTAGGCAAACGTCCCTGCCCATCGAGGGTGTGCGATTGCGCTGCTGGCGGCAACCGTTTGGCTTTTTGGCCGGAGTTTAGCCGCGAGGCGCCCAGTTTCACCATCGTCGAAAACACCGTTGTTGAAAACGCTGTCCCCTGGTTGGCTGCTCGGGGTCCCGACCCTTTTCCCATTTCAAGTCTTCCCCTCACTGGCTTGTCTGTGGGAGAGCGGACGGGATCCCGAATTCTCCAGTGGGTATGGTCGTATGTGTTGGAAAGACGTGGCGTCTGGCCTCATATCGTCGACGCGGGACATCGTCATGGAGTAATGTGACCATGGTAGACGCGCCTGTAAAGATCACGCAAGCAGCTGGAGGTCGATGAGCAGTATCCCAAGGGAAGATTCGACGTGAGACAAAGTCTAATATGCTATCCTAAGATATGACCCTTTTTTTTTTTCCAACTCAAGCCATGCCACATTACCACAACAAGACCATAAAAATGCAAATGTACGCCTTGAGGTAACCGATAGCAATGGTGTTGATACCCTGAACCAGTGTTCCGAGATTCTCCTGTGTCGGCGTGCTTATGCTCTTCTATAATGGGGTATCACATAAAATTTGCCGAAGACTTCCTCGATCCCAGCCTGGTAGCAGGTCGGCTGATGCGAAAACAAGACCGCTCCAGTATAATGCAATAGAAAAGAAAACACAACAAAAAGCGGTTTGTATGGGTCTGCTACACAGAAATCGGGAGTCCTCGTTCTGAAATTGGTGAGGACTTTGAGTCAAGATTCCGCCTCGCCTGTTCGATTCGAATCGCGGCAACTTGCTGATCGGTATGAGACCGGCCGAGCATCAAATAACCATCTCCAGCAGCCTCTAGAGACATAGGCGTGACAGGTCCAGGGCTTCCAAGGGGTGCTAGCCGTGGCGAAATGGGTTTATGCGTCTTGATCATGGTCTTTCCCATCTGCACATTGCTCGGCAGTGTTACGTCCCCAGGAAGAGTTGATCCAGGCGCTGAATCGCCCGACTGGTTGCTGTTGGCCAATAGCGCCCTGGCAGCTATGGTTGCCTGTGCGACCATGTCTCGTTGATACTGTAGAAGCCGGCGCTTCACTTCGGAATTGGTGCGGGAGTGTGCCGAAGTTTCATGTCGATACTTTGGCACCACCGACTCCGATTTCGTGGCTGAGCTGATAACTGCTCTGACTGAAGGATTCAAGGAGTTCTGGGAGCTGCCGGCAGATCGCTTCTCGTAGTTGGATGGATAGTACTTTCCCAAAGGAAGCGCAGCTGCGTTGTGAACTCCATTGGGGAGATATGATGACACTGGGGTGTGAGACCCTGACATGTCTGAGTTCGAGGGAGCACCAAAGGGAAACTGAGATGGTTCGGTAGCAGCTTCTACCAGCGATGCGGTTTTGCTAGATGCGGCGGCTCGGTTAAGGGACCGGTGCTTTGCTTTGCTGGCGTCTAAGTGGAAAGGATGCGGTCGTCTTACACGAGATTTTGGATCCTCGTGAAGCGGGAAATACCCTCTAGGAAAGAATATATGTTAGAGACTCTCAACCCGGCCACATGAACAGAGGGAAAGACAAACCCGGGAATGTCTCCTCGAGCAGACAAGGGTTCAGGAGGTGTATCGGCAGGGGCGGACTCGGAATCTAGGTAGAGTCTGCGGGCTGTTGGGAGCTCTATTGCAATTGGTTTGCTTCGGTCGAGTTTAGGCAATGCTGGGAGTTCTGAGATAATGGTTGTTCCTGCTTCTATGAAAGAAGATTATTAACATTATGTACACAGTAGGGGACAAATGTCATGGACCGGGTCGCGAAACTTTGGTGTTATTGGGCTATGACGCAGTGTGGCAGGGGTGTAGAGTATGTGGCGCTTGGAGGAGACACCGTCGCCCGTTGAAATCGACCAGGGACCGGGCCCCGTTGAGGGGTCACTCCCCCCCCCCCCCCCCCCCAGCAACGACCAGCCCCGCTGTGGCGCTGGGGTGCTGATGGGGGATTGGTAGGCTTGGGCGCGCCGCTCGGAGATAAACCCCGGCCCCAGCCGAAGGCTTGTCTCACTGGGAAAGACAGCGTTCACGCGGCGCGGTGCCATGACGATGAAAGCCACGAGACCAGCTCAGCCAGTCGGAAGCATGACGAGCACACCACAACCTCCCAACGTCATGAACGGCCAAACATGAAGAGCGATGGTGTGTGCTAGCGGCAAAGAACGAGAAGCGAAAACTTAACGAGAAACCCACTTACCCTTCCCAAAGAGGAGGCCCTCTCGCGGCGCTGATGTTGGAGCCGAACAGCGGCTGACGGAACTGACGCCCTGGGTATGAGACGACGGCGGATATTCGTTGGACGGGGTATTTTCGACAGAGAAAACGAATTGCTCTTCATATGCGGGACTGGCGGAACCGCACGACGCACTCCCCTCGGACGAGCTGGACTGCGTTCGCCGTTGCAGAGCCGGTCGCAAGGCCCGCGAGGGCGATAGGTTCGCGAGGTTGAATGAGCCCCTGAAGCTTGCCATCTTTTCGGATGTATCGTCGGCTCCAGTGACGTCCTTTTATGTAGGTAGCCAAGGGGGGTCTTAGAGTCGACCTAGTCCAAGGTTTGTAGTCAGGTGTCACGGGCGAAGTTAATGAGAAACACTGCCAGGTCGTTAGCCAGTGGTTTTTTATTTCTGAAGGCGAGCACAACGAGAGACAGAGACATTGAGAAATATTGAGCGGAATTGGACGTCTTATCGTCGACTGTGGCTGATTGTGCAGCGCCCTGACTGGGACAGTTCGCAAGTGGAAGCCAAGCCACGATCACCGCAAGATGGATCCCCCGATAAGAAGGCATCCAGTTTGCCCGCGAAGTTTAATGTTCGCGTACCCTCTCAGGATCCATGCTGTCAGTTGGGCTGTCCCTGTCATAGGGTGGCGGTTTCAGACAGACAGCCAAAAGCTAGTTCCCGGCCCACTTGAGCCCGTTCTACCTTTGACGGCTCACCAGGCTCACACCGTTCGCACCTACCACTATGTTTGGCAGCGTAGTTATCTCGGTATTGACTTCTCTGACAGCCACAGCTTCGCCGAATACCGAGGCCTTGTGTTGGGCTGGGGGTGGATTCGGATGAAAAGGGGGCCCGGCCCATCTGTCGAGAGTGTGCCTCTTTGGGCAGCTCCAAACCAGGCTCGACCGTCGTGTCCACTCAAGTCGCCCACTGCACTCAAGACCTAGACGACAGGTAATGGACCTCATGGAACGGCACGCTTTGTAGGCTTGGGATCGAAGACTCGCAGGTAAGGACCGGTAGATTCGTTTGCAGGCTGCTCTGTCCGATGTTCGAGAAGAAACCCAGGGACTCACAAAACCACGGTACAGGAAGGGGGGGACCCTGCGTTTCTTTACGTTCTTGTCCAAGGAACTAGGAACCTGGCGATCCCGCCTCTCGCGGTCAGGAGTCCAGGATAGCTTTACCCCACCCCACCTCGATGGCACAGTCGCAGTCCGCCATGGTGATCTTCCCCAATGACCTGCTCAAATGCGGGCACGGCGGGATGCACCCCTGCACTACCCCTACCCTCTGTTTGGGGAGAAAAAGAGCCCCCGGCGGTGTCTTGATGGCAGTCGCTCACGATTAGAATACGCAATCGGATGAATAATCCGAGGCACCCATGACCAGCTGGTCGGGAGGCAGCAGCAGACAGAGTTTGGTGTACATTTTTGGAAGACAAATATCACTCCCTATTTCCCGAATGGCCGTGTCTGACCACCTTTCGTGAGGGCAGGACGAGGCAGTGCCGACGTCCCGGTGTTTGCAGCGGGAGCTGCAAACGAAGACGCCACAACATGCCGACTAGGGATCCGCAGCACCACCTCACAACCAATTGTCAGAGAATGCGACGATGGCGCCGCTAGAAGCCACGAGGGGGGCCGATGGAGAAACGAAGAAGCACCACAAACTTGCAGCTGCACGAAGGAGTCGTGGAGCCGTAGGCGCGCATGGTCGGATCGCCCAAAAACTAGCGCATAAAGCACACCTCCGACTAGGCGACGACCCTTTACCACCTCGAGCCCACCTAGCCTCCCACGCGGTAAAAAAAAATGCTAAGCGATTACTTTCAACCTGTGCCTCCATGGAGGGGCGGGTATCACTTGTCGTTTTTCTCACTACTTGGGAGGGTTGCTCTGCTGATCTCTGCAGAACTCGTACGAGAAGTGGAAAGGCAATACCGCTTGGTTGCAGCAAGGCAGCCCCAACCATGCGCGGTGCCGTGCCTCTGCTCTGGCATTCCCGGCCGGGCGCAGATACGGCGTCCAATATCAAGAGAGAAATGCCGCTGGGTGACACCACAAAGAGGGAAACGAGAGAGCCGTGGAAACAAGGGTTCATTGCACACGGTTAGTGGAGGCTCGACGAACATGCATGTCCCGGGTAGCCACATCGACAGGCACTTTGCCCGCATACCTGTGACGTTTTGCCAAGACAAGCCGTCTAGGAGTCGGTCGGGGAGGTCCCGTCGCTTCCTGGATAATCGGCACACACCTCACAGAGGCAGAGCGATTGTTCTCGGGCTCTGGTGGCTTGGGTACGACGGTGAGGGACCGCGTGAATGGCAAGCTGTCACGTTGAAGACACACTGGCGCAAGTCGGCGGGCTGTAGTGGTGTGCACCTGGTCAGTGTGGCCGGCAGCGGGAGGAAGCTTGTGGTGAGTGGCCAGTGGTACCAGTGCCCTGTCCGGGGTGGGGCGTCACTTCACGTCTCCGAGGCGGTCGAGGGGCCGAGTCCGCGCCGGGCTTCCAGCAGGGCTTGCCTCTGAAGTGAAAAACACCATTCCAAAATTCTCGTAGCTTGTGGCTTGGTTCTATTGGTGCCCAAACTTTCAGATTTCCAAAACATGGCAAATTCTCTGCGTTACGACGGTAGTTGACGTTAGCAAGGTCTGTCGGCGCTGATCGCCAGGGATCTTAAAGCCGGTCGGCTTCCGCAAAGCTGAGCTGGCACGCCGGGTACGGCTGTTAACCGGCAGTTTCCGCAGGCTCAGCCATCACAGCCGTTGAGAGCAATCATGAAAATACTGTGAGTACAGGAGAGAAGCGATTGCAGATCGCGCTGATCTCTTATCTGCCAAGATGGGATAGTGGCTTATTTTCATACGAGTAGTTTGGAACCTCTCGGGGTCTCAGGCTGCGACCGTAGATCTCTGCTGGTATCGCTCAATGGGCAAGTGTAAATTCTTGTCCCGCACGTACTGTGAGGCGAAAGGGAAGGAGTTACATGAGCCTTGGAAGCGTCTGCTGAGCAAAGCGAGAAGCTGGTGGCGGAATGCAATCCTCCCTCTTTCCAGGCTGGATATATTGGGTTCGAGCCTCAGGTATACTTTCCAAAGATACAGGGCTCAATGTAGAATTCCCCTCAGTGAGATTCCGTGGGTTGGAGGATCGCAGCCGGACCTCGACGTCGCAAGGAGATGCTTAGTCGTTCAAGTCGAGGTCGGCTGCGTAGGATGGTAGCCCAGCAATGCGTGATAAGATCTGACGTCATTGGTCTCATGGATCGGAGACAGCCTGAACATGTTCCGAGCGCCGTAAAAGGTGGATCATGCTGGGAGTCGCCAGGGTGGCAGCTCATGCGACCGAAGAGAGCTGAAAGCCGCCTGCTCTGACACCTGTCAAAGCAACGCCAGCTCCGTCCGAATAACGACAGACTGATACCTAACCTTGAAGTTTCGGAAATGGTGAGAATGAGAATAACCACTGTTTTCCATTTCAGCATATGTCAATCAAGGGGAATTTCCAAGAGTAAATGACACCAGACATGTCGCCTGTTTTTCCACACTGCCCACCCCGTAAAACTGAGTCCCCGGCCTCAAGTGCCAATAACTGCTGATATTATTATTATTCATAGGGTATTGTCGTAATGTATCGTGTTTCTGGGAGAATCCGCTCCCCAGAAAACTGCTCCGAGCGCCATCCGCAACAAGTTAGAAGGAAACAGCCGCCCCTTGCCTGTCCGTGTGCTTAAACCATCATCGTTTCCTATACCTTCGCGCGACCGGTGAAGCGAGACCGACGCTCTCTGTGGCCCCACCAATAAATGAAATATCCAATCGTGGCGATGAGCCAAAGGATGGCGTTTGCCAGGACTACCCAGACCGCGTTCTTCATTCGCTGGATATCAGAATTGCCCTCAGGGTTCTCGCCGATGTACATCTAAGCGGTGCATGTTAGCTCAGAGCCCCACGGCATGATGAACGGGACGGGTCTCTTTACCTTGCCGAAGAGACCAAAAAGTGCGATCCAGAGGATGAACAGGATCAAGTTCCACACCCATACGAGCGCAAATTTGAGGATGAAGGGCAGAAAGTAGAGCAGAGACGTGATGGCCGACAGACCACCAATGACTTCAGCATAGACCTAAATCTTGTCAGCGACGCCCGATCAAGAGAGCCCAGACGCATGCTTACCCATTTTCCGTCCGCATACGTGCCAGCCTTTGCGGCCCGGTTGAGCTCAACTCCATAGAGACCACAGACGGTGACTGCCAGAACAAATTGCCCAAAATGCAAGATGCAGAAGAGCAAGTAGCTCAGGGATATGCTCCCAAGCGCCATCGTGAAAGTACTGTCAGGGCGTGTCTTCCAAAAAAATTTTTGTGTGTTTGGGGTTCGGTGGGTGTCGATCTGGTATGCGCGAGAGGGAAAGGGAACCTTGGCGTGTGTGACAGCGTTTTGGCGACGACCGAATATATAGTGGGTGTTCCAGCGGTGAAAAATCGCTAGCGCGGGGCAAGGTCGCCAAGAGCGATGGTGGTGCGATCGTGTTCGCGCCGTGGTGAATCAAAGACTGGTGGTGAATTGACTTGGTTGAAACATGCAGAGGCTAGACCAGAGGGGACAGCTGAGGGTGCAATCTGTGAAGCAGGTGATCTCAAATACCTGCCATTTGGCTGATGACGTAGCTGCTGCTATCCCCAAAATGAAACCCTCCAAGCCGTGGCTGCCCCGCTGGGCGGCGCTGGACCAAACATTAGCAAAGGACGGACCACCTTGCAGCACTTGCCCCAAACTCTAAACGAGTTGCATGATCGTCACCGAGCCAATCGTTCATCCGTCCCTAGTTTCTCATGATGGGACGATTGAACAGATGATTTTTGCCCTGATCCTTGAGGTTATGAGCTTGAACAGAGTCACCGCCCATTAAACAATCGTTATATCCGAACGGCAGGGTCCTGTAATGTAAACACACACAACACTCGCTCATCAACACACCAACCTGTCCCAATTCCGTATGTCAGTTGCCAGTGGTTCCTTTCGTTCGTGCACTTTACGGAAGCACGGCAGATCCCCCGAGACCAGTGTCGCAGGTCTCAAATGTCCCCATCGCAGCCCAACGAGAGATCACCCATATGGAAAGATCGGAGCCCAACAGAGATGGTGTAAAATCTGTGCCCCTCTGTTACCGCTATCGCCTGATTGTTTGGCGATGTTCTCGCAAGAGCCCCTAACTTCCCCAGGGGGTTCTCTTCAACATAGTCTTTCACTCGATAGCAAGCAATATCACCTAGATATTTATATTCTTGCATACCTTGGCACACAGAACCGAAGAACCAACAAACGCCCTAGCCCCTTCAGCACATCCAGAAGGGAGCTCGATCAAAGCACCCAACGCCCGTTTGACCCACGCTGCCAACGCTCATATTTGACTCAGGACTACAATTCCCAGCTTAAAGGCTGAGGACAGCCAAATACCTACCGAGCTCTGAAGATAAGGCCGAGGCCTACCTCAGCCTTCCGCTACAAACGCAGGGCGGCAATGAGTTGGAAAAACACATGCGATCGGTCATCACGCCTTGGATACCGAAGGACATGAGGCTCATCAACAGCACCAGGCGCCCTTTTCTGTCGCCATGGAGAGATTGACTTGCATCGACGTCGGCTTTCCTCCATCTTGTCCCAAACATATCAACATGAAGCCCTGATGTCACTTTGCCAGACACATGGCGGCCGGTCATGGCTTCCTCATCGACCCGTAGGCAGAACCTGACCGAGCGACTTCAAGCCCCATGTCTTGAAAGACACCTTCTTGGGGCATATTTTCTGTCGGGCGACCGAGGAGAAGCGGAATTGCCAGGGCTGCGAACGCTCTCTGTGACTTTTCATAGGGCCGTGCCTGGTCGTGATTGGACGTTTGTGTCTTCCCATGATGAAGCACCGGGCTTCTGACGGTGGCAGCCAGCACACCGCAATTCCCAAACCGATCACCGCTGCTAATCTGGTCTCAACGACGTCCATCCCGTTTAAACGGGATTGAGATGCGATTGGTTAATAGTGTGGCTGATCCATGCTCGTTTTCCGCTCCGATCCAATAAGCACGACTCTCGCTGTCCGGGCGCAGCAGCCTCGGCCAACTGCGAAGGCATCAAAGTTGAGGCTCTGCTCTCGCCTGCTAAGGTGTAAGAGAACCACGGACCTTGGCTAGAGAGTAGGCTTTTACCTGAATACATTAAGAGGAGACGATGCTCCAGTCGCGATCCCACTTGCTCGAGGCCTAGGTAGGTACGTTTCCCCTGAATTTCGTCGTTGTGCTTCCTGGTGGACAGGGCTGATATTAGGTGCAGCAGAACCGAATCTAACACAATCCTCCTATCTCCACATGAGGTCTCTTTTCATTCCTTTTCTGAGCAATAAGGATACACGTTAGCGGTGCAACAACCTGAAGATCGTCTCTGGTGGCAACCCGACTGCCGGCCGCTTTGCTTGGCTGGTCGGGGATCAGTCTGCCATTCCGCATTCTCCTGGAATCGAATACTTCCCTAAAAGTTTAGGCAAGCGGGAACACCACTCAACTCAACTCGTACGAGCTTTGCCAGATCCCATTTGAGGAGGGGCAGACCTGCAGTGTGAAATGTCGCTCACCACATCCCAGGGGGTCTCGTGACCGTTGAGTAATGCGGAAGGACCCTGCGGTGTCACCTCAACCCTATCATGTCGAAATTTACGTTGGTCTCCCCTCAAGGAATCAAGAACAGGCCAGATGGTTTTGGGACCTCGAAAGGAGACATAATTCCACGCCAGGGTCGAGACAACATTTCCGGATGGCAAACTACTTGACAGATGCAAACATTGCGATTGTTAAACCATGAATCTAGCAATCTGACAACGCAATGTGCACAAAGCTACGTACTCTCCGCGGTCCACAAAGCCCCGTTATTTTGCCCCTTATTGGCCGTCAGCTCTTACAATCAACCAAGCCTCCCTACGATCGGTCACGTCGCAGCGATAATTTCTCTGTTTGCCATCAACGCAACCGACAACTCGACGATGGCACAAGGCAGATCGTCATACTGCCTGGCCCCTCTGTCTCTACCACATATGAGAGGCCAGGAGAGCCCAGAAACCCGTGGATTACGCCGAACAGTCACCCATGACGGGCAACCGGTTATGCCAAACTACTCCCAGGTGCTATTCCGTCACTTAGCCACTCAAAGAACACAAGCGGTGTGAGATCGGCCTCGTGGTCGGTGAAGGCCGATTTCTGGGTATCCCTTCGTACCCCGGCCTCCAATCTGAGACGAAATAAGCTGTCACGATGGTCCCAAACCTGCCGAGCAAGGCGCGGTCCAAGGGGGGGGGGGTATTTGCCCCAAGGCTCTCAGCCCCTGAAGACCGCTAGCTAACGTGGAGTCCACATCGCCCGGCCCAAGTCCTTCCAATTACCGTGTACGGCCGGGTCGGTATAATTTCACTAAGCCTAGGGCAAAGATGTTGTTGGCAGAACGCTAGGAGATGGAAAATGCCTTGTTCGCATTCTGAGCCACTCCTCTTGTGCCGCTGAGCCATCACCAGCGTACAAAGTACTACTCCCGTGTCTGCAATGGAAGATGAAGATCGGGTGTCCGAGACAGATAAAAAGGCTTGGGCCTCGCCTGGGAGAAACACAATGGCACTCATCCATCAGTCTTCAGATCTCGACACTCCTCTTGCGATTCCGGACTCAAAACCATCCCCGTCTACTCCAGTCGTTCGCCCTCTGTTTAACGGATATCACTTTCTTCAAGAAGCCAAGTTTACGCAGCCTCCGCCAACATGCCTAGACACGCAGTAAGTCTCTTCAGAGCTATATACGCTCTTCCTTGTTCAAAGCTGACTGATTTTAGTATACTTCTGTCTTGATGTGGTATTGTGTAAGTAGAAATGGGCAGCACAGTTACTCCCAAGTGCTAACAAATACTAGTGCCAGTGCGGTGTTGAAAACTCGGTCGCCAGCAACCCTGCCTGCATTGGCTGCAATCATGCGCAGTGCACAGCCTGTAGTATGCAGAACGTCACGGTTCGGAAGGGACGTTGAGCAACCTATCGGCGTTGGCGACAAGTGTTTGGGCGCAACATGGGCGAGAAGCGTTCGAGTTCAAGACAACAGTCGTGGGACAGCTCCAGTGCATGTCACTCGTGCACCCTGGGCAGGGATTCTCTTGGCTAGGCGGTTGGCTGCGGCGATTTGACGGATCGGTCTGGAGTTTGGTCTTGGGGTGTGGTGGTTTCGATCGTGATGTTTTTTTTGTTCTTACTGCGCTTCTGGTTTTTATATGTCTCACTCTCCGATTACCCCCCTCCCTCTCACATCACGGCACAGCTTGGAGGCTTGGATTTGTCATGTTCTCAGTTGAGCCGCATTTCTGCAACTTTTCATGTTTCTGGTGCTCTTATCTCATCTTCCTCTCTTCTGTACGGCTGGAGACTTGTTTTCAGGCGATAGACTAGACAACCCGCGCAAGACGTCACATCTCTATATTATATTCCATTCCATGCTCTTCAACTTTATCGAGCGTCACTGCCATTAAAATTCCAAACTCTTTGAGATTTTGTTCTCGCTGCCCATCTAGCCGCGACCATCTCGTCAACTCTGCGGCTTTTCTTTAGCTTCGTCACCGTCTATTCCCACGGCCGGGGCATAAAACAAGGGCAACGCCGCAACCAGCACGCTGTAACCATACCAGTGTGTGTTATGTACACTTTTAGGGCATCAACAAAGCTCACCCACCGTGGTAGGGTCGGCGCGTATCACCCACGGTGCTGCTCGGCCCTTCAACACCCCCTTTCGGTCTTGTCCTTGTTCAAGAATGAAGCCAGACCGAGTCGCCTAAAAGCATTGTGGCTGAGAAGAGATGCCGCTCGATGGTATCATGAGGGTAGCAGAAGTATGGACAAGGCATTCCGGCCGCGAATCCCTGTCACCGGGCAAGAGGATCGACAAGTCGAGGAGAACAGCCACGCAGCCCGGCGCCTTATACTTCGTACTTTGCTCAACTCCTCTTCGTCACCTTCAGGCACCGACTTGGACAAGGCGTCCTGGTAGGCCCCTTCTTTAATCACGAACCCTGGTTATGCTCACAAGGCAGCTGACTATCGACGTCATGTAATAGTTCTCACTTGGACCCCTGACCATTGCCGGTTGCTGGATTTCCATTGGCATTTCGGACCTTCTCGAAAGTCCCGAGAAGACTAGACACCACATACGGGAGATCGGACCAATGGTCAGGAAACCGGACGATACCCAATCACTCGAGCTCCCAGGGGACGGTAAATCTTTTGCTCGGTGGGTTGTTCGCGGCCGACCCCAAATTGTTAGGCTGCCAGGTTCGTTAGGTAAGGTAAGGCTGGCGGCATGCGGCATGTCCGAGCACTGGACAATTCACCGCCAATGCATTCACCGAGAAAAAACACATCACCAGTCCTGTTGATTGATGGTTTTGCTTCTTCTCGAAGTGGCGGTCAGCGACATGGTATAGCCAATGTCTGCTGGCGTGGTTGTGGCAGGCCGCGCAGGAAAAGAAAGGGGTTAGCTGGGAGGTGGCTGAGTCCAAACACTGGGCGCGGGGCAACCAGAACCGGGCACGAGACATCGTCAGTAAAGCACCGGCTACCCAGGAAAGCAGTGACAAGAAGCCAAAGTGAAGAAAGTTGAGGCTCTTCTCTCAAAGAATTAACCAATTTGATCATCACATGGACGGGCTGAGCCCTCGTTCCTTCCTTCCAAAAGTGCGACTTTTGCTTAGCACTGCACTTCTCTGCACTGCACACCGCTCATGTGAGGATGGAAGAAAAAAAATCGGGCATCCAGGCATGCAAATCATTTGCAACCATAGAAGGCAAGTACGTGAGGCGTCAGGATGTCGTTCGCGGGCCATGTACGGCGGCGGTCAGGTTCAGACAGAGGGAGAGAGCCGTTAGGCGATGACGGATGCTTACTCACGACGGACTGCCAGGCTACATCTGTCAATCGACGAGGCCACCAATCGCAACAGAAACCCACCTTGGAACTTTGTGCTTTGAAGGCCATGCCAGCTGAACAAGCACATCGCAGATGCAGTGCAATGAGTGAATTGGAGAAGAAAATGATATGTGACATAAGGGTCGGTGGGCACGTTGAGTGAAGTCAAAGGCAATCAATCCCCCTAAGATGGGTGTGGAGCTTGGCGTCTCCTTCTCACCAGAGCTGAGGTTGAGGGCTCTGCAGTGAGTTCTCACCTCAATCAATGTCGGAAGTACTGCGCAGGGATCTTGAGGCGATATGGGACGAAGCCTTATGTGTGAGATTGGGTGAGTGAAGGCAACCTTCACTGAGGTTTAAGATTGAATTGAGATTCAGGCCCGACACCACCTTATCTCGGGCCCCTGCAGCTAGGGACCGGCCGACCCCCCCTCCATCCACGCCAACCACCCCTCTCCCGGCTCACACCTCCCGACTCACCACAGCAAACAGAAAGAGTAACACAGCGGCGCAGCCTCCTTGGAATTCCGAATCCGAAACCGCGTGTAGCCTTGCAAGGACGAAGTGCCTAGCTTACCGTCTCATCTTTCTAGACAATTTCGCCGGGATCTCTCCGCGAGATCCAGAGCGTGGCTTTCCGCCCCCTGCCTGTCCTCCTCGTGGCTTTCTGCGGGTAACCACGGGCTGGAGCACGTCAACCGAAACAAGAAAACGGCGGTTTTCGATCAAAGCAGCCCCCTATGACAATCAACGAGATAGCGGGAGCGCAGGCTGCCGCCAGTCTGCGCGGCCCCGCTCCGCTCCCCGTCCACTATCCAACGCCGCCATTTGTCATTGTCCCCGGACTGGTTAACCTGCGTGACACTGGGGGCTATCCCATCGGAGCCAAACATGAGCCAGGAAGCACCGCTGTAAGACGCGGCGTCCTATTCCGCTCGGCTGAGCTCTCGCGGGTGGGAGATGAAGGAGTGGCTGCTCTCCGCGAGCTCAACATCACCCATATCTTCGATCTGCGTTCGGTCAAGGAGTTTTCGAAAAACAACACACATGGGCACACAGACCGCCTCCCTACCGGGTGGGATGTAGAACGCGTGTTTGTGCCTGTGTTTCTCGACCAGGACTACTCTCCTGCGGCCATTGCTTCGCGGTTTACCGACTACAGCGATGGTGTAGATGTTAGTGACCCCCCCCGTTGCATACCTTACCCAAGCGGGCAAATAAGATGTGGCAAAGCCTTCCCCCTCCTTTCCTCCTCTGAGACCCCCATACCGGCTTTAGATGAGGCGAAAACGGCAGGCGAGCGGCGTCAAGTACCTCCACAAGATGAGGCTGCAGGGCACTGCAGCTCCAGCGGCGTAAGGGCAAGCTCACATGGCAAGCCGGCTGAGCACCTTGACAGCTTCGGAATTTGCACTGCTCTTGCCTTGTCGTACAAGAGCTCTCACCGTCCGTGCAACGGGCCGGCTGTTTGCGTTCACTTGCAGCGCTGCCACACTGCTTCATACCTACCTACCCTTGGGTTTTCCATCTTCGGCCTCCCTTTCCCGTCTTCTGCCCCGTTCTCTGCCTCGTGCTCACCCCTGCCAATGGCAAACAGCCAGTGGCGCTCGAGGCCGAAAGACAAACGGCAGAAACTGATCCCCATGACTGACTACGTATAGGGCTTCGTCCGCGCCTACAGCCCCATCCTCGCCGCTGCGGCTTCACCAGAAAACACACACGAGCCGTTCCGCGCCATCCTCAACCATCTCGGTTCCGCAGCCGCTCCCCCTTCGCCGATACTTGTCCACTGTACCGCCGGGAAGGATCGTAAGTTGGACCTCTCGACCTCCCCTGATCTCCATCCCTCTCCTCCTCTTCCTACAGCAGCAGTACATCTCCCTTGGTGATGAAGGACCAGCAGATGGCAACGAAGAGCCTCAACTTCCCTCCCTCTAAAACAGACCACCACCCTACCGCCTGCCTCTGACCTCACCTCCCACCCCCTCTCACCCATCAGCCTGTCCGCCTCCCGGGGCCTCTCCAGAATCCAAGACTGCCTCGCCGTGACACCTCCTCCACCTCACTCCCTCCTCCACCCTCACACTGACCCCCCACTCTCACTAGGCACCGGACTCATCTGTGCCCTCGTCCTCGCCCTCTGCGGCGTGTCAGACGAAATCATAGCCCACGAGTACAGCCTCACGGACCTAGGACTCGCCCCGCGCAAGGAAGAGATAGTGCAGCAGCTGATCCGCCCCGGCGAGGCTCTCTTTGGAGATCGTCCCCGGGCCGAGAGGATGGTTAGCGCGAGGTAAGCCTTGTCTGATGCTGTGTGATGTGGTGTGGTTGGCGGGAGCTAACTGACGGCCGGTAGGAAGGAGAATATGCTCGGGACGTTGAGCATGATTCGCGACAAGTACGGGTCCGTGGAGAATTATGTCGTTGACCAGTGCCTCGTGCCGCGGGAGACTGTCGAGCAGCTGCGGAAAAACCTCATCGTCAACATCACCGATACCGAGAGGGCGATAGACTGGGAGAGTCACGCCAAGCTGGTCGAGTAGCCGAGCCCGGATGGTTTTACATCTCTTTATTTGGTTGTAAAATGCAGTAGAGGAAGACTATTGCTGCCGCGTGCTATACATGACCGCTGTTAGCTAAAGGGGACGGTCCTCCGAGACCCCTGATAAAATAGACAAAAGATTTACACTGGCGTGACGGCATTGTCCGCTGCCATGAACACCGTTCTCTGATACATCGTCTGAATAATTATACACAAAGCCGAGATGATAGCCTCCGGCACATCACTCTGCTCTGGTGGGAATCTTGATAGCGCCCTTCTTGCGATCAGGCAACGGCACACCATATCTCCAGCCGACACCCCGAATGTGGCGGCCGTTTTTCCCGGACGAGTCGACGTTGATCTCCTCGAAGCGAAACTGGAACCTGTCCGTGTTTACGCGGACGTTTCTCGCTTGCTCAGCCTTGTCAGACTCTGCAAGCTTTGCCGCCAGCTCTTGCTCGCTCTTCGCCGTCGCCTGAAGGAACCGAACCCTGGCATCCTTGACATTGGCGCCTTCGGCCATCTCCTTCTCGAACTGCAGCAGTTCGGGCACCCACAACTTCTTCTCCGGGGGCAGGATGTGGTCACCAAACGCCTTGGCCGCGTCCGCACGCGTAAAGTGGCGCGATTCGGAGACCGGGAGGAAGATCTGCTGCTGGGTATAGCTGTGCACATGGATATCGTTGATGGGCTCGAAGGGCTCTTGGTCGGGCCCACAGTCGTGGGTAGGGAGCATTTGGAGGACGGCCTTTGAGTATGGGAGAGCCATGGGCTTGCCCTTTTCACAATGTCAGCATATGCGTGTCTAGAGCAAGGTCTGTTATAAAACGTGAGGTAGGAGGCTTCCATCAGAGAGGCATAAAGCCAAAATTTTCTAACCATGGGGTTGTCTTCAAGACTAATCGAAATTTTATAGAATCATCATGCGAAGCCGGGAGGTGCAGTGTAGGGACGTAGAACAGAAAACAAGAAACTTACGGCTTTCTCCCAGCTCTTCTCCAACTCCTTGAGTCGCACCACGGCTGCCACCCGGCGCAAGTCGACGCCGTGACGGGCCGACACAGCCTTCAGCGGCAGGCCCTTCGTCATGACATTCTCATAGATGCGCTCGCGCGCCTCGTCAGAGAGCACTGGCAGGCTCTTGAATAGGGGGTTCATGGGGAAGGGCTGATCTGCGACAGCTTCGACCGAGTCCTTGGCTTGCATATAGTTGGTTTGTCCGTTCTCTTTCGGGTTACGGAGGCCCTTTCCAGCACCTTTCCGTATCCATTGCCAGAAGCGGCGCTTATGTACTGTGAGATCGCGCGGCGCTGTCGTGGAGAAGCAGGACGATTGTGGTGTTGGTGAGGGCCATGACGACCGACCCGCGGCGGTGGCTGTCCTCCGTGTTGTGCGTATTAAGGGTTGCTCGAGGCAATTGACCAGCTGCACGGAGCAGCCGGCTGGTAACCGTGGTGGCATGTTGGGAGAGTGGTTGTGTGAGCGGTGGTGGATGAGGCCACCTCGGTTTTGTAGAGCAGCTCGAAACTGAATTTTTTGGTCGAGCTCAACTTTTGGATCATTGGCCCCACCACGGACGACCAGTCAGCCAGTCAGCTGCATCTGCTGATGGATCATGGTCCACCGCAAAAGGGTTAGGGTTTTAGGAGTCCGGAAGTCTGCCAAGACCAATGTTTGTTGACTATCGAATTTCATGACGAGATTCACAGTCTTGCGACCGAGGATTACATCCACCCACATAATAGCTACGACACGAAGCTATTTCGTAGCTTCACCATTAACCAATTACACAGTGCCAGCGTCATCTCTGCTCCTATTTCCGTCACGGTGACCATAACCGACGCCTCTCTGGTGGCCATTCTTGCGCTCCCAGCAATCTTGTACATGTACCGCCTATTCCAGACCGACTGCACCTTGTCTCCTACCCAATCAAGGAATCTCGCCTCTCCATCAGTTACACTCTGATCATGCCACTTTTTGAAGCCATGTCTCTCGGCGCCAAAAGCGATTGGTTGGATCCCAACCTATGTCGACAGCCTTCCAGGTATCGGGCCGGACCGCGGATGTCCGACGTAAAAGCAAAGCAAAGGAGAAGGATATAAAGCCGCAACGCTGAGCCACCTCTTGCACGCTTCGTGTACTCCATGCTAGAAGCCAAGACAAAAAGGACAGCCTGAACCCCTCTAGACGCCAAAGACAGCACATGGCCACGTAAAACGGAGGTAGCCCGAAAGGTTAGGAAACCGGCCGAAAAGCGCGTTCCTTGAGGACGATACCAGAACTAGCTCTTAACCCGCCTGGGTCGACTTACGGCTGTCGAAGTAGCCCCGCCGTTCTCAGCATCCCCTTTCTGTCCGTAAGACTTCCACTTTCTCCAGCCGTCGAAATCAATCAGGGCTTGCATGCAGCCCCACTCCATCACTTTCCTCTCAAGCCATACATAGGTGACAGGCTACGATGATAGTGTTAGCAGATGCAAATAACATGAGACGAACGCAGAGATCCAGGCCATACCTTCGTGAGGAAATCATTGCATCCCGCAGCCAATGCCTCGTGTCTGTCACTCTGAAGGGAGCTCGCTGTCAAGGCAACAATGATGACCGGGCTCTTGAACAGCTCCCGGTTATCAAGCTTGTCCTCTTCAGTCGCCGTCTCACTCGACTCTCCAGCCGGGCTACTTGCGAGCTCGCCCTCATTCTTCCCCTTCACGTTCGCCTTCCCAGATGACGCTCCTAGTGGCGGCGGGGGCGATGACGAGAACGCACCGATCGAATTCATGCGTTCAAGACGGCGGATCTCCCGCGTCGCCTCGAGCCCGCTCATGACAGGCAGTTGAATATCCATCAGCACAAGGTGGAAACCCCCGGCACGCCATTTGTCGACGGCTTCGCGACCGTTCATAGCGGTCTGCCAGCGCACCTTAAGGCGCTTTACGAATGCCTCGAGCAGGCGAAGGTTAATGATGTTGTCCTCAACGATCAGGACGTTGATTGGTGGTACGCCGCCATTGAGCATCACGGCAGGAAGCGTGGGCTGATCGACTATCGTCTTCTTCTTTTTGGGGCGCGGGACAGGTGGGCGTGGCGACGCTGCCCTCGGAGGAGGCGTGGCGGTTCGTGGGATCTGGGCTGGCGCGATGTCTTGGACAGGAGGGGTCGGGAGGGGAGGAGCGGGTGGCGGAGGCCCTGTCGTGGGCTGATCTATAGCATCGTTAGAATGAGCCACTGAGCGTGAAACCTTTGCACATGTCCGCTGCGTACCGTGGTTTGCATTGCCGGCGATGGCGCCCGAGTGGCTGCCAGCGCTGACGACATTAAGAATGGTCGGAGACGAGGTATGTTGGCGCCCTAATCGCGGGCGGTCGGGTCGGTCTCGGTAGGGCCTCGTCCTCGTCCCACCTGGGGAGGGGATCTGGGGTACCTGTCCCGTGTTGAGAACCGAGATGGTATGAGGATGAGCAGTGCCGTTAGTGACCGTTCCAGGAACGGCTGGCGAGGGATTGGCTATCGCTTCGGGGCCAAAATAGTCCGTCCCAGCCTCAGCCGGCCGGGACTCGTCAAAGTATGCGGTAAGATGTTGAGCGTGGGGCGGACCAGCTCTAGGAGATGCTCTCGGGGTGCGGCGCGGGGGTGGGATGTCGATGACCAACGCTTCCTCCACCGTCTGGCCTCCAGGAAAGTAAGCGTCCAACGTGCGCGCCATTGGCTCATCGGGCCCCAAGGAACGCTCCTGCCTCTGCTCCCGTGGTATTATTCGCAGGTTTAGGTCTGGGGCGTCGAAGTGGCGGCCGAGCGAGTTAGCGTACTTGCGCAGGATCATCTCGCGAACATCGTCGACAAGGTCTTCTTCGTTGATCGTGACAAGAGTCGCCGAGGCACCGGGTCGTTTGACCCAGATCTTCCGGGTGACCATGTTCGCGCTGATGGGAAGTAGGAGGTCGGCGCCGGCGGAATCAAGGTCATCGGCCTGCGCGACGCTGAGCAGCGTCCGGATCAGCGTCGTCTGCCGGCTGGGTAAAAGGCTCTGTCGTCGCGTAGGAACTGTCGGACGGTGGATAGAGGAAGAGGGGCGCAGGTTCAAGGAGTTGCTGTGGCTAAGGTTCGCGGCTGCGGTAGCAGGGCTCGGCGGAAAATTGACCGGCGGGTCAGTCAGCTTGATTCTACGGAGCGAATCGGCGGGGACTGCGGAGGTCGGCGACGGGTCATTGAGCACCACGGCATCGGCTGATGAGGCTGTGTCGGCAGCGGGTACTGTGGGACGGGTAGTGCCGGTGGCGATGTCGGGGGAGGAGTCTTCGTTGATTCGAGAAAGTTTGGCTATTAGGGCGTGCTGATCGTTCCCATTCACGTCCGGGCCGTCGCAGTCCGCAGTGTGCCCAGACAACGTGGCCGCGGAATGCATAGTGCCTGATTGAATCGCGTTAGCGGCATTTTGGGGGGTGCCGTCGCTGTGTGGAGTCGTTACAGCGGATGCGACAGCAGCGCGTTGTGTTTCGGATTGATGGAGCAGGGCTTTGTCGCTATCGACGTCGTCGCCGTCGTTATTGTCGGTGTCGGTGTTGGCGGCGTCGTCGTTGCCAGTGTCAATGCTGGTCGCTCTGACGTCGGTGGTTGGCTTTTGAGCTGCAGGGCTGCTTTCCTGTTTTGCTGCTGCTTCCTTTTGTCTCAGCCCGTCTCGCGCTTCAAACGCTTCTCCAGGTGTCGGTGGCGCGGCCAGTGCCTGGCGCCTGTGGCTGTGTTTCTCGTCCGCAGAGGGCCCATCCCCGCCGCTGCTTCCTCCGCCATCAGCCTTCCACCTCCCATTCGCAACCCCCGCCGCACCCACTCCCGCAGCCGGAGCGTCCGATAAACGGCGGCTCTGTGTCTCGCTACCACTGGTGCTCGGGGCGCTGCTCTTGTCGGGCACGAGCAGCGAGATGCCCGAGGTCCTACGCGGAAACTTCGCTCGCAATCTCGCCTTGAGGTCGCCCATCAGTATACCGACTGCGCGATGCGAGGGCATGGGCAGCCTCTCCGGGGGGCAGGGAAGAGCGCGAGATGGAGACAAGAATGTGTCAGGAGCGGGGAGGAGGGGAAAGAGCCGAAATACAAACTGCCTCGACGTCCCGGAAGAGAACTGCACGCCTTTCCCCTGTCTGCTGCTGATACATACTGGGTAATCCGTGGGCAGGTGGGTAAGCGCAGCAGCATTGGAACGGTTGCAGCAGCAGCAGGGAGCTTTCGAATCGATAAGAATGGGCTTGGCGAAGGCTCGATCGCCTTTGCAATTCCAGATCCGCCCAGCGCAGACCTCCAGTCTAGGCCAATTGGAGGCTCTCGAGTCGTGACAGCTTGCCAACGGCTCAAACGCTCTTTCGACGTCCACGTCTTCTTGCGCTGCTGCTGCGTCTCTTGTGCCATCCAGGAGCTTCTCGATGTCTCGGGGGCACCAAGGCCACACTCTATCTGCAGCCAATGAAGACGCAGTCGCTGCTTCGGAGAAATTCCGCT
>Ga0247758_1000655_pt1 | contig 30224 bp, 29 predicted proteins | sample UWRJL156409C4_FD_180950 | JGI IMG/M metagenome (GOLD analysis project Ga0247758, IMG submission 180950) | Plant litter microbial communities from Arlington Agricultural Research Station in Wisconsin, United States - UWRJ-L156-409C-4 | ecosystem: Environmental > Terrestrial > Plant litter >... | reverse complement strand
AGTATTACATGCATGTGCAAGCATTGCTTGTGCAAAGGTTGTAAACGCAAAGGTTGCAGCGGAACTGATATGATGCGGTCGCTCATGGAGACCCCCTCCTCCACCTCCTGTTCCCCCGAGACGGTCGACGCCTGGCGCGAGCTGCGCGAGCGTCACGCCCGGGTGTCGTGCGCGCTCGACAAGTCGCTGCAGGACGAGCACCACCTGTCGACGAGCGAGTTCGACGTGCTCGAGTTCCTGGCCACCGCGCCGCGGGACCACGACCAGCAGCGCATGCAGGACCTGGCCGACGCGGTGCACCTCAGCCAGAGCGCGGTGTCCCGTCTGGTCGGGCGCCTGGAGGAGCGCGAGCTCATCACGCGGTCGATCTGCTCACAGGACCGGCGCGGCATCAACGCCTGCCTCACCGACGCCGGCCGGTCTCGCTACGACGAGGCCCTCCCCACGCATCGCCGGATCCTCGGGGAGCTGTTCGTGGGGTAGAACGGGCGGCACCCCGTTCCAGGGGCGCCGAGTGTCGCTTTCAGCGTCTCCTGGACGCTCGAGACGACACTCAGCAGCGCTTGACAGCCTTCGTGTTGCCGAGCGGCACGCAGTAGGTCGAGGCCTTGGGAGCGCCTGACTTCGGGGCGACCCAGCGCGCGAGCGTGCCGTTGAGCACGGGGCTGCTGACCCACACCTCGAGGTCCTGCCCCTTGCGCAGGACGATCGGCCGCCCGGCCGCCTTGGGACGCAGGGTGACCGTGCCAGCCTTCGGCGTGACCGGATTCAGCGGGCAGCCGTCGGCCGCGCACTCGACGACCACGGTGGACTTCGCGGGGACCTTCGTCAGCCGCAGGCTCTGCAGCACCTGCCCCTTCGCGGTCCGCTTCCACGTGGCCGCGACCTTCGCCGGGTTGTTCGCGGCAAGCTCGTGCAGCCCCTGCGGCGGGTTGGCGTTGACCACTCGGCCGGGGACGCAGGTCGCGTCGAACGGCGCGAACTTCGCCGTGGGATGGCTGGCCTTGATCGTGTAGGTGCCGGATGGCACACCCGTCCACACGACACCGCCGTCCTTGGAGGACTTCTCCTGCTTGGGGTCCGGGACGACGTGCTCGTTGAAGTAGGTGGCGGGCGGAAGGGCCGGCGTGCCGCTGGCGGTGGCGCCGGCGACGCCGTGGGCGCCGTAGCCGATGAAGCCCTGGTAGTCGAGCGCGCGCACGTTCTTGGTGCTGAACGTGGAGACGATCGCGCACTGGACCGGGTTGCCGTCGGCGCCGACCGGCACGCTGAGCAGCGTGACGAGCGCGGAGTAGACCGCGTCCGTCGGCGTCTGCAGGTTGACGTTCTCCAGGTTCTCGCCGTCCGTCGTGAAGGTCTGCGTGTAGATCGAGTGGTAGCCGTCCGCGACCGCGTACAGCGTGACCTTCTTCTTGTTCGGCAGCGCGATGTCGTAGCTGCCGTCGCTGGCGATCTTCGCGGACAAGGCCGGGTACTCGGCGACCTTCACCACGCCGCCCGCGAGCATCGTCTTGACGTTGTTGAACTCGTACGCCGTGCCGCGGAAGTGGACCTTCGCCGGGCTCGCGGCAACCGCCGGCGCCGCGACGACCGCGCACGCCGCGGTGACGCCGGCGGCGGAGAGGATCAGCGAACGGATACGACGGGAAGACGGGGACATGCGGGACTCCTGCTCGAACGGGGCGGCTGACACGCTGTCAGGCCACAAGGATCCTGGCAGCTGCCCGCTCCCGATGCGCCGCCCCCAAGCGGGATCTCGACGTGCCGACACCGCCCCACCGCCGCCCGATACCCTGCACGACCCAGGCGAGTTAGCTCAGTTGGTAGAGCACACGACTGAAAATCGTGGTGTCCCCGGTTCGAGTCCGGGACTCGCCATTGGGGGAAGGCCCTGCGTTGCGGGGTCTTTTGCGTTGTGGGGCGGGGGCGGCGGGTGGCGCGTTGACGGTGGGACTCGCGGGCGAAGTCCTAAACGAAGTCCCGCTGGCCCACGAGCCTGACTGGCGACGTGACGCCCTTCCCTCGCTAACCCCAGTCCCGAGATGACGCAGACGAAGCGGATAGCCTGCGGCGCGTGTCCGCCGCCGTCGATCCCAGCCGTGTGCCCGGTCCTGACGCACTCGCCCGGGGCTTGCTGACGGTCGGCAGGCACACGTACGGCGTAGAGCAGGTGACCGTGCGGCACTGGGGCGAGGACGCCCGCGTGCACTTCGGGGCGTTCTGCTCGATCGGAACAGATTGCACGGTCTTCCTCGGTGGCAACCACCGCCACGACTGGGTGACGACGTATCCGCTATCGATCCACCCGCTGTTCGCTCCGGACCCGCCGATCTCCGGCCATCCGTCGACGAACGGCGACGTGGTGGTGGGAAGCGACGTGTGGGTGGGAGCCGGGGTGACGCTGCTCTCCGGCGTGACCGTCGGCGACGGCGCGGTGCTCGGTGCGGGCGCGATGGTCAGCGCCAACGTCCCGCCGTACGCCGTGGTCGCCGGCAACCCGGCGCGCGTCGTGCGGACGCGTTTCCCCGCCGACCAGGTGCAGGCGCTCCTCGATCTGAGCTGGTGGGAGTGGGACGACGACCGGATCCGCGCCGCCGTGCCGCTGCTCTGCGCGGACGACATCGGAGCGTTCCTCGCCGCGAACTGATCGCCGCCGTCGCCCTGACGGTGGACGCCTCGATCATCCCAGCAGCCTGCGACCTCCTGCACCTCAGGCTCGCGATCCCCGAAGAGCAGATCACCGTCCTCGCCACCGGGTACACGCGGCGACTACTCGACGCCGCCGAGGCCGGACCCGCCTGAAGCCAGCGGAGTAGTGGACTCCACAGGGCCCACCACGTCCCCGAAGCTGGCGTTCGGCTCGGTCGTGGGGTTCGAGGCCACCGCGCTCTGCAGTGAGGAGGCCCGTGACCCGAGGCGCACCGTGCCGCGCACCCCCTACCTCGCCCTCGCGTCCGGTGAGACGGCTGGCACCCATGCGCCACAGGCCCACATCAGTACGCTCGCTCCACATGCTTCGCATCCCGGCCCGGCCGACAGACGAAGGCGCTCGTTCGCCGGAAGCGCACGTCGCCGCGGGCCGCCCGATGCGTTGGCGCGCGGCGGCGGGCGCCGTGATCCTCGCGGGCGCCATCGCCGGGGCGACGAGCACCGCGACGGCAGCTGCCGCGCCGGTGACCACCTTCGGTGAGCTGTCGTCAGCCTTCGCCGCCGGCGGCCCCGTCACGCTGGGCGCCGACATCACGCAGACGGGCCAAGCGCTCGACGTCGGCGTCGGGCGCACCGTCACGCTCGACCTCGCCGGCCACCATCTGTCCGTCACCGCCGCGCCCGCTCGCCGGGCGGCGGTCGGCGTGCCGGCCGGCACCACGCTCATCGTCGACGACACGGGTGTCGGCGGGACCTTCGTCGCCTCCGGCGGCACGGGCGGAGCCGGCATCGGCGGTGACGCGGGGGCGAACGGCACCTCGACCTTCAACCAGACGACCATGGCCACGGCGGGCACGGGCGGGGCCTCGGGCACGGTCACCGGCGGCGATGGGCTCCCCGGCACGAGCGGCGCGGCCACCGGGCAGGGCGGCGGCATGGGCGGTGCCGGCGGCCCGGCCCAGGGGACCGCACTGCTGGCCACCGGCGGCGGGGGCGGCGCGGGCGGCAGCGGTGGCACCTCTGCCCGGGGCGGCACCGGCGGAGGCGGCGGGGTCGCAAATACGACCGCGGCCGGCGGCATCGCCATCGGCGGAGCGGGCGGCATCGGCGGTGCCGGCGGCATCGGGGGGCCGGGCGGCACCGGAGGCACCGGTGGTTCCGCCGGCAGCAGCACCGGCTTCGCCACCGGCGGCGCCGGCGGCACGGGCGGCCTGGGTGGTTCCGGTGGAGCCGGCGGCACCGGCGCGGCCGCGGGCGTCGTGCGCATCCTCGGCGGAACCGTCACCGCGACGGGCGGCGTGGGCGGAGCCGGCATCGGCGGCGGCGCGGGCGGCACGGGCAGCTCCGCCGCGGCCGGCGGGCCGGGCGGCACCGGCGGCAGCGCCGAGGGTGGCAACGTGCCCGGGGTCGGCGGCGTTGGCGGCAACGGCGGGCGCGGCGGCACCGGTGGGCTGGGCGGCGATGGCGGCAGCGGCGGCACGGTCACGGTCGTGGGCGCCACGGTCACCGCGGCGGGCGGCACCGGTGCGGACGACATCGGCGGCGGCGCCGGGGACACCGGCGGCACGGGCGGCGCCGCGGGCCTGGGCGGCGGCGGCGGGGCCGGCGACAACGAGAACGCCCCGAACGGCTTGCCCGGCGTCGTGGGCACCCGTGGCACCGACGGGGCGAAGGGCGCGGCCGGGACGGTGGGTTACGGCCCCGGCGTCCCCACGGCGGCGGCGGCCACGGCCGGCATCACGTCGGCGACCGTCAGCTTCGACCCGCCGGCCAGCAGCGGCAGCAGTCCGGTCACGGGGTACACCGTCACCGCGACGGACACGACCGATCCGGCGCGCGGCGGCCAGCAGGCCACCGCCGCCACCGGGCCCATGACCGTCACGGGACTCACAGCCGGCGACCGCTACACCTTCACCGTCACGGCCACGAATGCCGTCGGCACCGGTGACCCGTCCGCGCCGTCGAACGCCGTCACGCCGTTGGCGCCCGTGACGCCGCCGGACCCGACACCCGACCCGACGCCCGATCCGACGCCCGACCCGGACCCACTGCCCACACCCGTGCCGCCACCGGTCGGGCCACCGTCCCCGGCCCCGCAGGTCATCACCAGCCTCACCAGCGACGGCACGTGCCTGGGCGCCGCGCGCGGGGCACGCCGGGACATCGCCGTCCGGTACACGACGAACCAGGCCGCGACCACGACGTTCACGCTGCAGCGGCGGACGACGCCGCGGACCCCCGTCCGCACGCGCTGCCCGGGCCCGGAGCCGGCCGGCAACGGCGTCACCACCAGCGGAGGCACGACGCTCGTCTACGTCACCGCGACCAGCCGCACCGCGGCGCGCGCGGCGACGAGCCCGCGGCCCCTCGTCCTGACCCGCAACGACTCCGCCGGCAAGCACACCCTCAAGCTCCTGCGCGCGTTCCGGGTGAGCAGCCTCGCCCCCGGCCGCTACCGGCTGCGCATCGCTCCGGTGACCGCCGGCGGCAAGGCCGCGCCCGTCGCCACGCTGTACCTGTGGGTGCTGGCACCGACGAAGAAGGCGCGCGGCTGAGCGGTGGGGCCGCGGCCAACGCGCGATCGGACCGGACGAGCACGCCACCGGGTCAGGGCTTCAGGCGCCGGCCCGTACGGAACATCCAGGCCGCCCACGCGCTCAGGCCCACGGCGAGGCCGAACAGGACGAGCAGCGCCAGCCACGCCGGCGTGTCGCCCTCCCCCAGGAAGCCGATCCGGAAAGCCTGCACCATGTAGAAGATCGGGTTGAGGTGGGAGACCGCCTCCCACACGGGCGGCAGCTTGTCGACCGAGTAGAACGTGCCGCCCAGGAAGGACAGCGGCAGGATCACCAGCGACGTCACGAACGCGATCGAGTCCCACGAGTTCGCGTACACGCCGGTGATCACCCCGAGCTGGGCGAAGGCGATCAGCACGAGCACCAGGGCGACGAGGAGCACCAGCGGCTCGGCGACCCCGATCCCCGTCAGCGCGATCGCCAGGATGGTCAGGAGGACGGCGGTGAGCAGGCCGCGGGCGATGCCGCCGACGGCCAGGCCGACGTTGACCTCCCACCACCGCAGCGGGCTGGCCAGCACGTCGTTGATGAAGCCCTCCATCCGCGCCTGGATGACGGTCGAGCTGTTGTTGGAGAACGCGGCGGTGAGCACGGCCTGGACGATCAGCCCGGGCACGATGAACTGCTTGTAGGGCACCCCGCCGACGTCGGCGATCTGGTCGCCGAGCGCCAACCCGAAGACGACGATGAAGAGCAGGGACGAGACCACCGGCGCGGTGAGCGTCTGCATCCACAGCTTCAGGAAGCGGACGATCTCCCGCTCGCACAGCCACAGCAGGCCGCGGCGCTCCTCCCGGAACGGCGCGCCCGGGTCGCGCAGCAGGCCCTCGGCCAGCGCCGCGTCCTCGCGTTCGCGCTCGGGCGCGCTCATGCCGCCGTCTCCCGCTCGGCCGCGGCGTGGTCGGCCATCGCCTGGCGGTAGACGCCGGCGATGTCGTCGACGCCGTAGCGCGCCCGCAGGCCGTCGGCGGTGTCGCGGGCGATGATCCGCCCGCCCCGGATCAGGGCGATCTCGTCGCACAGCGCCTCGGCCTCCTCGAGGTAGTGCGTGGTGAGGAGGATGGTCGTCCCCAGCCCGTGCAGCCGCCGCGTGTACTCCCACAGCTCCGTGCGCAGCTCGACGTCCACCCCGGCGGTCGGCTCGTCGAGGATGAGCAGGCGCGGTTCGTGCATCAGCGCGCGGGCGAACAGCAGGCGCCGGCGCATGCCGCCGGACAGCGCCGGCGGGCGCACCTTGGCCTTGGCCGACAGGTCGAACACGTCGAGCAGCTCGTCGGCCCGTCGTCGAGCGTGGGCGCGCCCCATCCCGAAGAAGCCCGCGTGGTAGATCAGCACCTCGTCGACGTTGAGGAAGCGGTCGAGGTTGATGTCCTGCTCGGCCAGGCCGACGAGGCTGCGGGCGATCCGCGCGTCGTGCGGATGGCCGAACACCTCGATCTCGCCGGCGGTCGGCCGCACGAGGTTGCAGACCGCGCCGATCAGCGTGGTCTTGCCCGCCCCGTTGGGGCCCAGGAGGCCGAAGAACGTTCCGTCCGGCACGTCCAGATCGAGGTCCCGCACCGCGGTGAACCCGCCGGCGTACGTCTTGGTGAACCCGCGGACGGAGAGCGCCATGGCTCCGCCGCCCGTGGGCGCTGCTCCTGCGTGGTCGTGCAACTCAGATCCTCACGTGTGGAGGCCCATTGTCGCAGGCGGCGCGGTGCGCCCCCGCGCTACGGCGCCGGGCTGGTCCAGTCGTCCTTCATGTGGGGGATCAGCTGTGACTGGATCTCCTCGTCGGTGCTCGGCTGCCCGGCGACGTGACCCGGTTCGCCGGGGTTCGGGTCGTAGTGGTGGCCGGCGCGCTCGGCGAAGGTGACCGGGAAGCCCGCGTCCTCCAGCGTCTGGACCTCGTCACGCACGCCGCCGATCGGGTACGTGTCGTCGGCGGTGTGCGCGACGTGGACGACCGGGAACCGCCAGGCCGCGGCGGCCAGCGAAGCGGAGGCCGTGGAACCTGTGTCACGGAACGGCGACGTGTTCATCGCCAGCAGACCGGCGAACGTCTTGGCGTTGGAGAAGGCGGTCCGGTACGAGAGGTCGCCGCCGGAGGAGTAGCCGCCGATCACGACCCGCCGGGGGTCGATCCGGAAGCGGGCGATCGCGTCGGCGATCGCGGTGAGGACGCGACGCGGGCCGGTGCTCATGCTCCAGCAGCCGCCGTCGGCACCGTCCGGCGCGATCGCCACGTAGCGCTGATCGTCGTAGTAGTCGCCGACGACGTAGAGGTCGCCGGTGCTCTCGCCGCCGCAGCCGTGCAGCCAGACGAGCAGCCGGATCGGCGTGGCGGGTTCGTAGTCGGTCGGCACGAACGCCCAGTAGCGACCGAGCGCGTCCTCGATCGCGAACGGCTGCTCGCGCGACGGGATGGTCACGGGGGCACAGGCGGGGACGGAGCAGGGCGGCGACGCCGGCTGGTCGCCGACCGGCGTGGGCGCCGGATCCGGGGTCGGCGTGGGGGTCGGGGTCGGCGTGGGCGCCGGACCCGGACCCGGACCCGGGGTCGGCGCCGGACCCGGGGTCGGGGCAGACGCGACGTTCAGCCTGCCGGCCGAGCGGCAGTTGTTGTCCTCGCGGCGCTCGCGGACCCGCTTGGTGGGATCGACGCAGACCCGCAGCCGGTAGCGACCGGGATGCAGGCCCTTCGATGCTGCGCGGAACCGCACGACCCGCGACCCCGCCCGGAGGCGGACCGCCAGTCGGACCGTCTGCAGCACGTGGCGACGACCGTCGTGCTCGGCGCCGAGCACGACGGTCGTCGCCGGGGTCCGTCCCTCGTTGCGAACGGTCACGGAGCCGATGACGCGGCTGCCCGTCGCACGAACGCTGCCCGCGGAGACGGACAGGTCAGGCCGTGACGCGGCCGAGGACGCCGATGGGGCGAGGGCAGCGAGCAGCACCGGGCCCGCGAGCAGGAGAGCGAGCGTACGGCGAGTTGACGGCATGCGCATGGAAGCACCTGGTGGTGGTCGGGCCGACGCTGAGCATGCCAGCTTCGGCGCTCCGAGACCACACGATTCTCGCTGAGAGAAGCCGCTTGCGCCCCGCGATGTTCTGGGTACCGTGACCGTCTATGGATGCCGAGGCGATCGTGTTGACCGAACTGCGCCGATTGGCGGGACTCACCGATCGGGAGCTGTATGCGCTGTACGCGCTGCGGGCCCGCGACCTCGGGCTGACGCCGATGCGCCGTCACCGGTGGAAGCGGCTCTCCGGAGACGCCCGGCGACATCTGACGCTCGTCGCCGTCGACGGCCTCGGCGCACCGCTGGACCGCCGAGTGTCACCTAAGCGGTCACATGGACCTCTTTCCTGACACTCAGCGCCACGCGACGCTCTAGATCAGCTCGATCTCGCCGGGCCGCCACGTCTGGTCGAACCACGGTTCGAGCGGGCCGTAGAGACGCAGCAGGATGCACCAGCCCTTGCCGGGCACGGTCTGGATCCAGTTCGCCTCCTGCCCCTCGGGCGCGGCCGGGGCGAAGTACAGGTCGACCGACCCGTCGTCGCTGACGCGCAGCGGGTCGCGGGCGCTGTTCTTGCTGGGGAGCGGCTGGCCGGTCTGCAGCTCCGACCGGGTCTGCGGGTCGTACGCGACGACCGACCAGAAGTCCTTGGCGGGGGCGTCGGCGGGGAGATTGAGTCGGTAGGTCTTGCGGCCGTCGAGGTAGTCGCCGTTCTCGTCCTTGTCGCCGAACGCGTACTGCGAGCCGACGCCGACCATCTCCAGCGCCATCGCGGGCGTGTTCACCGTCGCCAGGTAGAAGAAGTACGTGCGGGCGTCGAAGTTGCGGGCGCCGTCCTCGGTCAGCCAGCGGTAGTCGCCGCCGACGAAGCCGGTCTTCCACCTGCTGCCTTCCCCGTAGACGTAGGAGGCCGGGTCGCGCGGCTGGAAGATGATCGACCGTGCCGTGGCGTTCGCCACCGCCGCCGCGTCGCGCAGGGTGGCCGCCATCCGCTCGTCGGGGGCGAACGGCTCGCCCTGGCGAATCCCGATGCTCGACAGGATCCCGCGGGTCTCGGGGTCGATCACGCCGAGGTGCTCACGGTCGATGACCGCGTGCAACTCCTCGTAGATCGTCTCGTCGTTGGCGTGGATCGTGTTGAAGCTCCGGCCCGACCCGGAGATGAACTCCATGGCCGGCGGAGCCGCCGCGTCGACGAGCGGGTAGACGCGCAGTCCGTCGCGGAACATCGCCGTCGCGGAGTCGGGCTTGCCGTCGACCAGGAAGCCGCGCAGGACGAGCATGTTCATGTAGCTGGGCGAGGTGACCGAGAAGTACCCCTCCGGCACCTCCCCCTCGTGGTCCGGCGGCAGGATCAGGTACTTGCCGCCCTGACCGCGATCCGGTCCGGGCGCACCCATGTCGATCACGAACCGGAACCACGCGTCGTCCACGGTCCCGGGACCGCATCCGGGCGGGATCTCCACGACCGTCGGTCCGTCGCGCCGCAGATCGAGGACGACGAGCGCGTAGACCGTGTCGGTGTTCCCGGTCAGGAACAGCGGGTCGGAGTCCATGAGCTCGTCGAAGAGCACGCACGTGTTCGACGCTGTGGCGCCGATCCCGGTCAAGCCGCGCCGCAGAGCCTCCATCGACGCGGCCGGTATCCCGCTCAGGAACGCCTCGACGCCGCGGACGAAGTCCAGGTGGTCGAACACGAGCTGCGCGGTCTCAGGCGTCGGCAGCCCGTCGAAGAACTCCAGCTCCCCGATCCGCGTCGAGACGCGGTCGGGCGTGAGGATCGACTGCGGGATCGGCGTGTTGTACCCAGGGCGCGGTTCGGTCATCGGGACTCCAGAGGACTTGAGGTGGATCGCTTGCGACGACCGACCTTGTCACGCCCATCCCGTCCGGATGTCATCCGGTTGGGATGACTGTCAAGTCAATCGGGCCCGCGCTCCCCGGGCGTCCCGAACGGCGCCGGCGTGTCCCGCAGGTGCGGCACGAGGAGGCTGGCGAGCACCGCGAGGGCGAGACAGCCGACGAGCAGCCACAGCGCCTGCGTGAAGCCTTCGGTGGCCGGGAGCCCGTCGACCTGCTGTCCGGCGATCAGCGTGGCCGCGAGCTGGCCGGCGATCGCGCCGCCGATCATCCGCAGCACCGTGTTCATCCCGGATGCCGCGCCGGTCTGGTCGGGGCGGACGGCGTTGACGCTGAGGTTGGAGAGCGACGCGAAGCCGATCCCGAGCCCGGCGCCCATGAGCGCGACGCTGATGACCAGGTCGTAGGGATGGGCGCGCTGGACCGCGAGGAAGACGAACGACGCGAGCATGACGACGCACCCCGTGGTGAGCGTCGCCTTGGCGCCGATGCGCGCGGAGATCCGGCCGGCCAGGCTGCCGAAGATCGCCACCGCGACGGTCTCGGACAGCAGGTACAGGCCGGTCGTGGTGATCGACGCGCCGTAGCCGAAGCCGGTGCTCTTCGGCAGCTGCGCCAGCTCTGGGTAGATCGCGAGCGAGGCGTACATGCCGCCGCCGAACATGAACGCCACGACGTTGGTCGTCCACACGCCGCGGACGCGCATCATCGTCATGTCGATGAGCGGCTCGCGACTGCGGACCTCGATCAGCACCCACAGGGCGCAGACGAGCAGGCCCGACGCGATGAGGCCGAGCGTCTTCGGCGAACCCCAGCCCCAGGTCGTCGCCTGGGTCACGCCGAGGAGGATCGCGGTGAAGCCAGTGACCATGGCGACGGCGGCCGGCCAGTTGACCCGGCCGAGGACCCGCACGGGGGACTCGGGGACGAGCCGCCAGGTGAGGACGGCAGCCAGGACGATGATCGCGAACGGGATCCAGAAGAGCCAGTGCCAGCCGAGGTGGTCGACGATCACGCCGGGCACCACGATGCCGATGCCGCCACCGATGCCCAGGCCGGCCGAGATCAGACCGATGCCGTGCGCGACCTTCCCGCGCGGGAACTCGTCGCGGACGATGCCGAACGCGAGCGGGAACAGGCCGCCGGCAACTCCCTGCATCCCTCGTGCGGCGATCAGGACGCCGAGGGAGCTGGCGAGCGCGGCGAGCAGGGTGCCGGCGGCCAGCACGGTGAGCGTCACCACGAGCACCCGCTTCTTGCCGTACATGTCGCCCAGCCGCCCGATGATCGCGGTGGCGGCCGCACCGGCGAGGAGGTAGGCGGTGAGGATCCACGTCACCGCGTTCTGCGACGCGTCGAAGTCGTGCTGGAACGTCGGCAGCGCCGGCACGATGATCGAGCCGAGGATGCCGTAGGACAGCGCGCTGACGAGGAGCACGGCAAGGATGCGGTTGGGGGAGATCCGGGCCGGATGGACCGCAGCGGACATGGGGTTCCTTCGTTCGGGAGAGGGGATCGGGCGGTCGCCGGCTCGCACCTGCGCGGACGGGTGAGCGGCGCCGAGCAAGCAACGTAGGCGCGCCTTCCCGCGCCGGTAGGCCAATCTCGTTCGTGTCCCGGCCACCGTCGCGAACGACCGCCAGCCATATCCGAGTACAGCGGTCGGGTATCGTCGTCGGGGTGCACGAGACGACCAGTGGCAGTTGGCCCGCACCCATCGCCGTCTGGCAGCTCCCCATGCCGCTCCAACCCGGCGCGGAGGCCCACCGGCACGACTACCACCAGCTCGTGTCGGTACCCGAAGGGACGCTCAGCATGCAGGCGAGCGACAACGACTGGGTGATCGCCCCGACGCATGCGCTCTGGATCCCCGCGGGGGTCGCGCACACCGGACGGGTGCTGCGGCCCGGACGGGCCTGCGCGATCTACGTCCAGCCGGCCGACTGCCCGTTCACATGGTCGTGCACGACCAGCCTCTCGGTCGATCAACTCTCCCAGCAGCTCATCGAGTACCTCGGGCGCCCCGGCCTCGAGGCGAGCGTCCGGCAACGGGCGGGCGCACTGCTGTTCGACGTCCTGCGACCGGTCACCGCCACGACGTTCTCCGTGCCGTTGCCCCGCGACCCGCGGGCCCGAGAGGTCGCCGAGGCGCTCATCGACCGCCCGGACGACGACCGCGATCTGGGAGCGTGGGGCGTGGAGGTCAACGCGAGCATCCGGACGCTCGCGCGGCTCTTCGCCGCCGAGACGGGGATGTCGTTCGCCCAGTGGCGCGCACAGGCGAGGATGCGCGCCGCGCTGTCCCTGCTCGCCGACGGCGGCTCCGTGGCCACCGTGGCCCGTCAGGTCGGCTACCGCAATCCGAGCGCGTTCACCACGGCGTTCCGCCGCATCACGGGACAGACGCCGGGCTCCGTCCGCCGCGGAGCGGTGCCGCCGACGCCCTGATCCACGTTCGGAGAAGCCGGCTGCGCGAGCGGTTCCCGTGCAAGAGTGGACGCGTGCGCGTGGCGATCCTCGGAGCCCTCGAGGTCTGGCGCGATGGGAGCCCCGTGCCCGTCGCGGGTGGCCGGGTGCGCGCGCTCCTGGTGCGGCTCGCGCTCGACGCGGGGCGGGACGTCAGCCGGGATGCGCTGATCGACGCGATCTGGGAGGACGCGCCACCCGCCGACGCCGGTCACGCGCTGCAGGCGCTGGTCTCGCGGCTGCGGCGGATGCTGGGGTCGGAAGCGGTGCGCTCCGGGGCGGCCGGCTACCGGCTGGCGGTCGCCCCCGAGGATGTCGATGCGCTCGCGTTCGAGACGGCCACCCGAGCCGGTGCGGCGGCACTGCGGGCCGGAGACGCCGCGGGCGGGGCCGCGGTCCTCCGCGACGCGCTCGCGAGCTGGCGCGGGCCGGCGCTCGGCGAGCTCGCGGGCACCCGGCGGTTCGCGACCCACGCGGCGGACCGGCTCGAGGCGCTGCGCCTGGCCGCGACGGCGGACCGCATCGAGGCGGACCTGCTGCTCGGGGGCGGCGCCGACCTCGTCTCCGAGCTCGACGCGCTGACGGCCGCGCACCCGCTGCACGAGCGCCTCGCCGCGCAACGGATGCGGGCGCTGGCCACGGCCGGCCGAGCGGCCGAAGCGCTCGACGCGTACGAGCGGATCCGCGCCCACCTCGACGAGGAGCTCGGTGCCGTCCCGTCCGCCGACCTGCGGGCCGCCCACCTCGCGGTGATCGACGGGACGACCGGCACGACCGCGACCGCCGCCACCCCGACCGCCGTCACACCTCCCGCCCCCGGTCCCCGCCGCACGAACCTGCGGCACGCCATGACGAGCTTCGTCGGCCGCGAGGACGAGGTGGAGCGCCTCGACGCGCTCCTGGCCGAGCATCGCCTGCTCACGCTGATCGGCCCCGGCGGGGCCGGCAAGACGCGGCTGGCCGGCGCGGTCGCGGGCCGTCAGAGCGACCGGGCGCCCGACGGCGTGTGGATGGTCGAGCTCGCGACGATCAGCGACCCGGCCGACGTCGGCGCGAGCGTCCTCGGGGCGCTCGGCCTGCGCGAGGCGAGCCTGCTCCGGCAGTCGGCGGCGGGCGGGACGGGATCGGCCGGTCCGTCCGACACCGATCCGGTGGCGCACCTGCTCGACGTCCTGGCCGAGCGCGAGACCGTCCTGGTCCTCGACAACTGCGAGCACCTCGTCGAGGCGGCGGCCGTCCTGGCCGACCAGCTGCTCGCACACTGCCCGGGGCTGCGCATCATCGCCACCAGCCGCGAGCCGCTCGGCATCGCCGGGGAGCGCCTGGAGCTGGTCCCCCCGCTCGGCCTGCCGCCCGCCGACGCCGACGCGCAGGCAGCGCTCGAGCACCCCGCGGTGCGGCTGTTCGCCGACCGCGCGGCCGACGCCGCACCGGGGTTCGCGGTGGATGCGGCGACCGTCGGGAGCGTCGTGGAGATCTGCCGGCGCCTCGACGGCCTGCCGCTGGCCATCGAGCTCGCCGCGGCGCGCCTGCGATCCCTGCCCGTCACCCAGATCGCGGCACGCCTGGACGACCGGTTCCGCCTGCTCACCGGCGGCAGCCGCGCCGCGCTGCCGCGCCAGCAGACCCTCCGCGCCGTCGTCGACTGGAGCTGGGACCTCCTGACCGAGGACGAGCGGCTCGTCGCCCGCCGCGTGGCCGTCTTCCCCGCCGGGGTGACGCCCGAGAGCGCCGCGGCGGTCTGCTCCGGCGACGGCCTCGACGCCCACGCGATCCTCGACCTGCTCGCGGCGCTCGTCGATCGCTCGCTGCTGGTCCTCGTCGACCGGGGCGCGCCGCGCTACCGGATGCTCGAGACGATCCGCGAGTACGGCATCGAGCAGCTCGCCGAGCACGACGAGCTCTCCCCCACCCGCACCGCCCACGCGCACCACTTCGCCGCGCTGGCCGACCAGGCCGACGCCCGGCTGCGCGGTCCCGAGCAGCTGCCCTGGTTCCGTCGCCTCGAGGCCGAGCGCGACAACCTGCTCGCGGCGCTCCGCTGGCTCGCCGAGGACGGGGACGCCCGCCGCGCGCTGCGCCTCGCGGTCTCCCTGGGCTGGTTCTGGGTGCTGTCCGGCAGCCCCAACGACGCGACCGCCGCCATCCGGCTCGCGCACGCCGTCCCCGGCGACGCCGACCCGCTCGACCGGTTCATCGCCGAGAACCTGCTCCTGTTCGGGGACGACGCGATGATCGCCGACGTCCGCACGGACCTCACCGCGCTGCTCGACGAGCTCGAGGAGCTGGACCTGTCGCCGCGTCCGGTGGCCGTCGCCGCCGCGCCGGTCCTGGCCTGGTTCTCGTCGGAGCCGGCGCGCGCCGAGCGGCTGTTCGCCCGCTCGCTGGAGAGCGACGACGCTTGGGTCCGCGCGACCGTCCCGCTCGCGCTCGCGCAGACGGCCGAGAACGTTGGCGACGTCGAGGGGATCCGGCGCCATCTCGAGGAGGCGCTCGTCGCCTTCCGCGCGCTCGGCGAGCGCTGGGGCCTGACCGCGACGCTGAGCTCCGTCGCCAGCCTGCGCATGCTCGAGGACGATCTCGACGGTGCCGCGGCGGCGCTCGAGGAGGCCCGCACGCTCTTCCAGGAGCTCGGTGCCGAGAGCGACAACGCGCGGCTGCTCCTCGACATCGCCGGCGTCCGCTGGCGCCAGGGCGACCTCGAGGGTGCCCGCGACTACGCGCGCCGCTCCCGGGACGCCACCGACGTCGGCGGCATCGAGTCAGCGTTCGCCGGGGCCTTCCTGGCCCGCCTGGGCTGGCTGCTCGGGGACGAGGACGAGGCCCGCGCGCTGATCGCCGCCGCGCTCCGGACGATCGAGCGCGTCGCTCCGGGCCGCCCCGAGCGCGCCCACATCCAGTCGGCGGTCCGGGCCTCCGCCGCCCTGGTCGCGGTCGACGACGGCGATCCGGAGACCGCGCGGGAGCATCTGGAGCTCGCCTACCCCGCGGCGATCGAGACCCAGGACCAGCCGATCGTCGCCCTCGTCGGCGTCGCGCTCGCCGCGTACGCCAGCCGCGTCGGAGACGCCGCCGCGGCCGCCGAGATCCTCGGGGCCGCCGCCCGGCTGCGCGGCGCCGAGGACCGCACCGATCCCACCATCGTGCGCCTGACCGCGCATCTGCGGGAGACGCTCGGGGACGAGGCCTACGAGGCCGCGTTCACGGCGGGCCGCTGGCAGGAGCGCGACGCGGCCCTGGGGCGGCTGGACCCGGCGACCGTCCGCCCCTGAGCCCGCTCAGTGCGCCTCCTCCGTGGCGCGCGAGTCGGTGAGGGTCCAGGCGCCGTAGCCGGCGACCAAGCCGACGACGATCGCGAGGATGCCGTAGGTGATGCGCTCGCCGTGGAAGAACGAGGTCACGAGATCGTGGCTCCACGTGCCGGCCGGCAGCGCCGTGGTGACGAGGACGGCGATCAGCGTGCCGACGACGGCGGTGCCGACGCTGGTGCCGACCTCCTGCGCGGTGTCGTTCAGCGCGGTGCCGATCGACGTGCGGTTCGCCGGCATCGCCTCGACCAGGGCCACCGCGCAGATGATCATGATCGTGCGGAGGCCGATCGTCATCACGACCATCGAGACCGCGATGGCGAGGTACCCGTGGTAGACGCCCCACGCCATGCCGGCCAGCGAGATCGCGAGCAGGGCCGCGCCGATCATGCAGGCGATGCGATGCCCGAAGCGCTTGGCGAGCCCCTCGGAGATGGGGGACGCGACGAGCATCGTCACGATCAGCGGGAGGTTCGCCAGGCCGGCTCGCACCGGGCTCCAGCCGTAGGCGTACTGGAAGTGCAGGATCAGGCCGAACATGACGCTGGCCATGGCGATCGAGGTGCCGACCTGCGCGATGGCGGCGCCGCGGACGGTGCCGTTGGAGAACAGGCCGAGGTCGAGCATGGGCGCCGCGCTGCGGCGCTCGTGCCAGACGAAGCCGATGCCCGCCGCGACCGCGCCGAGGACCGCCGCGACGGTGCCCAGGCCGAGCCAGCCGTGCTCGACGCCGCTGGTCAGCGAGTAGCAGGCCAGGCCGATCGTGAGGACGCTGAGGACGGCGCCGGGCAGGTCGAGCCGGTCCTCGGTCAGGTCCTCGCGGCGGTCGGCCGAGACGCCGAGGCGCACGCCGACGTAGGCGATGAGCGCGATCGGGGCGTTGATGACGAGCAGCCACTGCCAGCTGACGTGCGCCAGGGCGGTGCCGCCGAGCAGCGGGCCGAGCACGAACCCGGACAGGCCGACGACGATCATCACGGTCATGGCGCGCATGCGCAGCGCCTCGTCGTCGAAGAGGCGGAAGACGAGCGAGTTGGTGATCGGCGCCATCATCGCGGCGGCGATGCCGAGGCCGGCGCGCAACGCGATCAGCTCGCTCGAGGAGTGGACGAAGACGACGCAGAGGCTCAGCGCGCCGAACACGCCGAGCCCGATCATCAGGACGCGCCGTCGCCCCCAGCGATCGGCGATCGACCCGGCGGTCAGCAGCAGGCCGCCGAAGGTCAGCGAGTACGCGCCGGTGACCCACTGCAGGCCCGTGGTGCCGCTGCCCAGGTCACGGCCGATGGTGGGCAGGGCGATCGACAGCAGCGTGTTGTCGACCATCTCGACGAAGAAGGCCAGGCAGAGGGCGGCCAGCGGGATCCACGCGGCACGGAGCGACGGGTAGACGCGCGGCGACGCCGGCGACGCCTCGAGAGGGGTGGTTGCGGTGGTGCTCATGCCGGCAGCATCGGCAACGACGCTCACAGCATCCGCACACGGCGCTCACACGGGCACGGCGGGGCGTCACCCGCCGTAGAGCACCCGTTGCTTGGCGGCCGCGAACTCGGCGTCGGTGAGGCCGCCCGCGACGTGCAGCGCGTGCAGCTTCTCGAGCTGCTCGACGGGATCCGCGGCGGGGGTCGTCGCGGCGGGCGCAGGGCTCGCGGCGAGCGCGGCGGCCACATCTGCGTCGGTCCCGGCCTCCATCATCCGCTCGCGATAGGGCTGCATCTGCTTCCACCAGACCTTGAGCGCGTCCTTGTCGATCGTCTCCCGCGACGCCTCGCCGTGCACCACCCGCGCCAGCGTCGTGCGGAACGCGAGGCCCTCCGCGATGAGCCGGGGGACGTCCGCACCGGCCGCGAGCCCCGGCGCGCGCTCCTGCGCCCCCTGCAGCATCGCGACGTCCTCCGCGATCTTGCCGCCGTAGATGTTGGTGGCCCGGCGCCGGCCGAAGGGCACGGACCTCCCGCACCCACAGAAGCACGCTTTCATGCTGGCCAGGCTAGCCGAGGCCGAGGCGTACGTCGCAGCCGTCCAGCGGACGCGATGTACGCCTCGGCGAACCGCCGGCTCAGGGCTGACGCAGCGCGGCGGCGGCGCGGTCGAAGGGCTTGATCGTCCCCTCGGCGCGGCAGAGCACGTGGGCGCCCTCGAGCGTCGCCAGGAGGAGCGTCGCCAGATCGCCGGCGCGGCGGGCGCTCGTGCCGGCCCGGACGAAGTGCGCGGCCAGCGTCTTCCGCCAGCGGTCGAGCACCTCGCGCGACGCGAGCTGGAGAGGGTCCTGGGCCGCGCTCTCGGTCACGACGGCCGCCACGGCACAGCCGGCCCCGGCTGCCGACTCCCGGACGACGGGGCGGACGAGCTTCAGGAACCCGTCGATCACCTCCGCTTCGCTCCCGGCCTCCGGCAACGACGCGAGGGCCGCGGTGACGCCGGCACCGGTGAGCGCGACGGCCTCCTCGATCAACTCGGCCTTGCCGCCCGCGAAATGGTGGTAGATCGCGCCGCGCGCCGCACCGCTCGCGGCGAGCACCTCGGTGAAGGAGGTCCCCGCCACCCCGTGTCGCCGCAGCGACTCGGCCGCGGCGGCGACCATGCGTGCCCTGGTGTTCGTCGTGTCGCCGGCCATTTGACTAGGACGAGCATACTAGTATGCTCGTCGATGGAGAGCTAGTACGCCCGTACTAGCGACGAACACCGAACCAGGAGCCACCCGTGCCCATCACCGTCACCGCCCCACGGGGCGTCCTCACCGCCGACGGCCGGCGGGAGATCCTCCCCCGGCTCACGGAGGCGCTCGCCGAGGCGACCGACGCCACCGACCGGCCGGAGATCATCGCGACGATCGGCGGCACGGTCCACGTGCTCGACCCCGCCGACGTCTACGCCGGGGGTCGCCCCCACCCGCTCGTCCTCGTCGAGCTGAAGCTGCCCGCGGTCGCGCTGACCACCCTCGAGCGGCGCGCTCGGTTCATCGCCTCCGCCACCCGGATCGTCGCCGACCTCACGGTCGACGACCACGCCGACGAGGACACCTGGGTCAACGTCCTGCACGCCCAGGACGGCGCCTGGGGCGTCGGAGGCCGGAGCCTGACCAACGAGCTGCTCGCCGGCTAGCTCAGCGGTCACATGCACCTCTTTCCTGACCCTCGGCGCGACGGCTCACCCCCTCGGGATGAGGATGGGACGCCGATCGTGGCGCTACGGTGGCGACCGTCGTGGGCCAATACCTCCTCTTCTCCTGCACGGCCGCGGCCAACCCGACGCTGATCGCCGCGACGACGCTGCTGCTGCTCAGCGACCGGCCCAAGCGCCTCATGCTCGGCTACCTGCTCGGCGCGTACATGACGAGCATCACGCTCGGCCTCGTCATCGTCTTCGCGCTCCAGAGCTCGAGCGCGGTGAGCACGACCAAGAACACGATCAGCCCCGGCGTGGACGTCGCCCTCGGCGCCCTGCTCCTGATCGTCGCGTTCGTCCTGGCCACCGAGCGGGACCAGCCGGCGGTCGAACGCCGCCGCCGGCGCAAGGCCAGCAAGCCCGACAAGGGACCGCCGCGCTGGCAGCGCACGCTCAACGACGGCTCGCCCCGCGCGACGTTCGCCGTCGGCGCACTCCTCACGCTCCCGGGCGCGTCCTACCTGGCCGCCCTCGGCGAGGTCGGCCAGATGGACGAGGGCACCGTCGTCACCGTCCTGCTCGTGATCCTCACGAACGTGATCATGCTCGCGCTCATCGAGATCCCGCTCATCGGATACGCGCTGCGTCCCGACGCGACGCCCCAGGCCGTCGAGCGCGCGAAGGCATGGGTCGGACGACACATCCGCAAGGCCGCCGTCATCGGGGCGACCGCCGTCGGCGTCCTGCTCGTGATCAAGGGCGTCCTCCTGCTCGCGTAGCGTCGATAGGGGGTCGAACCCGTGGACGCGGACGTCGCCCCGATCGCTACCCTCGCGGCATGCCCGCGCTCTTCGTCTCTGGTGACTTCCTGACCGGCTTCGAGCCGCCCGAGCTGGAGGACGACGCCAGGTTCTTCGCGGTCGCCTACAGCGAGAACGCCGTCGACGACATCGAGGTCGACGAGATCGGCTGGATCGAGGACCGCACCCGCACCACCGACAGCGTGGTCGTCGCGGCGCTGTGGGCGATCATGCTCACGGGCGTCTCGGACGACGGCAGCAACCCGCAGCCGGTCGCCCGCATCACCTCGTTCGCCGTCGACCCCATCGAGGCGGACAGCGACATCGAGGAGCCGCTGCCGGGCGAGCGCGTCGTGCTCTACGTGACCGGGGACGGTCACTTCGTCGCGGCCGGCACCGAGGACTTCGCGGAGCTCCACGCCGACGTCGGGGCGTGGGACGAGGTCATCAAGACGTTCGACGGCGACCTCGACGAGCTGGAGCCGGGCGAGGGCTGAGCATGAAGCTGGTCGTCTCACGAGCACCGGGCGTGGAGCGCGTCGTCACGCCGCTCGAGCTGTTCTTCGACCTCGTCTACGTCTTCGCGATCGGCGAGCTCGCGCACCATCTGCTGGCGCACGTCGACGTCCGGACGGGCGCCGAGACGGGGATCCTCGCCCTCGCGGTCATCTACGCGTGGTTCATGACCGCGTGGGGCCTGAACTGGCTGGATCCCGACAAGCTCGCCGTACGGCTGCTGCTCGTCGGGCTGATGTTCGCGAGCCTGCTCATGTCGGTGTCGATCGCCGACGCGTTCGGCGATCGCGCGTGGCTGTTCGTCACGAGCTACCTGGCCCTGCAGATCGGGCGGTGCGCGTTCCTCATCGTCGCGCTGCGCGGCCGCGCGCTCAGCGCCCACTTCGTCAACGACCTCGTCTGGGAGCTGAGCACCGGGGCCCTGTGGGTCGCGGGCGCCTTCACGGACGGCGATGCGCGGCTCGTGCTCTGGGGGCTGGCCGTCGTCGCGACGCACGCCGGCGTGGGGTCGCTGCACTGGCTGCCCTGGCGCGGTCGTGCGATCGACGTCGCCCACACCGAGATCGCCGCCACCCACCTCTTCGAGCGCTTCCGGCTGTTCTTCATCATCGCCCTGGGCGAGTCGGTCCTGAGTGCCGGCAACGCGTTCGTCGCCGAGCCGTTCACGCCTGCGCGACTCGCCGCGCTGGCGATCGCGTTCGCGGGCACCGTCGCGCTGTGGTGGTGCTACTTCTACCGCGCCGAGGGGATCGCCGCCGAGGCCGTCGATGCGGCCGACGACGCGGGCGCCGTCGGCCTGCGCGGCACCTGGACGCTGACGCTGCTCGTGCTCGCCCTCATCGGGATCGCCGTCGGCGACGAGCTCGCGATCGCCCATCCGGGGGACGACGCCACGCTCGGGTTCACGCTGCTGACCTTCGGCGGCGCCGCGCTGTTCCTGCTCGCCCAGACCCTGTTCATGACACGGACGACCGGATCGGCGCCGCGCTCGCGCCTCGTCGCGCTCGGCACGCTCCTGGTCCTCGCCTTCGCCACGGCTCCGCTGAGCCTCGTCGCCGGCATCGCCGCGACGACGGCCGTCCTCATCGCCGTCGCGGCCGCGGACACCCTCTCCCGGGCGTCGGCGGCGCGGGCGGCGGCGGGCTGACCGGCGCGGTTGGTGGATCCACGTCATCGAGGGTACCCCGTTTGAGCGGGCCTCCCGCATGAACGACGTGCACGCCCTCGAGCCACAAGGACACCACCGCATGAGCACCGATCAACGCACCAACCGCGTCGCCGTCATCACCGCCTCCTCCTCCGGCATCGGCGAGGCGGTCGCGGGCCGCGTCGCCGGCCCCGGCTCCGCCGTCTACAACGCGACGAAGTGGGGACTGGGCGGCTGGTCGGAGGCGATGCGCCAAGAGCTGCAGCCCGGCGTACGCGTCACGATCATCGAGCCCGGCGCGGTCGCGACCGAGCTGACCGACCACATCCGGCCCACCGGCCAGTCGCTCTAGATCGCCCCACCGAACCCAGGAGCCCCCCGCCCATGACCCCCACCGTCCCGTTCCTCACGCTCAACAACGGCGTGGAGATCCCCGCGCTCGGCCTCGGCGTCTTCCAGACGCCGCCCGACGAGACCCGCGACGCGGTCCGGGCCGCGCTCGACGCCGGCTACCGCCACATCGACACCGCCGCCGCGTACGGGAACGAACGCGAGGTCGGCGAGGCCGTCGCCGCGTCGGACGTCGATCGCTCCGACGTGTTCCTGGAGACGAAGATCTGGATCTCCGACTTCGGCTACGACGAGACGCTCCACAGCTTCGACAAGAGCGCCGGCAAGCTCGGCGTCGAGCAGATCGACCTGCTCATCCTCCACCAGGCGCTGCCCGGCGACTTCGAGCGGACGCTCGGCGCCTACCGGGCCCTCGAGCAGCTGCTGGCCGACGGCAAGGTCCGCGCGATCGGCGTCAGCAACTTCATGGTCAACCATCTCGAAGCCCTGCTCGACCAGACGACCGTCGTGCCGGCGGTGAACCAGATCGAGGTCCACCCGTACTTCCAGCAGCCCGACGTCCAGGCGTTCGGGGCGGAGCACGGCATCCTCACGCAGGCCTGGTCGCCGATCGGCGGCATCACCTTCTACCGCGACAGCGGGCACACCAGCACGCTCGAGGACCCGGTGATCGTCGCGATCGCCGAAGCCCACGACAAGACGCCCGCCCAGGTGATGCTCCGCTGGGGGCTGCAGTACGGTCGCTCGGTGATCCCCAAGTCCACGAAGCCGGAGCGCATCGCCGAGAACCTCGACGTCTTCGACTTCGTGCTGACCGCGGAGGAGTTGGCCGCGATCGACGCGCTCGACACCGGCCACCGGGGTGGCCCCGCGCCCGAGGCCGTCACGCTCGAGACGTTCGGCCGCGAGATCCCGGAGGCGTGACGGGCGGGACGGGCGGGACGGGCGATCCCGCGACGGTCGTTTCTCCGCGCGCCGCAGCCGGTGTCAGACCCGTGGCTCGAGCGTCTATCGATCACCGGCGCCGGTGCGCCGCAGGAACTCGTCGAACAGCGGAACCGTGAACGCCGTATCCCCATGGGCCGGGCTGTAGACCATTCCTTTCTGAATCAAGCCCGACCGGCGGGGAGCCACGCTCTCGACTCTTACTCCGAGTTCAGCGGCGATGTCTCCAGAGCGATGAGGCCCCTCGCCAAGCACCGCCATCGCGTGGAGATATCTCTTCTCGGCCGGCGTCAGTCGATCCATGCGGACGAGGAAGAAGTTATCGTCGAGCTGTCTCTGGACTTCGGGTCCCGCGAGCAGCACATCATCGAGCGTGATCGGCGACCCGGAGGCGGCGTTCCAGACGTGGTATCCCCACTCCTGAAGGAAATAGGGATAGCCCTGCGACCGATTGATCAGTTCGTCCACGGCTGCGTCGTCGATCAAGACGCCCTGTTCACCCGCCGGGATCTGAAGCACGGCACGCGCGTCTCCATCGCTGAGCGATCCGATTCGGGGGAACTCGAACAGCCTCTCGGCGTACGACTTCGCGTTGCCGGCGAGCCCGGGAAGCTGGGGCAAGCCCGCGCCGACCAGGATCACGGGAAGACTCAGCTGCACGGTCCGGTGGATCGCGCTGATCAACGCGCCGAGCTCGTCGCCGGTCAGGTATTGAACTTCATCGATCGCGAGCAGGATGCCCGTGCCCCGGTCCTTCGCGGCCTCACCGGCCGCCACCAGAAGATCCGTAACGTCCTCGGACAGCACACCCGAGTCCGCGCTGCCCGCTACTGCGTCCACATCGAGCGAGATCGAGGTGCCGTCGGGAAGGGTGTAGGAGAACGACTTCAGGGTGCCCAACGCACGCTTGACCACCCGCGAAACGACGCCTTGATCCAACTCGAGCAGGGTGGTTCGCAGCCGAATCGCGAGCAACCGGGAAAGGTCGCCGGTCTCCGGGGCCTCGACGAACGCGATCTTGAGACCTTCGTCCCGCGCAATCTCATGGAACCGATTGAGGAGAACGGTCTTGCCGACGCCCCGCAGACCGATCGGCATCACGCTCTTGCCGGGCCGTCCGGCGACGGTCCTGCGAAGTGCGATCCCATACTTGTCAATGAGATCATCGCGACCCAACAACGCCGGCGGCGGCGTGCCTGCTCCAGGCCGAAATGGGTTGTCCAGAGGATCCATCCCAACAGACCTTACCGAGGCTTAGCGAACTTACCGCGAAAGCGGATAAGTTCGGAAAGCTCCGTTGATCTCCGTCAAGTGGGCTCCACCGGCGCTACGCGTAGATCGCTACGGGAAAGATCTCGACTGAGGGGTATAGCCAAAGCGGGTTCAACTCCGCAAACGCCGAGGCCGAGCCCACAAAATCGAGATAGACAGGGTCTCCTTCATCATCTTCGTCGATCTGCACGGCGTCGCCCAGCAACGCCGGCAGCCGCGTGAGTTGACTCGTGAGACGTGTCAGCAGCACCGGCAGCTGGTTCGTGGCGCCCAGCATGCTGTTGCGGAACACGTTGACGGCCGTCCCCGGTTCCGGTGCTCGGAGGACCTTCCCCACCACTCCGAAGTGGCCCTGACCGAGACGTCGAGCCCGTTCTTGCAGGCTCTCAGCAGAAAGAACGCTTGCGGCAAATGCAAATGACTCCGCGATCGCACGCACCCTCGAGAGCATCGATACCAACGGCACGATTGTGCGGCCAGAGGTGAAGTCAACAAACTCTCCAAGTCGCCATTCGTAGTCCGCCCACGGAGATGTCGGCTGCTTCAGCAGTTCGTTCACCTCGAGCGAACCGCGGACGGAATTGAAGATGCTCTCCTGGGTGTGCTTCCTGACCTCGCTCTCCGTCACCGCAACAGACTGAGATCCACCGAACTTTCCGTCGACTGAAAGAACCGCGCCAAAGCCGGCACGACCACGGGTCTCACCGTGAGCCTCGTTCGCAGGTGCCTTCTCGACATTGCTCTCCAAGACCAGCCCATGGCCGAGACTTGCGGACAGCGAGAGTGCCACTCCCGAATCCAGGTAGATCGGAATGTCGAGACGTCGTGGCCGGTTGAGCGAGTCGGCCGAGCGTCCAAGCTCACGCTTCCGCCGACGTCTCCAGGGCACATGCATGCGATGACACTGCCTTCTCGCATCACGCCAGCACGAACGCACACACGCGGCTGACTTCGTTGCTCACATAGTGGCCACGGCGACACCCGAACAGGCTCTGCGAGCCCCAGCCCAGACTCTGCTCGCGCGGTCGGCTTCGCGAGCAGCTCGCACGGCTCACAGCCGATAGCCCTCGATCTCCCGCGTGGGCGGCTAACGCATGCGGCGGCGCGCAGCGAACCGGCGCACGCCCGCGCCAGCGTCGAGCATCGCCAGCCGGACGACGACCGCGGCGACGACCGCGAGCGGCAACGCGACGAGGACCGTCATCAGCAGGAACTCCGCAGGGAGATCCGACACCGGAACACCACCGTCCATGGAGAACGTGCCGAACGCGAGGCCGAGTGCCACGACGGCCGCGGCGACGAGCACACCGGCCGCGACTCCCGTGGCGTTGGCGAGCAGGTCGCCGATCCGTTTCGATGGAATGTTGATGCCCGAGAGGTTAGCGTCACCCCGATGGCGTACTCCGAGGAGCTGGCCGAACGGGTCCGCGCAGTGATCGGGGCGCGCGACGGCGTCCTGGAGCGCAAGATGTTCGGCGGCGTCGTCTGGATGCTCGACGGCAACATGGCGTGCGGCACGATGGGCGACGGCCTCCTGGTCCGCCTCCACCCCGATGACGTCGAACGCGCGCTCGACGAGCCCGGCGTCGGCCCGATGGTGCTCAGCGGCCGGCGGCCCATGCGCGGGTTCGTCACCGTCCGCGCCGCCGCCGTCGAGGAGCCCGCGGCGCTCACCCGCTGGATCGACCGGGGCGCCGCGTACGCGGCGTCGCTCCCCGCGAAATGACCGCCACCGAACGGCGCCTGACCTGGCGGTGGTTCCTGGTCGCCGCGGTGGTCTACATCGTGATGATCCAGGGGCTCGGCCTGATCCTCGGTCAGGACCTCCACTACGAGACGGGCACGATCCCGGACGTCGAGACGATGGCGCGGACCATGACGATCCCGATCGCGTGCTCGATGGTCTTCGCGGCCGGGCTCGCCACCTGGCTCGGGTGGTGGCCCGAGATCTGGCGCGACCACGAGCCGGTGCAGCGCTGGGTCCGCATCATCCCCATCGTGTTCGTCGGCGCGGCGATCCTGGCGTGCGACTACGGCAACCTGCTCGATCAGAAGGTCGGGCTCGTGCTGCTCCTCGCGCTGACCACCGCGATGGTCGGCTTCACCGAGGAGTTGATGTTCCGCGGCATCGGCGTCAGCGTCTTCCGCCGGGGCGGCTTCACCGAGGGCCGGGTGGCGCTGTGGACCTCGCTCTCCTTCGGCGCGCTGCACCTGAGCAACGCGATCAGCACGGGCGGCCAGGCCATCGCCCAAGCGCTCGTCGTGTCGTTCGCCGGGTACTTCTTCTACCTCATCCGTCGCCAGAGCGGGGGCATCGCGCTCGCCATGGTCGTGCACGCGATCTGGGACTTCGCGCTGATCTCCGGCTCCCTCGGCACCTCGAAGTCGGTGTACGCCGCGGCGAGCATCGCGCCGCTCGCCCTGCTGGGCGTCGGCATCGTCGTGTTCCGCCGCCGCCACCGCATCGAGCCCGACGCCGGTACGCGGGCACGAGGTGACATCCGGCGTGTTGCCGGCCTCAAGGACCGAGGTCGACGAGCGCGAACGTGATGGCGTCCCCCTCGACCCGCGCACGCCCCATCGTCCGGGTCGGCTGGCGGCGGCGGTCCGTCGGGCTGCCCGGGTTGAAGATCTGGAAGCCCGTCTCGTCGCGCTCCAGCAACGGGATGTGCGAGTGGCCGAAGACGACGGCGTGGCAGTCGGGGAACTGCCGCCGCAGGCGCGCGAGCCGGCCGCCGCTGGCCCCCGCGTCGTGGACCATCCCGATCCGCACCGCGCCGGCCGCAACGACCCGCCGTTCGGGCAGCCGGACGCGCACCGCCGGCCGATCGACGTTCCCGTGCACCGCCAGGACGGGCGGCCCGAGGGCCTCGAGCGCGTCGAGCGTGCCCGCGTCGATCACGTCCCCCGCATGGAGGATGAGCGCCGCCGCCCGCAGCTCGACGAGCGCGTCGTCGGGCAGGCGGCGCGCCCCGCGCGGCAGATGGGTGTCGGAGAGGATCGCGATGCGCATGACCGGACCAGGCGCGAACCGGCGGTCAGCCGCCCCGGCGCAGCGCTGCGCGGGCGGCCGCGTCGCCGGGAACGCCGTGGACGGCGCCGCCCGGGAAGGTGGCTGCGCTTCCGAGGTACAGGCCGTCGATCGGGGTGCGGTAGGGCGAGCGCGACGGCATCGGCCGGAAGACCGTCTGCCGCAGGGCGTAGCTGCCTCCCCCGACGTCCCCGTGGACGAGGTTGGCGTTGCGCGCCTGCAGGTCCGCGGGCCCCAGGACGTGGCGGGCGAGGATCAGGTCCTGGAAGCCCGGGGCGAACCGTTCGACCTGCCGCTCGATCGCCGCGACCAGCGCGGGCTGGCCGGTGGCCCAGGCCGCGTCCGCCGGAGCATGGGTGTACGCCCACGCCGTGTGCTTGCCCTCGGGTGCCCGTGAGGGATCGGCGACGCTCTGCTGGCCGAGCAGGAGGAACGGACGAGCGGGCAACCCGTGCGACGCCTGCCGGACCGTGGCCAGGAACTCGTCCTCGGTGCCCGCCACGTGCACCGTCCCCGCGTCCCGGACCTCCTGGTTCAGCCACGGGATGGGGCCGTCGAGGGCCCAGTCCAGCTTCAGGGTCGCCGGCCCGTACGTGTAGCGACGCAGCATGCCGCGGTACCACCCGGACAGGGCGCTGCCGGCGAGCCGGTCCAGCGCGTGCGGCATGACATCGGCGATCACGACCGGGGCCGGGACCTCGTCGCCGCCGGCCACGCCGACCCCGCTGACCCGTCCGCCGTTCGTGAGGATGCGCTCCACGCACGCGCCGGTCCGGACCTCACCACCGAGCGTTCGCAGATGGGCGACGAGGGCGTCCGTGAGCGCCTGGGCGCCACCGCGCGGGCTGGGCCACCCGACCGCGTGACCCAGCAGGCTGAGGTAGAACGAGGCGATCGCCGAGCCGGCGCGTTCCGGCGGGGTGTCGCCGTGCATCGCCGCGCCGTACAACCACGCCCGCGACCCCGCGCCCTGGAAGAGCCGCCGTCCCAGGGTGGTGGCCGACGTGGGCAGGAGCCCGGAGAACCGCAGCAGCGCCGCGGGGCCCGCGTCCCGCAGCAGCTTCACCGGTCCCGCGACGGGCGGGAAGCCCGAGAGCATCGTGTCGCGCACCGCCGGGAACGCCTCGAGGAACGGCGTGACGAAGTCCATCCAGCGCTGACCGTCCCCCTCGCACTGACGGTCGAGTGAGCGCGCGGTCTCGGCCACGTCGCGGTGGAGGCCGATGGCCTGGCCGTCCGGGAGGGGATGCGCCGCGCACACCCGCGGATGCACCCACCGCAAGCCGTGCTCGGCGAGCGGCAAGCGATCGAAGACCGGGGACGCGGCCGCCGCCGGATACACCGACGAGAACGTGTCGTGGTGGAACCCGGGCAGCGTGAGCGACTCGGTCCGCACCGCGCCGCCCGCCTGATCCTGCGCCTCCAGCACGACGACCGAGCGCCCGGCCTCGGCCAGGCGGATGGCGGCCGCCAGGCCGTTCGGGCCGCTGCCGATGACGACCGCGTCGCTCACCTCAGGCCCGTCGCGCCTCTTCGGGGCTCGGACCCCCACCCTCGGCCAACTCCTTGAGACGGCGCAGCGACTCGACGTTGCGTCCCCGCACCAGGAGATGGGTCAGCGGGTTGAACACCAGCGCGGTGAGCCGGTCGGCGGCATCCTCGACCATCACCACGCGGGTGCCGCGCCCGTGCGGGTGCAGCTCCATCGTGACCATCGCCGTGCCGAGCGGGCGCGCCTTGGCGCGGAGCTTGAGCCTCGCCGGCTCCCGCGCCTCCTCGACCCGGGTGTGGTCGGCGACCTTGAGCGGACCCCATCCGACCTTGTGATCGAACGTCGTTCCCGGTGCCGGCCAACCGGGGTCGACCGAGCGGATCTCGCTGGAGCCCACCACCCAGTACCCGTAGTTGCGACCGTCCGAGAGCACGTCCCAGACCGCCTGCCGCTCCGCGTTGATGATCGTCTCGTTTCGCGCCATGCAGTTCCCCCGAAGCCGTCGATGTCTGATCCCGGTCTACCCGTGTGCCGGTCGTCCCACCAGAGAACGTCGAGAAGCAACGCCGGCTGCGCGACGAGTGTCAAGGCCTGCCGCCGAGGGGGCGCGTCAGCCCACGTCCAGCAGCACGCCACGCAGCCGGGACCGTACGCCGGCGTCCAGGCCGAGGCCGTCGGCGAAGTACCCCTCGACGTCGCCGAAGCGGGTCCGCATCTCGTCCAGGGCGGTGTCGAGGTACTCCCGCCGCACCCCGAGCACCGGGCGAAGCAGCTCCGGGTCGCCGCCGGCCGCCGCGAACCGGTCGAACAGGGGCTGCAGCGCGGGCAGGAGCTGGTCGTTGGTCAGCAGGTACTCGTGCCGCACGTCGGCCTCGGAGACGCCGAGCAGGAGCAGCGTCGCCGCCGCCGCCCAGCCGGTCCGGTCCTTCCCCGTGGTGCAGTGGAACAGCGCGGGGGCGCCGCCCTCGGCGAGGTCGGCGAACATGGCCCGGTACGCGGCGAGCGCGCTCGGCAGGCTGAAGATGTCGCGGTACGCGCCGGAGAACAGCGCGATCGCCCCGCCGTCACCCAGCAGCTCCCTGGTCCGCTCCGGGTCGGCGATCAGCGCCGGCAGCTCGGCCGGCGCGGCCCCCTCGGCGTCGGCGAGGACGTCGAGCGAGACGTCGCGCACGCCGGCCGGCGCGCGGTCGGGCCGGGCGTCGCGCTCGGCGACGGTGCGCAGGTCGTAGATCGTGCGGAGCCCGAGCGCCACGAGCGCGTCGACGTCGGGACCGCCCAGCTCGTGCAGCTCGGTCGAGCGGTACAGGACGCCGCGCCGGACCCGCCCGCCGGCCGCGGGCCATCCGCCGAGGTCGCGCAGGTTCGGCAGCGTCGTGAGGCCGAGGCTCGTCCCCGGCGTCGTCGGTTCTGACATGGCGGCGACCCTAGCGGCTCCGCGCCACCCCATCCCGCTCGGGGACGGACGCCCTCACGGCTCGAGGATCAGGTCACGAACGGCCGCGGGCTGGGAGAGGAACGGGTGGTGGCCGGCATCGAGCTCCACGACGCTGGTCGCTCGACGGGCGAACTCGCGCTGCCGGTCGGCCGGGGTGCCCTGGTCCTGCGCGCAGACGAGGTAGGTCGAGGGCACGTGCTGCCAGGCCGCCGACCGCACCGGCTGCGGCAGGACGGCCAGGCTCTGGCGGGCCGTCTTGCCCA
>Ga0247758_1000653_pt1 | contig 30229 bp, 21 predicted proteins | sample UWRJL156409C4_FD_180950 | JGI IMG/M metagenome (GOLD analysis project Ga0247758, IMG submission 180950) | Plant litter microbial communities from Arlington Agricultural Research Station in Wisconsin, United States - UWRJ-L156-409C-4 | ecosystem: Environmental > Terrestrial > Plant litter >... | reverse complement strand
GGGGTCGGCGCTAATAGAGGAGGGGAGGGGGAGGTCATTTTGGGTTAGTAGATGGGTGGGTGCTGTGGTGTTGTGGTGTTGTGGTGTTGTGGTGTTGTGGTGTTGTGTTGTGGTGTTGTGGTGGAAGGTTGATGTGACTGTGAGAGGGGTGGCGTAGGAGGGTGTTTATGAGAGAACGGGGGCTTGATTGCTGCCTTGAGGTGTTGTTCCCCTTGCGCCATTCCTGCTGACATCCTTGGTTGTGAGTGGCTGAGGGTGCATGATGTAACCTCATGCCTCGGACTTTCGAGGGGCTAATGATTTAGCGTTCGCATGTCTTTGGTCTTGCCACCATTTTTGTTTGTATCTTACTTCACACAAAAAAACGAAGGGTTACAGGGCGAGGTGAAAGAAACAAGCAACAAGATAAGTTTTCAAATTGAAAACTTGACACATAATTAAGACATATTTGGTAAGCTCCAACTTCGGTGTTCAGTTTTGAGCTGAACTCAACCTACCTTACCTTACTTTTCCATACATCACCTGATTACCTCTTTAGTCACCCCCCACAACATTTTCTGACCAAGTCCGGATTATTCGCATTGCCTAAGCCGAGGGTGAAGCGCAGCGAGCACCTCCCTGAGCCGAGGTGAGTTCAGCGAAGCGATCTTTGGCCCGGTTATAGTTACTATGATCTAAATTGGGGCGTATGTGAGTTGCGGACCCAGTTTTGGGTCACCAGTCCACCGCTAAGTACTACTGTTTTCCTTTGCCCATATAAGCAATCACCATTAACAGTCCTACTTAAACTACCGTTAGTTCTTAGAGCGTAACTCTAATGTACCTGAGCTAAATTTTAGTTCTCCAATAAACAACCTACTGGAGATATGACGTTTACTAATACAGGCTAACTGTGTTGTAGAAAGGGAGTATCGAAGAGAGCAGTAGATAGCGGTGTACGGTGGAAGTATAACGGTAAGCAAATGAAGAGGCCTAGGGACAGCGTAGCAGATTGACCGTCAGTTGCCCTAACGTTACTATTTCGCTCGGTAATGGGACAAGTACCACAGGAAACAGCTGCCTAAACAGGGGGCATAGGATCGCTTTAGTAGGACTTAGTTATGAATCTGATCGGATCTGGAGCTGGGAAACCGCCTGCTGGATATTTCCAAGATTGCGGCGCAGAACAATAAGATCTCTCTTTACAGTATTCTAGCGCTCCCGGTCGGCGTTGGCAAGACTCTACCTACTGTCGAGGAGTAAGTTACCCTTCGCTGAAACCGTCTTCAATATGTTAAACGTATAAGCTAACTTGGAAAGGCTCTCTAGCAAGATCAGAGAGCTACAGAAGAGCAATAGAATCACGCAGTTGCAACCCTATCAATTTCACTGAATCTAGTGTGCAGTGTTTCTGACAATTATTCGATCTTCCTCAACTTGCTATCAGCTACAAAATAATTGATGAACTAGGCGACTCAATTGAGCTTATCAATTCTTGCAGCGGTAGGATTTCTTAAGAGAATGTCTTTTGCACTATGCCATCCGTCTCACTTGCACTATGTGGGACCACATCCACCATATAAAACCCTAACCCTCTGTAAATCCATCTCATTGCATCAATCCCAACGCCCGTCATTTAGCGTAATTGATTCTTCCACCAAACCACAACGCCGCCATCGCTCTCCAACGCCAAAATTGACGGTTCCGTTGTCGAAAAGGTCAGTATAGCGATTGCGAATTTTTTCCCGGGCTAACCAGGCGTACAGATGGCCTCCAACAGCCCGGCACTCGATACCGTGAATGACAAGGAAGGGAACATTGAGAATTAGAGCATGGTGTCGGCCTTGTCTTTTGAGTCTCGGTTGTGACTGATATCCACAGACCGAGCGACTTCCAGTTTGACACTAGGCCTCCATCCGTTGTCAGACCATGCTGGGCACCTCCTTCCCTCTGAATGAGGGTCATGATGTAACCCGTCCTTCTCCACAAGCAGGTTGAGAAAGTACGAAGACAGCTCTTGCTTGATATTGCGAGATGCCCTGCTAATCAAAACCGCTGGAGAGCCCCCGGATTTTGGATTCCCTTCTCTTCTTCCTTCATCCAAATCCTAAAACTCGCCCGCCGTCCGCCAGCGCCGCCCCCAGCGATTTTTTTGGGAAATTTTGATTATGAAATCATTCTTTTCATCCGCTCTCCTCCCCCTCGTCCGGGCAGGGGCCGAAGCCTTTGCGGATTGCGTACTCGACAGCGCGAAAGGTTGGGTTCGGGGCGGCCGGTTCAAGCTGTCAGTAGGGTTCGTCCTGAAGACAGTGTAAGTGCCCCTTTCCATGCAGCATCTAGCCCTTGCAACACCTAGCGGTGTCAACCCGATTTGAATCCCTCGACCCATTGGCAGCTGGGCTTTTGCTAGCTCAGACTAACCAAGCCTTTTTTTCTACAGCTTGACCGCAATCGCCGTCCGGGCAGCTCAGCTGCTCACTAAACCCACCTTTCGCCTGTTGAACCGCTTTCTGCCGGCGACACCTTCGTCAGTTTTTGAGCTGACGCAAGGGAGGCCCTGAGCCCGGCGAGACTCTCGACAACCCCGGTACCGGCACTGCGGTCCAGCCGGGGGCCCATCTTCCGCTCTATCGGCCATCGTCTGGTCGGTGCAGCTCAACCTTATTCGAGCATCATGTCCATCCATGACACAACCACTGATTAACTCGCTGCACTATCTGGCGTCCAACACCGATCATCATGCCGCAGCATCATTTCGCACCCCTTGCCGTTCCCGATCAGGGCTTGAGAGCGGCATGTAGACGCAGCCTGGTGAGTCCAGCCGCAATCCGCCACAATCCTCATGTCTCAGTCACACTTCTAACACTTGCTCCTCTGGCAGCCCTTCTACATGTTGAGAAGGAAGATGTAACCGGCCCATCTTCCGCTCTATGGTCCCCGGCTGATGATTCCCATACACATCTCTCTCTCTCTCTCTCTCTCTCTCTCCCTCGGGAACATTGGCCCATCTTCCGCTCTATGGGTCTTCTGCATACGGCCTCTCTCATTCTGGAACAATCGGCCCATCTTCCGCTCTACGGGTCCTGGGAGACAACTTATCAACGTGACAGCTTGCTCTGTTCGCCCGTTCAATGTGGGTCATGGACTCCCTTTTCATTCTCAAAGGGAATTGGTTTCTTGGGACCTGCGTCACAGCATGTACGTGTGGAAGGTAGCGGAAATCATGTCAGCCACAGCTCCGCACATCTTGGGTCATGTGGTTATATACAGTGAGGTATTTTGGAAGAACATGTCAACAAACCAATCGCCTGTACATACCTTCCATAGAGTCATGCAATTGAATGAAGTTGCTCAGGGTCCGAAATTAGAGGTTTTCTCCGTGGACCGCCCATATCTCTCGCGCGACCCCCCCTCTCCACCCTGAGCCCACCTGTGACACCTGCAGACTATAATTTGTATGCAAAACTTGAAATTTCCAGGTCATCGCATCCAGCCAAATCTTGGAACTTCTACCACCGTCGCAGCATCATCGCCATGGCGGCTCGCCTCGACCACACTGTTGCAAATCGGTTGCAATTGCGGCAAGATTGATTGCCTTTGCAGAATGTCGATCCAAAAGGTTCACTACAGCCCGATCCACGGCTTCGGTGCAATCTGCGGCTTCGGTGCGTGGCCGCGGCCGGCGCGGTGCGGCGCCAGGGAAATGCGGGGTGCTCGGATAATTTTGGAACCCCACTGTACGTCATTGTGAGCGGACGAGCCACACCCGTTCAAATTTCCATTGGCGGAGGCATGTGGAAAAAGCGCCACGCCTGGCAGCGAACTTTGACACGCCTCTACTTTAGTAAACGCCATGTCTGATGCACCGAAAAGGGCTGGAGTGACTCATAGGCCTGCCTAGGTATTTATCCTGCCAATTCTAACTTCTGCACTTGCCCAATCAAATTTCCTCGTACCTAAACCCCAAAGGTCGACCAACTCCAATTTACCACCACATACCTGGCTACATAGGTACCTTCTGCATCAATACAACATGGACCAATTATACTGGGACACTTTTGGCCATGAAGACGATGTGTACGACGACGTGCTCTTCTACCAGGCCCTACAACTCATTCGACAGTGTCCCTGCCGCCGATTCCAAAACTCAGGCTCTGTATCGCACTGCGTTCGGTGCAAAGCCTTACACGCTCTGTTTGCCCGTCGACTCGAAATTGTCTCCTCTCAGGCATCCGCTAGGTCAGACCACCTAGCCGTTGAGGTAGCCCTGTCGGAGGAACTTGGGGACGGGGTCTTGGATGAGCGGTGGGACGAAAACGACTCTGAGTCGGACGACGAGAGAAGGCTGGAAGAGGTCCCGGACAGGCCGCGATGGCGAGATGCGAGCGCCGAACAGTCTGATTATTCATTCAACACGGCCGACACAAGCGACGCCGAAACTGAACAACTGGGAGCAGAATCCGATATTGGGAGCCCAGAATTCAACTTGCCTGCCTTGCAGCTCGTATGGGAAACTTTCATGTCACATCGGCAACAAATCCCACACAGGCCAAGAAACACCACCAATCTACGGCGAGCAGCTCAAATCACTTTTGGGCAGTCATATGGAAAAGGGACGGCCCATGCAGTAGGCCTGTTTGCCAACCGCGACGATCCGAGTATCTGGCTCAGACTCGGTTATTGGATTCGACGGCAAAAAGAGACATGGCTTCACACGAGCCGAATCGGGTATTTAAATATTGCGAGCAACCCCGTGACAGGGTCCTCCTGTATTTAGGCTCGGAACCTCTCCCATAGCAAGTAGAAGGCCAGACATGTTATTACCATCATACCAACCAATTGCTTTGAGCCCATTCACATCACAGACGTGTCCCTGTGAGCTGTGAGCTGTGCTCCTGATCTGATTCCTCAGAGCCCTCTGAGCCTCCGCTGCCTCTGGCGCCTCTGTTGCCTCAGAGGCCCTGCATGTGATGGCCCGGACCCTCCGAGCCCTCTGATGGGCCTGCACCTCCCAGCCTCTGAGAGGCTCGGAAGGTGCATCTTGCAGCCTATGGCTGCAGGATCGGCCTGGCTAGAGAGGTGCCGCAAGGCTCCCGCCTCTCCCCTCTCCTGTTCTCCCTCTACATGAGCCCCGTCTACGGTCTCCACCCAGGGGTTTGCAACTACATTAACGATGTCGGGATAGTCCTGTGCTCCCCCTCAGTCGCTGGGCTGTAGGCCCAACTGGCTACGGCCTACTCGGCCATATCGCGATGGGGCGCCGAGTCCGGCCTCTCCTTCCGCGTACAAGACTCCGAGTTGGTCGTGGTACGTTCTAGAGGCAAGCGCGGTGAGCGACTCTGGACCTCGCCGCCGGGTGTCCCGAAGGCGGCGCTCGAGGCATACTCGCTTGGGCTGATCTTCGACCAGAGGCTCGACTTCAAAGCCCACACCCGGCACGTCACCAAGCGTGCCGCGCGGCTGGCTACCTTCCTCGCCCGGGTCTGCAGGTGCTACTCCGGGATCCCGCCCGACAAGGCGGTCCAAGCGGTGCGCACCTGCGTTCTGCCCGCCCTCCTGTACGGCTCCAAGCGCCATTTGGGAGGAATCGTATATGTTGGAATCCTTCGGCCGCCCCTTGACGTATTCTGTGCTTAGCTCCTTTGGACAGGTGTCCTAAAATTGGGTCCGTAACTCACATCCTATTTTAGATTATGGTAGCTATAGCCGGGCCGAAGATCGCTTCCCCGAACTCACCTCGGCTCAGGGAGGTGCTCGCTGCGCCTCACCCTCGGCTCAGGCTCTGCGACTAATCCGGACTTGGTCAGAAAATTTTGTGGGGGGTGACTAAACAGGTACACAATGACACAACGTCCCAAAATACTTTTTGCGCAGCCCTCGAATGCTTAATTCGCGGCACGTCAGGGCACTGGTGTGAGGCTCTAAACGCGCAGGCTGTCTCAAAGGAGCTGCATTCCTTCGTGATGCGATTCCTGTCGATGACTCGGAACTAATACCATAGAGGAGGCGGAAACCGGCCGGGACGGCTGGGAGAAATGTGGAGAGTGGCGAGGACATGTTAAGAAGAAGAGATAGGAGTGCTGGGATGGGTTCAATGTTCTGACAGCGACCTCAGATGAAGGAAAGGGGCCGTTGCCGGCGTTTAATAAACATATATCTCCTTGAGAACTGGCTGGCGAGGCTCTGCGATAACGAGTGCCAGATGATCTACCGGTAGTGGCGTAGGATATTTCCGCCCTCTTATTATCGATGGCGTCGACGCCCTGCTTCTCGGCGTTAAGGCTGACCACCTTCCACCCAGGTTACCCATGTACATCGCGGGATATGTACGTTTTCGGAGAAACATCAGCCCTTGCCGCTCGCCAATCGGGCGATCCTGGAGTGTACTTTTGGAGGTAAGCACACTGCTGAGCCGCATCAACGACATACTGTACATACCTATCACATGTGAACTCAATGGTAAGGTAAGTAATTCTCCTCAAAAGACGTGGCCATCATCGAAGGGCTTACTCAACCAACCCTAGCATCGGTGCCACCCGCGGTCTCCGCAATGTCGCCGACTGAACAGCTGATATGCTGAAGCAAATTGGGCTCGAATCCATGATGCAGATGTATTAAAGTCTATACATGTACCTGCCAACACGCACCTAGTACCTATTATATGCAGCCATCCCCTCTTTTTGAATACAGATTTTCCCCCGGGCACCTTCAGCCATGATCCCTTATGCCATGATGGCAACCACTATGCCGCAGAGGAGCAGGGCAGACACTGGCACCAACGTCTTGAAAGAGTCTGAACCGGCTAGTGTTCCGGTAGGCTTGCCGGTTGATCCTGCACTTGTACCCTGACCGCTGGAACCACCACTGCCACCGGAGCCCCCGGAGCTACCGCCGGAACCACCAGAGCTACCACCACCACCAGAGCTGCCACCCGAACCTCCACCGGAACTACCACCGGAACTGCCACCCGAACCTCCACTGGAACCTCCACTGGAACCATCACCGGAGCTACCACCACTACCACCCGATCCTCCATCCGAACCGCCACCACCACCGCCCGTCACAGGCGTCGCCACCGGCGGCGGCACCGTCACAATCCCGCCCGTCTTCGTCTCCCTCGGCGCATCCTGCTCGCCTTCAAAAACAGTCTGCTCCGCGCCCAGCGCCAACCACCCTTCATCAAACTTGGGGTTCGCCGTTGCGGCAATGCTGGAGTGCGCGTTGGAGCACGACTTGACGACCGAGTGCGGTACGGCCGTCGGGTTGGGCAGGGCGTCGACGAGGGTGTTCATGTCGGCGTAGCCGGACAGGGCGAGGGTGTAGCCCCAGCCGAGGACGTCGTTGGCGAGCTTGAGGTCCGGCTGGGTGCCGCCGGGCTGGGGGTTGCCGAGGATGGGGATGGAGGTTGGTTCGGCGAGGGTGATGCAGTCGGTGGAGGTTTTGTTGGCTACGGCGAAGGTACCGGTTACGGCGTAGGCGTCGTTCCAGTCGTAGTAGAGGGAGGGGAAGGTGCTGTGGGGTGTGTTAGTGAGTTGGTCGGTTGGATGGTTTGGTGGGTGGCGGAAGGGAGGGGGGCTTACACGGAGGTTGTCTTCCATTCGTCGACCTCGAAGTAGGAGACTTTCTGGATTCGTCGTCCGGACGAGTCCGTTACGGGGGCGGTGAATCCTGCGGGGACCTTGGCCCAGACGGTGCTGGTCTTTGTTGTGGAGAGGACGGTGTTGATGACGGTGACGACGGTGTAGGCCGTGAAGGTGTTTGTTTTGGAGGCGTCGATGGGTGCCCAGGTGTACTTCTTTGCGTTCACATCGGCCGTGCAGGCGTTGGCTGGGCATACGGCGTCGGCTCGCAGCGCCAGCTTGTCTGTGAAAATGTCCCCGGTGGGAGTTGTGCTTCCCGTCTCGGCTAGGGCGAGGACCAGAGCACTGATGCGAGCGAGCGAGCTGGGGGACCGCATTTTCCCTGTTGAACGAGTGTGTGGCTTCTGAGGGAGAGCGAGTCTGTTCGGGAAGCGAACGTGTGATTTTTTACTGAAAAGATCAAGAGGGGACCTTGTTGGCTGGCGGATATTTGCGGGAACGCTCTTGGGCGTGTGTCCTGCTCTGCCAAGAGTCCATCGTGCGCTTGTTGACCCCTGAAAGCCGCTATGCGGTGGCGGCGCCGCCGCTGTGACATGACGTTACACGTTTGTGAAAATATTGGATCAAGATCTGCCGAATTGCAGGAGCATCCGATCCGGCATGAGAAAGGATGGACAAAAATAAAACTTTCTCTTAACACCGTGCCGGCAGTTTTCAGCGGGTGCAAGTTAGCCGAGAAACAAGCTCAAGGAGCATTGGGGGTCTGTCTGGGCCTGGGCTTCAGCTGATCCTCTGCCAAGTCAATGGTCGGTTTCTTGGTGTTGTGCGGCTGGAGGCGCTTGTTGCCGCTTAACAGGCCAAGCCGAAATCGCCGCCGGGAGCAGTTAGTGTCTCAAATCTCTATTTTGCTGCCCCTGTCCCCATTGGATGCATGGTGGCTTGGCCCTGCACGCGCCAGACAGAGGAGATTAGCTTGACCAGAGGCATGGAACATGACTGCCGACTTGCACTAGGCGTCGCCTCCTTCGCGCTGGAGGCTACTTGTAGTTAGGAAGCCCCCCGAAAGTATGGATGCTACGAGTACTTTGACGGGAGGCGTCCGCCATCGAAACGTTCGACATGTTGCCCAGTGCCCGCTATTCCAACCATCACGACGACGACAAGATGCTGCGGCCGCCCCACGAGATGGCCATGGGCCCAAGCCATGTACGAAGCGAGCATAAATCGGGACGCGGGATGGCGGCTTTGGGTCAACAGCTGGTCGGATGCTGTCTCGCAACCGCGCTGTTGGTGGGTATCGTCGTGGTCGTCCTGTTGACGGAGCAAGCTGAGCACGTCTCGGGCGAGAAGGGCGAACTGCCCAGCTACCTCACTCTTGATGTCAGCACAACCATCACGATAGTGAGAGCCATGCAGGGCGTCCTCGCCGCGATGGTGACGGTGACGGTGTCGCAAAGCTTCTCATACCTCCAATGGGGATTTCTCCGCAGCTCGCGCGGTGGCGCGCCCTACGTCAGACAGCTCGCTCTCTCACCCACAACATCAATTGCCGGCACACTCTCACTGGTTTTCCATCAGGCGTCGGGATGGAGCCCGCGGTTCTGGGGGCTTCTCAGGCTCACGCTGATGCTTTTGGTCGGTTTGGGTGGTGTGCTCCTGTTCTGTAAGCCACTGATCCGCTCTTCTCTCTTGGCCATGGCCATCCTCTGATCTCGGACTAACCTTGACCGTCTAGTTCGAACATCACTGATTGTGGTCTTCGACACAACGCACTCGTATGCCGTAACGGCCGGAGTGGGCCCATTCAATGCCTCCTTAGTCGCCCCCTTTTTCGAGGACCTTCGTGATCTTGCGCCCGGTTACCAGTTCAACACTCTGCCGTATTCTTATTACGGACTGGTAAATGACCTGATCACGAACCCCTTTTACACTACCACTGCGGAGCCCGTCCAGTGCCAGGCCGCCAAGGAGGATGGGGCCGATGACTGTGCTGCGTACCTGATGTCGGGTGGTGTGATGATGACAACCCCCTGGATCCCAACTGGCTTCCCGGACCATCCTCAGATTCTGGTTGAGAACGTCCCAGCAGTTCACGTCGAGTTCTCACCCCTCCCAACAGAAAAAAGCTTCGATGATGCATCGTGCCGCCTCTTCGGATCGAACACGACAAGGATCGGCGTGAAGTTCTGCCTCTCGCAGTCAGCACCAACAAAGCTCGACGCAGGGATGTTCATCTGCTCAGGAGGCATCGTCAACGGGCAGTGCAAGACCACCGACCCAGCACCAAACATAACCACCAGCTTTTTCTTCTACCGGCGCTTCGGTACCATTGTGGGCGCCAAGTCGAACTACACCATCATCTCAGCGTCTAACCTCACGGAGCCATTGCCTGTCTCTTTCACCTCTTCCGACCTCGAAGCCTACAACACCGTTCTGGATTGGCTCCTCGACTACTCCAAGGCCGACATTCCCGCCCCCTCCGCCATCATCGAGACCTTCTGGTCGTCCAAGAACCAGCTGCAGCACGAGTACACCCGCGCAATCATGCAGCGAGGCTTCCGGAGCATCCTGACATTCCCCCTCTGGCTCTTCAACGCTAACAACGTTGGCAACTCGGAAATCACGGAGCGCGTCATCTCTCCAAATCTGCCCCCAGCGCACTACACGACCGCGTCCCTGGTCCAGCCGTACACCAAGATCAAGTTCCACCCAGCCCTGGTGGCCACCTTCGTTGCGTGTCTTGGCATCGCTATCATCTTTGGCTGGCTGGTGTTGGTATGGGCGTTCTCGGTGCGGCGCTCGCTGCCGGAGATTTCGTCGTTCCCGATGTTTGATTCGGAGTTCAAGTCCGAGGCGCGGGGCCAGAGCGTCCCTGATGCGAGGAATGTGTGGGGGTATCGGGATAAGGAGATCTTGGATGCGATGAGCGGTGCTAAGGTCGAAAGGAGGGTGATATAAGTTGATAGTTTCTTGTGTAGTTACTCATAATGGTAGGTGGAGCCTGAATCGGAATTCAAAGTAAAATCATTGCCAGCTTGAAGTACCGTCGACCGCGTCGCTGATGAATAGATGTCACTTGGGCATCGACAAAGAGTCTCAGATCGCATTAGTGCTTGTATGCTGCCATGATGATTCATACCTACCTATTACTAGCGAGTCGTAAACGGGGTTCCGTCCTTCGACCCGCGTATGCGAGAGGACTGTCTCGGGCAGTCGTCGGCAATGGGGACTTCGTGGCAGTTGAGACACGGGCGTCCACCTTTCTCATGGTAACAGAGAGGGTTGGATGAGACATTGGGAAACAGTGCTGAGAAACGAAGGATTTCAATAACCGCCAAGAGAAGAAATGACCTGCCCGGAGCCTGGGTGAGGTTCCCCACCTCGACCAGTGCCAAAGATACTTCGTACTAGTGCTAGGAGGCAGGTGCGTTCTGTGTGCCTTCCTAAGATTGCATCCGATCTAAGTACAGCTGAAAGACTCGGGCCAAAAGAAAGGGCCTCTTATGTCAGTGCGAAAATGCGTTCTTGGAATCCTCGCACGATCCTGTCCTGGAGCAGTAAGGCCTGGGATTATCGCATCACAGGCCTTCTTAATATGCAGGGAGACCTTTTCAGTATTCATGAAGTGTTCACAGAATGGGAGATGGTGTATGATAACGAAAGCTACGGCCGGTCTTTACAGTAGGAAGGCAATTTTTTGCAGTGACTGATATTATGAAATTGAGTATATTATCGACCTATTCCAAAACCCTTGTGCCCAAGTCCCCAAAAACAACAAAGCAGCCATCGGATCAAGCCCCCAACTTATACAGGCAGCACGCATGCGTTGCAAACCTCCTGTACAGCGGCAAGAACGGCAGGAGTGCCCGCGGCACCACACCCACCAATGACGCAAGCACCGGCGGCCGAGCGGATGGCCGCAAAGTTCTCACACATGCAGGCGTAGTCATTGGCTTCGCACAGGGTCGTGGAGGCATCGAAGATGCATTGACTCTATTTTGTCCGCCGTGGTTAGAAGGTGGGACAAGGTGAGGTTGTGTTTTGAACAGGGACTTACGCCGCAGGACGGGATGGCGTCAATCTGGGGGCAGGTCGCATCGGTTTGGCGGCGGATGGTGCCGGCTGAGGCCATGGTGGCAATAGCTGCGAGAATGAGGGTAGAGAACTGCATTGTGGCGAGTTTGGATGGCTCAGGCGGATGATATGTGATGTGTTGTGGCGGTGGTGCGGTGTTGAGGAGTTGGGACTGAGATTGGATGAGTGTGTTGATGTGAGCTGCTGGATGATTCCAGACTTCGGAAGGGAGCCAACTTAATACTTATTTATGTTTTTCCAGTCTCACTTGAGTCACAAGTAACTCTTTGCTGTGGTCCCTTACCTGCTCAGTCTGGCTGACATTTTGCGATTTGCATGTGGCCAATGTTACTGCACGCACGTGTATCAGTGTTAGTTAGCAACGTGAATTTGCGGTAAATTCTTCTTCCCAGTCCTTCATTCCACTAGCACAGAAGAACCTGGAGATCGGCAGTCTTAGTGCCCGCTTCCCTGAACTGCCGGGCGCACATGCATCCGCAACCCCTCCAGATCTCACCATCATGCTTCTGAGCGGATGGTCCCAATGCAACTTGATGAGGCTTACCCCGGATTTGCATTGTGCTAGCACATCACGAGAGATGCATTCTGTGGGGAGGGCCGGGGTCGCGTTATCTTAATCTGCACAGACACGCAATTTGTCTGGGGAGGGTCACATTCGGATTGGGTCGCAATGAACAACACCTGAATCTTGGGCCAACTAGCAGCCGAGGAATGCGACTCTATAATTAACACTTGCACATGGAAACTCTAGGACTGGCAGCAAGTTCGCAAGGATGAAGTCCCCATGTGAAGACTTGACAAATACATTTGGCCTCAGAATGGCAACATCATGTGAAAATATCACAACATTTCCCTCTGCGAGGAAGCGGTCGACGTTTTATCTGAAACTTGGAAGTGGCAAGGGGTGAGATTGGATGTTTGGGAAACTCCGAAAGGAATACCAGCAGGACCTGGAGACTTGAATCACCCGCCAGGTTATATCCCTCTCTCAGCTGTGAGCGACGTGCCCTTCTTTTTACATGTACCTAGAAACCTTTTGGTGCTCGGCCCGAGGGCAGCTCCCGCAGCCCTTGCAAGTGGACGCCAGAGCGGTGGGGATTGCACCCTTCGCCATGACAGCACTCCTGTCCAGAGAATCGACCAATTGTTCTTGTCAATTCAGCTTCAAACCCCGGAAGAGGCGGCATTCCATGATCATCGGATGCACACCCGATGCACTAGTGGCCTTGGGGAGCGATGTGGCGTCAAGTGCTGAGCTGAGAGGGCCTAGACCACAGCCCGCTAGGCCACACGCAGCAGTCCAGACAAAAACTTCAACCCCGAACGCTGTCACTGATGAAGATTCAGCAGGCCATCAACAATGCGATACTCCTCAAACCACAACCGAACAACCTCGCCCCTAACTCACCGGCATTTACCTCCCTCATCAGGGTTCTCTGTTTGAGACCCTCGAGACCGCCAGATGACGGGTCTACACCACGCGTTGGATTTCCCGGCATGGAATTCCGCGAGGTAATGATCAGGGTACGTATTTGTCCTGAAAACCCCCTTTCACCCTCATGAACCCTGGTAGGCAGGCTATCGAGCTTGGGGGGGCAGGGGAGTCACCTTAGCTCGCCACCGGGCCTCAAATTATTCCGGCGAACGAGAATGAATGAGCGGCTTCTCCTATCACTGACAGGGTTAGAGCGCCAATAGCACGGGAACCAGCTAGCCACCACCAACAGCCACGCTGAAGTGTGCTTGGGCCGCTCATCTCAGCAATAACAATAGCGTACGTTTGTACAGAAGTATTTGCCCACGCCGCTGCGAGGCGCTCATCGACTGGAGCTGAGAGAGGCCTAGAACGCTAGCCGTCATCATCACCGGAGCTTCTTTTCCCGAGCAAACTGATACCAAGCAACTGGGTATAAGGAGGACCTGACCCGCTCCCCGAGTCCACAGACATGCATCCTCTATCTCGTTAACAAGATCCCCGGTGTCGACAATGTTCCGGTCCGTCGGCCTTGCGACCCTCTTGGGGGCAGCCAGTGGGGCAACCAACATTATTTCATCGAGCGGTGGTGGCCAACTCATGCTCGGCACTCCCGGGAGCATCGCGCCTAAGGGTCTGTACACGCTCAATCATGGCTCGTTCGGCAGCGCAATCGAATTCGGCACCGACTTTCCTATCAGAAGCCTCGGGATGAACGACATCAAGCCTGTGCGCAACCCCCTCGACGACCACGACATGGTGTGTTGCCCCCCAGGAACCGTCTACAACGGCGAATCCTGTGTCTTCCTCGCCTCCCAGATCTGCCCCAAGGGCTTCTCTCTCGACACTGCTACCAAGAGCGTCTGCATCAGCACGACCCCTCCCTGCTCTGAGGACCTACTTCTCGAGGACGGCCTCTGTGTCTCCCCCAAGCCGCCCAAGTGCGTGGACCTCAATGTTGTCTTCAACACGGAGACGTTTATGTGCGAGTCTACCACCGATCCCGCGTGCGACTCACCACTTGAGGTCAAGGGCCGCGAATGCATCTCCCCCTATCCGCCTTTCTGTGGTCCCGGATTCGTGCTCGGGCGCGGAAAGTGCATCTCAACCACCAAGCCAGCTTGCAGCGGCAAGTTGGTAGTCGACAAGAGCAGCACGGGCAAGCTAATCTGCGCCTCGACGGAACTTCCCAAATGCCCCGATGATGCCGAGCCGATCGACGGAATGTGTCGCGTTATCTCGCCGCCAAGTTGCCCAGAAGACTTTAAAGCGGTGGACGGAAGTTGCATCTACACGAAGACCCCTTGCCCCGCGGACTCCACCTTCACGTCGTTCGCCGACCACCGGTCGCCAGTCTGCCGCACAGAGAAGTCTCCCATTTGCCAGCTTGGCGAGTTTCGGAATGGACAGTGCGTGTCCAAGGAACCGCCTTGCCCCGCAGATTATACTTTTGACGAGGCCACCGGAAGCTGCACTCGATCAACGCCCTCTTGTGCTGCAGGCAAGAAATCGGTCATCGTTCCCTCGCAGGGGTATGCGGATACGGATGTCCGCGCCGTCTGCTGCCCTGACGTCGCCGGTGTGACCCTGACCACCGAAGGACAGTGCATTGTCCCTTCTACGACCAACGACTGCCCAGTGGGTATGGATCCAGACCCAAACAACCAGAGATGTATCCACACACCAACAGATGCCGACTGCGGGAAGGGCAAGTTCGATGCCATCTCGGGTCTTTGCGTCACCGACCCAACTTGCACCATTGGCGTGCCAGTCAAGGGTGTGTGTGTTGTCAGCGAGCCCATATGCCCAACACCTGGCGCCAAGTTCAACAAGGACACAGGTTTCTGCCACATGATAGAGCTGCCCAAGTGCCCCTCCGGGTCAATCATGGTCGGCTCTCAGTGCATCTCCGGGGAGGGCTCGAAGTGCCGGAAGGGAACCAAGCACTCGATTGACCTCAAGCACTGCGTCTACGATAAGCCGCCCAAGTGCCCTCCAAACTCCGATTATGACCCAGCCGTGCATCTCTGTGTCCACCCCAGCAAGCCTGAGTGTGCTCCCGGCACTGGCCACCTCGATGGCGATGACTGCGTATCCCCATCTCTTCCGGCCTGTCCCGGCGCCGACACCAAGTTCGACCCAGAGTCGAGCAGCTGCGTCAGCACGAAGCCGGCCAAGTGCGAACCCGGCTTCAAGATCCCCGTGGGTGGCGACAAGTGCATCTCGGACAAGAGCCCCGTCTGCGAAGGTTCGGGCTTTAAACTTGTCGACAACAAGTGCATCTCAGACAAAGCCCCTGAATGTCCACCCGACTCGACCTGGGTTCAATGCAAGAAGGCCTGCATCAGCAACAAAGGGCCTTGCCCCGAAGGCACGCCCGACGAAAACGGCAACTGCGTGACGCCCGAGCCCCCAAAATGCAAAGACCCCAATACCTACTTCGTGCCGGGGGTTGGTTGTAGATCCGACGAGAAGCCCAAGTGCCCTATTCCGCAGACCACGCTCAACGAAGCGACGGGCGAGTGCGAATCCGAAAAAGGCCCCGAGTGCGGCCCCGGCCTCGAGTTGCGAGGGGATGAATGCTTTTCGCCGAAGCCGCCGCACTGTCTTCCGGGGACGACGCTCAAGGATGGCAAGTGCGTGACGCCCAAGCCGCCTGTTTGTGAGAGCGATCAGCTCACTTTCAACCCGGCGCTGAATATGTGTGTGGGTAGGCCGCCAAAGTGTCCTGATGGGACAACTCTCGATCAGGATAAGGCCAAGTGTATCACGGCGAGCTCACGGACGTGCTTTGTAATGCTGTCTTGCCCGGATGTGGAGGATGACCTTTCTCCGCCGGCTATTGACCCCGGATATCCGGTCGTCGACGAGCCGCCCATTGATGATCCGCTCAGCTACGAAAGTGGCGGAGGTTCTGGTGGCGGGTACGTTGATGGCAACGGCGACAATTACGGTGGCGGTGGAGATTATGGAGGTGACGCGAGATATGGCGGTGGGCGCAATGAGGACGATGGGGACAGTTATGGCGGTGATGGTGGTGGATTTGATGGGTTTGGGAACTGAGGGGATTGTCGGCATGGATTGATATGAAGCTTGGGGCGACGTGATGTGTACGATGTATGATATGAGTACCGGAGTTTTTGTATATTTGTTCACTTGTACCTTACTATTCAATGTACCTACTTCTAACCGTTGTTGTGATTCTGTGGCTGGGTGACGCTTGGGTGACCTTCTACTTTACGTGTCAACTATGGCTGGCTCCCTCAATATTGATGCCCAAGTCAAGGAGACGGGGCCCTCCCAAGACTACGAGGCTCATAAGACCGAATTACTTTGCCGACGGCCCCTCGTGCAAGTTCTTGAAGGGCGGGCGATATCGCTTTGAGAGAGATATTCGTATTTATCCCTGCGCAAGCCCAAAGTGTTAGCAGGGTGGGAACCTGGTTTGAGGCAGATACCCGAGTGCTTTCAGGGGGGGTAATTCGGAAAGCTACAGGTGTCATTCTCGTCCCCTGCCGCCTATAAGTCGACAGGGCTTCTTTTTTGGGGGGCCAAATCTCCTCGTATTCTGCCGGCTGGCTGGCGCAGGAAGTGCCTGTCCGTGTAACAGATTGGCCGCCCCGGGTAAGATATGTGACACTAGACGCTGATGGATCGTCTTTGCCACAGTCTTCAACCTACCCACTTACCTACCTACCCACCTTGCCTGCCAACTTCGGACTATCCAGCCCCGTTGGCACGAATGCCCTCAACCTCAACGTTCACCGGTCCCTCATGGGCCGGCGCCCTCACCACCGTCTCAACCCTCACATGCACGTCCTACATGTGGGGCTACGACTTCTCCAAGCCCTTCAAATGCCGCATCCCTTTCTTCAGCTACGCCGTCTTCATGACCGCCGAAAGCCGCAAGTACTTCTTGCCCGGCCTGTGCTTCACGGGGTGGACCGTCGGTTGCGGCTTCCCGTCGACGTCAAAGGACATCTCGCTAGTTGCGACGGTGACGCGCAAACTGTGCGTCCCTAGTGGGTTCAAGTCCTGTGGGACGGCGGGAATAGTCGCGACTATTGCGTGTAATACGATGCCTGTGCCGGAGTCGGTCCATACGTGGCGGCCTGCGTTTGAGATTCGGTGGGAGGAGACGGATATGCGCTGGTTTTAGACGCCCTGGGTTGGTGCTTGGAGCGATTGCTTCTTCATTGCCGTCGGGGGCTTTGCCAACCGCTGTTGGGAGTACTTTGGGGGTGTCAAGCAACGGTAGCAACGCTGGAAGCGCAACTGGAATTGTCTCCGGTGAACCGGGCAACAACACAGACGGGGGCGACGTCCTTGAAGGCGGCGCTGAACCCCCCGCTGGTGATCCCGGCCTCGGCGGGGGGGCGAAGACGGGGATAGAAATCGGCATAGCCATCTTCGTCGTGTTTCTCGTCGCGCTGCTTCTCGTCTTTATACGGAGACATCGAGCCCAAAGACTCAACAGGCAGGGGGCGGTGGCTCCGCAGCCCACTCGACTCGCCAGGGCGCAAGAGCTGCATTCGCAAGATCACCGTCCGGGAGAGCTCCCGGACAAGTCTACCTGGGGTTTGTATCCAGGCAGCAGCCGGTTGTAGAGATTATGACTCCGGAACCTGTTCATAAAATGGATTCGGGATTTCGGGGGCTGAGACCGCCGCCTCATTCGCCTCAAACCCCTCCGTCGACTCAAACCCTGCCGGCATGAATGTGGAAAGTTTGGTTTGAAGGGGCATGAAGTCTGATTGTTGTTGATAGAAATTCTGAAAGCTGTCCAAATACAGGCCCTTAATGTGTACCTAATGCCTAGAACCGGGTTAGCTAGCCCTTAAAAACACAGAAAAGCAGCGCGTGATTCAAACACGCAACCCCCGTACGTCCGACCCAATTATACCAGCGTCCGCAAAGCTGTTCGATGCATCGCAATCAAGAAAAACCCATAGGCAAGTGGACAGCCAAAGCAAATTACCCCAGATTCCGTAAACTCCTTCCCACTATCGCGGCCGTGAGATCGACCAATGCCCGGCGTGTTGTGCAACAGGCTAAACCGATCAGCCAATCGGTATTTTCTCCTCCGCCCTGATGACCATGGCGTAAAAACTGACTGCCGGCATGTATTTGCGGACGTTGAATTATATAATGGCGCCTATCACGGTATCTTTTTGATTTGGTGGCCGAGTCTGATTTCCTCCCTGACCGGCTCCCAGATTCAGGAGATTCAGTTGACAAAATGCAGCTCCCCATTTCTTTCCTGCTGCTTGCAGCGGTTGCTGACGCGCACTGTGAGAACCCCTTACACTTGTGGGTCTGATTACAGCTAACACATACCAGACCGATTCTCTAAGATCGTGGTCAATGGCGTCGCCGAGCAGAAGGAATGGACATCGATCCGCCAGACAAAGAACTACCAAGACGACCATGGGGTCAATGATGTCAACAGCGCCGATATACGTTGCTTCCAAATGAGGGCCGGTACGGGGACTGCCACCGTTGCTGCCGGTTCCGACCTCGGCTTTGTTCCCGACCAGGGGGTAACGCACCCCGGACCGGTGCAGTTCTACATGGCGAAGGCTCCCGAGGGTGCTAACATCAATACCTGGGAGGCGACGGGCAATGTCTGGTTCAAGGTGGCATCCATCAACGGAGTCAATCCGGGGGGCAAGACGAGCGGCTTCACCTGGCCGACATACAGTGAGATAACCCCATCCCCATTGGTACCGTGTCGTGTGAATGTGCCAGACTGACGCCACACCACAGACCAAAAGGTAGTCTCTTTCACAATCCCCAAGAGTATCCCTAGCGGGAAGTATCTCGTGCGAGTTGAGAGCATCGCGCTCCATCAGGCGCAGTCCGCCGGCGGCGCACAGTTCTACTTGGCGTGCGCGCAGGTTGAGATCACGGGCGGAGGGAGCGGCACGCCTGGACCGATGGTCGCATTCCCCGGGGCGTACAAGTCGGGCGGGCCAGGTCTGATTTTCAGCTGGCAGACGACGACATACACACCTCCTGGACCGGCAGTCTGGCAAGGATAGGCCGTGTCGGGTGGTATGGCTGCATCCTGCTGCGTTGAGATCCATCTGAGCAGCGTATTAGACCGATTTCTTTGTTTTGCGCAGTTCCAATCTTTTGAGAGCACGAAGAGCACCGAGAGCACTGAGAGCACATAGCTAGCGTGGGTGACTCCTGCAACAGAATACTATCCAAACCCTGTGGTGTTGCGTGTGAAGTGTCGAACCGAAGAAAACTGCGGCTTGCATGAGAAGGGACATTGGCGCCATTAACGGTACAAATCGCCCCACGACCGTCGATGAAGACAAAAAGAGAAAATAACCGATAGCTGTCAATATTCGCAATGCAAGAACAGCTCTTCCAAGTTCCGATGCCAGTCGAGCTTGGTGTCATGGCGGACCAATGGCGGGATCCGATCGCGATCGACGTCACTCCACAAATGGGAGGGGCCGCTCCTGAAACAGGAGGCAAAGTCGGGACGGAGGCCTCGGGGTTCAGCTTCACTTACCAATATCACTCAAAACTCACCCCCGCACTCAAGTTTCAACCATCGTAGTCCGTCCACATCCATACCTAGCCATCAATCACCAAAAACCATCACCATGGCGCCCAACAACGGCCTTGTCCACTTGACGGAGTACGACATCAAGGACAGCAATGTCGAACTGATCGGCACCGACATCGACCACAAGGTCAAATACAACTCAGCTGCCACCGAGCCTGCCTGGAACGACGGCAACGTCGGCATCTCCCCGGGCTTGTTCATCTGGCGCATCGAGAACTTCACCGTCGTGCCCGTCCCCAAGGAAAGCTATGGCCGGTTCTTCGAAGGCGACAGCTACATCGTCCTCCACACAGAGGAGATCGAGTCCCAACAGGGCGGCAACCAGCTTATCCACGACATCTTCTTCTGGCTTGGTACGCACACCTCGCAGGATGAGGCCGGCACGGCAGCGTACAAGACCGTTGAGCTGGACGAGTTTCTCCACGGCGTCGCCACCCAGCATCGCGAGCTGCAGGCTGGTCCCAGCGACGACTTCCTCGCGTTATTCCCGCGTCTGACAGTGCGCCGGGGTGGTGTTGCATCGGGCTTCCGACATGTGGAGGAGGCCGTCGCGCCCGAGATCACAACGCTGCTGCGGGTGTTCAGGCAGAGCGTTGGCACAGGTGGCCGGGATACGGTCGTCGTGTACGAGGTGGAGCCAATTTGGCGTAGTCTCGACGAGAAGGATGTGTTTATTCTTGACAAGGGCGACAAGATTTTGGTGTGGCAGGGCAAGGGGTGCTCTCCGATGGAGAAGGCAAAGGCCGCGCAGGTGGTGCATGACATGACGCTCGCTAAACACGTCGATGTTGAGGTCATCTCGCAGACCGAGTCGCGCTCCTACCGCTTTGTGAAGGAGCTTGGCGGGGGCGAGGAGGACATCGCGCAGGTGCTTCATGCTGCGAGGCCTATCCAGTCGCTCGGGGCTAGGTCGGGAGAGGCGGTGCGCCCTCGGAGGCTTTTCCGTCTCAGCGATGCGTCGGGCCAGCTGACGTTCGGGCTGGTCGGCCAAGGGGAATCGGTCTCGGCGTCCAATCTGGACAGCAACGACGTATTTCTGCTGGACGACGGCGGAGAGATCTGGGTGTGGGAAGGGAAGGGAGCGAGCAAAGCCGAGAAGGCCATGTGGCTCAAGGTGGCTCAGGCGTATGTCCGGCAACTGCAAAGAGAAGACGAACAGGGCCAGGCATATCTACTACCCATCGCGAATGTGAGGGAGGGGAGAGAAAACTCTGGCTTCCGGAGAGCGATCCAAGTGGTCTAAATCAGGCAGTGGGCCGTTCGGAAGAAAATCAATGGACTTGATCGTTGTTCAGGGAAGGAGCCACCAAGGCCTGGTGGTCTCTCCACTAATGGGCTTAACAATGCCTTTTGCTTTCTTTTGCTTTTCTATCGAGCTGAAAAAGTATTATGATAATATTCACTTAGTCGCTCTACCCTCGAAGTCCTGATAAGTGCCAGATTTGATTCGAACGACGGCATCTTACGCTCTTTGTCCAGTCAAATATATGGTGAAACCAGACAAATCATCCCCTCTCCACTGACCTGGCGAACTTCATGCAGATCTCTCCACTTCCCGCCCTCCGAACTCCTCTTTCGGGTACAAAGACGCCCCACACGAGATCGGCCGCGAAGCCACGCTGAGTCCCCGAGGCGAACCATTACAGCGGCGGGGTAAGAAAGCATCAAGAGAAAAAGAAGAGGGAAAAGAATGTTTGGATGAAATCAAGACAGCCTCATCTGAGGTCAAGCTCATGGAGGTGCGGAACGGCTCAGCTGGTTGCCGAACAATCCGTGTCAGCTGTCCAATCGCACCTCCGCGTTGGAACAAATTTGAAGCATAGTTTTTGCATTTCCACAACGGCCTCTGCTCAATTCTACACCATCCATCCTCCTAATAGCTAAAAGGGCCCAGGATACCCGTATTTCCGGGCACAATGTTTCATCTCATACCGTACTAGATGTTGTGACAGCCGGTTGAGCCTACCGAATTGTCGCAATAGACGGCTCGCCTCCGCGCTGGATAACAAGCGAGGGGCGCAACAAACCGACAGCGGAGGAGCTTCACTCAGTGCGATGCGATGCGGCGCGTCCCAGCTGCGGCTGTGGATCAACAAGGTATGCTCCACCTTGATTCGGCAGTTGTGGACACCCAATTCGTGAAGCGGCCCCCATTGCCAGGGAGAATGTTTCCCCGGAACTGCCATGGCGCCCCTCGCCAGGCTCGGTCGTCACCACGCAGTTTACCCCGCACAAGCCGCACATCACCTGGAGAAGACAATTCGGATGGCTCGCTGGGCCCAAGTTCACACAAAACGGAGCCTGGATCTCGGTGTGGAGCCGTGGGAGGGCCCCGGTATTATTTCGCCCGCCTGCTATATATCCCGAGCGCTCCCATTTGCCGGCATCCCTCCTGCACGAGTTTTGTACGACACACAGCAGCCCAACCGTGACCATTAACATCATCCAACATGCCTCTCCCGTCCGGCGTCTACCGCGCCGACCACGTCGGCTCTTTCCTGCGCCCCAAGGCCGTGCTTGAGGCGCGCGAGAAGGTCGACACCAAGGACATCACGCTCGAGGATCTCCGCAAGGTCGAGGACGAGCACATTGCGATCGTCGTCCAGAGGCAGATTGAGAATGGCATCCAGTCCGTCACCGACGGCGAGTTCCGCCGCGCCTATTTCCACATCGACTTCCTGCAGCACGTCGAGGGCGTCGAGCGCCAGGGCAGCATAGCCTCCACGCACGCCCACACCGAGGGCTTCACCCCGCCCAAGGTCGTCGTCGTCAGCAAGCTGGACCACCCCAAGCCCATTCAGGTCGACGACTACAACTACATCGAGAGCAAGGTCGCCGCCGTCAAGGTCGCCTCCGGCGTCACCCACAAGGTCACCACCAAGGTCTGCATCCCCAGCCCGACCATGGTGCACTTCCGCGGCGGCCGCGAATCCATCAGTTCCGAGGCGTACCCTACCCTGGAGCCCTTCTTCGAGGACCTCGTCAAGGTCTACCAGGCCGAGATCGCCGATCTCTACACCGCCGGGTGCCGTTTCGTCCAGCTGGACGACACCAACCTCGCCTACCTTTGCGACGAGGGCATGCGCAACGAAGCCGCCACGCGCCACGGCGAGGATCCCCAGAAGCTCACCAAGCAGTATGTCGCGCTCATCAACGCCGCCATCAGCAAGCGCCCCAAGGATATGGTCATCGGAATCCATCTCTGCCGCGGAAACTACCGCTCGCAGGGCTTTGCGGATGGTGGGTACGAGCCCGTTGCCGAGGTCCTGTTCAAGGAGCTGGATGTCGATGTGTACTTCCTCGAGTACGATGACGAGCGCTCAGGCGACTTCTCGCCGCTGAGACACCTGCCCGAGAACAAGACTGTTGTCCTCGGCGTCATGTCGAGCAAAAAGGCCGAGCTGGACGACAAGGAGGCCATGATCAGGAGATTGAACGAGGCGGCCAAGTTCTGCCCCAGGGGGCTGGACCAGCTGTGCTTGTCGCACCAGTGCGGGTTCAGCTCGACCATGGAGGGCAACGACCTGAGCGAGGAGCAGCAGTGGGCCAAGGTCCGCCTGGAGGTGGCGATTGCCAAGGAGGTTTGGGGTGATGATCTCTCGTTGTAAGCGTTAGCTGTTGTTTTACCCTAAAGTTGCTCTCGCCAACCCCAGTCACCCGCACAGCCCATAGCCACCTTGCTCAGGCGCTACTCAGGCGTTGCTCAGGCGCTGCTCAGGAAATAATCAGAGAAATCGCCAAATATGGCTTAGACGAGTAGGCAGTGCTCTGCGGTTCGAATGGCAACTTTTCGCGAGGTCCCAGTTTTTGGGACACAGGTCGCCCAAAACTGGAAACCCCCCCTCCCCCTCCCCACCCCAACCCAACTCCTTTTCACTCCTCTTCCCTTCCCCCCAAAGTCACATAAAACTCAGCCATTAGGTCTCCATTCCCATCTTCCTCATTCACGAAAGTGGGTAAAATCTCACTCTCACGCTAAGACACAAGCAGATTACGTCGTTTTTATTTATTGGCTGTTAGATGCGGCACTCCCATCTTAACTTATTGACAGCTGACTCTGGAAGCCTAAATTCTGGCAAGCTGGAAAGTTAAGGCCCAAATTCGGGACCGCATCAAGCATTCAAAAATAGCCCGAATCCTAGGCCCCGGCCATAATATACCAGTACATGTCCTGAGATAGTACAGAATATCCCAGCTCTGATTTTGGGATGGTACATAGTACCCATATGTCTTAAAGCTCGCAATATCCATCCCCTGACACACCCTCGGCCTAATTCCAAACACTAAACACGTCACGGGAGAAGGTTGGGGGTGTCCGGATGACCTCTGAGGAACCAATCGAGGAGAAGAATGATGAGAGGGCAATTTCTGCTGTGTGCAAGGAGCCCAGAATCGAGTTTAAGGCTTGGCCTGACGAGAAGTACTTTATTGGTGAGTGAGTATTTGTTGTAAAACTTGCGTCTGGGGGAAACATCAAACTGACCGCTTAATCGCAGCCGAGACTTACGCTTTGATGATATCCAGGATCTCCCGGACGTATTTGGCATGTATTTAAAGAGCGTCGAGCCTCTTTTCGAGAAACCGCGTGGCGTCCTACCTCGGCCACGGTCTTTACCTCCTCTCCCCAACTTGGATATGGTTCCTAGGCAGCAAGAACCGTTTGAGATCGCAGCCTCTTGCGATGAGCTGGAGGAAAGACTGCTTATGCCGCTGGCTGACATCACTTCCGCCGCTCCCAAGGACATCGCGTCCGCCTATCCGTTCCAAGGCGGGGAGGACAACGCAATTGAGCGACTCAGATTCCTGGTCATGTCTGGCGCCATCTCCAGATACGGGAAGAACATGACCGCCTCTTTGGTCTGGCCTCTAGCACGAAGCTCTCTGCGTACCTGGCTCTAGGATGTGTGACGGCCCGACAAATTTATAAGGAACTACTCAATTCTGAGAAGGGGACCGACTCAGATTATGAGGCAGCAGGTGGTTACGGCGGCGGTGAGAACAATGGCACCAAGGCCATCCGGTCAGCACTCTTGTGAAGGGACTACGCGCGCCTATGTATAAGGAAATTCGGCTCTAAGCTATATCAACTATCCGGCTTTCGTGCAGGCAAAGGGAAAACTGCAAACCAGCCCACAACGCAGCAACAGCAGCATCGAGAAAGGATTTAACAGCGATTTATGCGCGGGACTACGGGTATGGGACTTATTGACGCATCAATGCGGGAGCTCTGCTGTACAGGATATACGTCTAACAGAGCACGACTGAATGTAGCGAGCTTCCTAACTAAGCGCTTGGGAATAGACTGGCGGTACGGGGCTGAGTTATATGAAATGCTGTCGGCTGACTACGATGCGTCCTCGAACTGGTTTAACTGGCTGTATGTGGCTGGTGTGGGGAACGACCCGCGCGGCGGTGAGCGCATCTTTAACCCTGTCGCACAGGCCTTCCGTTACGACAAGGATGGCGAGTACGTGAGGAATTGGGTGCCCGAAGTCTCATCAAGCAGCACTATTCACAACTCAAACAGATGTTTTAGATCCATATGCTGGCGCCAGCCCTGCGATACGTTCCGCGAAAGCCTATTGCCCAACCGTGTACTTAACGAGGCCGAGGCTCGAGGACACGATGGGCTTGGCTGTGGCTGGTGGTGCGGGATTGGGCGCGATGGGGGACGTGGTCGTATCTGTGCCTGCCTTGGACTTGAGGATGCGTATTCACTGGCCGACGTTGCTGGTGAGGGCGGAAAGCTTCGCGGTTCCGAAGATGAGCAGGATCGCCGCGATGGTGATCAGTGCGTGCTATCCGGTGAGGCTGGAATCGTAAGGGTGTGTGCCTTCATTACCGCTGGCGCTTTTCGCCGTTGCCTTAGTGGTGGTATCGATACGTACGGTAAGTAAGACGATGCACCTGGTCGAGACGTCATAGGTGATGGTGGCCAGCTCGAGCTTACTGTTGTCGTTGTTGCGAACACCCGTCTGTGAGGACTTGCTTCAACATTCAGTCTCCCATTCAATTCCAACCCTAAGGCGTCCTGTCTTACGATCATGTCTTAGCCCTTCTCGGGTGCAGGTCGTAACAATTTAGCTTTAGTGTTATACATAAGTACAAACCACTTCCGAATAACCTTTAGATCTTTGCATTTAGCTTCTTAGTAATTGTATTTACGCAAAAAAACGCATCTAGAGCTCTAGTTAGCGTTTAACGAAGTTGTAAGCCTAGAATTTACTAATAAGGGGCGCGTCGCGTTCGTATAGCAGTTAGTTAGCTATATCTTCCATAAAACAAAGCCGAGGAGTAAATACACGCGTAGTTAGCTCAGTTAGTTATATACTAAACAATTATATGCTCTTCTAGATCTATAAGTTTTCGTGAATTAGCTGGAATATCGTGTTGTGTAGACTGGCTGGCGTGTCGGTTAGAGAGGGTTGAAGATGGTATATTGTAGATCCAAGCTGCATCTCAAAGACTAAGCTTTGGCGTTTTTTTAAGAGCTTCAAGGGCTAGAATAATCTTGGATTTGGTTAGCAGCGAATCCATTGTTAATTGGTAGTATGGTTGGTAAAAGAAGCTGAGGGGTCGTGCGCGTCGGAAAGTGTCCAGCTCGCTTATTAAATAACGTACGTGATAAGCGAGCCGAACAGACAACCGAGTCGAACACGCTAACATATTTTAGTGAGGCTGTACGCAAAATTGAGTTAAGAAAATGTTAGTGCCCTTAACAATTACTTAGCATGTTTTTACGTGCAGCTCCACTAAAATATGTTAGCGTGTTCGACTCGCTTGTCTGTTCGGCTCGCTTATCACGCACGTTACGTTAACTAAAACTAAGATCTTAGCACAACTTCCTTAAAACTACTACAACCTCTTTAAAGTATTCCTCACCTTAAAAGGTAAAAACCTCCGGTTCTGGTACATTTTCCATTCAACTTCGGTGTTTTGAAGATGGGCGCAGGTAGTTCTAGTGCCCCCAATGCTGCAACTCAAGTCATTTGCAGTCGACGAAATATACGCGTGGCTGAGCTGAGTTCAACCGTCTCTCGTTACACGGAACGCCGCATGGATAGATTACACGTCCAACCAAGTCCAACTAGGCCGGGAAATATACAGTTTCAGGGCCACATTGGTGTTGGCCCGGGTGCCGCATGAATCCTCCTGAGGCGCAGCTGCTGTGCCGCGGAAGCAGGCACCGCCGCACCGGCCATGACTTCATCCGCGACCTCCCAGAAACCCGCACAGCTCGACTCGTCACGAAACTCCCCACGCTGCGTGCATCAATTAGCAATGTCTGGCACCGGGTATGGCAGTCTTGCAAACTGGACGCTTTTCGACTTCAACTTCACCAGCGACTGCTATCGGACAGCGAAGTTCTACGTCAGCCGCTCCGGCCTCCGACACCTCTCCTCAAAGTCCTCTCCATTTCCTTACGCCGAGTTCATTGATTTCGTGCGCTATGCTGCACCCGATCCGTTCGCAAATGTATCTCGAGGGGCCATTGTGGACTGGATCGACGGTCTGGACTTTGGCGCGAAGAGCGGGCGGCAGGAACACTTTTGGAACTATGACTTGACCACCGGATTTTGCGATCCTGTGTTCTGCCAAAGCATGGAATGGCAAGGAAACCCTGACCTGGCTGGTATTGGTGTAGGTGCAGACAACGACCATTACCAGTCCAATGCGGGGGCTCTGCCTACCTACTAACTATTCGGATGCCAGGTTCTGATATCATACATCATCGAAGTCTCGCTTGCCACGATATTCGTCGTCGCTCTGGGGTCACGGTATCTTCTTCGTGGGCAGCGGCAGTTCCGCGGCGTCGGCAGCACCACCAACCCCATATGGGCCGCCCTTCAGACCAGTCTCGGGATATTTTGGGACACGTCACTCCTGTTTAATCTAGCCGTCACCATTGCAGGCTTCGTTTCCACCGGAGAAACCATGTCGACGGACATCGGCGACTTCGCGCGCTTATCATCCACCATCACATGGGCCGTCATCGCCTTGACATGGCCACCGTACCGTTCTGTCTGTCACCATCGACAAGTCCGTCGACACGGTCTCGCCGTTGCTTCTGCGCTTAACGGAGCACTGATATCACTGATATGGTGGTGGCAGTTCCGGGGGGGCGGTTGGTTTGTGGCGCGTTGCTATGGGCAAATGGATGGGAACACGGATTTGAGAAATGTGTCCAAAACGATTGAAACAATAGTGCAGTGCCTGGGAGTGGCCCTTAGTGCGTTGTCAGTCGCCTATTATGTTACTCAAAGGGTGGTTTTGCTCTGGCTCTACTGCAGAGGTCCTGGGCGTGCGTCCGGGACTTCCCGGAAGTACCCAACCTCAGCATCAACTACGGCCAAGCCAAGAAGGTGGAGGCGAGCAATGGTGACCCTTTGCGGCGTCATCTGGATGGTCATGGTGTTTACATTGATGTGCCTGGCGCTGGCAACCTTTGTCATCAAGAAGACCCTGGCAGCACGAGCGGCAGGACCATCATTGGAAGAGAACGAATGGGGCTTTGGACAGATCATGGCGGTGACGGTGTGGTTCCCCACCATTCTCGATTTCCTGCTGGTGATTAGAGGTAAGACATCGCTTCAGTTGGAAACTTTGGATGGCGTGTGTGCTGACTGAGATATGATCAACACCAGGAAACTTGAAAGTTCTGAAATACAGACTCCCGCGGGGCGTCGAGCTCGAAATACAAGGAAAGACAACCGGAGTTTATCCTGAAGGTGGCACAACAGTTACGTTCGAGAGTATCCAGGTGGACAAGAACAATGGCCGATTTCAAGAGGATCTCACTCCTTACCGTAGCCTTCGTCACTCTGTATCGTAAGGTAGCCTAAGGGAAATGGACATCAAGTGCAACTCTCTCTCGAGCACTATGGGTTTAATTACATGAGCATCTCTCTTTGCACTGTAGACTTGGTCTCATTGCGCTGTCGCCCCTGAATCACCCCACATACCCCTAACCCCGAGTAACCTCACAGCCACGGTCGTAGCCACGGTCGCATCCGCGATCGCTTTCCGCCATTGAGAGGCAATGTGGTGTGGTGTTGGCTCGACATCGAAGGATACTGAGTCCCTCTCAGTAGGGTCACTCGCGCAGGGCTTATCAGAAATTCTGTCGAACAAATTCCCAGTCATCAAAAAGAATGACCAAGATCCGGGTAGTTGAACCGATGCGGGCCTTGAATAACACGGTTGAGGACCCCCAGGATCCGGCCGCTGCATACCATCCATGAACCTCTGGGAAAGGGGTTTGCGGCTTGTCGCATCCAGCCGAGCAGAGAACTCCAAGGTTGTTGCTCCAGGGGGAAGAGGAGGAGTACAGGGCGTGCACGCTTTGTGGGGAGGGCGGTCGCTCTGTGGCAGTAAGTAGGAGCCCAGACTCCGACAAGGAGCTGAAGCCGTTGGGCGGCCACACCGCCGCAGTCAATGTTCGGCATGCAGTATCGGACCTGGTCCGTTTCGAGCTCCTTGCCGTTCGTTGGCCCAAAAGGCCATCACCGACAAATTGACCCGCCTTCTCGTGTTCCTCGCCGCCGCCGCCGGTCTCTTGTACAACGCCCTCTGGTACTTTCCCATCCTGATGCTGGCATGCGGTATCATATCCGTGGTCTACGACTTCTGCTGGCTCAATCGACCTGTCCGGGCAGTCGGCTCCATCCCACGGATCCTTCGCATCAAGCTCACCGGACGCCGCAAGGAGCCCGACGTCACCGGTCCGGACTCGAGCTCGCCGAGGACCAGCAACAAGAGCCCCCCGACCAAGACAACGATGTCACCGCGAGCAAACCCAGCGTCTCCAACCCTGGGCGTCGCGCATGAAGACAACAACTCCAACGAAGCCGCCCGCACCATTCCCACTTCGCATCGGCTGACGGCCATCTCGTGGCCGTTGTATCTCACTCTGTGTATCCCTTCCTTTTTGGATGAATGAACTAGACTAACAGGCTGACAGTATCTTGGTGCTCTCACGGCGATCAATAGCGGCTATCCCTCTGCGGCTGGTGTGGTACTGGGCTACACCGGCATTTTTGCCCCGGGCTTGATCACGGTGCACGGTACCATGGGTGTGTGGAGCGCTATCCGTAGTCGACGGTGGGTGCGCAGTGCTTTAAGGGGCGTTAATGCTGGTGCCGTGGGGCTGATATACACGGCTGTCTACCGCCTGTGGCAAATTGGATGGATCGATGAGGGTTTCCAGTCCGGCACGAGCTTGGCCAACGATCCGTGGTGGGTTGTCGTCACGGCGGCGAGCTATGCAGGTGGGTGCTGGTTTGGCCTGCAGCCGAGATAGTGAAAAACGACAAGACAGCGTGGAAAGAGGAGTTGGATAACGAAGCCGACTGGATAGACGAAGAGCTGGTGGTCAAGCTTCAGACGGTGGTTGAGCGCAAGTTCGGGGCCGATGGAACTGCGCGTTGGGTCAAGGTTCATTTCCCCGCTGGAGAGTAGGCCACTCGATGATGGGGGGAAAGCGGAAGAGGAAGACAAGGGCATTGATCTCTAGGCTGA
>Ga0247758_1000650_pt1 | contig 30326 bp, 24 predicted proteins | sample UWRJL156409C4_FD_180950 | JGI IMG/M metagenome (GOLD analysis project Ga0247758, IMG submission 180950) | Plant litter microbial communities from Arlington Agricultural Research Station in Wisconsin, United States - UWRJ-L156-409C-4 | ecosystem: Environmental > Terrestrial > Plant litter >... | reverse complement strand
CCGTCCCTGAGGCCCGCGCCCGTCCCTGAGGCCCGCGCCCGTCCCTGAGGCCCGCGCCCGTCCCTGAGGCCCGCGCCCGTCCCTGAGGCCCGCGCCCGTCCCTGAGGCCCGGGGACGTTCTCCACATTCCTCCCACCCCTCGGGAGGAATGTGGAGAACGTCCGGGGTGGGACCGGGCGCGACACGGAATTGGCACGTTCTCGGCACGGAATCGTTGCGAAGCGGGGGTAGTTCCGACACGTGGTTGCGCGCAAGGGTTGACGGGTGGCGTCGACTTCCCCCTCTGCCCGTGCGGCCGCCGTCGCAGCGACGCAACATGGCGTGATCTCCCTCGGTCAGGTGGACGACGCGGGGGTCAGCCGCTCGACGGTCTCACGGTGGACGGCGAGCGGCCGGCTCCGCCGCCTGCGCCACGGCCTGTTCGCCTTCGGCCACGAGGCCCTCACGCGGGACGGCTGGTGGAACGCAGCGCAGTTGACCGTTGCGCCCGACGGGGCGATCACCGCCCGCCCTGCCTGTGAGATCTGGCGGGTGCTCGAGCCGGGCCACGGGCCGATCGACGTGATCCCCTCGGGGCGGATGCGGTCGACCGCCGGGTGGTTGCGGCCGCATCGGACGGCGCTGACGGCCGACGAAGTCACGGTGCGCCGCGGCCTGCGGGTGACCACGGTGGCCCGGGCGATCGTCGACCTCGCCGATCGGGGCACCGCCCACGAGGTCGGGAGCGCGCTCGACCAAGCGCTGGTGCGCGGTCTGCTCGACCGACGGGAGCTGGAGCGTGCGGTGGGCCGGGCGCACGGGCGGCACGGGCTCAAGATCCTCCTCCCCGCCCTGGCGCGGCTCAGCACGCATGGGGAGTTGATCCTGTCCGGTACCGAACGCGACGTGCGCGACGCGGTGATCGATGCCGGGCTCCCGCGACCGCTGATGAACAAGCGGATCCTCAGGCCGGGCCTGCTGCCGGTCCGACCCGATCTCCTCTGGCCCGACCCTCGCCTCATCGCCGAGATCGACGGTCCCCAGCACCGACTCCCCTATCAGCAGGAGATCGACCGCGAGCGCGACGCATGGTTCACAGGTGAGGGATACCGGATCATCCGGTTCCCGGTGGAGCAGATCGACCACGACATGGAGTCCGTCGTCGCTCAACTTCGCCACGCGCTCGTGACGTGATCCACATTCCTCCCGAGGGGTGGGAGGAATGTGGAGGACGTCCGGGCGGCGGGCGATCAGGCAGCGGGTGCGGGCCGGTCAGTCGTCGGTGGCGCGCGGGTCGGAGGGGACCTTGGAGTGCTGGTCGGTGTCGCCCAACGGGGAGTCGTCGTCCTCGCTCGGCAGCGCGGGGAGCGTGTCGGCGTTGTCGTTCTCCCCGCCCTCGGCGCCGGGCGCGTTCTCGTGGGGGCGGTGCGGATCTCGATCGGGCATGCCTTCGTGCTGCCCGGGCCCGCCGGCCCCAAAACGGGACCGGCGCGACGGCCGGCGCTAGGCCGTGAGCTCGGCCGCCATCTCCTCGAACACCGCGACGTACGCGTCGACGGCCTCGTCGGTGTGGGTCACCGAGAGGGTCCACTCCTCCTCGCGGCCCGGGGTCATGTAGATGCCCCGGTTCATGTTGAAGAGCCACGCCAGGTCGCACAGCTCGGCGTCCTGGTTGGCCTTGAACGTCTCGTAGTCGACCACCTTGGTCGGGGAGAACGTGACGCAGCCCTTGGAGCCGATGCCGACCGAGTAGCCGGGCAGGTCGTGCTTGGCGATGACCTCGTCGCAGCCGGCGAGGATGCGGTCGTTGAGGTGCGCCAGCGTCGTGTAGGCGTCGGCGGTGAGGACCTGCTCGAGGTTGGCGCGCGTCGCGGCCATGCCCAGCGGGTTCCCGTTGTACGTGCCCACCTGGTAGACGGAGCCGTCGGCCACGCAGGCCATGACCTCTTCGCTGCCGCCGATCGCGCCGACGGGGAAGCCCGCGCCGAGCGCCTTGGCCAGCGTCACCAGGTCGGGCTTGACGCCCCACTTCTCGGTCGCGCCGCCGGGGGCGATGGTCAGGCCGGTCTTGACCTCGTCGAAGATCAGGACGATCTCGTGCTTCGTGGCCAGGTCGCGGACGGCCTGCAGGTAGCCGGGCTCGGGGAGCACGACGCCGAGGTTCATCATCGCCGGCTCCATGATGATGCAGGCCGGCTTGCGGTCCTCGGAGATCAGGCGCTCGATGCGGCGCTCCATCGCGCCGATGTCGTTGAACGGCACTGGGATCGTCATGTCCACGGTGGCCTGCGGGATGCCGCCGCCGTAGGGCAGGGACGCCAGGTTGTCGCGGTCCCCGATGTTGTCGTACGGGATGCCGATCGAGACCATCACGGTGTCGTGGTGGCCGTGGTAGGAACCGAAGATCTTGACCACGGTGTCGCGGCCGGTGTGGGCGCGGGCGATGCGGATCGCGTCCATCGTCGACTCGGAGCCGGAGTTCGTGTACCGCCACTTCGGCAGGCCCCAGCGCGCGGCGAGGTCGTCGGCGACGGCGATCGCGTCCTCCGTCGGGGCGGCGAAGTGCGTGCCCAGGGCGTAGCGCTCCTGGATCGCGGCGCCGACGGCCGGGTGGGCGTGGCCCTGGACCATCGAACCGAAGCCGTTGTGGAAGTCGTAGTACTGGTTGCCGTCGACGTCCCAGACGAGACAGCCCTCGCCGCGCTCCAGGTAGATCGGCCATGGATCGCGCAGCTGGTAGGACGAGGCGACGCCGCCGCTGAGGACCTTGTCGGCGCGGTCGTACATCGCCCGGCTGGCGGTGGTCCGCTCGTTGAGGCGCGCCTCCTCGCGGGCGGTGAGCTCGGCGATGCGGGCACGGTCGATCTGGGCATGGCTGGTGGTGCTCATCCATCCACCATAGCCCGCGGAAGGGAGCGCGCAAACCCGTGCTGTGCCGCTGCGGAGCAGGCCGCGACGGCCGCTGCTCCCACCCGTCACAGAGCCGTTCGCGCAACTTCCGGACGCGTCCGCCGTCTCCACAGCATGTCCACTGTGTCCGCCGCTCGCGCTGGCGTCTGCGCCGCCGTCCTCCTCGCCCTGACCATCGCCGGACCGCTGACCTCGCCCGCCGCCGCGGCGGTCCTGTCCACCGACTTCCAGAACGCGGCCGACGAGGGCTACGAGGGCATCCCGTACGCGCTGCTGACGACCGCGGCGGGCGCCCGCACCGACCTGCTCGCGACCCGCCTGACCACCGGCTGGCGCTTCGCCGACGCCGCGTCCCCGCTGACCATCGCCCCGGACTCCCGTTGCGCCGCGACCGGCGACCCTGCCCCCACGGCCGTGCAGTGTGCGGTCGACAAGGTCTTCCTCAAGGGCGAAGCGGGCGACGACGTGCTGCGGGCGGACGGAAAGGGCGGCGGCTACGGCGACCCGCTGGCCTCGTTCTCCGGCGAAGGCGGGAACGACACGATCGTGGGCGGACCGGAGGGGGACCAGGTCGTCCTCACCGCCGGCCACGACACCGTCGACACGGGCGACGGCGTCGACGAGCTCGTCGTGCGCTACCCCGGCCCGTCGACCGTGGACCTGGTCGCCGGCACCGCGACGTCCGCCGCCGGTTCGGCCGAGCTCCGCGGCATCGAGGCGGTCACCGGCACCAACGCGACCATCGTGGGCGACGATGGCGACAACGTCCTCGCCACCAACGCGGCCGCGGACGGCGGCCGGGGCGACGACGTCCTCCGGGGCGACGGCACGCTGCGCGGCGGCCCGGGGGACGACCGGATCACCGGGGCGGAGTCGCTGTTCGGTGATGCTGGCGACGACACGATCGTCGTCGATCGCGTGGACCGCGTGGTCGCGGACCCGCCGGATCCCCGGGTGGCCTGCGGAGCGGGCACCGACGCCGTGGTGGTCGGCGACGGCTACGACCTCCGCGTGCAGGCCGACTGCGAGCACCTGCGTTACGGCCCCGCGATCGTCCGGCCCACCCCGGTCCGGGCCGACGCCGGACGGGCCGTGGCCGTCTCGATCCGGTGCGGCGGCTGCCGGGGCACGCTGCGACTGCGGACCGGGCACGGATCCGGCGCCACCGTCCGCTACGTCGTGCGGAGCGGCAGCCGCTCGTTCCGCGTGCCTGTCCCCCGGGGCACCCGGGTGCGGTCCTCCGAGCTCGTCGCGGTGACGATGCGGCCGCGCACGGCCGAGCAGGGCCCGGTCGTCTGGCGCACGACGGTGCGCTGACGGACCGGACCCCGCTCGGAGCGCCTACGGGCGGTCGACGGTGAACGTCACACCGTCGGTCGTCTCGTTGCCGGCGTTGTCCCACACGTGCGCGGTGATCGTGTGCTCCCCGTCCGTGAGCTGGTCCATGTGCACGGTCAGCTCGGCGGGATCGCAGTCGTCCGTGTTGCAGTCGCCGTACCCGGCGTCCTGCGCCTCGCTGTCGTCGAACGAGATCTGCCCCACGCCCGACAGCGCGTCGGTCGGGGAGAACGCGAGCGTCAGCGCCGCGGTGCTGGCCGTCGTCAGGCCGTTCAGCGCACCCACGTCACCGCCCAGCGTGCCGACGTCCGGCGCCGTGCGGTCGATCCCGATGGTCGCCGTCCAGTCGTCGGTGGCGTCGTCCGTTCCGGTGATCGCCCGGATCCGCAGCGTGTAGGTGCCTTCGTCGAGCAACGAGAAGTCGACGTCGACGTCGTGCTCGAGCGTCCACGGGCACGGATCGAGCGTGATCGCGCAGGGATCGTCGTACGAGCCCAGGAGGATCTCCGGATCGGTCCCCGACTGGGCGGCCACCTCGATGCGCTTGATGCCGTCCCCGGTGTTGATCGCCTTCAGCGGAAGCGGCACCACCTCGTCGTAGTTGGCCCAGCCGAGGTCGCCACCGGTCTCGGGCAGGCCGGCGAGATACGGCCCGTCCGGCGCGAAGTGGAACACCGCCCCGCTGAGGAACGCCGTGTGGTCGTGCGCGGTGTACGTCGACCCGCCGAACTGCAGGTGCCACATCATGAACAGCGCGGCGTCACCGCCCGCGGGATCCCCGGTGGCGTCCTCGGCGTAGACCGTCGAGGTGCCGCTGGTGGTCGGGGTGTCGACCTGGTCGTAGACCTGCCCCTCCTCCCCCAGGAACCCGACGGCCAGCGGCCCCGAGTCCCCGCTGGTCGTGTCCCCGTTGAGCACGAGGTCGTAGGTGAAGTCGGCCTGGGTGATCGCGTCGGGGGCGAACCACATCCAGAAGCCGCCGCGGCTGACGCCGGGACCGGCCGGATCGGTGATGTACAGCCCGTCGCCGAGCGTGCCCGTGTCGGTGAACATCGGGTCGTCGACCGCGGGATGCCAGCGCCCGTCGGTGGGGACGATGATCCCGTTCTCGTCCGTCTCCACCGGGTCCGTCCCGTTCGGCGGGTCGTCGAGCGAGTCGATGATCGGGTCGACGAGCACCGGGTAGGCGACGTCGGCGCCGTGGTGGTCGGTGTGCACCGTGACCGTGTCCCCGTCGACCGCCATCGAGACGGGGACCGGCGTGCCCTGCGCGTCCACGGCGCTGGGCGGAGCGATGCGCCCGATCGTCCGGTTGCCGCGGACGATCCGCACCGAGCCGTCAGCGTTCGCGATCGGCCGTGCGCCGCTGGGCAGGTCGAGCGTCAGCGTCGCGTCCTCCGGGGCGGCGGTGCCGCGGAGCGTGAAGAACGTCTCCAGGCCGCCGGCGGTCGGCGCCGCCACCAGGTCCGTGGCCGTACCGGCGTCGCCGTAGAACACGCTGGCGTCACCCAACGTCCGGCCCGGGGCGTCGTCGTCCCCACCGGGGATCGACACCGTGACGCCCAGGTCGCCGCCGACGCGGAGCGTGCCGTCGGCCGCGGCCGGGATCGTCACGCCGACCGCCGCGTTGCGCGGGGTCCAGGCCCCGCCCTTGCGGACCAGGTCGAGATCGAGGTTCGCTCCGTGCACCCGGAACGGCGCGCCGGTCGAGACGGCGACCTCCCGGCCGCGGGGGCCCGCGGGATCGACGATCGCGGTGCGTGCGTCCCGGTAGCCGAGCACCCGATCGGCGTCCAGCGCGTCGGCCGGCACCGCGGACACGGCGGCGACCTCCCGGCTGAACTGCTGCCGGGTGAGCGCGAGCGCGTTGGCCGGGGCCAGGCCGGCGAAGGCGGTGCGGGACCGGCGGCGCTCGGCGCGGGCGGCGGGCGCACCGATGCGTGCGCGATGCGCGACCGACGCCGCGATCAGCGCGGGCTGGGCCTGGCGCTGCCGGCGAGCCAGCGAGTCCCGCAGCTGGTCCAGGTCGACGGTGGACGTCGCGGACGGTGCGCTCAGCAGCCGCTCCAGCTTCGCGGTGGCGGTCTCCGGAGCGGCGACGGCCGTCCCGGATCCGATGGTTCCTGCGGCCACCAGTGCGGCCACGGAGGCGAAGGCGAACAGCGCCCTCCCTCTGCGGCCGACCGTGGGGCTCCCTGACGAAACGGTGGTGGACACGCGTCTCTCCTCACAGATCGTGTTTGAGACACGCAGTCTTGTGTGCAAGACGACCCTGGGTCTGTCGTACATTCGTCCAGATCCAGAAAGCGCACAGCTTCGGACGGGGAACCTGCGCGCACCCTGCGCGGCGATCGGGCTGCTAGGCGCGCAGCCGCTCGCCACGCGGGTCGTAGAGCGGCTCGGCCGCGACCGCGCCCGTCACCCAGGTGCCGAACACGTCGATCTCCACCGCGGCCCCCACCTCGACCGCCGCGGGCACGTAGGCGTAGGCGATCGACCTCTCGACGGTGTAACCGTAGCCGCCGCTCGTCACCCGCCCCACGATCTCCCCGCCGATGCGCACCGGCTCGTTGCCCAGCGCGATGGCCCGGGGATCGTCCAGGACGATGCAGCGCAGCCGCCGCGCCGGTCCCCCGGCCTCCTGCGCGGCCGCCAGCGCGTCCCGGCCCACGAACCCACCGGGCTTGTCGAGCCGCACGCAGAAGCCCAGGCCGGCCTCGTACGGCGTCTCGTCCGGCGTGATGTCCGCCGCCCACACGCGGTAGCCCTTCTCCAGGCGCAGCGCGTCGATCGCCTTGTAGCCACCGGCGACCAGCCCGTGCGGGCGTCCCGCCTCGTACAGATCGCGCCACAGCCCGGCGCCGTACTCGGTCGGGCAGTACAGCTCCCACCCCAGCTCGCCCACGAACGTCACCCGCAGCGCCCGGACCGGCACGTGGCCGACGGTGATGTCGCGCACCGTCATGTACGGGAACGCCTCGTCGTCCAGCGCGTCGGGGGTGAGCGGGGCGAGGACGTCCCGTGCCCGCGGGCCCCACAGGGCGAAGCAGGCGAACGCGGACGTGGTGTCGACCACCTCGACGGCGCCGCCCGCGTCCGCGTCCCACGCGTCCCGGTGCCGGCGGATCCACGACAGGTCGTGCCCGCCGAACGCGGTGCCGGTGACGATCGCGAACCGGTCCTGGGCCAGCCGCGTGACGGTGAAGTCGCACTCGATCCCGCCGTGGGCGTTGAGCAGCTGGGTGTAGGTGATCTGGCCGACGCCGCGCGCGACCTCGTTGTCGCACAGCGACTCCAGGAAGGCCGCGGCGCCCAGGCCGACGATCTCCGCCTTGGCGAACGACGACTCGTCGAACAGTCCCGCCGCCTCGCGCACCGCCCGGGCTTCGACCCCGATCGCCGGGGACCAGTGCATGCCGGCCCAGCCACCGGGCCGCGCCGCCTCCGCGTCGGCCCCGCCGTCGTCCGCGCTCGCCGGCTCGTTGGACGCGTACCAGTTGACGCGCTCCCACCCCGACTTCTCCCCGAACACGGCGCCGTGCTCGGCGTGCCAGGCGTAGGCGGAGGAGACGCGCAGCGGCCGCCCCGACTGCCGCTCGTGGCCCGGGTACTTGATGTCGTAGTAGGTCTCGTAGTTCTCCTTGGCCCGGGCCAAGGTGTAGGACGGCGAGCGGTAGTGCGGGCCGAACCGCCGCACGTCCATGTGCCACAGGTCCATCGACGGCTCGCCGCCGGCGATCCACTCGGCCATGACCTTGCCGATGCCGCCCGCGCCCGCCAGACCGTGCGCGCAGAAGCCCGCCGCCACGAAGAACCCGCGAACGTCGCTCTCGCCGAGCAGGAACTCGTTGTCGGGGGTGAACGCCTCGGGCCCGTTGATGAGCTTCGTGACGGTGATGTCGTTCATCGCCGGGACGCGCCGGCGCGAGTTCACGGTGATCTCCTCGAACCGGTCCCAGTCCTCCTCCAGCAGCTGGCCGTTGAACGTCGGCGGGATACGGTCGACGAGGTCCTCGTCCAGGGACCAGGGCGCCGAGCGGCGCTCGTACCCGCCCATGACCAGGCCGCGCCCCTCCTCGCGGTAGTAGACGAGCAGGTCGGGGTCGCGCATCGTGGGGAGATGGCGGGGTGGGTGGGATCCGTTTCCGTCCGTCCCGTCGCGCAGCTCCTCCATCGCCGCGAACGGCTGGGTGACGAGGTACTCGTGGGCGAACGGGACGATCGGCACGCGCACACCGGCCAGCCGGCCGATCTCCGCGGCGTACATCCCGCCCGCGTTCACCACGACCTCCGCCTCGATGTCCCCCCATTCGGTCGACACGCCGCGGACGCGCCCGTCGCGCACGTCGACGCCGGTGACCCGGGTGTGGGTGAAGATCTGGACGCCGCCGCGGCGCGCGCCGTCGGCCAGCGCGTACGTGAGCTGGGACGGGTCGAGGTAGCCGTCGGTCGGCAGGTACGACGCGGTCCGCACGCCGTCGGTGACCATGAGCGGGAACAGCGCCTGCGCCTCGGCGGGCGACAGCTCCTCCAGGGGCAGGCCGAACGTCTTGGCCCACGCGACCTGGCGCTTGGTCTCCTGCTCGCGTTCGGGCGTGCAGGCCAGGCGGATGCCGCCGCACTCCGTCCATCCCGGGTCGAAGTCGGACTCGCCCGCCAGCCGCCGGTAGAGCTCGACCGAGTACATCATCATGCGGGTCAGCGAGACCGATCCGCGCAGCTGCCCGACGAGCCCGGCGGAGTGGAACGTGGAGCCGCTGGTCAGTTCGTTGCGGTCGAGCAGGACGACGTCCTTCTCCCCCAGCTCGGCCAGGTGGTAGGCGATCGACGTGCCGCCGACCCCTCCGCCGATGATGACCACGCGGGCGCGGTCGGGAAGCTCACGGGGTCGGACCATGGTGGAGCCACTCCTCGAATCGGGGGTCTCGTGCGGCGGCGAGCAGGCGCTCGAAGTGCTGGTCGGCGTAGGCGGCGTAGTCGAAGTCCAGCTCGGAGACGACGACCTGGACCACGCCCCACATCGCCTCGCGGAAGTCGGACATGATCCGCATGAGGCGCAGCGCGGCGAAGCGCTCCGGGGTGGGCGGCGTGCCGAAGTACGCCTCCAGCAGCCGGTGGTCGTCGTCCTCGTCGAACCCGTTGTTGACCGACAGGTTGCCGAGGTCGAAGTAGCGGTCGCCCATGCCCGCGTATTCCCAGTCGACGATGCGCACCCGGCGGCCGTCGTCGATGAAGTTGGCGGTGAGCAAGTCGTTGTGGCACGGGACCGGCGCGTGCTCGGGGCCGGTGAGCGCGGCGGCGATGCGATCCGCGATCGCCTCGGCGGTGGCGTACGCGTCGGGCACCGTCCCGTCCCGCGCCAGCGTCTCCCGCCGGTAGGTGCGCACGATCTCGAAGGACGAGAACGTCGTGGGGAAGCGCGGACCGTTGTGGACCAGGCGGATGGAGCCCGCGACCTGGCCCAGCGTGTAGCGCTCGCGCAGCTGCGCGGCGCTGACCGAGCGGCCCTCGATGAAGCGGGTGACCAGGCAGCCCTCGTCCGGCAGGTACGCCGCGACGGGCGGGCCGACGCCGGCCCGGTTGGCGGCGCGCGTCGCCTCGGCCTCGACGTCCCGGTCGATCCCCAGGACCCCCGTGTGCTGGCCGAAGACGCGCAGGATGTAGTCCACGTCGCCCAGCCGCACGCGCAGGATGCGGTTGGTGATGCCGCCGGTGAGCGGCGTGGGCGTGCCCGAGAGCGCGCCCAGCCGCGGCTCCAGCCGGGCGAGGATCCGGGCGACGCGATCGTCCGTGCTCACGTCCTGCGCGCCGCCGCCCGCGGCGCCGGCGTCGCTCACGATCCCGCCTCGATCACGAACCGGGCGCGGTCGCCCCGGTGCAGGTCACGGGCGTACTCGACGGGGACGCCCGCGGCCGTGCGGGCGATCCGCTCGACGCGCATCAGCGGCGATCCCTCGGGGATCCGCAGCAGCGCGGCCTCGTGGCTGCGAGCGAGCACGGGTTCCAGGGACTCGACGCTGGAGACCGGCCCGGCCTCGTAGCTCGTGGCGAGCAGGGTGTAGAGCGAGCCGGTGAGGTCCCCGTCCGCCAGCTTCGGGGCGACGGCCACGGGCACCCAGAACGACTCCAGCGTGAGCGGCAGGCCGCCGCCGTGCCGCACGCGGCGCACGTGGGTGACCCAGTCGCCGGGCGCGAGGTCCAGCGCGGTGGCGACCGCGTCGCCCGCCTCCTCGGTGGCCGCGTGGACGACGTCCGCCCCGGGCTCCAGCCCGACGCGGTCGAGCTGCTCGGTGAAGCCGGCCAGCCGGGTGCGGTCGTGCGCCACCTTCGGCTGGGCGACGAACGTCCCTCTCCCCACCCCGCGCTCGACGAGGCCGCGCTGGTGGAGGGAGACGAGGGCCTGGCGCACCGTGGTGCGGCTGACCTGGAGCGCGTCGGCGAGCTCACGCTCGGCGGGCAGGCGGTCGCCCGCGGCGACGGTGGCCGAGGCGATGCGCTCGCCGATGCGGTCCTCGATCTGGGCGTACGCGGGCGGCTGGCCGGGGCCGGTCCGCAGCCGCCACCGCGGGCCGAAGAGACGGCCGGCGGACACGGTGGGGTTCGGGGCCGGATCGGACATTGGTAGGGACCAATGCGAACGTACGGGCCGGGCCGGCCCGCGTCAACCCCGGCGACGAACCCGTTGCGCCCAAAGGCAGGATCGAGATACCTTCAACGACCATGACCCTCGATGACCTCACGTCGGACGTCGCCAGCGGGGCGGTCGACACCGTGCTCCTGGCCATCACGGACATGCAGGGACGGCTGCAGGGCAAGCGCATGGCCGCTTCCCACTTCCTCGACGAGGTGGTGGGCCACGCGGCGGAGGGCTGCAACTACCTCCTGGCCGTCGACGTCGACATGGACACCGTCGACGGCTACACGATGGCGTCGTGGGAGAAGGGCTACGGCGACTTCGTGATGGTGCCCGACCTGAGCACGCTGCACCGCGTACCGTGGCACGAGGGCACCGTCCAGGTGCTGGCCGACGTGCAGTGGGCCGACGGCAGCGACGTCGTCGCCTCCCCCCGCCAGATCCTGCGCCGCCAGCTCGACCGCCTGGCCGAGCGCGGCTGGGGCGCACTGGCCGCCACCGAGCTGGAGTTCCTCCTCTTCGACACCACCTACGAGGAGGCGTGGGACAAGCGCTACGTGGACCTCACGCCGGCCAACCGCTACAACGTCGACTACTCGATGGTCGGCACCGCGCGGGTCGAGCCGTTCATCCGCCGGGTGCGCAACGCGATGGCCGGCGCCGGCCTCACCGTCGAGAACTCCAAGGGCGAATGCAACTTCGGCCAGCACGAGATCAACTTCAAGTACGCGGACGCGCTGACCACCGCCGACCAGCACGTGGTGTTCAAGAACGGCCTCAAGGAGATGGCGGCGCAGGACGGCCGCGCGGTCACGTTCATGGCCAAGTACGACGAGCGCGAGGGCAACTCGTGCCACGTCCACCTGTCGGTCACGGGCGAGGACGGCTCCCCCGTGTTCGCGGACGAACCCGAGACCTTCCACCGCTTCCTGGCCGGCCAGCTGGCCTGCGTGCGCGAGCTGACGCTGCTGCTGGCCCCGAACGTCAACTCCTACAAGCGTTACGCCCACGGCTCGTTCGCGCCGACCACGGTCGCGTGGGGCGCCGACAACCGCACGTGCGCGCTGCGCGTCGTCGGCCACGGCGCCGCGACCCGCCTGGAGTGCCGCTCGCCCGGCGCCGACGTCAACCCGTACCTGGCGCTGGCCGCGATGATCGCCGCCGGCCTGCACGGCGTCGACCGGGAGCTGGAGCTGGAGCCGGCGCTGGAGGGCAACGCCTACGACGCCGACGACAAGCCCCACCTGCCGACCTCGCTGCGCGACGCCCGTGACCTGTGGACCACCAGCGACGTGGCCCGCGAGGCGTTCGGCGCCGAGGTCGTGGACCACTACGCGAACATGGCCCGCGTCGAGCTGGACGCGTTCGGCGCCGCCGTCACCGACTGGGAGCGCGTGCGTGGCTTCGAACGGCTGTGATCGCTGAGATGCCCGTGGAGGGCATCGCCACCCCCGAGGCCGTCTTCGCCCCCGTGGTGTCCCCCACCGCATTCGAGGAGACGGTCGAGCGGCTCGGCACGGCGATCAAGCTCGGGCTGCTGGCGCCCGGGTCGCGCCTGCCCGCCGAGCGCGAGCTGTGCGCGCGACTGGGCATCGCGCGGTCCACGCTGCGCCAGGCACTGGGCGCGCTGGCCGAGAGTGGCCATCTGCGCGCGGTGCGCGGCCGCGGCGGCGGCACGTTCGTGGCCGAGCGGCTGCCCGCCGTGGAACCGCCCAGCGACGAGGAGCTGGCCGGCTGGCGCGAGGCGTGCGACGCGCGGCTGGCCGTCGAGGTCGGCGTGGCGGTGCTGGCCGCCGAGCGGGCGACCGCCGCCCAGGTGACGGCGCTGAGTGCGATCGTCGACGAGCTGCGCGAGCTGACCGACGACTTCGCCGCCTACCGCGCGGCCGACGTCCGCTTCCACCTGATGCTGGCCCAGACCACGGGCAGCGTGCGGCTCGAGCAGGCGATGACCGAGGCGCAGGGCGAGATGACCGACCTCATCGCCCACATCGCCCACCCGCCCCAGGTGCTGCGCTCCTCCAACGCCCAGCACGCCGCGATCGTGGCGACGATCCGCGACGGCGACCGGGGCCGTGCGGGCGCCCTCATGGCCGCGCACCTGCACGGCACCGAGCACGTGCTGGCGGGCCTGCTGCCCTAGACCGCCGGTCCCGAATTCCCGGTCCGACCGGCCCCGCCGCGCCGGATCGGGAATCCGACGTTGACTTCCGTCCCCGGACCGACGTATGTTGCGCTCACCCCGGAAGGTCGGACGACCGTACCTTTGGCGTCGGGCCTGGGGAACAGAGGTGTCCAGTGCACAGGTGCCGCTGAGGGGCGGCGCTCCCGACCGGAGGAGAGGGCAGGCCAGTCATGGCGACCACACCGAAGACCGACGAGGAACGCCTCGCGGAGCTGGGCTACACGCAGGAGCTGTCGCGAAGCTGGAGCGGCTTCCAGAACTTCGCGATCTCCTTCACGATCATCTCGATCCTGGCGGGGTGCTTCACCACCTACGGTCAGGCCTGGAACAACGGCGGCCCCGTCGCCATCTCCTGGGGCTGGCTGCTGATCTCCATCCCGATCCTCATCATCGGGTTCTGCATGTCGGAGCTGGTCTCGGCCTATCCGACGGCCGGCGGCATCTACTGGTGGGCGGCCAAGATGGGCGGACCGGCCTGGGGCTGGTTCACCGGCTGGTTCAACCTCATCGGCCTGATCGCCGTCACCGCGTCCGTCGACTACGGCTGCGCGACGTTCCTGAACCTCACGTTCGGGGCGTTCGACATCAACCTCTTCAACGGGGTGGAGGGCGACTTCCTCAAGGGCACGTTCTGGCTCTTCGTGATCGTCCTCGGGCTCCACGCCCTGATGAACATCGCGGGCAGCCACCTCGTCGCGATCTTCAACTCGGTCTCGGTCTGGTGGCACGTGGCCGGCGTCGCGCTGATCCTCGGCATCCTCATCTTCGTCCCCGACCACCACGCCAGCGCGGACTTCGTGTTCACCGAGCGCTTCAACAACTCGGGCTTCGGCGGCGGCACGGACGGCGGGATGTTCTGGTTCTACGTCCTGCCCCTCGGCTTCCTGCTGACGCAGTACACGATCACCGGCTTCGACTCGTGCGCCCACATCTCCGAGGAGACGGTCGGCGCCGAGGAGGCGGCGGCCAAGGGCGTGTGGAAGTCGATCTTCTACTCCGCGCTGATCGGCTGGTTCCTGCTGCTGGCCATCACGTTCGCGGCCACGGACATCGACAAGATCAACGAGCTGGCGGCCTCCGGCGTGCCGGTCTCGGTGGCGATCCTCGACACCGCGATGGGCAACACCGCGGTGAAGATCATCCTCGTGATCTCCTCGGTCGGGCAGCTGTTCTGCGGCATGGCCTGCCTCACGAGCGCCTCGCGCATGTGTTACGCGTTCAGCCGCGACGGGGCCATCCCCGGCTCGCGGATCTGGAGCAAGGTCAACAAGAAGAAGGTCCCCGCCGCCGCCGTGCTGTTCATGGCGACGTGCGCGGCGATCATCACGATCCCGGCCTACTTCCCCAACAGCAACGGCGTGCCGGTCGCGTTCTACGCGGTCGTGTCCGTCGCGGTCATCGGCCTGTACATCGCCTACGTCATCCCGATCTACCTGCGCTGGCGCCAGGGCTCCGCGTTCCCGGTCGGGTCGTGGAACCTGGGCAGCAAGTACAAGTGGATGAACCCGCTGGCGGTGGTGTGGGTGGCGATCATCACGCTCATCTTCATCCTGCCGACGAGCCCCGCCGGCGTCCCGTGGGACGACGCGTTCAGCTGGAACGCGGTGAACTACGCGCCGCTCGTGACGGGCGGCCTGATCCTCATCGTCGCCCTGTGGTGGCTGATCAGCGCCCGCAACACGTTCACCGGACCGAAGCAGACGATCCGCGAGATGGACCAGGAGATCCAGCTCTGACCCAGCTCGACGCCGGGCTTCCCCACCCGGCTTCACCCCGGCCGGCTCGTCCTCGCGGCGATCCGGCCGGGGCCCTCTTCGTCTCCCGAAGGAGCAAAGGCATGAGCAGCACACCTTTGGATATCGTGGCGGCATGAGCACCCTTTCCGTCATCGAACCGGCCACCGAGCAGGTGCTGCGCGAGCTGCCCCGGGCCGGCGTGGAGGAGACCGACGCGGCGGTCGCCGCCGCCAAGGCCGCCTTCCCCGCCTGGCGCGACGTCGCCCCCGGCGACCGAGCCGACCTGCTGCGCCGCCTGGCCGACCACCTCGAGGCCCACCACGAGGAGCTGTCGGTGCTGGAGGCCCGCAACGCCGGCAAGCCCATTGGCAGCGCCCGAGACGAAATCGGCATGGTCATCGCGACCTTCCGCTACTACGTCGGCGCGCCCGAGCGGCTCATGGGCGAGACGATCCCCGTGGCCGGCGGCGTGGCGATGACGTTCCGTGAGCCGATCGGCGTCGTCGCGCTCATCACCCCCTGGAACTTCCCGCTGGCCATCGCCTCGTGGAAGATGGCCCCGGCCCTGGCCGCCGGCAACACCGTGGTGCTGAAACCGGCCGAGCTGACGCCGCTCACCGCGCTGCGCTTCGCCGAGCTGGCCCTGGAGGCCGGGATCCCCGAGGGCGTGGTCAACGTGGTCGTGGGCCCCGGCCGCACCTGCGGTCAGCGCCTCGTCGAGCACCCGGACGTCGCCAAGGTCGCGTTCACGGGCTCGACCGAGGTCGGCGCCTCGATCGCCGCCGGCGCCGCCGCCACCATCAAGCGCGTGACGCTGGAGCTCGGCGGCAAGTCGGCCAACGTGGTGTTCGCCGACGCCGACGTGCGGGCCGCCGCGCTGGCCGCGCCCGGCGCGGTGTTCGACAACGCGGGGCAGGACTGCTGCGCCCGCTCCCGGATCCTCGTGCAGGCGTCGGTGGTCGACGAGTTCCTCGAGCACCTGCGGGGCGCGGTGGAGGCCATCCGCGTCGGCGACCCGCTCGACCCCGCCACCACCATGGGCCCCCTGATCTCCGCCGGCCAGCGCGAGACGGTGTCCTCCTTCGTGCCCGAGGGCGCACCGGTGGCGATCCGCGGGAACGTGCCCGACGGCCCCGGCTACTGGTTCCCGCCCACCGTCCTCTCCCCCGTCGACCCCGGCGACCGCGCGGCCGTGGACGAGATCTTCGGCCCCGTCGCCTGCGTGATCCCCTTCACCGACGAGGCCGACGCCATCCGCCTGGCCAACGACACGATCTACGGGCTCTCCGGCTCCGTGTGGACCGGCGACGGCGGCCGCGCCCTGCGCGTGGCCCGCGCCCTGGAGGCCGGGAACCTGTCGATCAACTCCAACAGCTCGGTGCGGGTGACCACCCCGTTCGGGGGCTTCAAGCAGTCCGGCTACGGCCGGGAGCTGGGGCCTCACGCGACCGACGCGTACACCGAGGTCAAGACCGTGTACTACCGAACGCAGGAGGACTGACGATGGCCGGGCGGCTCGAAGGGAAGGTGTGCGTCGTCACGGGCGCCAGCGGAGGCATCGGATCGGCGACGGTCGAGGCGTTCCAGCGCGAGGGCGCGAAGGTCGTCGGCGTCGACCTGCTGCAGGGCGCCCCGGGCGACCTGTCGCTGGCGGTGGACGTGACCGAGGAGTTCGCGGTCAGCGAGATGTACAACGGGATCCGCGAGGAGTTCGGCGCGATCCACGTGCTCTTCAACAACGCGGGGATCTCCCCCAACGACGACGCCTCGATCCTCGACACCGGGCTCGAGGCGTGGCAGCGGGTGCAGGACGTCAACCTGAAGTCGGTCTACCTGTGCTGCAAGTTCGGGATCCCGCACCTGCTGGAGAACGAGGGCCCGCACCGCGGCTCGGTCATCAACACCGCGTCGTTCGTGGCGACGATGGGCGCGGCGACCTCGCAGATCTCCTACAGCGCGTCCAAGGGCGGCGTGCTGGCGATGTCGCGCGAGATGGGCGTCGAGTTCGCCCGACGCGGCGTGCGGGTCAACGCCCTGTCCCCCGGCCCGGTCGACACCCCGCTGCTGCGCGAGCTGTTCGCCAAGGACCCGGAGCGGGCGGCGCGCCGGCTCGTCCACGTCCCGATGGGCCGGTTCGGGACGGCGGAGGAGATGGCCAACGCGGTGCTGTTCCTGGCCAGCGACGAGTCCTCGTTCCTGACCGCGTCGAACTTCCTGGTCGACGGCGGGATCAGCGGCGCGTACGTGACCCCGCTGGACTGACTCCCACCCGCCCCGGGCCGCCAGCCGGGCGCCGAGTGTCACTTTTGGGGTCGTATAGACCTTCGAGGTGACGCTCGGCGCCACGGGGCGGGGGACTCGCAAGGGAATCGCGTACAAGCGTATGCAATAACAGATGTACGTGATAACGTACGCGCCATGAGCGACCATGCGACCGCGACCACCGCTGCCTTCAGCGCCCATGCGCAGCACTACGACGCCCAGCGCCGGCGGCTGATCCCACCGTTCGACGCGTTCTACGGGAACGCGATCGACGCGCTGCGGCTGCTCCCCGGCCCGCCCAAGCAGGTGCTGGACCTGGGCGCGGGCACCGGCCTGCTCAGCGGCTTCGTCGCCGCCGCCTTCCCGGACGCCGCGCTGACGCTGACCGACGGCTCGGCCGCGATGCTCGACGGCGCCCGCGAGAACCTGGCCGGACACCCCGCGCTGGAGACCGTGGTCGCCGACCTGGCCGACCCGGTCCCCGGCGGGCCGTACTGCGCGGTCGTCTCCGCCCTGGCCATCCACCACCTGAGCGACGAGGAGAAGCGCGGGCTCTTCGCGCGCTGCTTCGCCGCGCTGAAGCCGGGCGGGATGTTCGTGAACGCCGAGCAGGTCGCGGCCCCGACGCCGTGGCTGGAGGAGCGATGGGTCGCCTGGCACCGCGACAGCGCGCTGGCCGCGGGCTCCTCCGAGGAGGAGTGGGCGGGCGCGATGGGCCGGATGGCCTTCGACCGCCTGTCGACGGTGGAGGATCAGCTGGGCTGGCTGCGCGACGCGGGCTTCGACGACGTCGCCGCCCCCTTCCAGGACCACCGGTTCGCGGTGCTGATGGCCCGCCGCCCGCCGGCCTGAGGAGCGTCCAGCAGCTCACCCCGCCGTCCGATCCCGGCCCACGCGCCGCCGAGTGTCACCTTATGCGTCATATGGACGCATAAAGCGACACTGGGCGGGTCACGGGGTGGGGGACGGCGGGTTGTCCGGATGGTCGAAACCGCGGCCGCGGACCTTCGCCGACGGGCCATGCCCTCGCGCGCCCGTCCCTGACAGAGTGCTCGATCAATGGGGGTCAACGGAGCATCCGGCAAGCCACGCGTCGCGGTCGTCCTGCCGGGCGGCGGGACGCGCGGCGCCTACGAGGCCGGCGCGCTCTCCGTGCTGCTCCCGGCCCTCGAGGCCCGCGGCGAGGAGGTGACGATCGCCTGCGGCACCAGCGTCGGGGCCATCAACGCCGGCCACCTGGCGGCCACCGCCCACCTCCCCGCCGCCGAGCAGGCCGAGGCCGGCCTCACCACCTGGCGCACGATGCGCCGCGGCGACGTCCTCTCCCCGCTGCTCAGCCCCGCGCTGCCGGTCCGCGCCCTGCGGATGCTCGGCAACCTGCTGGACCTCCCCGGCCCCCAGCTCTCCTCGATCCTGGACCCGTCGCCGATGCAGGCCTCGCTGGAGCGGTGGATCGACTGGGACGACCTGCACCGCAACGTCCGCACGGGCGTGATGGAGGCGGTCTGCGTGGTCGCCACGAGCCTGTCGGCGGGCGGTCCCGTCGCGTTCGTGGAGCGCACCCGCCGCAAGGCCGGCGCCCCCGGGTCGGCGATGCCCTCCTCGGAGGAGATCCGCTACGTACGCACGATGCTCGCCCCCGAGCACGTGCGGGCCTCGGCGGCGATCCCGCTCCTGTTCCCGCCGGTCGCGGTCGAGTCGCCGCGCGCCGCCGCGGGCAGCTACATCGACGGCGGCACGCGCCTGAACTCCCCGATCAAGCCGGCGATCCAGCTCGGCGCCGACCGGGTGATCGTCATCGGCTTCGAGCCGTTCACCCGCGGTGCGCCCGCGGCCCCGCGGCCGGAGACCCCCGCGCTGGCCGACGTGATGGCCAACGTGCTCGACGGCCTGCTCGTCGACCAGGTGGCCAGCGACCTCAGCCGCATGGCCGCGGTCAACCAGTTCTTCGTCCACGAGCAGGGCGGCGCCAGCGTCTACCGCAGCTCGCGCGGGCGGGCGCCGTACCGCAAGGTGAGCTACGCGCTGGTCTGCCCGGAGGAGAAGGGCGAGATCGGCGCGCTGGCCGAGGACGTGTTCCAGCGCCGACACGGCGGCTGGAAGGGTCTGCGGGACGTAGACTTCGCGCTGATGTCGCGCGTGCTCGGCAGCCGCGCCCGTTCGCGGGGCGAGCTGCTCAGCTTCCTCTTCTTCGACCCGGTCTTCGTGGAGGAGCTGATGGAGCTGGGGCAACGCGACGCGAACCGCTGGCTCGCCCGCCACCCGAACGTGTGGTGCAGCGACCGTGACCACGACTTCCCCGTCGACCACGGCGGGTTGGCGACGGCCCGCGAGCAGTCGGTGGTCTCGGAGTTCCGCGACCACGCGCGCATGCGCCTGCGCTGACGCCGGTCACCCGGCCTCGCCCGCCCTCGCTCGGGGTCGCGAGACATCGCTCACAGATAGTTCGACTTCAATCGAACCCTTGATACGTTGACGACGATGGTCCCGCCTTCCTCCTCCCGCCTCAGCCGGCGCCTCGTGCTCATGATGGCCTTCGCCTGCGGGGCCACGGTCGCCAACCTCTACTACGCCCAGCCGCTGCTGGACACGATCGGCCGGTCGCTCGGCGTCGGCGAGGCGGTCGCCGGGCTGATCGTCACGTCCGCCGTGGTGGGGTACGCCTGCGGCCTGATCCTCGTGGTGCCGCTCGGCGACCTGCTCGAGCGCCGCGCGCTGATCACCCGGCTGCTGCTCGTCTGCGCCGTCGCGCTCGGTCTCGCCGCCGCTGCGCCCTCGATCGCCGTGCTCTTCCTGGCCGTCGGCGTGATCGGCCTCACGTCGGTGGTGGCCCAGGTCCTGGTGCCGTTCGCGGGCGACCTGGCGCAGGAGGACGAGCGAGGTCAGGTGGTCGGGACCGTGATGAGCGGCCTGCTGCTCGGCATCCTCCTCGCCCGCACGGTGAGCGGCGTGGTGGCCGATCTCGCCGGCTGGCGCACGGTGTTCGCGGGCGCCGCGGTCCTCATGCTGCTGCTCACGCTGGCCCTGCACCGCGCGCTGCCCGTGCTCGCCCCCAAGGTCAGCACCCCGTACGGCTCGCTGCTGCGGTCGATCGGCACGCTGATCCGCACCGAGCCCGTCCTGCGCCTGCGGATGGCCTACGGTGCCTTCGGCATGGCGACGTTCACGGTGCTGTGGACGGCGCTGACGTTCCTGCTCAGCCGGCCGCCGTACGACTACTCCGACGCGGTGATCGGCCTGTTCGGCATCGCCGGCCTGGTCGGTGCCGGCACGGCGCTCGGCGGCGGGCGGCTCTACGACCGCGGCTGGGGCAACCGGGTCACGGGCGCGGCCTGGCTGCTGGTGGCCGTCGGCTGGCTCCTGTGCGACCTGGGCGCGACGTCGGTGGTGGCGCTGATCGTCGGGCTCGTGGCGATCGACGCCGGGGTCCAGCTCCAGCACATCACCAACCAGTCGACGATCTACGAACTGGCCCCCGAGGCCCGCAGCCGCCTCACCACCGCCTACATGACGAGCAACTTCCTCGTCGCGGCAGTGGGCTCGACCGCCGCCTCGGTCACCTGGGCGGCGGGCGGCTGGGACGCCGTGTCCCTGCTCGGCGGCGGGTTCGCGGTCGCGGCGCTCGTCCTGTGGCTGGCCGAGCAGCGCGTGCGCGGCCGCCGGACGGCCCGGGGCGGGAAGCCGGTCACCGCCGCGGCTCAGCGGATCACGGACGCGACGTAACCGGCGTCGCGCACGGCCCCCAGCACCTCGTCCGCATGGGCGCTCCCGCGCGTCTCCATCACCAGCTGCACCGCGGTCTCCCGCACGTGCAGCTCGACGCCCTCGCGCACGTGCTCGACCTCGACGAGGTTGGCCCCGGTCGCCGCGACGACGCCGAGCAGCGTGGCGAGCCCGCCGGGCCGGTCGGGGATGCGGGTGAACAGCGCGAGCCGGCGGCCCAGCTGCGTCTCGTGGCGGCGGGCGACGGTGGCGAGCAGCCCCGGGTCGACGTTGCCGCCGCTGAGGATCACGCAGGTCGTGCCGTCGGTGGCGGGCGGGACCGTGCCGTTGAGCAGCGCGGCGACGGAGGCCGCCCCGCCGCCCTCGACCACGAGCTTGGCCCGCTCCATGAGCAGCACCATCGCCTCGGCGATCTCGTCCTCGCCGACGGTGACGACCTCGTCGACCCAGCGCTGCACGAGCGGCAGCGTGATGTCGCCGGGGCGCTTGAGCGCGATGCCGTCGGCGATCGTCGTGGCCCCCGGGATCACCACCGGATGCCCGGCCTCCAGCGAGGGCGGGAAGGCGGCGACCACCGCGGCCTGCACGCCGACGACCTGCACGTGCGGCAGCGCGGCCTTGACCGCGATCGCCACGCCGGAGGCCAGCCCGCCGCCGCCGACGGAGACGACGACCTTGCGCAGGTTCGGCACCTGCTCCAGCAGCTCGAGGCCGACGGTGCCCTGGCCGGCGACGACGTCGGCGTCGTCGAACGGGTGGACGAACGCCATGCCCGTCTCGGCGGCGCGCTCGCGGGCCATCGCCACGCACTCGTCGACCGTGTCGCCGCCCTGCACGACCTCGGCGCCGAGCTCGCGGCAGCCCTCGATCTTCCCGAGCGGCGCGTGCGGCGGCATGATCACCTCGCACGGCACGCCGCGCTGACGGGCGGCCAGGGCCACCGCCCACGCATGGTTGCCGGCGCTGCCGGCGACGACGCCCTTCGCGGCGCCCTCACCGAGCGCTGCGAGCTTGTTCGTCGCCCCGCGGACCTTGAACGACCCGGTCCGCTGGAGGTTCTCGGCCTTGAGGACGATGTCGCCCCCGCCGGTCCGCTCGGACATCGTCCACGACGACAGCACGGGCGTGACCCGGGCCACGTCGGAGATCGCGGCGCGGGCCCGGAGGATGTCCTCGGCGCTGACGGCGTCGGAGGTGCGGTCCGGCAGGTCCGGCATCTACGAGGGGAGCGCGACGATGGCGTCGATCTCGACCTGCGCGCCCTTGGGCAGCGCCGACACGCCGATGGCCACGCGGGCCGGCGGGTCGGCGTCGAAGAAGCGCCCGTAGACCTCGTTGACCTCCGCGAACGCGGACAGGTCGGTCATGTAGACGGTGCAGCGCACGGTGTCGGCCAGCGTCGCGCCGCCCGCGGTGACGACCGCCTGCAGGTTGACCAGGCACTGCTCGGCCTGCTCGGCCGGCGTCGAGCCGACGAGCTCACCGGAGTCGGGGTCCAGCGGGATCTGGCCGGAGCAGAACAGCAGCCGGCCGGCGCTGGCGGCGACGGCGTGGCTGTAGGGACCGATCGCGGCGGGCGCGCCGATCGCGGTGACGGTCTCACGGTGGTGGCTCAAGGGGGTGCTCCGGTGGAGAGGAGGGCGGGCGACGAGCGTAGCGTCACGCGTCCTCCCCGCCACCCCGTTTCTGCCGCACCGTCACCCGGAGCCGGGGAGGTCGCACCGCAGCGGCGCGGAGTGGACACCCCGTCCATCGACACGGTAACGCAACATCGTGTCGCGATAAGATGGACGTTCCGTGTCCGATCGTCCCACCGATTCGCCGGTCCAACGCCGCCCTGGAGGGCGGAGCGAGCGCGTGCGCACCTCCGTGCTGCTGGCCACCGTCCTGGAGCTCGCCGAGCACGGCTACCAGGGGGTGCGCTTCGAGGGCGTCGCCACTCGGGCGGGCGTGCACAAGACCACGGTGTACCGCCGCTGGGCGGATCGCCCCACCCTGGTGCTCGAGGCGCTGCAGGAGCACACCGGCGGCCAGTTCGACATCCCGGACACCGGGGACACGCGGGAGGACCTGCGCAGCTTCCTCACGTCGATCGCCGCGTTCATCGGGACCCCGCTCTCCACCTCGATCTTCCGGTTCCTGATCTCCGACGCGACCACCATCCCCGAGCTGGCGTCGTTCGGCCTGGACACGTGGAACCGGCGCTTCGCCCGGGCCGAGCACATCCTGGTGCGCGGCGTGGCCCGGGGCGACATCCCCCGGGGGACCGACACCGCGGTGCTGCTGCAGACCTGCATCTCCCCGCTCTACCTGCGGATCCTCATCACGCGCGAACCGCTGGACGACGCCTTCGTGGCGCAGCTCGTCGACCTCGCGCTGCGCCCCGACTAGCGGTCCCGCGCACGCGGCACGAGGGCCGCGTCTCATACCGTTTGCAAACGCAACTTCCAGTTGCGATAGTCGCCCGATCATGAACGAGGCAACGCAGGGGATCCGCGTCGAGCTCGACGCCGGCCACACCACCGACGTCCGCGACGAGGGCACCGGGCCGGTCGTCGTGTTCCTGCACCCCACCCCGCTGGACCGTCACCTGTGGGACGGGGTGCTGGACCGGTTGGAGGGCGTGCGCGCCATCGCCTACGACCTGCGTGGTCACGGCGCCGCCCGCGACGCCCCGCTCCCCTCCTTCTTCGGCCCGCTCGCCGACGATCTCGCCCGGCTGCTCGACGCCCGCGGGGTCGACCGGGCGCACCTCGTCGGCCACGGGTACGGCGGCGAGGTCGCCCAGGCGTTCGGCCTGCGCCACCCCGCGCGGCTGGAGTCGCTGACGCTGACCGGCGCGCTCGCCGATCCCCTCCCCTTCCTCTCCCTGGCCGCCAGCGACGTCCTGCGCGACGGGGACGCCGGCCACACCGCGGCCCTGTCGCGCTGGTTCGACCCCGTTCAGGTCGAGGCCAACGGGCCCGCGGTCCGTTACGCCCGTGCCTGCCTGCGCCAGACCCGGCCGGAGGCGTTCGCCAACGCGCTGCGGATGCTCTCGACGTTCGACATCGCCGGCCGCCTCGGCACCATCGACGTGCCGACCCGCGTGCTCGCGCTGGAACACGACGTCGTCGTACCGCCCGACGCCGCCCAGGACCTCGCCGACCAGCTGCCGCAGGGCGAGCTGCGCCTGGTCCGGGGCGCGGGGCCGCTGCTGCCGATCGAGGACCCCGAGCGCTTCGTCGGCCTGCTGGACCACCTTGCCGCCCTCGGGCGGCGCGAGACGCAGGCCGCATAGCGGGCGGCCCGCGGCGACGGGGCGTGGGCCGAGCGGGGGCTCCGGCCTACGCCCCGTCGAGCAGGACCCGCAGCTCGTCCGGGTCGGTGACGGGACGCAGGCAGGCGAACCGCTCGCACACGTAGGCCGCCGCCCGGCCGTCGACGGGGTCGCGGCCCTCCAGCAGCGGGACCGCGGTGGACGGCTCATCACCGTCGCCGCCGCCCTCGATCCGGCCGGCGAGCACCACATGTGGCCGGCGGCGCTCGCGCACCACGGCGGCCAGGGCGGCGACTCCCGCAGCGTCCCCGACCAGCGCGACCTCGCGCACTGCCCCGAGCCGGAAGTCCAGCGCCTGCAGCAGGTGGCCGAACGCGATCGGGTGCCGGGCCACGATGCCGTGCAGGAGCAGCAGCGTGGCCGTGCCCGCGTCCTCGTAGCGGGCCTCGCCGGTCAGCGCGGCCAGGCGCAGCAAGCCGAACGCGGCGGACGAGGCTCCCGACGGGATCGGCTGGTCCTCCAGGTCCTTGCGCCGGGCGATGAGGGCCTCGTGATCGTCGGCGACGGAGAAGAAGCCGCCCCGCTCCGCGTCGGCGAAGTGGCGCAGCAGCACCTCGGCCATCGCGCGGGCCTCGACGAACCACCGCTCCTCGAACGTCGCCGCGTAGAGCTCCAGCAGCGCCTCGAGGAGGAAGGCGTGATCCTCGAGGTACCCGTCGAGCCGGGCCTCCCCCACACCCTCGACGTTCGTGCTGAACGTGCGCAGCAGGCGACCGTCGGGGCGGCGCATCCGGTCCAGCACGAAGGTCGCGGCCTCGCGTGCCGCCTCCACGTAGTCCGCCCGGCCGAGCGTCGCCCCGGCGTCGGCCAGCGCGGAGATGGCCAGGGCGTTCCAGCTGGTCAGGCGCTTGTCGTCCAGCGCGGGCCAGACGCGGCCCGCGCGCACGGCCAGCAGCGTCGCGCGGATGCGCTCGCGCTGCTCCGGCGGGGGTTCGGGACCCCGGTCCTCCAGCACGTTGCTGGGCGGCAGCTCACCCTCGGCGTCGAAGTTTCCGGCCTCCGTCGCGCCGAACCAGGCGATGGCCGCCTCGGCGTCCTCCTCGCCCAGCGCGGCCCGCAGCTCGGGGATCGTCCACACGTAGAACTTGCCCTCGACCCCGTCGGAGTCGGCGTCGAGCGCACTGTGGAAGCCGCCCTCCGGCGCCCGCATCTCCCGCAGCATCCAGTCGAGGATCTCGGTGGCGGTGCGGGTGAGCTTGGCGTCGCCGCTCACCTGCCCGCCGTGCAGGTACGCGCGGGCCAGCAGCGCGTTGTCGTAGAGCATCTTCTCGAAGTGCGGGACGGTCCACGTCGCGTCGACCGCGTAGCGCGAGAAGCCGCCGCCGACCTGGTCGTGGATGCCGCCGCCGGCCATCGAGCGCAGCGTGTAGAGGCTCATCTGGCGCTCGCCACGACGCATGAGGAACTCCAGCGTGGGCGCGGGCGGGAACTTCGGCGCGCCGCCGAACCCGCCGTGGACGGCGTCGAACTGGCTGCGCAGCGTGACCGCCGCGTCGTCCAGGACGGCGGCGCTGAGCGGCTCGGTGGACGGCTCCAGGTTCGCGGCGCCGACGAGGCGCTCGGCCATCTGCCCCGACTTCTCCCGGATGTCCTCGCGGTCCTTGTCCCACGCCTCGGCGATCGCGCGCAGCACCTCCGTCCACGCCGGCATGTTGTGCCGCGCCTCGGGCGGGAAGTACGTGCCGCCGTAGAACGGCGCCTGCTCGGGCGTGCAGAACACGTTGAGGGGCCAGCCGCCGCGGCCGGTCATCCCCTGCACCGCCTCCATGTAGATCGCGTCGACGTCGGGGCGCTCCTCCCGGTCGACCTTCACGCACACGAAGAGCTCGTTCATCAGCGCCGCCGTCTCGTCGTCCTCGAACGACTCGCGTTCCATGACGTGGCACCAGTGGCAGGCCGAGTAGCCGATGGAGACGAGCAGCGGCTTGTCCAGCTCCCGCGCGCGGGCCAGCGCGGTCTCGCCCCACGGCAGCCAGTCGACGGGGTTGTTCGCGTGCTGCCGCAGGTACGGCGACGTCTCGTGCGCGAGGGCGTTGGGCATGCCGTGGTTCATAGCAGCCGGCCGCACCGCCGACCCGCCGGGACGCCGAGGCGGACATCACGCCCGCCCCGCGGTCGCGATGTCCGCCTCGGCGGCTAGCCCTCGAACTCGACCGGGTTGCGCACGACGCCCAGCCCCTCGATCTCCACCTCGACGACGTCGCCGTCGCCGAGGAAGACCGGGGGCTCGCGCGTGAAGCCGACCCCCTCCGGGGTACCGGTGGCGATGATGTCGCCCGGCTCCAGCGTGGTGAACGTGGAGACATGCGCGACGAGCTCGGCGACCGAGAAGATCATCTGGCTCGTGCTGGCGTCCTGGAGCGTCTCGCCGTTGACCCGGGTGGAGATGCGCAGGTTCCCCAGGTCCTCGATCTCGTCGACGAGCACGAGCGCCGGCCCGCACGGCGCGAACGTGTCGACCGCCTTGCCCGCCGTCCACTGCGTGGTGCTGAACTGCAGGTCCCGCGCGCTCACGTCGTTGAGCGGCATCGCCCCGGCCACGACACCGAGCGCCTCGTCCACGCTCAGCCGGGCGCCACGCCGGCCGATGACCACGGCCAGCTCGCCCTCGTAGTCGACCTGCGCGGTCGCGGTGGGCGGCACGCGGATCGGCGCGCCGCTCCCGATCAGCGAGTTGCGGAACTTCATGAAGACGGTGGGCGTGGCCCGCGTCTCGAGCTCCACCTCCTCCGCGTGGGCGACGTAGTTGAGCCCGATGCAGAACAGCTTGTCCGGATCCGGGACGGGTGGGCCGAGGCGCACCGCGTCCAGCGTGCCGACCGTCGCGTCGGCGCCGGCCGCCGCCCGACCCAGCTCGGCGGCGAGCTCCGGCCCCAGGGCCAGGATGGCCCGCACCGAGGTGAGGGTGCCCGGGGTGGCGAGGCCGGCTCCGGCCAGCGCGGCGTCGACGACCTGGTCGCCGACCAGCACCCCGGCCCGCCACACCGGCTCGTCGCCGGGGCGCGCCGCCGCGTCGTAGCTGACCAGCCTCATCGCCCGACCTCCTCGGCGAACAGGCCCTTCGGCGCCTTGGTCAGCACCTCGCACCCGTCTTCCTCGACCGCGACGACGTCCTCGATCCGCGTCCCCGCCACCCCCGCCTTGAGCAGGCAGGGCTCGATCGTGAACGTCTCGCCCACCCGCAGCGGCGTCTCGTCGTAGAAGTAGTCGGGCACGTCGTGGATGTCCAGCCCCGTCCCGTGGCCGACCAGCTCGATCTTGTACTCGGCGACGCCCTCCTGCTCGGCCACCGCGTTCGCGACCGCGTTGAGCTGCGCGGCCGTCACGCCGGCCCGCACGGTCTTGATGACCTCCTCGTTCATGAGGACGGTCGCCGCGTGCAGGTGCCGCAGCTCCTCGGACAGGTCGCCCGGGTCGCCCGCGGCGCGCATGCGCGCGATGTCCCCCGCGTACCCGTCGAAGCGCGGCAGCACGTCGAACAGCACCCACTCTCCGCGCTGGATCACCTTCTCGCGCGTGGGCAGCGAGCTGCCCGTCGCGCTGTTGGGCCCGGCGGAGATGATGCAGCCGCCGGCGGTCTCCAGGTCGCCCAGGCGCCGCAGCGTCTCCTCGGCGACCAGCCCGACCTCGTACTCGGTGACGCCGGGGGCGACCGCGTCCATCCCGGCGATGGCGGCCGCGTCGGCGATGCGCTCGGCGCGGCGGATGCGCTCCAGCTCGGCCGGGCTCTTCACCGCGCGCACGCGGGAGATGGCCAGCGTCGGCACGAACTCGGTGTCGGGCGCGGCGGCGGTCAGCGCGATGTAGTCACGGGCCGGGAACAGGTACCAGTTGTCGATGCCCACGCGCTTGAGACCCCGCTTGGCGATCTCGCGGCCCAGGTCGGCGCCGAGCTGTGTGGACCCGTCGGCGTCCGCGTACTTCGACATGTCCTTGGCCCGGATGATGTCCCACAGCGCGTCGGTGCGCAGCAGCGGCTCCCCCTCCACGGGCACGAGCGCGGCGCACGCGCCGAACATGTAGTAGCCGGCGTCCTTGGTGTGCTGGTGGCCGGCGAACCGCGTGAAGTACGACGTCAGGTACCGCACGTTCGCGACGATCTTCGCCGTCGAGTAGGCGATGATCGCGTCGAGCTGCTCGCCCTCGGCGGCGCGGCGCACCGCCTCCGTGCGCGCGTGGTACTCGGCGTCGGTGATCGGGTCGATCGGCCAGAGGCTCTCGGTCGTCGTCATGCGGCGCTCCCGTCTTCCTGGTTGAGGTGCAGCGGTGTCGAGGGGTGGCCGGCGGCGACGGGCTCCCGTTCGACGAGCAGCGGCAGGTGGACCCGCTGCTGCACGTCGAAGAGCCCGTCGTGGGCCAGCTTGAGGAACGGCAGCTCACCGCAGACCGCGGTGAACGCCAGGTTGTGGAAGGGCGACTCCATCGTGCAGCCGAGCGCACGCACCTTGGCGTACAGCTCCTCCATCGCCGGGATGAACTCGTCGGCGGGCCGGTCGGACATCAGCCCGCACAGCTCCAGGGGCACGCCGAGCACCTCGTCGCCGTCGACGGCGACGAAGCCGCCGCCCATCGCGGCCAGGGCGTTGGCGGCCGCGGCCATCGCCGTGTCGTCCACCCCCGCCACGAGGACGTTGTGGTACATCGGGTTGTAGGTGGTGCCGATCGCCCCGCGCCGCAGGCCGTAGCCCTGGAGGAAGGCGACGGAGGCCGGGTCGTCGACGCCGTAGCGGTCGAGCATCGCCAGCTTGATCACGTCCTGACCGGGGTCTGCGACGAGCTGGCCGCCGCGCACCGGCACCCGCAGGTGCCGCTCGTCGGACACGAGGTTGTCGCCCCCGATCACGCGCACGAGCACGTCGGGGGCCGCGTCGCCGTCGGGCGCCGGGATCGCGAAGGTCTCCGCGGTCGCCTCGTGGTGCAGCTTCACGGTGTCCTTGAGGAACGCCGGGTAGAGCGGCCGCTGCAGCGGGACGACGACCTCGCCGTCGCGGACCACGAGCTCGCCCTTGGCCACCACCGAGTGGACCCGGAAGTCCTCCAGGTCGTCGACGAGCAGGACGTCCGCCTGCCGGCCGGGGGCCAGGCTGCCCAGCGCGTGGTCGACGCGGTAGTAGCGGGCGGCGTTGACGGTGGCCATCTGCACCGCCGCGATCGGATCCACGCCACCCTGCACGGCGAGCCGCACGTTCTGGTCGATGTGGCCGACGCGCGCGCCCTCGACCGGGTCGAGCACGTCGGCGCAGAACATGAAGTTGTGGGGGCTCGCGCCGTGCTCGGTGATCGCCTTCTGCAGCTCCACCTGGTTGCGCGCCACGCACGACTCGCGCATCGACACCATCATCCCCGCGCGGATGCGGTCCAGCGCCTCCTGCGCGCTGATCCCCTCGTGGTCGGCGGTGATGCCCATCGCCGCGTAGGCCGACAGCTCACGCGGGTTCAGCCCCGCGCCGTGGCCCATCACGACCTGGCCGGCGGCGAGCGCCCGCTCCATCAGGTCGCGCACCACCGGGTCCTTCTCGGCCATGGGGATGAACGGCGGCTCCTCCACCCCCACGCAGCCCTCCCATTCGCGCACGGCGCGCAGGTCGTCGCCGTCGAGGCTGTTCGGCGCGCCGGGCAGCCCGAGCTCCAGGTTCTGCAGGTAGCCCAGGGCCGGCACCTGCAGCAGCACGGTGATCGGCGTGCGGCGCAGCTCCTCGACGAAGAACCGCACGGCCTCCAGCCCGCGGATCTGCCCGCCGCCGTACATCGCCTCGGGCAGCGCGGTGGTGCCGTGGGGCAGGAGGATGCGCGCGAACTCCGTCGCGTTCATGTTCGACTCGTACAGGTGGAGGTGGGTCTCGATGAGGCCGGGGGTGAGGTAGCGCCCCTCGGCGTCGATCACCGTGGTCGCGGGCCCGACGAGCGCGTCGACGTCCCCCGCCGCCACGATCGTCGACCCGGTGACGGCCACGCCGCCCGGCCGCACGTCCCCGGTCCACACGTCCACGACCCGGCCGTTCACCACCACCAGGTCCGCCGACCGGTGGTCCAGCAGGACCTCGAGCGCGTCGACCCGTCCGCCGTAGTGCGTCATCGATCTCTCCTCGTTGGAACGCAGCGTGCACCGGGAATCATGGCGACCACTCAGACACGCGCTGTGGTGATCCGGCGGGAGTACATGGCGACCCCGAGCACGATCACCAGCCCGCGGACGATGAGCTGCACCCAGTCCGGGAAGGCGAGGAGCCCCACGAGGTT
>Ga0247758_1000646_pt1 | contig 30385 bp, 34 predicted proteins | sample UWRJL156409C4_FD_180950 | JGI IMG/M metagenome (GOLD analysis project Ga0247758, IMG submission 180950) | Plant litter microbial communities from Arlington Agricultural Research Station in Wisconsin, United States - UWRJ-L156-409C-4 | ecosystem: Environmental > Terrestrial > Plant litter >... | reverse complement strand
CCTGCTCGCCCTCCCAAGCGGGCAGTGGTGCAAAGGAATGGCAGGGGCGTTCCAGTGCGGGGGGTTCGCGCTGGGTGGAGGCTTGGCACGGACCGCCTCTGACCCAATCACCCCCAGATCCCATTCACGTCTGCTTTCCTTCTGCCGTCTGACGTCGCAGCAAAGACGCTCTCGTCCTGTTGTCGGCCCACCACAGCCGGCGTTGGCTGGCACGAAAGGCATTCTGCGGGCAAAACGATCGATCGTCGGCCGCAAGAGCAGGCCTCGCCACCGCCCCTAGTTTCACATCGAAAGGAGCAGCGAACGAGTGCGCGCGAGTCCGAGGGACAACTCGGGCCCAACTGTCCGATGTGGCTTGCGCTGGGCGATAAGGGCACACGCTTGATGGACGTCGATGTTGCGAGTGAGGTCCTCCGTACCATCCATACCTTTTGGCGATGCTGCGCCAACCGAATTTTTTCTTCGTGCGAGTCTAACATCTCCCCATATCCGTAAATTCTGGCAGAGCTGCCGAGAACGGGAGCTGCCTGATGGGGTGCATCATCTGTCTGTCAGCAACGACCTCGGTTTTGTGACGGCAAAGCTTATGGCGTCCCACGACCGCGTCGGTGCGTCTTACAAGCAGCATGCATCCATCCACCACGCTGCAACATCACCAGCACAATCATTCGCGGTGCAGCGAGAATAATCCGCCAGATGCGGAGCCCTTCCTCGCTGGCGCGATATAATTAGCGACTGCGCTAGCAGGAACTGACGAGCCTCAGCAGGTCCTGACGATAGCATCAAATTTCCTTGGACTGATAAACACGACCCGAATGGCGGGTTGATCCACTCGAAGGGAATTGCGAGCATCCCGCGAGGTGTCATCTGCCCTATGAATCCGTCCGCACAGCGTATTCGTAACATTATCTTAGCGGCGATCCCTTATCAACGGGGTCGGGTTCAGCACACTCGCCCCGAACAACTCGTCGCGTGAATTCTTCCCAGGACCGACCAGCTGGGCGGCGCCTCGCTCCTAAACAACCAACTTGCAGAGTCGTCGGTACGGACGAATACAAATACAGTGATTGGCTTGAGTAGCTAAGAAGTCTGGGATCAAGATTCATTGATGATTTCAACACAACTCCGCAACTCCGCAATTCAGGTTTCGGCCAAAATAGCAGTGCAGCGGAAGCGGATGCCATGCGACAGGGGCTGTGCACATTTCCACAGGGCCGCGGTTAGTGCATGATGCAAGAACCCAATAGGGCACAGGCAGCAGAACAACGTGCAGACACCTCAAAATCGCGCCCAGTAGGCACCGGGGACTGCCCTATCTAGAGCTTCGTATCTCGAATCACATCGCCGCCATGACCGCACTGCAAGCCACCGGTTCCTGATTCCGGCTCTGCCACGTAGATGCGAGCGGTTTCGGGTCTCACGAGCAGAGGATCCGGATCCCGGTCGTCACATGTCCGCGTCAGAGCCAGACCAGGTTAAGCGGGCCAGGTGGAGGACTCCGCCTTAACCGTCGCCTAGACATTCTAGAGAAGACCTAAAGGAGATAAGAATTTCGACATCGGTCAGCGTGCTCCGTACAGCTTACAGGCGCCAAGAAAAACAACAAACCAGTGAAACGGGCACGAAACCCATGGGATTTGCATGTTCAATTCCGAATTCCGCGTCAGTCGAACCTCACCTTTGAGGCATCCGACGATGTGATGTACCGCTGTCCTTCATGCTCGGTCAGCCCATACACCTTATTCCCTCTCTTGTCGTAGCTCAGGTCCTCTGGACTGCGCGGGAAGAAGCCTTCGTTGTTCCGAGCCGTCTTCCCCGGCACCCAGCCAAATACATCTCCGGGTTTCGCTCCGTTGCTCCTCGATATATATATCTTGCCGTCCGCCTGCACCGCCCCCTGTATTCTCACTATCCCAACACAATACGCCCATGCGGCCGTGGCTATTCGGCCATCCATTTTCAGCCTGCGGGTCCTGTAGTCCAGTGCGTATTGGACCATGCGGATGGGGACCATCGTGTTGGGCTGATACTCGCCCACCATCAGCGTATCAGGCGTCACCGTCCGGTCCAGCGAGATGTACGAGAACCGAAACGGAAAAGAGCTCGTCCACATATACCATCTTCCTTCGAGTTAGCCCGAGCCATAGCATCAACCACCGGAAAGGAAAGGCAACCTACCTTACCTGCGGTATGACGTACCGATACTCCCTCGCCTCATACCTCCCCTTTTTCCCCTCAACCTTCCCAATCTCCTCCCCGATATCCACCTCCCACACATTCCCCAGATCAAACACCCGTATTCCGTTGTTGGTATCAACCACCCACAATGTATCACCATACCACATAACCCCCCCAGCATGCACCGGCACCTCCCGGAAATCCTCCGCCGCAAACGGATACACCAGCAGCGCATGCCGGTACGTGTTATCTCCCTGATTCACAAACGACACTCTCACGCTCTTGTCATCGTCCCGATGCCAAGTAACAACCCACCCGTTGTGTCCTTCGTATGTCCCAACCTCGAGGGCGTCTGCGGTCGACGAGATGCCTTGTGGGATCCACTTGGGCGTGGTGTTGTCGCCGGACTGCCAGGTCAAGTGGCCTGAGGGGTCAGCGGTGAGGCGGCGGTTTGTGTCGGTGAAGAGGGTCGAGACTTGAGTGAGGCGGCCGGAGGCGGTGAAGATTTTGGAGAGGGTGGTGAGGTTGGGATTTTCGGGTTGCTCGGTGAGGATGAAGTCGGAGGGGTTGAGGGATTTGGTGGCGGGGTTGCAGTTGGTCGGAGACTGGGCGAGTGCCAAAGGGGGAAGTGTGAGGAGGGCGAGGGAGGGGAGCGTGATGATGGTGGTGATGGAGAGCTTCATGATGGGTGAGCGTTTTGGTGAGCAAGTGCCCTGCTCTCGAGATGTGCGACTTGATAAAGTGCTCAGGTTTGCATCATGGTACCGTATCGCAACTAGCAGAGCAAGGGCAAGTTATGGCGAAGAGGGGAGCAAGGTCGTGAAATACTACTCGCGAGGTAAGCGACCCGTTCATCGTGGACAGTGACATTACCGTCTTAGAAGTTGAGTCAGATATCACGAGCACGAAGTGGACGATCAGAGGCAACGGCCGATCATCTCGAAACAGTGATGTCCACTTGCCTCAACCCGAGCCATACAATGCGGTGAAGTCCCCTCTTCAGGGAGTTCTCGCGCACATCCTGAACAGCCGCCAATCCAATGGCGTGGTGGGATGTAACCCGAGCTATTATTGGTAATTGACAATAGCGGTACAAGTCTTGGCGATCGGAACGAGATGCCGGCCGCATGGGGATGCTACCTCCGGCATGTTGGATGACCCGACTTGGGATTGGGCCTTGGTCACCGAAGAAAATATAACGAGACGTTATCTACGCGGAGCAACAGTAGTAACAAGCAAAATCCTCATGGACTTGTGCGGTGAAGCCAGTCTCTGGCCAACGAAGATCACCACTTAGAGCAGTCGCTCAGGTCTTGAACAACAGCTTCGTTACGCTCTCCCAGAAACTACTTCGCCCGGCAAGTCCCCCCATGAGGCACATCGGAAAGTATTTTCGAGTACAGATCCGAGAAAAGTTCTGCCTCTTCCGACCAGGACGTCGTCGTCGCGTTATGCGGCGAAGGCCCGTACAGCATCCAAGCCGACATCGGCTGAAGCGTGGAGTGGCTCGCTTTCTTGCTCTCATCCAACAGCGTCAGATCGCCCCCCGACCTGCGCAGCGCATCAGCGTACCCCGCCGGCGGACCAGACTTGATCTGCTTGCCAATGGTCCCCGCCGCAACATACGCCTCGAAGCGCGCCTCGTTGTTGAAGTCGCGCATGATAAACGGCGCGCGGGCATACCCAACCGGCAGCTTCGTGATATCCACCGTGGGATACGTGATATTATCCATCACCAAGAAATCCGGGTTCTGATACCCTGGGTTTGTCCCCGCCCTCGCAAATGGCTTCCCATCCGACCGCCAGTAGAAAAAGCCAACAATCCACCCCGTGATCGAAATCGGCGGCGCCCCACACAACGTATACCGATGCGCTACCGCAATATCATTCCAAAACGCCTTGATCTCCTTCGAATCCGGCTCCCTAAAACTCCTCACAAACCGCCCCAAAATCGGCCTCAACCTCCGCGCATACTCGGCCGGCTCGGCCCCAAACTCCGCCAGCCGATCCAACTTCTCCACCATCTTGACCCAATCCCCCTCCTCCCCCAGCAGCGTCACCGACGGCAAGCCACACACAATCCCCCCCTCAAACTTGAAAAACGCCTGCGTCAGCCCCATCATGAGCACATTCGCCGTCATGATATCACTCTCCGTCGTCGTCGTAAAGTTCGGCCGTATCCACTCCAACAACCACTTAACCTTAACCTTCTCCTGTATCGCAAACTGAAACTTTCGCAGCACGTCATACCACGTGAAGTCCTCGATGTAAATGACCTCCTGCCCCGTGTGGTTGACAAACATGCTGCGAAGCTCTTCGGCGTGGGCATTCATGAAGAAATTCATCTGCACGAGGATGGTGAACCACACTTCCTCGGGGCGGATGACGAGGTGCAGATGCTCGCCCCAGGCTTGGATGGCGCCGCGGATGAAGGAGTCGCCTGAGGGGTAGAGTGAGGAGGAGGCGGAGAGGGAGGGGGAGAGAGAATCCAGGGAGGACATGAGGACTTTAGTCTTGGGGGAGAGGAATTCGTTGGGGGCGCTGTTGTTGAACAGGGCGTAGGGGGTTGTGGCGAGGGGGGAGAGCGGGCGGGGCTGGAAGGGGGGGGGGGCGCCGCCGGGGAGGATGACGATGCTGGCGATGGCGGCGGGGAGGAGGCCTGTGGCTAGGAGGAAGGCAGAGAGGCGCATCTTGGATGATGGTGAGGGGTGTTCGGGAGTTGATGGGGAGGTGGGATGGGAACTTGAAAGGCGGCGGCGGACGGGGACGCCAGGGATACTTAAGTATCGGGGTGGCGGCCGCTGTTTATTGGCGTTCTGGAACCGAAAGGTAAGAATCTCGTATCCCTGGTTGTGTGATAGGGTTTGGTGCTCAGTGTCGTAGTAACGACGGATGCGGCAATATCTGGCTAATATCGGCGTTGGTAGAGGGCGGTGGCGAGCGACCGGTTATTTTGGGAAGGTTGTCTACCGAACAACCGGGGATTCGCAATTCTTAAGGTATGCGTATTACCCCCGACCCAGAGGTCTGACGGCGTCCGCTGCGGCCCGATGTTGCGGGGAAGGGAGGTCTCAGCCTCGATATGGCAATTTAAAACTGGCATTCCAGTGAAATAAGACGAAGGGTTCTGGGTGTCTCTTCGCTTGAACGTCTCTCCGTGCCTCGCTTTCGAGTGGTGTTCACCTTGGCATGGCTGTTTTCTGGATTGGGGGTCGCAGTCGGAGCACTTGAGTCCGAATTTGAGTTCGGGTCTTGGATGCCCCAGCACCCATGCTTTGGCTGCATGCTACGTCTTGCGAATCTTGCATCAGCCTGGAGGTCGCGCTTCGTTTCTTGTGAATGTGGTAGGTAGGCATATCAAGGAGTCGCGCCATTTTGTATCAGCTTGCAAACTGTTCCCTCCTGTCTGCACCAATACTGAGGACCCTCTTAACGGATTGGCAAACAGCGAGTACGGGCATGAGTCGAGAGTTCAACTATAAAGAAATGAACGAGATGGCTTCTGTCCTATGTCTGAGTCTTTTCTACATCCTTCCGCCTCTCCCAGCAGTTCCCCAAACGCCCGACTTCCCCGGCGACAAAACCCCATTTGGATCCAACACATCCTTCAACTTCCCAAGAACCTTTCCAAAGGCACCACCGTTGAAGTCCAGCTTGGCCGCCACCTCATCCATGAAGCCCACATGAGTTCGATACTCCATATACCCCTGCACAGACGCATCGTGTAACAGTCCCCTATACAACTCCATCAAAGCTGCCTCCTCTTCAAGCGTGTAGATAATCAAGTCGATAGCAATAACGTACCGCGCATAGACATGAAAGTCGGCAAAGAAGTCAAACTTCGCGTCTTCCGTCTTCTTCTTCGCCGTGAGATACCACTCGTACAACTCGCGGCCGGACGGGGGAATGACAGGGGAGAAACAGATGTGCGCGCCTCCTTCTCCTTCCTTCTCATCACGGTTAATGCCGATACCGCGCGTGTTGATAATCCCCATCGGCGCAACAGTCGGAATCCCCGAGTGCGGAATCTCCTCCGCGACGATATCCTTCGCGGCCGAGACGAACTGCCCGGGCGTACCAGGGAATTCACGCACATAATTTATCTGCACGTCGGGGATGGCAGCCGTGAACGCCCGGCTGACGGTGGCTTTGAGTGCAGGGAGCATCTCGATGGAGCCGTAGAGGGAGAAGTACGCGCGCCAGAAGCCCCATCCGTGCTCGAGGCGGATTTCTTCGAGGAGCGGGTAGGGGACGCAGGAGTTGGGTTGCATGTGCGGGACCATCTTGCCGAGGACGGAGGGGATGCCAGAGGTGAGGGCAATACGAAAGATGTTTGCGATGGAGGGGGAGTTGAGGATGATGGAGCGGCGCATGAGGTCGGAGATGGCGCCGATGAGGGGCACGAGGTCTGTTTCGAGGGGGACATCGACTTCAACGGTGGCGTAGGCTTCTGGGGCGGGAGTAAGGTGGATGCCGAGTTGGGTGACAACGCCGAGGTTGGATTGGAAGAAGAGCCCATCGAGGCTGGGACCAAAGCCGCCTTTGTAGAGGGCGAACGTTTTGTTGTCTGTCATGGCGCCGGAGCCGGTCCGGAGGTGCTCTCCTGAAGGCAGGACTACCTCCATGCCGCACTGCGATTGGGAGTGCTCGCCGTTGGGAGTGTAGCCGAAGCCACGATCGAGGGTGTTGCCGAGGACGGATCCCCAGCCAATGGCGGGGACGGAGGGCCAGAGATGCAGGCCCTGGCGCTGGATCTCGTCGTAGAGATCGAAGAAGGAAACGCCGGGCTCGACTATGGCGTAGCCGTACTCGCCATTGACCTCGACGATCCGATCCATGCGGTGTAGGTCCAGAACCACGGTTCCCTCGATGACGGCACCGGAGCCTCCATATCCCAGATTTCTGCCGCGGGAGACGGTCCACAGAGGAACCTTATGTGTGTTGGCGAGCTTGACAACCTCCTGGACTTGCTCTCGTGTTTTGGGTCGGACAGCGCCGGTGGGTTGATGATCCGACGAGGAAGAGAAGGGATCACCGTAGGCATCTAGGCCGGCCGGCCCGGCAGAGCTCCATGTTTGTGGTCGAAAGAGACGTTCTCTGTACCAATGACGAGGACGACTTGATCGAGGAATGCTTGTGTTGACATGATGGCGGATGACCAGACGAACCAAGTTTCGGGGCCATGCAGGCTTCGCGCGGACTCGCAGATATACGTCTTTCCCAAAGCAGCGGGGGAGTCGGGGAACGGGATGGCACCCCGGCACTGGATCCCTTTCAGCGCCCCGCATCCTCGGTCTTAAACAATGGGGACCGGGGAATCCGAAAAGCAGAACGCGGCGGAGTCACGGCGTTGCGGGGAGACAGTCGTTACCGAGGGTATCGTTACCCTAACGTCCAGATGATGTGGGGCATTGTCTGCTCCCCGCATCAGTGGTGGCTACTGTCCCCGGGTTGTGCCTGCTTCAATGGTCTAACAGGGTCCACCGAAGAGATGGCTGTACAGTAGCGGCCTTACAGCTGTGGGTCTATTCGTCGTTCCTTCCTTGCCTTACACCACACAGGGCACCACAACGGAGGGGACCTTCCAAAACCACCTGGTAGCCAACAACCAACCTCGCTTCTTCCACTGAACGCAGCTCACCCATTCAACAACATCGGGCTGGAATCGACATGTCGCACGATCAAAAGCGGAACTTCAAGAGGCCGCGGCTCTCGATCGCGTGCTGGCCATGCCGAATACGCAAATCCACAGTATGTCATCAAAAAGCAGAAGCTTCCAAACCCGTACTAACTTGTGATCTGCAGTGCGACGGCGGCTCACCGTGTTTAACCTGCCAGGACACCGGCACTCCCAATTCCTGCAGTACGACGAGAAGCCCAACGTCCAGGCTCCTCCCGCGGATGTTGTCAAAGATGCAGATCTGTAAGTATCGACCATCTTCTATGTGCCGCGACGTGGGCCACCTCCATATTTCTAACAAATCGCAGTCACCAAGAAGTCGTGAATCTCAAACAACGCCTTGGTCTATTGGAAGACCGGCTTGTGTCGTGGAACCAGCAACACGAGGCTGAACCGCAGATTTCAGAGCCTCGGCAATTTCCCATAGCGCCTAACACGCTAGGTGGCATAAGCGCCATCACACCCGGCAGCCAGGCAGACGAAAACCAGTTCATCGGAACTTTTTCTAACCTGGCCCTTTTACGGTTCATCGTTCGCGCCGTCGAGTCAGAGCACCCATTCACGCGCAGCTACTGGACAAGTTTTTCGCCGAGGCCGCGTGAGGCTAAGCCGCTACCACCCAGCAGGCTGGTGCAGGATAAATCGATCCCTTTGCTCTCCCATCGCGGGATGAAGCAGAAACTCTCTTTCAGAAGTATTTCCCTACCGTCGGCCCCATGTTCCCCTGTCTCCATGAGGATTTGTATCGGGCCAGGTACGCGAAGTTCGCGTCACACGAAAGAAAAGAGCCACCCGCGTCCAGCTTACGGCTGTGGTTTTCCATACTCAATATGATATTCGCTCTCGCTAGCAGTGTCTTCATACCCACTTCACGACCCGGCGAGCGAAAATCCGACTCGAAGTTCGTATGTATTTTGGGAGAGCCGTTATGCTTATGTCGCCGTACATGGAAAAACCAGCGTCTCTCGGGCTCGGTGAGTTGCCCCAACCCCTTTTGCTCACTCTATTCGGAATATGTAACTAACATACAACAGTACAGGCGTATCTTCTCATAGTAATCTGCCTCGAGGGCATGCGAGCATCTGAAGAAGCTTGGGAAATTCATGTAACAATTCGGTTAAGAAAAACTTTAACGTCACATCCGACGTTAGGAGAAATTTCTTTAAGGGTTTACATACATGTTATGCCGACACGCCGTTTAGAGTTATACCGCCACGCCGGTGAAAAGAAGGTTTAGGCTGGTGAAGTAAGCTGACTGAGAAGGATAAAAAGAAGGAAGAGTACCGCTTGTTAAAAGAAGAAACCATTACTTTAAAATAATTTAATTGAATATAATAATAAAGGCTCTTATCTTTTAACACTGTAAAGTTATCCTAGCTCCGGTTAAGTTTATTAAAAAGAGACTTTAAACCCTTTAATACTTTAATTAATATTATAACCTTAATTAATAAACTTAAAGTTAATAAGCTTAACGATGTTAAGTTAAATAATTTGTTCCGAATAATCCTTTTTAAATACGATTTATATAGCGTTTAGTATAGTTTAGATTTTAAAATGAAACACCTAGCATAAGAGGAGATCATTTAAAGGGTTCTTAAGATAGAGGACAGTAAGGAATGGCTGGAGAAGGTAGTGGATAGAGAGAGGAAAATGGGCAAATAATTAGAACGAGTTGGCGTGGGGTAGAGAAATGGATTGGTTTATGTATTCTTAGCGAGGATGGAAATTCATGGTATGGCCGTCAACAGCGTTTAAGATCTGAGGTGTAATCGCGACGGTTCCGACACACTGCCGCCTATGGTATTGGTGTGATGAACGACAGATGGCTGAGCGCATTACACGGCAGATCTCCCTTGATACCTACATCGGACGTCAAGCTACAGCCAATTGGGCAGCTTCCACTCAGCAATCGCAGTTCTGGAGGACACATCGAGGCCAGCGTCGCATATTTCGACGCAATGATGTCGCTTACTTACATCATGTGAGAGGCGGTCGACCGACTGTACCGCCAAAACCACAGCTTTCGTTCTCACCCCCCCTTTAGCGACACCGTTCCTCATGCTTCCCAGATATGTTTAAGACTAGCTAGTGGCAAGACCATCTCCCTAAGTTTCTGCGAATCATGACTCACCAGGACTCCATTGGCATTGCCCCTTCAGCGCAACTCAAAACTACAAGACTGAGAGTACTGCTTTCGCTTCGATACTTGGGCGTGAGGGTGCTTGCAATACAGCCTATACTGCACCACTTCCTCGATCATATCCCAAAGTCGAAGTCTTTTCCAGACGAGCACCAATTGAGATTGCTTCGCGCTTTGGGGGCGATTTTGCTAGCCGACTTGGTACAAGCTTGCCGCGGTATGCTGCATATTAGCAAGGGACTGGTAGCCGTCACCAAGATCCACCAGAACCTGTTGGGAACTTGGTGGTTTTCCTACTATTATATGTTCACTTTCGCTCTTACCGTTCTTGGTGTAATTGCCATCAAACGTATCCCGGCCCATTCTTAGGACCCAGCTGCTATTAGTTCGATAGCCGATCTGCATGGGCTCCTGGATGTAGCGCTGGCAGTGCTACACGATTTAGACGATCTCGGAAGCGACGAAACGAGTCTTCGGTGCCGAGACACCCTCACCCACCTGATCAGAAGAGTGGACAGTGGTAAGTGCCTCAATCCAAAAGAACAGAGGAGAGTGGTAACTACGCAACAAGTTGCTCCAATATTTCACCAATGGCTGCTCCCTCGGGCCTTGGGGCTGTATCTCTTTCAGACTCGGGACTATTCGGGCTTGACCTCTCGATTTTCCCCCTGCGGAATGACGCAAGGGAACGAAATGGGACGAGACAGGTTGTCGTCAGGATGCTTGGTTGGTCCCTGCTAATCCTTCATTTCACTCAGACGTCGCATTAGCCGTCCCTTCACATCCCACCGTATGTAGTTATGTTAGTCTCACTCTCACTTAGGCGTTACTACACGCTAGTAGCTCGTATCATACACTCAGTTTCCTCTCCCCCATCATCTACGCCTTCTGGATGGAAGCCACGCCACACCAGACCTGCGACGGACTCGTGGGCAGCTCGCGGGACATAATCCACGGGATTCTACGTGCAGACCGTGACTTTAGTGCCCATCTGGTTGACTATGAGGGCGTCGACGTTTTTCCGCCTCAGATACTACCGCTCAGATTTATTCATGCTAATGCCTGAGTAGAGGGAGGGCAGTACGGCGCGCGCGGCCAAGTGCTGTGAAACTAACTACGGCTGTTACGTTCTGTGCTGGGGTTATGGGGTTTGATCTTTGGGGCGTGGGGGGATGCCTGCAGAGGGAAGGGGTGGGTCACCGTACGAGGAGGGAGCCTCCATGCGTATTCGTAAACGAACCGGGCTAGAAGATATACGTCGGCTTCACTGAAACAAATCAGGGATGGTAGTGGGCAGGGCTAGGTACAATGCGACGCTGATCTGATCCATCCTGCTGGTGTACACCTCAGTGGCAATTTGCATGAATGCATAATGCGTGGTGCCCTTCCGAGCTATCTGAACAGCCTAGACCATAGCTGAATAACCTTGAACTTGAGGGGGAAGTTAGCATTGATATCTACGAGCAGAATGAATGAGACTTATGATCGTTTTACTTACAATGAAGCCGTTCAACCTCTGCAGCTGCATTTGCCGCAGCTCGAGATTTTTTGTCAAGTCATTGTATTCCTCCTCCCATTGGAACCACTTCCACCGTTCCAGGGCGCTCTGGCTATTCTCATATGACTCCGGAGGGCGGTCACGCCTGTGCAATAGAAGCTGATTCTCGATGAGGCGAATGTCGTCCTCCAAAATCGACTTGAGTTCCCGGCCGAGGGAGGTGTCAGTGAATCGCGCACCTTTTCTCGCCAACTCGTCCTGCAGAAGAACGCCGGCCCCTTTTGCCTCGTCGGATCTATCGATAATGGTTTTGATGATCCTGTGTGCGGACTCTATGTTGTTGAAGTGTTTTGTGAGGGCAGCGCCCCCTTGGTAAAAGTCGTACCAGACGCCCTTTTCCCATCTACGACGGATGTCAGATCCCACCTCGTCCTCGTTGGCGAGGCTACCCCACATGGTGGTGGCGACGACGACTCGCTTATAGGCATCCTTCCCTAGGATCTTCTCAAGGAGTCGCGTGCGTCTCTTCTCCAAATTGCTGTCGAAGTCTTGGGTGATCGGGTGGAGGAGGATGAGACCGTCGAGGTGCTTGGTGAAACCTTGCCTCGACAGCCATTTGCCAATGTCTTCGAGAATCTCCATGTCGCTCCGGTCCCTGTCGTCGAACCCGGGTGTGTCGATTAAAATGACGGGACGGCCGTCCACTGTGAGGCGGACTGCCTGAGGGTCCTGGGTGCAGGGGTCCAGGCCATCTCCAATCCCGAGGTCTTGGCGACCCGAAGCCACGGATGTGAATGTCGTCTTGCCCGCCCCTGTCACGCCCACCAGCACCACCATGATTGGGCGACGCTTTGATAGCGGCGCCATCCCCTCCGAGTTGCTCCAGGAGGAGCCGGGAATCACGGCGCCTGCGCTGATTTGGAACGATAAAGAAATAAAAACGGTGGGACAGAAAACAGGGTTAATGGCAGCGCTTTGGCGCTACCCGGAAGCTGCTCGTTGGTGTTGCTTTGTCGTGCTGGCAAAATACGTGGGGTTCCGATCGAAGGAGCGACGCATGTCGGGTGGGTTTTATGTCGTGTTTGGGACAAGGGGCCGGTTTTTGCTCTCCATGGAGCCACAATAGTCGGGAGCGGGTGGGTGGCATCACTGCAGTGTTGGGCAGAATTGGGCCACGTACCACAACGCAAAACCGACACTTTGAAAGGTGCAACGCGCTGGCCACGAGGCGAGCATGACCCAATGGCGCATCGCGGTGGTGGGGCTGCTGCCAATGAGGCAGTGGCACGAGGGGGTAATTATCGCGATCCGGCCCTCGCGATCCTTGTCGGGCACGAATACAAATCGGGCACACGACCCTTCCATCCAGAAACTCACTTGTGGTCCCTGAATGGCCCATGGTATGGTCCAAATCCCCCGCCCCCCAGCTTGTCACCAAACAGCGAATTTATCTGTCGCTCCCTCTCAGCTATCATGGACTCGGCGCCAGATATCGTTCTTCTCTTACTTGGACCTACTAGGTCCGGCAAGACAACCTTTGCTAAGTGTGTAGCCGAGCCGAGTGATGGCGAGGCGGATCGTGGTAGTACGTGGCATGCCTCCTAAATAAATGACGGCTGTCGTCGCTAACCTGTCTAAGGCACTATCGCGTGCAAGGGATACAGAACCACAATCTTTGGCCAAGAGTTTCAGATCATTGACACACCTGGTTTCGACGATGCTCCGGCTGGGAATCTGGCTGTTCTCAACAAGATCGCCGAGCAGCTACAGAATGGAACTCAGGTCCATGGCGTCATTTACTTCCACCGCGTCACAAACCCCAGGCTCACAGGATCCGCACGGGCAAATATCGAGATCTTCCGGAAGATATGCGGCGCTCCCTTTTTCTACCAGACGGCCTTTGTTACCACAATGTGGAACAAGATTAAAAAGGACCAGTACCCCAGATTTGAGAGACTGAATAATGAACTGAGGGGAATCATTGGAGGCCTGACTGACGGAAAAACCGGGTTCTTCATGTTTGACAGTGATGATGTCGGGACTGCTAAGGGAGTTCTAAAGCACTTTGCAGACGAGCTGTCACCCACTGGCAAGATTCGCAAGAGAAACACGGAGCTACTACAGTTGGCTACTGAGGTGGAGCGGTTGGGAGCGACTCCCAGTGGTGTGCGGAGGACTCAGGCAGGGAAGAAAATAGTCAAAGATTTGAACCGGGGGTTTTGTGTCATCCTGTAGAGATTGATGGAAGCGGAAAGGCAACAGGAGGAAGGGTGCATATTTCAACTCTTTTGTGGGGTTTCTGTTGGAAAATAGAAGGTAACAGCTGGGAAATTGCATCACTACAACTGCCAAGTATGGCCTATCTACATATTATTGACAGTCAGAGTGCAGCATGAAAAGCAAGTGGGGAGGGGGAGGGGTGAGGAATATAAGCGCTTGAAAACAGGAACCGGGAAGGCTTACGCTATTCAACTCCATTCATTTTGATGACGCCAAACCATTGATGCTCACAAAGGCAAGCCTACTGCACGTTCAAAGTCGTGCGTGTGGGAACCACGGCAGTATTTACAATTCCGAATCACAACAATGCGTTCTGGATCTGAACGACAGACCTATTGACCGCCATTTTTACTATTTAGGTGTTTGACCGGCATGATAGGGTTCGGTGTGGGCGCACGGGCCCGCGCACAACAATATAATACCCCGCGATCAGCTTTGTTTTGATTCCTTTTACATTTCTCGCCGAAGTTCATCCACAAAATTTATCAACTTCACACCCATCACAACTCCTCCTTACCTTCATCTCCTCGCAATCATGGCACACCACAAAGCCTGAGAGCTTAGCTTCTCTTCTCGAGAGTCAAAAGCTGAAACCGGCAGCGAGCCGAGTTTCTGGCAGTCTGATCGGAGAGTAAGTTGCGATCGCATCGTGTTTTCTCCCCGCACTCATCCTTCACTGCCCTTTCATCTCCCCCGCAAGATCATCCAGATCTCGCTACCACTTGCCGACAAAGATTCACAACCAATCTCAATGTCATTACTTTCTTCGTTCTAATTCTAACGACCCTGGTGTTCAACAATACTACTCAAGCAAAGACGCCTGTTCACGCAGCGACAAAGAGGAAAACCTGTCTTTCAGCAGCAAGGTATATGGCTCTCTTTTGCAAGCATCGCCGGCCGGTGTCTTTTGTGGTCCTGCTCTTTGAGCTCTGCCCCCTTCTTTCCTCTCTGACCACTTTCATCTCCTCATCTTCGCATCGCATTGGCTCTTCATTCGCGATTCGGAAATATCATTCATCCCGATATCAGCGACCAATCACTGACTTCTTTCTCAGCTTTTCGCGGCCGGCATCCGAAGATTGGCACGCTATGAGCTTAGAAACTCTAAGCCGGCTCTTGGTAGGAGGGCCAAAAGCCCGTCCAGCCTTACTTGTCGCCCTCGATCTCAGGCAAAGGTATGGCACAGTCCTCGTGAAATCCCATTTGGATCTGAAACTAATTTGTTATTTTCCAGTCTGCCCAGAGGGGTCTGCCGCCAAAGCAGCAGTCTGATACAAGGTCGCGGCCCCGGCCCGAACTCACACAGTCTGTCCCGGGCACGACAATAAACTGCGTCCAAAGCCAACACCGGGGCTGGGGCGCAGCGGCGGCTAGCGGGCAGCGCGGACGGGACGGACTCAGTCTTTCTTCTGTCCTGTCCTGTCCGACTGCCAACGCGCCTATGCAAGGCCCTGTGTCCTGGCCCCGTCCCACAGCGGAGGTGGTGGGTCAGGTTCATGCGTCCCTCTCATGCTCTGGGTTTGTGTGGGAGGAGATGGAAGGATGGATAGATGAGACGGTTGGATGGACGAAACATTCGTCAAGGGGTGTCTAGCTAGGCGGGGCCGATGAGACTTGTGCCTGCCTGCCTGCCTGGATGCCCCGCACGTCCATCCAGCCGGTCTCTGTCCTTCCATCGGGGGTAGTGATGGGCCCTCTGGATGGGTGAGATGGAGGGGTGGATGGAGGGGAGGGCGAAATAGAGGGATGGATGGATGGGGTCGTGGAATCGGGGTTTCTGCGAAGGCTCGGGCCAAAAGAAAAGGGTTTCTGGTCAGGGTCTTGTTATTGTTTATCCCTTGTGATCAAATATAGGCAGCCTGAAGCCATCATGCAACATATATATGACAGCGTTCTCGTGATTGTGTCCATGAATCGCATCACCCTACGCGAAGTTGTGATGTCTCCGATAGATCGCATGATTGGGTGTGGCTGAGTTTGAGCCTGGCATGCTGGCCGGGCAGGTCCGAGTGAAGTGCCAAGACAACGGGGCCCGATGCCTCCTCCAACTGGTCGCAGCGGCCGCTGCCTGTCGTGTCGCACGACAAAATCCCCCCATTGTCACGTGCAGAGCTAGTTTGTCGCAACTTCCCTTGAACCCTGATCATTGCGCAGATTTTCTGCACCTGAAAACCTCATCTCCAGGTTCTGACCAGCCCCTCCGCCCCGCGCTCAACGCAGCAAGACCAAAGACAACATGCGCCTCCTCAACTCCAAGACACTTCAGCTCAAAGAGTTTAAGGAGACTTTCCAGCTCAAATACGCAATTCTCTCACACCGGTGGGGAGACGAGGAGATCAGCCTCCAGGACATCACCTCGGCGGATCCGAGCATCCAAAAGAAGAAAGGCTACGACAAAGTCAAGGGATGTTGCGAGCAGGCTTACAGAAATGGTCTCGACTGGGTCTGGATTGACACCTGCTGTATCGACAAGAGCTCGAGCGCCGAGCTTTCCGAGGCCATCAACTCCATGTATCGGTGGTACCAGAGGGCAGCCCTATGCTACGTGTATCTCTTCGACGTCACTTATCTGCCGTTCGACTTTGACTTGACACTCAGCGAATTTCGAGCATCAGAGTGGTTTAAGAGAGGTTGGACCTTGCAGGAGCTTATTGCCCCTCAAGATGTCCGATTCTTCGACAAGCACTGGTCACGCTTTGGAACGAAACGAAGCTTGGAAAGAGAAATCTCCGCCATCACGAACATCTATGTGAATGTGCTGGATGGTACAGAAAAGCCCCAGACCAGATCTGTCGCTGAGAGGATGTCGTGGGCTTCCTGGCGGGAAACCACAAGGCCCGAGGATGAGACCTATTGCTTGCTGGGCTTTTTCGATGTCAGCATGCCTCTCCTTTATGGCGAGGGCCGTCGAGCGTTTCAGCGCCTCCAGCAAGAGATCCTGAAGCAGGAAGAAGATTACACCATCCTTGCCTGGCTGCTTACACTCGAGGAGGGAGTGACACCTCCGATCTACCACGTCGACAAGGAAGTTGTTAAGGTGGGGATTTATGACAACAACACTAGCATCCTAAGCCCGAATTCCCGTTCCTTTCGCTACAGTGTCCATAGACCCGAACTTGGCCAGATAGTAAGCTTGGAGCATCCCCTTCTCGAGAATGAACCTCTCGATGTCTCAAGAATGGTTTCGCTGTCCATCGGGAGGCGGTTTCATGGGCATCCCGATACCATAGTCCCTTTCTACTCGGTTCTAGGCATGACGCCCGAGACCATGCCGCCGCCGCCGGTCATCACCAGCCGAGGCCTTAAAGCCACCCTCTTTGTCTGGAAACAAGAGCATAGGCTTCTAGCCTGGACGTCTTGCCTCTATCTCAAAGGTTCGCCGGATCAGAGCCTCTTGCTCTGCATGGAGATTGAGGCCATGGGATCGAGTGCTGTGTATCAGAGAACAAACATGTCAGCCGAACTGTACACCTTGGATGTGTGGAAGAACTTCAAGACCATGGAGCTATACCTGTCCCTGAACTACGACCCCTCCCCGAGATATGACGACCATCAGGAGTTTCTTTCACAGATGAACGAGGATTGGGATGTGGGCGGAGTCTTGTCCATCTACCTCAGCGACTCGTGCCCGGGATCCATCACCGTGCGAAGTACAGAACAAAGGTCTCATGATCCGTGCAGCACGCACGGTAGTCACATCCCACCCGGGGCAGCAACCAACGTTCTCACGTTCGACCAGAGTGTGCATTCCCATGGGCGTGCCAACTTTGGAGACATCTCGAGCCTCGTGTCCGGACTCGCTGTGCTCGTTGTCAGATGGAAGGGTGTTGATTCTGAGCATATCTTTGGAATCGCGACACTCGTTCATCGGGGACCCTGCTACGGCCTTTCATGTCGGCTTCTCTCGTTCGACAGCTCCGTTAAGGCGTTTATGGATGACACCTTCTGGCGGGATAGCTCGGTTTTGCGCGCCCATGATACTATTTTTCGAGGGCAAGGTACCATCAAGTGGCCAATGTCGATTCCCGAACTTGAATCAGATAGGTATTCAATGAGGCTAGCCGATGACGCAATAGTCGTCCTCAACACACACACGAAAGTCGACTGCACGCTTCCTCGAGGCCCCTTTGTTCGCTCATCTATTGAGGTTGTGATTGAACTAGCAAAGCGAACACCAATAGTTGAGACTGAAGAAGTAGGATCGGAAGAGGTATTTCTTTACCATTTGGGGGGTGGCGAATCTTAAAAATGAGCAGCGCACTACCATGCCGTTGAAGTCATGAACATCTTATTTGACACCTTTATACCATATGTAGCTTGAGAATAGGTATCTGCACTCAGTCCACCTCCTCATATCCGCACATCTTCCCCCGAGCCATATTGATTCACTCCTCCAGTCTCTCTTTAACCGCTACCTGCCCGTCTTCCCTTGGCGGCCAGATATCCACCACGGCCGACCAGCTCCGCTCTTTCTCCTTATAAGCAGGCGGCCACTGCGGAAACCGGCGCAGATCCTCGCCCGTCATGAGCGTGAGCTTCTCCAACTTCGAGGCGCCCCGCAGGACAAAGAAGGGCTTGGCGAACGCTTCAGCGAGAGTTTCATCCAGCAGAGGCAAGAAAGGCTCCTCCTGATGCACCTTGTAGTCGAACTCGATGCCAACCTCGCAGTGGAGGGTTAGACGGCGCAGATTGCGGAATGAGGTTGCCAGGGGTTTGATGACGGATTCTGGCCATTCTTTCGACGCACCCCGGGCAATGTCAATCTCCAGCGTTTCCAGGTCCGGGCAACTCGCGTCCAGCAAGTTCAGATCCGCTGCATCCAGCGTGGGGCGGTGAGTTCCCTCTGGCCTTCGCACTTCGATGCAGTGTAGACACAGCCGTTTCAGCTTCGAGTGACTTATCAGTGCTGAGACCGGCACAGAAGGCTGCTTTATCGTGAGCTCTTCCAGCGTGTCAAATGACATGAGGAAATCCTCCAGCGGCAGACACTTCTCGCGCTCGCTCGCCCATTCCTTGACCGTCAGACTTCGAAGCGCGGTAGCATGGCCCTTGGCAAGCCCGAGTATCCCAGCGCACATGGTCCCGCCACGGCTCCGCGGGTCCGGGCCCAGACTGAGAGTCTCAAGTCGGGCCCAGTCAAGCCTGTCGCGCCAGTGGGGCCACTCGTTGTCGGGCTCGATTTCGTACCCCTCTATCGAAAGGGACTCGAGGGGTGGGAAGGGTGTGTCGTCGTCTGACGTAAACTCGAAGTTGTAGGTCTGCCTGTGGTGGATGCGTGGACCCATGCAGCCGCCGTAGTTACCGCTCATCGAGAGGGCGAAGAACTTCAGGTTCGTACAGGCGAAGAGGAGCTTTTGGATGTCTGGAATGACTGTGTTGGGCTTTTCTACTGTGTCCCGAAACGGGTTCACGTTGGCTCGGAGAGTGACGATGCCCGGCAGGGGGCCTGACACGCGACGTAATCCGTCCTCGTCGAGGAGCTCGATTTCCGGTTTGTTGGGGTGCTCGTGCAAGGCGCGAATCAAGGCGTTGAATTTCGGGGTTGAACCGGAAAGTCGTACTTTTCGCAAGTTCGGCAACACCATCACAAAACCCGGCAGTGCCTGCTTAAACATCGGGCGGACGTCACCGACCGCCTCTGGCTGTTCCTCCCCTTCCTCCGCCTCAGGATCGTCGTCGTAGTAGTTTTGAAAATGCTTAACCTCGATCTCACGCACGGCACGCGTCTGGTCCGGGTTCGGGGTAGCAGCCAGCCGGCGGACCATGTTGAGGGCGTGGACCCAAGTCCTCGACTCGGGCTTCGTTGGCTCTTCCCAGTAGTTGTAGAGATTAGGGCCCAGTACAACTAATTTGTATAGAGACCGGGTAGCCAAGGGGTAGAGCCCTTTGCATACTTGAGAGAGGCTGAAGAGCTCATTTCTGTCATTGACATGTTGGAAGACAAGATACCAGACATCGTGGCTCAGGCCGGCTACGTGAGCTATGTTGCCGGTGACGTGCGTGTTGTCGGCTGCCATTTTCGTGAGGCCGGTGGACTTGTCGGGAGTGATATGTGTCTAGATGATGGAAGGTCGTTGGAAGGAAACGCATGGTCCGTTCAAGATTGGGAGGATGAAGGATCAACATTGGAAGGCAACCTCGAAATGCGGGGTCCAAAGCTTGGCGCCCCCTGAAAAGCGGCACAGCAGAACGGTGTTAGTCATTCTTGAGCTCATGCCAGAGAAGAAGCCTGAGTCGTGATACTTTACCAAGAAAATTTCATCGACAACACACGCTTGAACCGAAGGCAAAGCCAGCACTCAAGATGGGAGCCCGGGAAACTGTAAGCATCAACTTTTCTTCGAAACCAAGAACGAGACTTTTCTGGCTTACACCATGACCATAGATATGCTGTTGGCCTTAGATCCTTGAATTTACCACTGGCAAGGCATCTAGCTGAGGAACACAATGGATTTACCTTCCAAATTAGAGCAAGGACGGGGCCTGAGCGGTTGGTGCCTTGGCGAAGGCGCCGAATAAATCGGTGCACAATCCTTTCTTGAGTCGATATCATCAATGTTTCATCAGATGGAGACCAAGAGGTCCTTTGCTGCCTGTTCAACCATCTGCATTTGCACTCTGATCAACCAAGCGAAACTAGTGGTGGAATAAGAAAGCGGGGTCTAACAAGATCCTTGAAGGAATCCTCTTCAATTGGCACTGATATGGAAACGTGTATGACAATTCTCAGCCGAGCCAGCTCGCACTGGGGTTCAGAGTCATCTGCCAGTCGGTATATTACCTAGTATGCTCTCCAACTTGGAATGTCTCCGCAACTGAGCAAGTATATACATGTATATAACTTAGCAGAAAGACATCGAATTCCGCCAAAGATTGCCAAACATGCTTCGGGTCCTCGGCCGTCAACATCAAGAGCTACCGAGATACCTGTAGTCACTACAATGAATCTCAAAATGGTCTCGCCCAATTCCCTCGCCACTGATTGGGAATACCCGTGTCTCCCCAAGCTCAAAATCCCCCGATTATTTCCAAATCTTGAGCCCATCGCCACCAACACATAATTCGTGAGCTGCTTGCTGCGTTCCTGGTTGGTTGTAAGCATCTCGAGCCCCATGTGACCTACCACAGCGGCGGAAAGGCCATCATCAACGGCGTCTTGGCCGCCCATCGGGAACGGTCCGCGGATGCCAACTCACACACCATTCCCAATTCGGCGACAACAGCGAAGGGATGCTGCAATTAAAAGCCCGACTTGCCCCGCGAGTTCCCCGCGCCAACCTTTTCGAGTCTCAACACCGTCTCTCCAGCGTGTCCCATGAGCTGCAGTGTAGCAATGGCAACGGATCCAACCCCAGCTTCGGCACCGGCCGAGAATACCCCCGCAGTTGGCCACGCCTCCGGGTCCGCCGATCTGCAGGCGGCTCTCCTCGCGCGGGATGACGTCGACGAAGACGACGCCGACACCGGTAGTCTCGAGTCGTGACCGCCTCGCTGACAGAGAGCGTGTACGCCTACCGCAAGCTCCACGGCCGGCCGTACAAAAAGACCAGCACGACCGACCACGTCTTCAACCAGTAGGCAGAACTCTTCTGCTCCGCGGGCGATAAAATCGGCCGTTCCTTTGCCGTCGCCAACGACCACTTCATGCGCGATCTGATGCTCAAAGTCGGCTTCATCGACGTCGTCGAGCGCAGGATCAAGGTCCCCCTGCATGGATGGCCGGCGAACCCGCATCAGAAGCAGATGGGGTATTTGGGGCAGCTTGGGCTGGACCAAAGTCTTGATGGGTCTGGGACGTTTATGCTGACGCAGATTTATGGCTGGGAGGCGGCCGAGGCGGAGGTGTTTATCGCGAAGATGCGCAAGGAGTCGAGGAAGATGTCATATAAGGGGTGGTATTGGAGGTTTGTGCCCCTTTTTTTCTGGATTTGTTGGATATAAGCTGACTTTGTGGTAGCACGGTTGTGTATGGGCGAAAGCAGGTTGAGGCGAGGTGATTCCGTCTTCCTGGACGAATTAAGTTCCCGGCTGATTTAGCTAAGCCCGGGACGGGAGTCGGTGGTGCTCCAGCAGGGAGGTGGAAATGCGAAGCAGAGCCGGCAGCATGCACGGTCTTAAGGTGGGTAATAGAGGGGATGGGGCGGGTAGCTGAGAATTCTGCCAAGGAGAGGTCAGTTGTCCGTTAGGTACAAGCACCAACTTGAAGGCAGGGGGGGAGAATATGGTTGGTAGCGGCAACAGCCGGTGCCCAGATGCATCCTCAAATTGAGATTAGATGGGTAGGTGGTAACCTGAATACACGCAGTACAGCTTTTTTCATGCCCGAAGAGAACATGACTGCATGTGCGCCAATTTACGCCCTTGGGAACACAAGGAGTTCATGTTGAGCTCATCATCCCGCTCCCGTCGATGCTCCGGAAGCGTGGGCTGGGCCAAAAGTTCCGGAAGCCGGGTGCTAGGGCTTAGCGCAAATGCCCCTGCTCGTTGGGGAAATGACCCCGCTGCTCGGTCTTCGGCTCTTGGCACGGGAAGTGAAGTCCGAGGCGTAACGTTATGCGGCGTGGTTTGGGCGCTCTTCTTGATACATAAGGTAGGTATTCAATAAAGATAACAGTTGCATCTCCCTGCATCTCTCCCATTGATTCCTCAGCTGAGCCTTGGCTGGCTCGGGCTACGACATAACAGCGCTGGGCAACCCCGCCTTAGCGTTCAGGTTTCTACCTAAGAGAGGGTTTCGGTCAAGGCCTGCTGTGGGCGCCCAATGGCCTGGTTCCGGGTGTGACAGGAAGAATGGCAGGACATTAAATCCGCAGTAGGCTCTCCATGGCCCCCAAAAGCTTCTCTGCGCCTTCCCTTCAGAGCGCACACCGCAACTGCCAGTAACCGCGGCAAGTGATTCCACGAAACTGTGCGTTAGCCCCACAACGAAGGCTTGGCCGCTAGGCAGCACTCTCCGGGTCAAGCGGTTGACGTTGACATAAAGCGCCAAATGCCCCGCTACGCCAATTCATCGCGTTTCGTGGCAGCCAAGCACCTGTTGAATGAGCGCGGCACAGCTCACGATGCAGTCTCAGGGAAAGGTGATCAAGATCAACAAGACCTGCGACCAATGCAGGCAGAGGAAGGTTCGATGCATCGGTACATCACCCACTTCCCGCTCGCGTGATTTGATGGATTTGATCGGACGTATTGACACCTTCGAGTGCCGCCGCCGAAGCCGCAGACGCGACCGATGGAATTGCCCATCACCTGCGTCAACTGCGCCGTGAGTTGGTCCCGCCGCCGAATGTGATGACCCCGCCCCTAACGAGATACCGCCGCAGAACCGGAACGAGTCCTGCAACTATAGCATTTTCCGTCGCAAACGAATACCCGCCATCCCGCCTAGGCTTCTCACTGCTAACCAGCCCCAAACAAGCGATGACGAGCTGTACATTGACCGCCTGCTGCAGCGCGGGCCCCAGGAAGTTGTGCTGTTCGAGGAGGACAAAATGTTCAAGGTGCCGGATAACAGGGGTAAGCCAACTGCCCACTTCCTCACAAGCCTGTGTTTTTGCCTAACAATCGCCAGTCAAAACCTGCGCCATGGCCTTCTTCAGCAACCAACGAGTGGCATCACTGGCCGAAAGGCTTGGCACCGGGTGTTTGATGGAGCTTGTTGATAGATTGGAATTTCTGGTACAGAAACCAATGGTCAGCAGCGAAGCCTTCAGTACTTCGTCCGCCAGCATCACGTTCCGCAACCCACAAACGCCAGAGAAAGTGCAGCCTCAAATAGCGGAATCCTTCGTGCAAGGTAAGCCGCCACCAAATATTGTCTTCCGAAACGTTGAGCTGAATTGTTGCAGCATATTTCGAGCACATCCACCCTGTCTACCCGTTCCTCGACAAGGAAGAGTTTTGTAGCAAAGCTTCGAGGCCCGACATAGAAGACTACCTCAGGAAGAACTCGGTCTTCTCCGCCCTCTACCACACAGTGCTGGCTTTGGGTAGTCAGTACTTTCATGGAGGAAGTTTTGTGCCTGGATCAGGCCATACGTGGGGCTTATTCCAGGTCTCTCTTGACTTAATTCCCCAGTTACTTGCGCCGCCATACTCCATCGTCAGTCTACAGGTGCGTTGCCTCGAGGACCCCGCTGCCGGGTGTTTACTGAAAAAAACTCGAACAGGCGTTGACAGCGATGGTGAGCATACGGCTCCGATTCTTTCGTGAAAGTACTGACCCGCGTCCAGTCTGTCTTCTCCCTCAACCCATCGTGCACACAACTTGATCTCACCATTATATCCGAGGCTGCAAGGATGGCACATACACTCCAGTTCCACCAGACGGCAAATACCCAGCTGGGTAATCTCAAAACATTCTGGGTTGTTTATTATCTCGAGAAAATGACTAGCTTCGCCGAGTCTATGAGTTCGGTATGTTCCGCTGTGCCTGCACCAATGTCTGTGTTGCTGAATCGATTTTCGCATGTTGCAGCTCCTGGCGGACGAAGATATCGGCTGCATGATCCCTCTTGTCCCGGAATCCTGGTTCGGCGGTTACAATTGGTATCTTTCGGCCATACGGCTTGGGAGGATCTCATCGAGAGCCTATTCCTCCCTCTTCTCAGTCAGTGCCTCCTTGAAATCCAAAGAATCATCCAGGGCGTCACTCCATTCGATACGACGCCTTCTGGAAGATTGGAGACAAGACATCCCCTTGGAATTTAGACCGGAAGAACCCATCCAGCTCGAAGTGGATGCGAGTCCTAGTAGAAAGCTGGTCTTTCTTCAAACCCAGTACAACTACTACAATATTTTGGTTGCTCTCGACAGGTTAACTATCCAAGTCGACCAGGGCACCCCAAGTATTGAAGAGACCAGACACAGACTTATGCAATCGGCCCGCACCATTATTGAGCTAACGATATATATTGATGCTCGCGCGTTTGTAAGCATTGGGTAAGCATCAATTATGCCCGATACCTTAGAGAGCGAGAGAGAAACAGACTAACTTCTACATGCTACAGCATTTGTGGCATTATGCCCCTCGCCGCACTCTTCATTCTTTTTGATTTTGTCATCCACAACCCTACCCACTCAGATACGGAAGATAATCTTGTGCTTCTTGACGTGGCTGGGAAACACTTCAGACACCTAGATTCCGTGTCTAGCGGGATGCTGCCCGGAAACACAATCTCTGAGTTCGCAGGAATTGCTCAACGATACGTAAACAAGTTTCGGGGTGACAGATCTGGCTCTGAGTTTGCCGAGGACCACACACCATCCACCGACGAATCCGTTCCATCTTCGCAAAACGCAACGCCTCCCCCGGCACCGAACGACTTTGGCAAGACAAGACTGCAGCTTACAGGAGCGTGGAGAGATGGGAGTCATGTAAGTGGTGTTGGGACTGTAAGCGAGACTTGGAGCAAGACTAATGAGTAAATAGAACTCCTTCGGGCAACAACCCAGCAGTTATTCCAAGAATGTTGGGGACATCGCTGGCTCAAACTACGAGCTATCGGAAGCCCTCGAGCACTTAGAGTATCCAACGGACGACACAATGCAGGAGGCAGATGCCCAAATGGGCGATTTGAAAAATCTGTTTGGCTGGGTGTTTCCGGATTGGGGAGATATGCCTCTCAATTAGCCACCGAGCCCGGAAGGTATTCCAGAACTGCTTGACTCTGCACCTGATGCGAACCAACCTCGCCGCTATACCCGCCGATCCGGGTTGAATATCTCCCAAAACACAGGTTTATACCGGCTCATATGATAGCAATGCACCGTATCTCAATTCTCGCCTCTGTTTTCAAGGAGGGGCGAAAGGATTCGCAACAGAACAGTGGAATCCGTTTGTTGAAAGAAATAAATCACAAAATTTCAGAGCTCACCAGGGACGCGAGACTTGGGTGCCGGACACGGAAGATTCACAAGGCCGTTCTCCCGTCGAGCCTGTTGCCGGAAACACGATAATGCCCTCGGGTGTTTGACTGCTGACGCGGTACCGCCGGTATGCTTTGTTTAGCTGCAGGACCGAGTTCTCTGTGACTCGGTCCAATTTGGAGGTCATCGTTGGGTGTGATATCACTATCTTCGGTGGGGGTAAAGTCGCAAAGCATAAGGAGCCAGTTGTCGTTAGAACCCTTCGGTACCTTGTTTTTAGACGCTGTTGGTGGTGCCGCTGTGAGAAGTAGAGGGTCAGAAATCGTAATCGTGCTCACTGTGCACGAAGACAAAGGGAAATGAATGGAGGAGAGGAAAGCAGTGAACAGGGCGATTTTCAGAGATACCAGTACTTAGGTATTTCATCACGTCAGAGGTTTTATCCTTTAGTAGATGAACCCATTGGCCTAGAAACGAGAGCTTCAACTGCCGAGGTAGCTCATTCAACGAGAGGTCGCTGTGCGGGAGGCTTGTTGGTTGCTCATATGAGACTGCCAGGGGCTGGTTTGAGGAATATCGCCCATCGCGACCCCGGACCTAAACAGGGTCAGTAGGATTCCCAACTTCTCTACGTAGATAACAGATAATTTATGCAGGTTTACCTCACTGTATTTAAGCCGACGTCAATTCATGCTTGCCAACAGTTTTCGTAAGGTACTCAGACGCTTTCCAAACAAGCGCATGCAACTTTGACGCTGTGCTGAAACAGTTTCATCCTTCTAACCAGATCAAGTTTGTCCCAGTCTCTCGCGGTCTTCTAGTCAGTTGACAGGACGTGACATCACCATGAGAAGAGGTATTTATACATGTACCTATATATATATATATAAATATATATATATATGTGTGTGTGTGTCATCCGAACTCGAGGAAATGACATCAGTCATGCGCATTAACCTCATGGCGGCTCCTACTCTATCTCCCAGTGTTCCTATCGAAGCCAGGTACTTATTCTAGAATTCGGCAACGGCTTTTAAAGAGTAGTTAGCTACGCTTGATTGTGTGTTGCTTAGATTATGTTCACGGTGGCACGTGTTGGTTTAAATCAAATTTCATTTGCACACCTTCAAGAATCATGGGACCAAAGGCGCTCCCTTCAATTCAAATAACTCACGGATCAGGACAGGGAACTCATCCCGATCATACAAGAGCCAATCCCTCGGTCAGTCTTCGTGAACCGCACAACAGGTTGTAGGCCCGCGCCAGCCTCCACCAGCGAAGAAACAACTCTTACGGACCCATCCTCAACAACAGCTTTGAGGAGCGGACAAGACTCATAATTATCCTGTGAGTTGACATCCACCCCGGACTGTTTGACCAGGATCGCAACCATCTCCTCGTACTTCTCTTGAACGGCAAACTGTAAAGGGGTTGCCCCATCCATGTCCTTGAGATCGGGGCTCACACCGCTCTGGAGAAGCTTGTTGGCAAGTTGAATGTTGTTGGATTCCACCGCGGCTCTGAACTCTGTGATATGGTGCAGCTCTTGGAGGGCCTTTTCGGAAGTAATTTCAGGCTCCAGATCAACCAATATGTCCAAGACATCTGTTTTCCCAGCTGCCGCTGCCGCCCGAAACGTCGACTCATTGATCGAGGCAAGTGTTGCCGCTCTTTGTCGTGAAACAAGGGTGGAAAGCACGTCTTTCCCTCTTCCAGCTGCCTCCCGTATCACCTCCTCGGTGACGAGAACCTCAATCCCAGACCTGCCAAGAAACAAATTGAGTGCGTCCTCGCCATATTTACCACTTCTTTCAACCTCGGTTGATTTCCAGGACGATCTAGGAGAAAGGACACGTCGTCGATTGCGAAGTCTGGTTTTTTAACCGCCTCTGCCAGCACTCTTTCAGTTATCACATGGGCTGGTGCGTGGCGGGCCACAATCCGGAAGGTACTGGAATTTTGACAAGTTACCGCTTCGAGCAGCATGTGTTCTGTCCATGGGATTTCGTCCCCCCGGTGGTCAAACCAAGCTTCGAGGATATCCTTGCTCAGATTCTCTATTGCTTCAAACGTATTCTCCTCGGTGGCGATGGCATATTCGTCCTGGCGCAGGGCGATGTTGGTCATAGCTTCCAGGTTTAACCGATTACGGTGGTTGTAGTACTCCTCTGTCCAATAGTCCTCTTCTGAGAAACGGTCTTCTTCCCCGGAAAGGGGATTTGAAGAGGCAAGGGCAGTATAGATAGCGAGAATATGGTCGACAGCGGCAACAGTGCGTATGGGTATGCCTTGATTTATTCCACGAGGGCGGCCCACCCAGTCCTCGTCCACTCCGAGAGGTTCTCCTCCAATTCATCGTTGATTCTTAGCATAGGAACCGAGATGGCGAGAATGATAGGATGGTGTCCTAGAGAGATTCGTATTATGATAGGCTTCTGCGTCCCTTGCGGGAGACAGAGCAAATCCTGTTTCTGGATAGCATGTGCTGTTTGGAGAGTCCATGACCCAGTCCACTTTGTTGAGGACTGATCAATTCCCTTGATTTCGATACTGGCGCGTTGTCCGTATCCAAAGCTGGTAGAAGGCCACCGCGTCACCCAACACACCCACCCGAGAACTTGAATCTTTGTGTTAATTAAAACAGCACCATATCTTTCCTCCCATGGCTGGACGAGGACCTCCTGACCAAGCTGGGACCTGACCAGGCGATGAAAGAGCTCTTCCCATAAGACGCTATAGTCGGGCATCAGATCCGCTGGGATGCTGCCAGAAGCCATACCGAGTATTGCGTATACCTGATCTCGGGAATCAGAGGTCTCGCGGTTATAGTACATGTCCATCAGCTCGCCTAGGGATGCTATGTCAAGGGAGAATCTCTCCGACTCTGCAGACGACGATGCGTATTTTGGCCGAGTGGTGGCCTTCTCGATTAAGAATGCTGCTGAACGGACCCTGCTCATCGCAGACGGGTCTACGGAATCCAGCCTCATCTCCCGGATCCCGATAGAGAATGCGTGCCCATCAATCTCTGTCGATCGGCACATAATGACGACGTGCCGCGCTGCAGCCACCTCCTGAAGAACCCAGACGCGGCGAAACCACGGATGCTGGAGTACTGGGAGCACTTCGGTTGACTTGTCGCTGGGCCTGGGATAGTCACCAAAAGCAGGCTTGCCATACGCGGCGGCTGCGATGGCCTCGAGTGCTTCATGTGTGCTGCCAATGACTTGACCATCCTCGGCCGGCATGTCGTCAAGCCAGACGATCACACGGCTGGCGCACGCGTAGATCTTGGCCATCATCTCAACCTGGTGTCCTCGCTCACCAATATCATTCTGGTTGATGCAGATGCCGTCAATCCAGATGACTCGAGGAAGGAAGGTATCCCGAAGACGTAGCAATGCGGTATGGAGATTCTCAGTAACAGCGACATGGCCTTGGTCTGTGCAGACATGACGAGGTTTATCGGATGAGTCTCAGACGTAGGACAAGGCCTCATAGAGGTGGGTTCCTTTATTTGCGTTGAGGAGGGGGTAATCCAACAATCGATAATGGACAGGAGCGGAGTCGTCTTGGCTTGGCGTGAATTAAAGCAGGCGCGTGTAGCCTTCGGGGAGGGGAGAATACTCGTACGTTGACATCCCGGCGTCGTCCCTTTTATTGGGGCCGGAGCGTTATGAGGAGCTGTTCAACGGCGTTGGACGAAATTCGGCAGTGAAAGCCCCGCTCCCAACCTCCGGAATCTGCTGCACCCCACCTCTGCTGGTCAATTGGAAGCAGCGACCTGCACGGCCCAATCAGATGCATCATGGTTTCCAGGCCGCGTCCTCAGGGGTTACTCCCCAAGCCCAAAAGGCAGTGACCACACGGGGAAAAGGTTAGACGGAAGATCACATCGCGTGCCATGAGTTCCTTGGCACACTCGCTTAATGCCTACCTCGGATAACCTCTCTGCCCTTCCAAGCGAGAATCATGACCCCTTTCACGTTGAGTCGGCGTGCTGTTCAAAATGGATGTCTTGGGCGAGGTCAGTTTCATCCAACATGCCCGGGTGGGTTCTCCACGCCCTTCGGAGCAACTGCATGCCATCTGACTAGCGATGCGGGGTTACATCAGACCGCAGATAAGAACCTAGGGTCCTCCAGGTCCCTTTTCCGTCGGTTTCACATTCCACATCTGAGGAGCTTTTCTCGACACCACCGCCTGAAAGGCGTCACCTCAGTCGGCAGAATGGCTACCGAGACCAAAACCCTCACGGCGCAATGCTTCTGCAAATCTGTGCACTTCACCATCACGGTGCCCGTGTCTCTGCTCCCCCTCGCAACCCACCTCTGCAACTGCTTCATCTGCCGCCAAGTCCACGGCACCCTCGCATGCTTCCACGCCGCCCTCCGCTCCGATATCACGCCCCAATTCATCGCGCCGTCCTCGCTCACCACCTCCGTCACTCGCTACCGCCACGCTGACGCCGCCTCGGATCGTCTCTTCTGCAAGACCTGCGGCTGCCACATTGGCGACGAGGACATCACCCCCGACCACGCCAGCGGCGCCCTCGAATGGCGCGTCGCAACCTCGATCTTCGCCGGGCCCCTCGACGACTCCATCTTCCAAATCCGCAGCCACCTCTTCACCTCACCGGCCTCCTCCTCCGCCGGCCTGCACACCTGGCTGCCCACCATTGACACCCGCGCCCTTGCAACCTACAACTTCCACCCCTCTCCCTCCGGCACACCCCACCCCA
>Ga0247758_1000645_pt1 | contig 30413 bp, 35 predicted proteins | sample UWRJL156409C4_FD_180950 | JGI IMG/M metagenome (GOLD analysis project Ga0247758, IMG submission 180950) | Plant litter microbial communities from Arlington Agricultural Research Station in Wisconsin, United States - UWRJ-L156-409C-4 | ecosystem: Environmental > Terrestrial > Plant litter >... | reverse complement strand
GTGCTGTGCTCGAGAGTGTAAGCAGCAGTGCTGGATCAAGGAGGGTGGAGGTATCTGCTGTCGCTTGCGGGATCGAAGGGGCTGTCGTGATCGGAGGGGCTGTCGTGACCGGCGGAGCGGCTTGCTCTGAGAGGGCGGGAAATAGAGCTTGTCAGTAGGGAACACAAGGGATCTCCGCTTTCCGTACCTTTTGCTGGATTTGTTCGTACGACAGAGCCAGACGCTGGTGAGTCATTCTGTGCCCCCGACCCTTCCTGGCTTCCTTTCTCGCGCCTAAGCCGCTTCCACCACGCCGTGCGAAATAAGCTGCCAGCCATGGCCTTTGTAGGCGCTATCGGCGAGAGACAAAGTCGCTTGATGCTGCGTGAAGGATAGACAGGTAAAATTGAAGTCGTGCTTTCCGAACGCTTATCGCGAAGTTGATGCCCAAGGACCTTGACGTGGCTGGCTCTGGCGCCAACGGAAGTTTCCGAGACACCATTGCGCTGCCATTCGCAGGCAACCCTCTCCAAGGCATCCTCATTGGAGCGCAAGCGGCCGAATAAAATTGCTTCAAAGTTGCCCTTGAAATCACTTGCTTCAGCTCTTTGAAAAGAAACAGTAGAAACGTACTTGGGAGCAATCGCAATACTGTAGGTACCAAGTTCGTCGGAAAGAATGCAACGTGTTGAAGCGAAATGGACTTGCGCGTTTTCTCGGGTAAAATGCTGCCCGGTGCTGGAAGATTCGCTGGGGCTGTGCCTTGAGGAACGAAAGGTCTCTATGCCCCATCCCCCGCCTCACCGCCCCACTTTTCCTGGTCACTTTTGGACCCACCAACATAGGTACTTTTTTTTCGGGAAATCACGTGAGCGCGAGAAACGAGCCTCAAACTCGACAATTTTCATTGGGATGTTTCACGTGACTGCGCGTTAACGTCACGCGTTAAGCTGCCCTGGACTGCGTCTTCGTCGCGTGTTCCCGGAAAGTGTTTTGCTAATCCCGCGGATTGCCAAACCTCCTCCCTTCGTCACCAATCCCAGATCTCCGCTTCCACGATGGTCACCTCACTCAATTGTTCCAGCCTCTTCTCCGCCGCCATCATAGTTTCCGGTACGGCGTTGCCCACGACGTCCCGATCCCACACCCTCGAGAGCAGCACCATGCCGTCCAGTGAAGGACACCGCGATAGCTGCACGTAGAGGCTGTAAGGGTCGCATTGGCTGGGCACCGCTTCCCCGTTCATTGTTGTCGTCCGCGTCCCGCGCAGCTCCAGCGCCGCCCGGTCCAACGTCCTGCTCTGCACTTTGTAGTCCGTGCAGGCAAACGCTGCTACGCAGGGTAAGTCCCGGCGGACAACGTCACTCCGTTACCACGGCCGTTTTTTCTAGCTTTCTATTCTTGTGCTGATAGGCGTTAGGAGGACGGTGCCAGCCAGCATGCCCACGAAATGAAGGTCCCTCGTCGTCTCGGACGCCAGCAGGATGCCTGCCAGCGGTCCGAAGTGGAGGATCGTATCGGCACTAATATAGTGACCTGGATACGCCTTGTCGAGGATGACGTTTAAGGCCGTATAGGTAGCGCTGTTAACCACCTTTAGCCCCTGATGGGTGTTCTGGTTTACTACGACGGGCATGCTGGAGACGAACATGAAGACGGCGGGAACGGGGATGGCACTGTCGTCCCCCTGGCCCAGCACTATCAGGGCCTCCTCTTCCGTCGGCTGGTCGTCTTTCCACCTGTGCTCGGAGACGAAGATCCGGAGGAGGGCGTGCCGCCGTCTCTGGAAGGACAGGACTGCCTCAACGTTCAGGTTCCAGCGATTCCGGTTTAGCGGCGTCACTACTGTGATACCCGACTCCCAGGGGATCTTCCTACCCTCCCGATAGCACCTGCTGTTTAGGAGCTCCACGTCGGAGTTGTCTTGTACGCTTTGCCGAATTCGCGTCAGTAGCCGCCGCAGGATCGGATCCCCGGCCGCCCGGACCTGCTCGGTTAGGATGACCACGGTGGTAAACTTGCTCTATAGAGCGTGGGCCTTGTCATGCTGGCGCCTCTGCTCCATGCCAAACAACTTGTCGGCGCCTTACAGGATGGCTATACTGGGAAGGAGAATGGACCTCTCCTGCACGGGGCGGAACTGGCGGAAATCGCCGCAAAAGAGGACGATAGGAATGCCGCTAAAGTCTTCCGCACGCCCGCGATGCTTGCAGAGCTATTCGTTCGCAGCATACAGCGTCCACACGCCGAGCATGCTGACCTCGTCGACGACCAGCAGGTATTTCTCCTGCCAGTCCATCCGGACCTGCCCATTAATGTACCGATTGGCTGTGCTTAAGCACGTGATACCGTCGGCCGTCTTGTTAGGCCCTCCCCGTGGGACGTCTTTCGAAAGCCGCAGGCCGAATGGATTGTCACTCCGTTAATTCGTGCCGCGGCCGTCCCCGATATGGCCGTCACAAGCATACGATGCGACACGTCCTTGCTGGAAAACAGCTCGGCGACGGCCTCAATAACGCGCGATTTTCCGGTGCTGCCCTCACTGCCAACAAACAGGCACAGTTGGGTGGTCCCCCGCTCGTCGCGGCGTATTCGGTCGAGCTGCCGGCATATCAGCCGGAGGGCAATGCCCTGTTTTCGATTAAGGGTGAAACGCTTCGCAAGCTGCCTCCCCACCTTGGCAAACGACGTGGCCGGCCCGAAACGGATGCGAGTAGACAGCTCCGCGCCCCGCTCCCGAGGCTCCGGGTCCCCCTCTGTCAGCTCAGTGTCTTGTTCGCCGAAACCGCCCAGGATACTGTACACGGCCGCCATATAGGCCGTTATCGTCTTGTTCTGGTCCGGTCCGGCCTATATTCCCTGGATCCTCTTCTCCCTCTCTCGAGACACGCTCGTCTGCTGGGACTTGATAGACCTGAGCTGTTCTTGACCCGGGCATCCTGCCGCCAGCCGTGTCTTAGGTCCCATTACAAGACCTGCCGTGGCGCGCAGCTCCTCGGGAGAACCCATCCTTGCCTGCTGGAACCCGTGGAGCTGCCGCACCATGTCCGAGATCTCCTTCGAACCGGCCGTGACCTAGGTCCCCCCTATCATGTTTCGCAAAACATCAATGAGGCGCGTCGCGCTACCGATGTCGTCGGCTCGGTACACCGCCTCTCGGCCCTCTTCCCCTTCGGCCAGCCCTGGTTCGGCCAAGTCGGCCGCGGGGCCCGGGTCTCCAGACAGGGCTGCCCACTGCCTGGCGTCACGCTTCACATCTTCAGCCGACCGGCGGAGAAGCTGGACGTTGTCCGTGTAGCTTGCCACCCTCCGAGACAAGACCCGCCGTTGCCTTTCCCAGATGTCGTTAATATCCCCAGAGCTCTCGGACAGGAAGGACTCCCAGGGGACGAATAGGGCTAGATGTTGCACAGCCGCCCTGCATTTGCGAAGTCAACCTCCTTCGTGCCTGCGCTTTACGCCCTTAGAATCGGACGTACGTACCTCCTATGGTAGATCTCGTCGTCCTCCTCGAACTTCATGCTCAGGTAGCCGTCTAGGCAGACAACGGCGTGCTTACCCGGCCTTCGTAGCGACTGTGTCCACATCCACGAGAGCGACTAGCCACTGTCCAACTCCGCTTCTCCCCGCACGGCAACCCCGTTACCTCTCCGTTTCAGTTTGACGATCGACATGTATTCGTACAGCGACAGGCCTCGGAGGATCTCGCCACGGTGCGGATACGCCTGTACCAGAGAGACCCGCTGCCCAGTCTCCTCCAAGAGCACCGTCTCATCGACCGGTTGGTCCAGTCCGTCCATGCCGGCTGCGCGCCGGAGATGGGGCCATCGCCGGAAGATATGCCAGTACACTGACGACACGTTCAGGAACATCCACGCCTCGTTGTTTGCGAATTCTATGCTGTGCCCTAGGAAGTGCGCCACAACTTCTACCTGCGACAGGGCCCGGTCTGTGAAGACGCGATTCGCGACCCTCATCAGGAACTGCTGTGTTCTGTTACTACGCCTGCTGTCGTCTGCGGAAGTCCAGTGCTGGCGCCTATCCTCTGCCTGGTCCGCCGTAAGCGGCTCCCCTCCGAGAACGTGGAACAGTTCGGCCGCGGCCGCGGCCCGCTTCCACACCGGGTCCTCCACCTTGGTCGCATAGTTGGTCACATAGAAGACGATCGCCATAGTCCTGCACTGCGTCGCGATGAAGGAGATATCATGGTTATGCCGGAGACCCACCGCTATGGCTTTGTTCCATCGGTTCACTATGCTGTGGCTGCGCCGAATCCGTAGCACGCCTTCCTCTGTGAACGCTGTCTTCTCCGCTAGGCTCCATGGCGCCTTGAACCGGCACAACTCACGCTTCTTTCCCTGTCGCCGGATGCCATACTTTACACACGTCGGGCTGTGTGTGTGGATCTGCGTGGCGCCGGCGCAGAAGTTCGCCTCCTCGTCGAACGCGGCCGCGAACTGCTGGCTGTTCCGCAGTAGGTCCGATATATCCGACGTCACGGATCGCTCCGCCTGGACGCTTACAGAAGCCTCTTGGTCCAGATCCTGCACCCCATCAGCTCAGGCCCAACTTCAGTCCCCCCCTTCTTCTCCCCACTTCCCCCCACCAACACGCCGAACTTGGCTGGCAACACCTACCTCAGTGAACACACTATCCACATACTGGATGACCTGCTCTCGATACGTCGCCTGCTCCTCATTGCGGACGTCCCTTAATATCGAACTCAGATGCATATTTCCCTGGAGCCAGAGCAGGCCGTGCAAGTGGAGTGCTCCGCGCTCGTTCGTCTCAACCGCTCCAAAATACTGGCTGATCTGTCCGAACACCGACTCCCCCCCGGTCTTTACATAGTGCTCGAAGAACATAGAGATCTCCCGGTGAAAGAAGAGGGCCGAGCTGACAGGGTCCGAGATTGCTAACCGTGTGCGCTTATATGCCGCGTCTAGGCTCGTTAGGAACGCTTCTACCTCAGCCGGATCACAACTCCGGTACGCCGCTAACCTCAGCTTCACCGGGTTAGTTAGATCGTTTGGGTTAAGCGTGAACCAGATCGCTAGGATGCTGTGACGGATGATAAGGGACAGAATCTTCCGCTGCATACTCAGCTGGCTCTCTCTGGACATAGGTTAGCGAAACCCGTAAAGAGACAAGCTCCTTAGCAATTAGTTCACCCCTTCGTCCGTCGTCCTCCTAGATGCGTCCAATTCGGCCTTGGCCATCTCTAATCTCTCCAGGCTTAGCGACCGCACCATGCGCTCGACGTCAGCGAACTTCTTCCTCGTCACGCTGAGCATGCTCACCCGACGGTTTCTCGACCTAACTAAATACGAGAAACGCGAAAACGTGGTGCGTTGCGAAGCGACCTCCGTGACGCTGCAGGACAAGCCTCGCCCACGTCTCCAGGCTCATACTCCACGTCGCCACCAGATTCCACACCACCGCCCCCTCTGCTTCTGCGGCCGCATCCATACCTCCCGCCCTATCCTCGATGCTCTCCTCCGCCTACCGCAGGCCTCCTCTGCCCATCGGGAACAGTGTTGGGAAGGTTTTGGCGAAGAACCATGCGTCGAACGAATCGGCGAAGTCTTCCCCGCAAGACACCGCAACGTATGGCTCTGACGCTTGTCCAGCCCACGACTCGCTTGACCCTACCTAGGTAGCCCCGCCCGTCTGCCTCTAAGCAGCATCGTGGCCCAGCGCTTTGCGGACGTACTGTAGCTTCTCCCCATCTGCAATATCCGGTCCCGCATCGAGAGCAAACATCCCGGACGCGCTGATCTCGTGTATTGCACCCGCTCCGCCATCTAACCCTCCCTCCGCACAGCCATCTCCGCAGTCCGAAGACGATCCTTCGTCAATGTCCGTTTCGCCGTCGACAACGTCATCACCCCGCTCTAATGTTGCAAGAACCTCGCGGATATCCATCAATTCACCCTCTTCCAGCCCGCGTTCCGTAGGTGGCACGAGCTGACCCGTCTGTGCCTTCTCCCACGCCGATTGCTTATTCCGCTCCAGACGCGTGTAGACTTGGGAAGGCACACCGTGCGACGGTGCTTCCCAGCTATCCATCTCCTCCGTGTCTATGCGGATCTTCTTATACAGCGGATTGTTTCTCTTAAGCCATACCAGCGCCTTCTCCACAACGCGACGCCGCACCGACAGGAGCGCTGAAACATCACTCGGTGCTGGCTTCTCAGGACCCTGCCACGACACGTGGATCTCCTCCATCACTTTCCAAAGTGGGTGGGGGAGGACATTAGTTACAAGCTCCTGCACGTTGTTCAGGAACACTGTGATATGCCCCTTGATGTGCTTCGGATACCTTACGCTCTACCTCTTCCCCCCCCAGGACACTGTATTTGGTTATAAAACCGTAACAAGAGTTCAAAGCGATGAGCTTCTCCTCGACCGGTGTCAGGTTTTTCAGCTCATCCGGAAACATATGTTCGCATCCTAACCGGCTGTGTAACTGGCCCGCTGGGGACAACGCCCCTCTCCCCAGGTACCTCACACAGTCAGAACAACCGAGAATCCTTTCCCCCACAGGAAAGCACTGTCCGTAAGCAAAAGGCGAGTTCTCGCGCTTCTCGACCGGCCTGCTCACCCACCAGCCCCAGTCAATCTCCTCCAGCTCCGCCTTAGCGAATTTCCGATAACAAATTATACAGGTATGTATCGGCATCGTCCTTATATCATGAAACGCCTTGTAGAATTCCTCGACAGTGGACACCTTCCTCTCATGGGAAATAGGGGCGCACCATGCCTACTCCTAGGACAACCGCTCTTTCTCGGCAAACTCCTCGTCCAAGCCACGCAGAACACTCGCAAGATCTTCCCTCTGTCCTTCCTTGCTCCTCTCCCGACAGACGGCTGCCCTGGCCCGTTTACGCTGTGGCTCGTTGTCGTTTAAAGAGCTCTGTCTCTTTCTCGGCCCTTTAGATTGTTCGCCCGGTTCAGCCATGTCGTCCGGAACACCCTCCGGAACGCCACATGGCTGTTGCCGTTCCTTTCGTACTAGGAGCCCGAATTGGTCGAACCCGAACCCGGCCGGTAAATCTACGGCCGCAAGCTCTCTGAACAGCAAGGCGTTTTCTCCGCAGTCGCTCTTCCCAACGTATGGACCCTTATGAGCCCAGGCCTTCAGATGTGCTAAATCGACTGGCTTAATGGGGTTAACCGATACCTGAACTGGACGCCGTCTAAGCTGCAGCGCTCGTCTCTGAATCAACCTATTCAACTTCACCACAGCTTCGTCCCAGTTGCTCACCTTGCGCGCCGCTACGCGGAGTTGGTTATAGAAACGCTGCCCCTTATCCGCCCACTGGTAATGCTACACCTTATCCTTACCCCAGATGCGACCTACCGTCCTCAGAGACCTACTAGCAGCGTCTCGAGCCGAACCGGTCTCAGAATCGTCCTCGCCAGCCTCGGCCGACTCGGCAGCCAGAATCCCGTCCACACCTTCGTTGGTGGTGTCTATGACCCGATCTGTCTGGCCGACTTCGTTCAAGGCAGCTGGTCTTGGCGAATCTGCGGCCTCGACATCCGGTTCGAGCAGGCCGACGGCGTATGCTGTCCGCACCAGGAGGCCAAACTTGTCGAAGCCGAAACCGTCCGGCAAGTCCTGGGCCGCCACCGGTCGATATAGGAGACCGACACTCCCACAATCGCTCCAGGTGAATGAACCGATCTTGTCCCAGGCCGTTAGTCTCTCCAGATCAATCTGACTAACAGGGCTTACGTAATCCTCGATTACCCGTTGCCCGGGAGTTTGATGCTGTCGAAGTATGAGTCTGTTCAACTTGATTATAACCTCGGTCCGATCGGGAACCGCGAGTGCTGCTTTGCGGAGGAGCGTGCAGAACCTAGCCCCTCTGGAAGCCCACTGGTAGTGTTGGACCACGTCTCAACCCCAGCGCCTGCCAACAGTTCTCAGGCTAGCACGTACGGCAGAGGTTTCTCTCACGAAAGAGCCTCCCAGTTTCCAAGCCAGCCGCCGATGAGACCTCCCATCGGCCCTCGCCTCTTTATCCTCCTGCTGTAACGTCTTCGAAACATTGGCAAATGTCGGCAGGTGCCACATTCTCCCGATTCCGCGCGTTGAAGCCGCGAAACACCTCAGACAGAACGCGTGGTTTTGGATCGTTTCCATCCATGTTGGCTTCTGCACAATGCCTAAACCGTCACATCCCATCCTAAATCTGGCGTCTCTGCACCATTGCACCCTCTCCTCCGCCACTGTACCCCTCGCCCACTCCTTAACTTCTCCATTCGCATCACGAAGCATCACAGATAAGCCCTGTCCCTGTCTGCCGGCTGCCAGTCACTCCCCAGCAAACTCAGCCACTTTACCTCGCAAGCCAATCGCTTCGCCTTCAAACTCCAAACGTGACCACGCTCGTCTGTCCGTCCGTCCATCACTTCGTCTTAACACTCGTTAGTCTGTTTCCCCCTGTTCGTGTGATCTGGTCACCCGCCAGGTAGCTGTCCGTGCACCTTACCTGATCTATACAGTTAGGTCTTCCATCACTTACCAGAGCACCTACTTGCTAGATTCGAGGAGGAGATAAAGCTTACTTACCAGGCACTTCACCTACACGGCGTGCTCCCCACAAATGTCAAATACGAAACACCTCCGATTAGCGCCTTCGATATGTCTAAGCAACTAACTTTCTCGAGCATTATCTACTTGCGTGATTTCGTCGACACCGTTACCGACGACTCGACTCGGGTCGCTCCGAATCACTTCGAGATCCACGCGGATATTAACATCTTCGATGAAGACGGCTTCGACAGTCCCGACATCGTCACCGAGCCAATTCGCGCCCGCATCCACGTCTATATGACGCGGGCCGAACGGGACCTATACCTTCCCAACACCTTCTTCTATGCCGACGGCCGCTTCTCGACCGTCCTCTCCGCAGACAGCGATTTGGAAATCAGTATCCAGGCACTGAGCTTGATGAGGCACGTCCATCCGCCCGCTGCGACCTCGCTTTGGCTGACCGACTCAGGCACCCAGGAGACGTGGCCGACTTCGACGAGTACCGCCGCCACTTGCCAGAACAATGGTGCCCCATGGTCACCGTCATCGGCTCCGTCCATTCTGATGACGACGGCTGTCCTGAGCCTTCGGGACCCCAGCACTTCACTGTCAAAACATCCGTCTATGACGCTTCAAAGTCCGCTCCGGTGCAGTTCTCTGTGACTTACTTCCTGGAAAACACCAGGCGCTGGCAGAACGTCAAGACGCCGCCGTCGGGCGCCTTTCTCACCATCACCGCGAAGGTCGCTGGCCGCACTGCCCACACAAATCGTCTGGCCCTTCGCGTCCTCGATCTGACGTACCTGCCAAAACCTCCTTCGGCCGCACCCGCACCAACTCCAACCCCTACTCCGCCGTCCAAGCGGTCGAGTCGCTGGGAGGGCCAGGCCGGCCCGTCTACTCCCACCAAGAGGCCGCGCGTCTCAGAATCTGCCAACGAACTAGCAAGCCCATCCGACAGAGACACGACCGCGCCAGAGACAGCCCGGACGGGACACACGGACAACTCCCCAGACTCCGCGTCCGTCCGAGCTCCATCCACCGCTGCTCGTCCTGACGACTCCCCTCTCAGCTCGGCCCGGCCCCTGACGTCGGAGATTGGGCCTCGACCGCATCGCAGCCGCCATCTTCCGAAGAAATACGCAGACGTGGACCAGACCGCGGTGAATCGAATCGAGTCTTAAGATATGTAGTTAGCAAATGTAGCCCTCTTCCACACGAGATTGCGAGGAATACCATGGAAGTGCTTCAGCTGCTCTCCACAATAGAATGCAACGTCTTTGATGTGCCCGTCTTGGCATCACACTCCATTACGTTTCAGCACACCAGGTGACCTAGTACACCCAAGGTTTCCGAAAACAGACCGTAGATCGCCATCCTAGCCTCATTACGGTATAGCACCCGAACACACGCAAACGCAGCAAACTTAGATTTTAGGGATGCAATTCCAACGCTTCCAAATTTGCCAAATCCAATTGTCGTTCCTCAAGGCTCCTTTAGGCAAATCGCTTGCGATTTGCGTCTCCTGTGCCTTGAGGAACGAAAGGTCTCTATGCTCCACCCTGCGAATCCAACCGCCCCACATTTACTCGTCAGTTTTCGTAGCTGGCCAATCAAGTCTCGCGCTTTCAGAAACCGACCAACGAAAAGGCTCCCAGACGCGAATCATTGGTCTCATTACGTAATCAAGACCCACCAACATAGGGCCCTCCGAAGATTCGCTGGCGAGCGGAGGGAGAACAGGAGACGCAAACCGCTTGCGGTTTGCCCAAAAGAGCCTTGAGGAACGAAGCTGGATTTGACGGTTTACAAAGCTGTTTTGGAAGAGGCCGAGATAAGGAAGGATTGGAAGAATGTCCTCAAGTGTGGGGATGTGTCAGAATCTAGCACTCATGGCCAATTGTGGTGATGGTTGTGTATTGTTGTTCTGTGGAAGAGAATCTCTGGCCTGCAGGGTCCCCTATTGCCAAGCCGGCTACATCCGCGAATGGCTCCAATTGCTTATATAAGCTGACACACCCCCTCAACCGCTGGCTCGTTGGCCGAGGCGGTGGTTGAAGCTATTCACAGACCCAATTCCGGAAATCCAGCCTCTCCGCCTTCGATCAGATCCTCCAAGGCTTCTTCTTCTTCTTCCGAGAGTGGCTGCGTGCCTCCTGTATTCAACCGTTCCGTGATATCTTCCACACCAACTATAGCTCTGAACCGCTTAAAATCGTCGTCACTAAGAGCCTTCGTAAGGCTATCAGCCACCTGTTCCTTCATACTGACGTAATTAACTGTAATCTCGCTGTTAGCGACTTTCTCACGTAACTAGTGGTTATGAATATCGACGTGCCGTAGCTTCGTTTATAGGGTTGCTGTATCTTTTATAATAAGCTAAATTGTTTAAAGGTTATCGCATTAAATTAGTATCTTATTACTGTTAAGCGTAATACCGGCTTTTTAAATAAGGCGTAGTGAGAAGAGCGCTTCTTTAGTGCCTTATACTAACGCTAGCAGTTCAGCCTTAGTAGTGGAGGTTGTCACTGTATCTTACTTATTAGCGCGCCAGCTAATTACTCCGTTAAATAGCTTTATTACGTACACCTGTAAGCTACAGTGATTAACAGTATTATTGGCGAACGAGACGTCGGTCCAGGTTTTAAAGGTATCACTACCCCTAAGCTTAAACGTGTAATTGCTTGTTAAAAGGAGGTATCGAATTACTTAATCTGCGGCCGTAAAGTGCTTAAGGCCAGGATTAAGGTTAAATCGTGTAAGCTGTGATATTATAAAGGCTACGTCTGGCTTAGTAAACACTGTGGTGTACAGAATCGAGCTGGTTATCTGTTAATAGTTAGTTATTTCTTTACGGGAGGCCTTACCTTTATACAGTAGTAACTTAACGTTACTTATTAGCGTTAAATAACTACTGTAAGTACTGTTAAGGAATCGATCTAGCTTATTAACGTAGTCAGCTTATAATAAGTAAACGGTACGATTCGCACAGTTATAGACTATCACTACTCTTAGGAACTATTATAGATCTTTACTGCCTTAAAGGGCGTATCGTTACTTAATTAAGGTTATTAGGGCCTTAACCTTCTAGTGGCTTCTTTTCTTAAAGGTAATAACGATATTATTAATGTAAAAGAAGATAATCATACCGTCCTTAATCCAGTAACAGGGTTTGTAAGGTATTAGCTTACAGCTAAGGTTCTTTAGGGTGGTTGTGAAGTCTTTCTACTAAAGTAATGGTAATTCTCTAAGGCTATACAGAGCCTTTTAGAGCCGTAAAATCCTTCCTTTCTTAATGTAGCCGTCTAGCATCTTTATAAACACGTTATACAGTATATTAATATGAACGAAGGCGTTAACGACGTTATACTGAATCAACTCTATATTAAAACACGTAGTGATGGTGATTAGCGTTTAGAACGATTTGCTGGCTAAGGTAGAAGCGTAGGTATTCTTAACAGCGCTTTTCCTTTACTGATCTCTACAAACAATAAGCCTTACCTTAACTTTAAGAAGATACTTAACCTTATTAAATTTATATGTGAATACCTATATATAAGCCAGAATCTGGTGGTTATTAACCTTCTGCGGAGAGCACTCCTTAAAGGACCCTATCTTACGGTAGCTTACTATATATTCCTTTATAGCCTTATAATAGTTCTGATTAAGAGGGTGCTTATGTAAGTGCCTGTAGTTAGTTAGTAGTGGTAGAAGGTCTTTTTTATGATAATAGCTATTAAAACGCGGTTTTGGCTGAAGGGGAGGATTTTTAGTAATTACTTACACCGTAAAGGCTACTTTATAGCGCTCTGCTTAACGTAATCGCTAAGGATTAATTCTTACGGCTGTAAAGGCGGCGTGGAGTTCTTCCACTTCTTTTACAGTAGTAATATTATTAACTTCTTCCTCTTTAAAGTTTAGGCCTGTAAAGACTCTTTTTAATACTGCGTTAACCGGGGCTTAATTAGATCCAGGAGCCTTACCAGCGTTAAACCCACTAACAAGGTGATTAGTCTCGTACTTTAACTTTACCTCTCTTTTAGAGTGGTTAGAGCTGTTTAACTTACTAAGGTTTTCTTCTTATAGATCTTTAACCTTTATAGCCTCTCCAGAATCAGTCTTAACTAAAAGGGGCTTAACAGTGATGGAGTTAAGAATAATCTCCTTATCTTCGTCTTCTTCTTACAATTATAAGCCCTGGTTAAGGAAGTCCATTAGAATAGCTTCGTTATTATATATCTTACATGTGCGGATAAGTTTATCCATCTCCTCCTTAATAACGTTAAGAAGGTCGTCCTTAAAGCTATTAAGGTCGCTATTATAAAACTTATCCTTATTAAAGGTTACGTCTCTCACGTAAATGACTTTATTAAGCTTAGGGTTCTAGACGTGATAGATATTTATAAAGTTATAGCTTACTAAGTAGCTAATTTAGGTGTTAAGTTCTAGCTTATTAAGGCGATTAGTTTTCTTAAAGGCGTCGTTCATCATTATAAAGGCTTTACAGCCGTAATTACGTAAGTAGCTAATCTGTAATTTACGTACTAGATTTAGAATACTGTCTTTCTTAACCATAAACGTGTAGAAGTCTTTATAAGGTGATCGCTAACCGAGGCTCTTCTTCAGGGTTTTATTATATAGGTAAACGGCAGCCTTATAAATCTCTACCCACAGGAGTGCTGGCAACTTTACCGCTATTTGCAACACTTTAACTTTTAGCTTAATTACACCCCCTAAGCGCTTAACACCCCTATTCTGGCTTTAAGAATAAGGTGCACAGGGCTTAATTTTAATACCTTTCGTTACCTAATACTCCTTTATCTTTCTTAACTTTACTAATTTATTATTACATTAAATAACCTTTACTGTAAGGCCATATTACTGTATTATTATTATTATAAAGCGATTTAGGCCCTCCTTTACTATTAGGCCGCTCCTGTAACTAAGGTAAACGTTAAATATATAGCCAGTATAGCGGTTAGTGAACAGTATGGCGGAGTTAAACCCTATAGGGTCTGGTGTAAGGTTTAGAAAGTTAATAATAATAACCTTACTTACATTATATAGTAGTTCTTATAGCTTACGGTAGATCCACCTCTTTACCTTAGCTTAGCTACAAGCAGGGCATTTATAAGAATTCAGTCCTTAAAGCTTTACACTGGTAGTGGAAACGTTAAGGTTAATAAAGGTATTACAGCCTGGATGGCTAAGTCTTCCGTGCCAAAGGAGGGCTTCGGCTTCGCTTAGTTTTCTGCCGGTTTAAAAGGTGTACTTTCTTACTGTAAAAGCTGCAAATAAAGGCACGTATTCTATTATAAACTGGCCGTTACAGTTAATAAGCTAGTAAACGATAGACTTATCCTTCCTTCTGTAAATTTAATTAACTTTAGTATTCTAACAGTAACCCTTACGTAATAGGTGCCTAAGTGAGATTACATTATAGGTGAAGTCTTTATAATAAGCTACATCTTTCAGCCTTATTTAGCGGTAGGACCCTTATAACCCTTCGATTTATATAATTACTTCTCTATAGCCGTTAATTAGGATTATAAAGTCGCTAGCGTACAGTAGGTCGCCTTCCAGCACTGGCTAGAAGTTGTGGAACCTTAACTAATTATTAAAGATATAAATAGTAGCGTTAAAATCCAGTATTACTAATAGTGTAAAAGGGTAAGTTATTACGTTAAAGGCTGCTTTAGTGTAATAAAAGGAGGCGTTCTTCTTAATAACTGTTTTAACCAGAATTTCCTCTAATTTAGCTAGCTTAGTGAAGAATTCAGTTAGTTAATCCATCTTCCACTTCTTCCTTACCTTTATAACCTTTTTAATAATCTTAAGGTTAACTTTTATAAGTTTCCATATTACCCTACTAAGGCTAGTCTTTTCTTTCTATTAGAACCACTCTAATAAGCTACCTTTTAATATTAAAGGATCGTTAGGTTTATAGGTAAAGAAACAGCAGTTAATCAAGTGCCTTACTATATTACAGAGCTAGCAGTTAACTTTATTAATTTAAAGCCTCTTCGTTTCTCACTCCTAAGCCCTATCGTTATTATTAAGTCTCTTTAAACCTCTGTAACCTCTATGGCCTTTATTACCGTTACCGCTATATCCTCTACAGCCTCCTTTTCTACTATATAATTTACAGCCACTATTATAGCTTTAATTACTGCCTTAACTCCAGTCTAAGCCGTTACTTTCTTCACTCTTAATATCGTGGAAAGCTAGAAAACCACCTTTAATCCGCCTGTTACGAGTTAATAATAGTCTAACTCTAATCTTCTGTTATAAGATAACTCTAACCTTTTTATAATCGATCCTACATACCTTTACACAACTACTAATAAATTCTCCCATCATTTAAGCTCTTCCATCCTCTATATTCCTTAAGGCTTTAATTAGGTAAAGCTACTAGGCGTTAGGCTCTAATATATTTATTAAGTTATACTTTTCTACCTTATTAAGGTAGTCTTCCCATTACTTAATCCACTTTAAAAGCCTCCACTTATATTTCTTAATTACCTAAAGATAGTTATAATAAGCGTTATAAGCGTTATCAGCCAGTTTATTCTAATAAGGAGCTGCTAACCGTTTAAGGGACTAATATCCTTCCTTTAAAGAGCTTTCCTTAAAGTAATAAAGTAGTAACGGCCGTACGGAGGCAAGGACCCATCTTTATAATTCGGCTTTAACGTTATTAACCACCCTTCACCTTTTATACTTATAATTATAAGTCTTTTACGCGTCTTAGTAATTTAAACGGTCAGCTTTAATAAGGTCTCCAGGCCTTATAAGCTCCGGTTCGTTTATAAGCTTATTAACAACGTCGTCGTTGTTCTCTCCATCTTTATCTAGCTTATCGGCAGCGTGGTTCCCCTATATTATCGTCGCTATTAAGGCTCTAGCGTTATAGAAGCTTACTTAGGCTTTCTTAGTAGGCCTTTTACTTTATTAGCTTCTGCCTCCTCGGCCTGGTGCCGCCAGTGGTTATGTTTATGGTGTTCGATTAAAGTCTCCGGCTTATAGCTGCCATGGCTCTTAGGGCCAGTCCTCCGTGCCCATTACGTACTCTAGGATTCTGTCACTCTTTACGCGCGTTCGGAACGCTAGGGACCACACTAGCTAGTTGTCTGGGCCTTTGTAGTATACGTTCTGCGTGGTTGTGGTCATCTTAAGGCGTTTGTGGAGTGTTTAGATCGGTCGCGTCGCGTGTTTGCGAATAGGGTCGTTGTTAGGCGTGGAATTGTAGGCTCAAAAGAGTGCCAAATTCGTCTTGAAAAGCTGGCTGTTGCAGATCAGACTGTTAATTGTCAGAATCTAACACTTATAGCCAATTGTGGTGATGGTTGTGTATTGTTGTTCTGTGGAAGAGAATCTCTGGCCTGCAGGGTCCCCTATTGCCAAGCCGGCTACATCCGCGAATGGCTCCAATTGCTTATATAAGCTGACAGGATGTCACGTGCCCGATGAGTCGTGGTTCTGCGACCCCGTAGAAGCGCTTGAGGATGACGAGAAAATTATCACGATGCACCTACAATTCAGGCATATGGCATATTGAGAGGCCTGGTACAGTTTTCGACTGCTGGTGACAATACCTCTATTTTCCGTGTTTTGTATGAGATTGGTTGATACATAGCAAGGAGTTTATTGGAAATGCAGATATAAATGGAGGATGTCTAATCGATTGATTGATTCAACTGTGGCTAACTCAACTTTGGCTAACTCAACTGTGACTGCGATGATTTGGAGCCAGCTCAATTCGGAGCCAGCTCCAAAAAAGCTAGTTCCAAATATGAATATTCTGTCTAGACAGCACGTTCCAGCCCACATTCACTATTGCTTAATTAGAGACATCATCGAAAACGATGTTAGAATTATCACGGTCCATAAATGTGTTATTAACGAACGATCTAAGGCTTTGCGGTGGGCTGCTAGAGCCTTGATATCGAAGTTTCGATGTTTACACACTGGACGACCCAACTACGGGAAGACATTCCGAATCTGTGTCCTCCAGCGTGCTCTATCAGGCATCCTCGCACCAACACGACGCGCAGTCTTTACCCGATCAGTTTAGTCTTTTCACTTCTGCTCTTTATGAGAGACGGTAGATATGGATGGGTACTATCTTTACGACATAAGAAATCCGCCTCCCGAACCGTGTCTTGCAAAGTCGCCTTCCTCTACATCTCAAGCATCCCTTCCGATCCTGTGAGCATTTTATGCTCCTGGTGCCTCAATGCATCCAGAGGTGGAGTTGGTCTAGCAGCATCTTATGCTGTGTTATTGTAGCCACTCCCCTGAACCACATCCCCCCTTAGGGTCCGCAAAGCAATTTATGCTCTTGCCAAACAGCCAATATCTCCTCCAGAACCCGAGGTACCCTGGCCCAATCTCTCATATCCTAGCACTCTCCTCTCCGTCGTTCCCATTTCCGTTCCTAACCCTTCCGGGGCTTAACCTCCTCATCGGCAACGGGGTGCAGCATCAACTTGAGCGGATAGGTAGGCGAGTTCTTGGCGTAGCCCATGGCCCAGTCGTAGCCGACGGCATAGGCAAAGACCCTGCCGTCGCGGCTGAAGGCCGAGGCCGAGATGGCGCCCTCGCGCCGGGGGAAGGTGTAGAACCGCGCGTGCGCTAGCCGGTCCCAGAAGTAGATGCATCCGTCCGAACCCGCCGTGGTAAAAATCGATGTGTGCACCGGGTGGAAGTTGATGTCGTTCACAGCCCACACGTCCACCGTCTTTGTCACGTCCTTGGCTGCGCCTTTAGGCGCGGGGGCCTCGTGTCGGTGACAACGGAAGGTGAAGGAACTGAGATGGATGGTTAGTCACCTGGCGAGTGTGGTATAGCGGGATAGTGGGGTCTGTACTGAGACTTGTCCGACGAGGTCTCGGGAAACATCTTGATACCAGCACGCCCCTCGATGCTGCCCACAGCGTAACCCTTACCGTCAGGGAAGGCAGTCACGACGTGGGTCTGGTGCTTGAGGGGGTCGTTGGTGGTGGAGTTTTTGAAGTTGTTGGGGTCGGCCTTCAGGTCGACAAGCTGAATGTGGCGGTCCGCGGTGGCAATTACGAGAAGGCCGTCAGCAGCGTCCATGGAGTAGACACGCTCCTTGCAGGTCAAAGTCGCAAGGGGAGAGCCGGTGTTTCGGACGTCCCAGTAGCGCACCGTCTTGTCCCACGACCCCGTCACGATAATGTCCAACGGGGCGTTAGGGACCTTGACAAAGCGCAGAGAGCGGATGGGCGCGTCGTGCGCGATGAATGATGTTGCCTGGCCGGTAGCGGCGGAGAGAAGATAGACTTTCTTTCCGGCACCAGCTCCAGCAACAATGGTGCCATCCTAGACGAGTGGTTAGAGCGAGATGGCTGCCCATCTCGGGGGAAGCCGTGCGCTTACCTATAATCACGAGATATTCGTATTGTTTCCTTCATTCTTCCCGATCGTTCGAGCTGTTGGGTTAGACGCATTCAGACTTACCTGATTCCAGTCGCAGGTAAAGACCGGCGATCCTGCGTCGATGACGCCAACGCCCTTGGCGGTCAGATCATTAGCAACATCGTAGATGTGGACCTTTCCGTCCCACGACGAGGCCGCGAGGTAGCTAGCCACCGGCGACCACCGCAGCGTGGAGATGGTGTCTGTCACGTTAGACGTGACAGCCTGGTCCCTGTCCACAGACGCGCCTACTGCCTGCGAGGGGAGCGAGGGTGTCTTAGACTTGAAAGACGACATATTGGCCAACTGGAATCCTTTGTCGAGACTCAAAAGAGGAGAAAGGTGTTGAGACGCCAAGTTTGTCGTGGGTGAAGTCGGGTAGGACTTGAGGTGAGGGCGAAGATCCATATGGTCTGCTTCCGATTCACCCGCGTGCCCCACCTACCCCGCTTGTTGCGCAGCCCAGACAGCAACCAGAGACATTTTGGTGCACTAGAACAAGCCCCCTCAAACATCACATCGATTGTGAGCTGACTCAGATTTGGAGCTAGCTCTTTTTGAGCCACCTCACTTTGAGCTGGCTCATTTTTTGAGCTGGACCACTTTGAGCTGGACCAGGTTTTGAGCTGGACCAGATTTTGGGCTGGTGCACGGAACTTAGATTGCTGCCTCCGGTCACGGGACCACGCGTGTGACTCACGCGATATGGATTGATTTAGTCGCGTCGACGTCGCTCTCGCGACGTCCTTTCTTTCCTTTTTCCTTCTTTGCGTTACATCTTGTATCTAGAGACGACCATAGCTACTTCTAGATTGATATCTCATCAGAGAGTTACAAGAGACCCTCACAGTAGCTCAAAATATAAGCCAGCTGCGGTACCACACAGCCACATTTAAGTGGTCCCAAAACGAGGCCTAACTGTAGCTAATAGGAGCACCGCTATCAACTAACATTCCCTAAAACAGACTAGCAGAAGGAAAGAAGATCCATCGCGACACACGTACCATGTTAATACCATCGCTGTGGTCCGTGCTATAGTCTGTGCCATTGCCAGAAGGAAGCTTGGCCGAGAGCTCTACTGAGGCCATCACAGGGTCTCAGACAAGCTGCTCGGCACTGTCTATACTCTATCATAGCCGCGGCCCAAACCCGACGAACATTGAGACGCACCTCAACTGAGCCAAAGACGCAATACTTTTCAAGCCTTAAACTAAAGCCGAATCGCTAAACTACAAGCCTCGTTCCGAAAGGTTTTCGAGGGCCCGCTAGGGCCCGATCTCCTGTTACGGAAACAGCCCGAACGAGACGCTAGCAAACCCCTCAATCTCGGATTTTTGGGCCTATAATCCCAACTCAACCCCAATTCCAAGCGTCGTTCCTCAAGGCTCCTTTTGGGCAAATCGCTTGCGATTTGCGGTCTCCTGTCAAACTGCAGAACGGCATTCCCCGCAATAGATCCACAGAAACTCGTCAGGATTCTGACGAGTCGCTGTGGGTCTCGGTGACAGCGAATCCCGGTGCATCGGTGACGCATCCAACCACAAACGAAGAGCCAAAGGCCACAACGAGGACGGGTGTTTTAAATGAGTAAGCAGTGGGGTAAGTAGCCAGTTCTGGCTTTGTTAAGCATTACTCCCTCAGTACCTCCCCGCTACTGGTGTAACCCGCAAAGCCACATAAGCGACAGGCCTACCCCACAACCCTTAAAAAAATTAACTAAAAATTTAGCGACACCCATTTCGCCTTCCACTGTACGTGCAAAAGTAAAATACCCCCTGTCAGGTATCTCGGGTTTGCCCCACAAGAGGTTTTTCCGGCCTCACGGGCGCTCCTCTGTCCTGTGCGGCCCTGGCAAATCCCCTGTCTCTACCTGGCCTGGACTGTTTTACTTAGCCATAATACCAAAGTATCTCTGAGTCGTCTCTGTTGGCTTGAGCTCGTTCGTGGTGTTCATCGAGGAAGGTGGGTTTAGATCTCGGACCGCGCAGGCTGCCAGAAGTAATAAATACGTGCCTGCCTCATCACCTTAGCTGCACAACTACCAGGTAATGTTGGCAAAGCCCCGGGCGGTTTACCAGCCATCATTTTCAAACGAACAAGTTAGAAACCAACAGCAGTCTCTCGCTGCATTTTTGTCTCCAAGCCTCTATACAAATTCTATACTTTACTACCTCTTCATAATCGCCTCAAGCAGGCGAGCAAACCGGCCCAGGACAATACCCCCTCGAGCACGCAAAGTTGCACAGCCCGTAATCATTAAGCCCCTCCCTCGGCTTCCCCTTCGACCCATTCTGCCCGGGCGGGGGATTCAGCGGTCCCTGCCCCGTGCACTTGCACACGCCGCGCGGGCAGAAGCCGAAGTTGCAAGCGTACGAGCACAGCCCCGTGAGCTCGCCCGCGCTGATGACATCGCCCCTGGTGCAGGCGGGGGGCGAAAAGGGTGACACGGTGGGGACCACGAGGGGCTGCTTGGTCTTGGAGCAGGCGCCGGGGGGGTAGTAGCCGAGGCGGCCGGCGACGGCGCAGAGGCCGCTGTAGTTCTCGTCGAGGCCGGCGGCTGGGTATCCGGGGGCGGACTGCGGTTGGGGCTCGGGGACGATCTTTCCGAGTTGCGTGCAGGTGCAAGCGGATATAGGGCAGTCTGTTTTCAAAGTTAGTGAGGGATGGTTTTGGGTTGGGAGAGGGCGGGGCGGACGTACAGTTGTAGTGGCAGTTGAATTCGCAGAGGCCCTTGAAGTTGCCGGTTCCGGTTCCCTTGATGCAGCCCTGTTGGTTCCGCTTGAGAGCTGGGGTAGCGGAGATGCTCCCGGGTGCCCAGGCGACGTCGACGAAGGCGTTCCAGTTGGTCAGGCCGTTGACGCAGGAGCCGGGACCGATGGAGCCCTTGGAGCCGGGCTTGACGGCGGCGACTTCGGAGTTGCCTCGGCGTACGGTTATCACAACGTCGCCCTTGTGGCTGGTTGAGAAGTCGGCCGTGCCGTGGTAGATTCCGATTCCGCCATCGGGCTTTGTCGTCCATGAGGCCAAGACGGTGGCTCCGCCGATGGTGACAGACACGTCTGCGGGACTGCCGAGGAGCGCCGAGAAGAAGATCTTGTCTTGCGACACTTGGCCAGGGGCAAACTCGAGCTGCAGTTGGGTGGCTGTGTTTCCGGACGTACCGCCGTCACCGCAAGAGGCAGTGGCAGATCGACGCCACCAACCTACGACTCCCTCCTTGGTGATGGTGGCAACGCCGTTCTTGTAAGTATCAATCACGAATGGGAGGAATGCGCGGAAGCCGTCGTGGGGATAGTTGGCGCCATAGTTGAAGGGAGCCTTGCCGTACTGGAAAGCCTCCATCGCCTTGTCGACAAGGGGTCCGATGTGGTGCGACTCGCCGAAGTCATTCCACGATATAATCTCAACAAATTCGGGCTCGTTGTAGATAATCTGGTTCCAGCGGTCGAACCACAGGCTGTCGCCACGCCACAGCCAGTTCTTGTCCCAAGTCGGCAAGTTGGTGTAGAACCACGGGGAAGCGGGCATCATGTACGGCTTGCCTCCGGACTGGTTGAGCGCAAGCATGTACGAAGCGTCGACGTACGTGTTCATGTCCTGGTTACCCCAAGGCCATGCCGCCCAGTTGAAAAGGCCGTCGACAACGCCTCCAGCCTTTCCGATGGCTCCGAAGGCACCCTGAGACGACCAGTCAGGCACGAAGAAGCCCTTGGTGCGGGCCTTGATATCATTCCACTCCTGGGCACTATCCGATCCTTCAAAGGTCGACAGCAGCGGCTTGTTGTTGAAGCGGTAGTAGGCCGGCTTGCTGCAGAAATCATCGCAGAGCTTGACGACGGCACCTTTGGAGAAGGCTCCGAGTCCGGCATAGTCGTACGAGAAGAAGAGCTTGAAGCCCTTGCTGGCGGCTACGGAGAAGGCGATGTTCAGAGAATTGGTAAGCTCGGGAAGCTCATTGGCGACATTGAGAGCGAAGGCGTCGATGTGGGCGTCCTTGGCAAGCTGGATGTCCTCCTCCCAGTCCGCTTGCGTGTAGGTCTTTGAATTTCCCACCTGCTTGCCGTTAGCTAGAGTTCTTCTAGTTGCAGGGGGTCGAAGACGTTACCATAAAATGGGCGAATACGGCTTTGGCTTGGGCTTGGGCTGTCAAACAGCTCAGCGCCGCCCAGAAGAGGCAAGATGCCTTCATGTTGAGCACAAGTAACGAATGTTCCAAAGAGTGGTGATGGCTGGGAGTGGCTTGCTACAGAAATTTCGCAGAGGGACTCGTACTATATACCTACTGCCTCTTCATCTTTGTTTCGCGACCTTTGTCGACCGAGGCATATAACCCCTTTGCATCCTTCGATACGAGGACCTGATACCAGGGAGCCGTACATTACATTCACCGACCCCTCCGAACGATTCCGACCAAAAAGCGTGGTGTCGAAGGCGGTGTGGTAGCGAAGGTGGTGTCGAAAGAATTCGGTTGGTCCCGCCTAGGTTGTAGGTCCGGGTCCGAAAATTGATTGCAGTGCAGGCAGTTCGGCATGTTTTGCCTCACAGGAAGCTGCTAGCGCACGCAACTCAGTTTTTGATATTGGCTAATGCTACTCCGATCCGACAGCCCCACGGCCTGGTACCTAGGTACCTAGCTAGCTGGGGCCGTGTCTACGCCTCCGGCTATCCTACGCTCGTCAGACCGTCATCCAAGAACCAACAGCAACTGCTGCGCCGCATCAGTAGCGAGTGAGCAAATGGGAGAGGCAGAATTGCGAGGGGTGATGCTACCGCACGCCAAAGGGACCGTGCAGGCAAATTACAAGACTCTTCCTTACAAATGCAATACTCAGGTCGTATGGGCGACCTAATCCTGCGGGAAAAGATCGAGACGTACGGGTCTGGCACGGCATCGGCTCGGCGGATATCTTGGGTGCCGATCGCATGATGGGAAATCAAAACCAGGGGGTGATCTGAGTTGTTGTGGTACTGAACCGGCTCGGAGAGGGCAGTTCATATCGATAAGGTACGTACATACACGCAGATTGTGGATGACACGCAACCGGATAGTCTGGGGTTGATATCTTGATAGTATAGATGCCTACGGTTGTCGGAATATCTGCCGTCCAAGGGCGGCGTCTAGAAGCTTTCAGATAAGTACCTTACTAAACGGATACACCGCGCACCAGACAGCCGCTCGGACTCATAACGCATCAGGATGGGTTTCGTGCCAACCACAAGTCGAACCAGCCCACGATGGCAGCGTGGCTCTGCTCCTTGCACCATTCTATCCGACACAATCAGCGAGTTGCTCGCCAGTCACGGGCACTGAGGATTCGGAGGATTCAACTCACTCTCGTACGGATCTTCCAGATCCCCCCTCGACGCAAACCCGTGCGACACGCCCTGGAACAGCTGTAGATGGTATACTTTCTTTTCTCTCTGCAGAATATCCACCGCCTTGCGCCTCAGCTCGCTCGGAAACGCGCCGTCCGTCTCAGCGCACGAGAGCAAGAGAGGGTCTGCGCATGAACAGCAACGCATCCAGTCATCAGCTTACTATCAAAATCAAACACAGGTAGGTGAACCTACGCCTCAGTTCAGCGAAGTGCTCCTCCTTGAGCCGCGCCGGATGCGCAAACGCCCCCACAGAAACCGTCTCGGTCGCCAGTAGCCGGCACACAAAGGGCGCGCCAAAGCAATACCCGACACACGCGTATCGTGTCGCCGCACCCGAGCCGAACTTCTCTCGCACAGCCGCCACCCAGGGCTCAATGTTGGCTTCAGCAAAGGCAAAGTGCTTGGCTATCCATGCCGGGTGGTCAAAGTCCGGCGGTGGCGGCGACGTGCGATTTGCGCGGTAGTTGGAGATTGGGTCCTACTTTTTCAAGTCCCGTCAACACCAATCACTGCATCATGTCCTCATCACGTCCAATCATGACCGTGACAAAATGGGAAGAAAGGATGAGCGCATACCCCCCGGAAGTAATCAATCCCCAGAACCAGGTACCCCGCGTTGGCAAACCCATCCATCAATAGCTTCGCATTGTTCGACAGGCCCCAAACATCAGGGAAGTACAACACGATGTTGCCGTTGCCCTCCGCCGGGCGAGAGATGTACGTGGGGATATCGAAAATATTCTCGATCTGTCCGCGCGGTGTGCCCTCGTGGAGCGTCCCGACGAAGCAGCATGCGCTGGGCGGATTGGCGAGATACTCGGGGTTGGCCATATTGATACGAGATGAGATAAGTGTCTTTGAATTTCTTGAATTGGTGAGGGGTTGGATTTCAACACGGAGAGTAGATGTTGAGGCGCGGATAGGTAAGGTAAGATGTGTGAGTGAGGGAAAAGGGGGTGCAGTGGGAGATGTGAGTCCGTTTTGGACGCTGAGCGCGGGGGGGATTCAGGCCGTATTACCGGCTCTCGATGATTGCTATATTACCAACGTGTCTACCTACATGTGCTCTCCCGCCCGCCCACCCGTTGAAATATGACGTTATCGAGGGCGGCGATGGTGCAACCGCAGGAGGTCGGCGATGAAAACGAGCTAGTGTGCGATACTCTCTAGCCTTGTCAACGTCATTGGGCCTGTAAACCCAACTGTTCTATTCTGTTGGCCTTGCGGGCTGTTATAAATCTTATTCAAATCTGGTTTGTGTGCAACTAAGTCGAACATAGGTAACATGCTACTCGATCAATTGCTTTCCAGCTAACTATCGAATGCCTTAACAGGTTTTCGGAAGCCTACAGTGATGTAATCAAGGTCTCACTGCTTCCTAAGACGACTCACTGTTAGACGAAACCATTTAAGTGAGCTTCAATGTATCGACCAAAGGGCAAATGTGTTGAGAGACAGAACAACAGGATTCCATTATTTGATGCATGCTCAAGCAAGCTGCCCAAAGAGCAGAATGATACCTAAGTGTCTCCGTCGCCCCAAAAAAAAACACCCAAGGACTGTTCGGTTGAGAAATCCATCTCGCAGTATCCTTTTTACCACCAACGTTCCACCTAGGGCAGCTTGTGTCTTGTGTGTATCCTGCCAGCCCTCCTAAGCGAACAGTTCTCTCCCTTCTCCCTAAAATGGCCTGCCACATTTTGATTAAAACCCGATATGTGTGTTTGCTTGTTTCTGGTGGAGAGGACGACCACAGCCAGGGGGGGCAAAAAGAAACTGCTCCAACTCTCCCGACCATCCATTCCGTTCCATCCATCCATCAATGCCATATCGTCATCAGTTGTGTTTTGTTTGGTTTTGATGCTCTTATCAACCCAACACAAGCCAAAACAATACCGCTCCACCCCGAAGATCCATTAAAAGCGTGCTAGCTGAACCGAAAAAAGATATGTTTGAGTGGGGATGACGAAGCGTCCGTCTAACTCCACAGTCATATCCCCCACAGGCTATGTTGAAAAAGCCAACCCAGACTAGTTCGCCAATATAAAAGTGTAAGGTCAAGCAAGGGGGTATGTATGTGCAAAAAGAAATCGTTTCAAGAGAAACAAGAGCGCCCGTCAACGGATCCAGGGGTGGACCACGCACACGGGGGAGATACCAAGGTCTCAAGATATTCAGCCCGTGGAAATCGCTCTTGTGGCGATGAAAGCAACCAGTCAGAGCATGTGCTATGCTGGCCGCAATACTGTGATCTGCCCGCCAAATGTGTGTGCTTGTGGGCCGAGACCCATGAACCAAAATTTCCCCCGGAGACCAAGAATCGGACGATGATGTGTGACTGCCCAAGGATACCAGACTCCTCATGTCGAACCAGATATGCCTATCGGGGAGTGTTCGAGCAGATCCCGATAAAGAGGACGCCGCCTCTGTTGCCAAAAATGGGAGTTTGGCATGCAACCGGTGCCCCAAACCGAACCCAAAAGGAAGAATCCAGTCCAACCCAATAAAAACCACGACCTGTACCCGCTGAAAAAAAAAGAAAAAGAGCCGGTGAATGATCGATGATGCCCGCCTGCCCACCTCCCAATGTTGAACGCCGACTCATGCTTAGAGGTGATTATACAGATCCCAGTGATAGCAAAGCTTCCACTGCTTCGCGCTCCTGGGCGTCAGAGGCGCCCCCTAACGCCGATGTCGAAAAACTAAAGTTGCCCAACGCCGGCGGGCGAGCCATGCCGGCCGTTGCCGAACAGGATCGCAGCCCACCAGGGCTATATACATTGTTGAAGGGAAAATGACGGTTTGCTTGGGGCTGGTAGGACGTGGCGCGCAAGGCAGCTGCGCCGACCGCGGCCCAGTCTTCCTCGTCCGTCAAATCCTCCGGGTCGTCGTTCATGCGCACGTCGTCGTCGTCAGGTGCTTCTGAGCACGAGGCCGAACCGGAGCCATCTAATGACATCTTGTCGGCTTCGTGCTCCATCATGTTGTCACGGTCGTCGTGTGAGAAGGCCGCTGACCACCGGCCGCCGGCGCTAGACCCTGACGCGGCAAGCCGGGTCCGGTCCACCTTCCACCCCGCCACCTTGCTGATGGGAATGCTCGTCGGGTACAGCTCGCTGGTCGGCGATACGCGGCGTATTGCTGCTACGTCCCGCGCGGGCTTGCCTCGCCTCTTGGCATCCCACGTGCCCCATCCCACCTTCATAAACTCCACGTCACCGTCCACGCCAGAACCCTCGCCCCTGCCTCCTCGGCCCTCCAATGCCCCTACGACTAACCTCCGTGCCTTTGCGGGCGGGATTCCCGCGAAGCCGGGAACCGATGTGGTAAGGTAGCCCATCAGATGGCGAATTGACAGCGGGCCGTGATTCAGCAGGATCTCGGGCAGGTGGAACTTCGCCAGCAGGGCCGAGGTGATGGCGCCGGCCGAGTCGCAGGGCGGTGATCCCAGGGCGCCATGCTCGTCGTGTAAGTCGAGGTCCGAGTCGATGGGTTCGAGGCGTGCCCGCTGCAGCTGGGCCTTGAGCCCGTGCGGCGGCAGCGACGGGGATATGGAGTTGGGTGGAGTGGGGAGGGTGGTCGGGTGAGTTGTCACAGGGACGCCCCGGGCCGCTACAACAGTCAAGTTGTCTCGGTCGGAGGTCGTCGCGATATCGCGAACAGCAGATGCCATGGTTGCCATATTGACACTTCTTGGTCGGGTTTTGCTTCGAGACGTGACTGCGATGCGCCGGGGGCGCATGTTAGTCAGCTTGGATCGAAGCGGGAGGGTATGCGACGCGTGGGGTCTGGGTGTTTGGTGGGCTGGACTGCTGTTCATATCTCGCGCGCGATGGGAATAGATCCCCATCTATCCTCTGGAGTGACTCACGAGATGTCCGAAGCAAAATTGCGCAGCTTTTCAAAAGCGACCTTTGACCGGGCAAGGATGAGGCTTGGCGGGCAAAAGCGTGATGGGCAAAATGGCAGAGCTGCTGCGATGATCTTCTGTGACAAGAGATGACTCTCGATGCTAAAATCGATGGGTTAGAATTTCGTGTTGTTGTTGCTTTGGGGAACCAAGAGAGGAAAGCAGGACGGATTCGCCCGGCCGCGACATGCTAATAAGGCGCCAGGCTTCATCACACACACTTATCCAGCAGCGTCAGCACCTGGCTGCTCACAACCCAGCAAGCAATCCCGACCAGGGTTGGCTGGGCGGGCCTCCAAGGCCCTTGCCCTTGCCATTTGCGCACGAAAGGGGCAAGCGTGCTTTGCTCTAATCCCGGGGGTGGATCCATCAAGATCCATTGCCCAGCTGCCCCACTTGGTGCTGGCTAGGCTAGCCAGTCATGGCACTGTGCAAAGGCACATTTTGATGGACTGGCTACAAGTCGCCATGCAAAGACACCAATTGCCCTTCCGTTCTCCTTTGTTCCTCTGGGCTTCTCTTCGCATTCCGGATGTCAATCGGAGGATTCCCACAAGATCGGCGCGGGAAGAATGCGGGCAAATGCAAGTGTGTCCCGTGGTTTCTTTTTGTTTCCCTTGCAGAGCAATGCTTGCAACCGCGACATTCAAGCGGCCGTGCTGGCAACAGCAGCGTTCCCCATCCAAGACACTGGAGTCCATGCCAAACACTTGAGGACACAGTCATCGCACGCACAGATCATAAAGTAAAAGCAGGAACCCACCGAAGAGGAAGCAGGGACCACCAGACAATCACAGCTCTTCAGGCCCGGCCCCCCATCCAGCGGAGAACCGCGGATGACTCTGATGAAATAACCAAGGACGAAACGCGGGACGAGATGATGACGAGTAGCTTCTGGGGAAGTGTGGATAAACCCACGGCCGGGTCCAGCAAACGGCATCCACGGGTCGGTCCCAAGCCCCTTCCAGTCGACGTCGCTCATGCACTGTTGATGCAGCCACTTTTGTTCACCCAGACCCGAAATCCGATGCAGCACCGGCCCCAGGCCCTGCCCTGCTACCCCCAAGCCTTGTGTGCGGCATGCCTTTGTGGCTATCCCGGCCCCCCAGATAAGGGCATGTCTGACAACTATAGATGGGCAAATTGGAGAAAGGTTTCCTTATCCCCCCAAAGGAAACACCTTGCCCTACTCGCCTTGTTATCGTCGCTCGCCGCTTGTCGCTTGCCCGGCTCTCTTACTCCCAGCTCGCCACCCAGCAGGCACCGTGGGAACAGTGAGGGCTCGGGGCAGCTTCGGTTGTCGGTTGCCTGTCCCCCGCTTTCCATTCCTCTCACCCTTCCAAGCTGGTGCCTTTTTAGATGTCGTGTATGCGTCCCACTCCGCGCGAACATGACTGATCTGCCAACTTGCCGGCCTAGATTAATTGCAGTCCCGCTCCCACTTGTCCATCTCAGCGCATCGGGCAGTGCCTGCGTCTCGTGAGATCCGTTCCTGAGATGAGGATAACTAACAGCGATTACGGCAGTGGAGGGCCCGAATATTCCCGCAAAGCTATGAGGCTTTTGGTAACCTGTGCTTTCATCCTCCCAGGTTTAGCTGCCCGCCTGGCTTGGCTCACCACCACCCGCCACCCACACAACTCTATACACAGCCCACCTCCAAAAAGGGAATCACGTTGGACAGATGATTGGTCCCCAGACGCAATATCACGACATCCGGCCAGCTGACCCGGTCCTCTTTGAGTGTGGAAGTTGTCCTGCTTGCATGGAATTGCCGCCGGCGTTCAACAGGCAAGACTCCGTACCTACGTACACCACGCACACAGGGCTACGCTAGTAAATTTGTAGACCTAACCTTCAAACCCTAACATCCACGCATGGCCACAAGCTGGGCAGCAAAAAAAGATCTCGGTACACCCATACACGGACGGACTATCGCAGTGGAGGTCTTGCTTTCTGGCCCCATCGCCTCGTCCGATTCCCCCACGTTGTTCTTGAGCTTAGGCGGGACAGAGTCCACCGCGAGCGAGCATGAGACCGCCCTGAGCCGAGCCCCGCCAAATCTGACTCGGGACACGGTGTGATCATCCCATCGCTTGCCCAGGCGTCTCTATACAATAACTCTATCGGTCGAGATCGATGAGATGTTTTTATCCCTGTTCACGCGGGGTCCCGAGGTTCCGTAGCGCAAAAAGTTGCGCTGCCGCTCTGGCGCCCGAGGACAACCCGGCTCCGACGATCTTCCCGAGCAGCTATCAGACCCACATTTGGCTCTCTCCCGCCATGTGTCGCGACGGACCCAATTGACTGGTTAGGAAAACGCCTCAACTGTGATAGCCCGCTTTTTCCAAAGCTGTTGCCACGCAGAAGAGTGCCATTCTCTAGCGGGCGTACACCTTGCAGTCCTGCGGCCGGAGCTGCAGTGCAAAGCCAAAGCAACCCAAAGCAAGGAAGAAGCTGTCTGTAACTCGCTCTCCTGCCATCCGATTATCGGAAGCTCCCCTCTTCTTCCAACCAAGCGATACACACCACCCACCTCCCCCCGTGTGTTTCTCGCTACTGCAGTGCAGACTTATCCCGCGAGCCGACTGGTGAGAGGTTGTTACCTATCGCAACGAACCGTGGAGTGCGTTCTGCGGGTGGGAGAGCACCACAGGCACCTCGCACCTCGGTTGGCCGGGTGCGCGGGTGGCTGGAGGGCTGCGAACTGCCAACATTGGCTCATCAAAAACGGGGTAGCAGGAAGCCCCCATCCGGGCAGCTTACTCCTGTTGCTACCCCGCCGCTCCATTGCCAAACACATATTGCCGGCAGGCCTATTTGTAGCACAAAGAGACACAGATTAGCAAATCATCTCTGAACGGATTGTATGGCTTCGACCACGGGGCCGGGAGAGAGAAGGCCAAACGAAAACCTACAGCTTTAAGCGTGCCAAGTTCACCTTTGGACTGGTTGAAGACCTGCCGGTACTGAGAGATGTTGTCGTGCAGCACAACTTGTTTCGTAGTGCGGCCTTCGCATATAGCTTTCATCTGGAGTTCCATCTCCTTTCGGAGGAATGGTTTGCCAAGGCTGGTCTCAAAATTCATACGATCGAACCCCTCGATCAGTGCCACACCGAGACTGGTGGGTATGAACTCCTTGATTCCTCCTCCCCCT
>Ga0247758_1000644_pt1 | contig 30429 bp, 17 predicted proteins | sample UWRJL156409C4_FD_180950 | JGI IMG/M metagenome (GOLD analysis project Ga0247758, IMG submission 180950) | Plant litter microbial communities from Arlington Agricultural Research Station in Wisconsin, United States - UWRJ-L156-409C-4 | ecosystem: Environmental > Terrestrial > Plant litter >... | reverse complement strand
AGCAGTGGTAGCGCGGCTGGTCCGCGCTTTACGTGCTCACGGTTGCTCTGCGAGCTTCTCTCCAATACAACACTCTTCACGGCTTCCAATTACTGCGTTTCTGGTGACCACGTTGAATTCAACACAACCCCCTCTACTTCCAACCACCACAACTTTTGCTACCGAATAGATACAGTTATACAGTCTTCTTCCTCCGATTTCTCTTCTTCTTCTGATTCTGAGGATATATCCAAATCTCTCCCTGCCGCCAATTAAGAGGCCCTCACGGCCGCGATGGAGGCGAACTTGGAATTTGGATCAACCTGGACCTTCTTCCGTTTATGATGCGTTGTCAGGCGGAGGGCTCCCTCCAGGGCCTTAATCTTTCGCTTAGCCGCAGCCAGTTTAAAGGTCTGCTTATCAAAGGCCTTCTTAACCTTCCTGTGCCAAAGCCAGTCACGTGGAGAGGGCCTAACTAAGTCCAAGAATCGTAGCCCCTGCTCCCTCAACTCCTTAGCCTTCCTAAGAGTACTCCATTCAGTCAGGTCACTTAAGGAGGAAGTAAAAAGGGGGTGTTTAAAGGCCTGGACCACTGGTGAATCAGGGGAGAGGGTTAAAAAGGCCTTAATATTAGAGTTTTTAAAGAGTTAGCTGCTCTTTAGGGGTTTAGCTAAGCTAACCAGCTATAACCCTGTTACCTTCTAACCTGCACGTATATTAAACTCCGTAAACGCCCTAAACCAAGCCCAGTAGTACGTATCGAGAAAGGCACGTTTACCGGTAATAGAATCTTCATAATAACCAAGTTCTAAGATCTTAGTGATCTTAGATTAATAGTATTACTTTAAAGGGCTGAAAACTAATAGATTAAAGGGTTAGAGAACGTAAAAGGTGTAGGGAGGTAGAAAAAGAAAGTTAACGTTATTCTTAAAGGCCGCTTTTATAAATTAATTAGTTATATAACTGCTATGGCCATTAAGAATTAGGAGTTTAAGGTCCTTAAGGGTCTTAAGGGCTAGCCCTGGAAGGAAGACTTTAATAAACTAGGTAAAGGCTATATTATTATTAATCTAGCTATTTTTAATAACGTGGAACCTTTAGTGCCTAAATAGCTTTATATTAATAGAAAACCATTACTGTTATAAGCTTATACCCTTAAAAATGACTAGGAGGGAGAGAGAACAGCCCTTAACTAAGATTGCCTTAATAATAGTTATCTAGATATAACTACTTAGCTTTTTTCGCTGTAATAACTTATGGTCTTAGTGACTAATAACTAAACTGTTACTTTTAAGGCTGGTAGTAAGCCCAGTTTCGTCTATATTTTAATAGTTATAAGTAAAAACCTTAATAATGTTAGGAAGTTTAAGGCAATTAAACCAGGGCCAGATAACTTCCTTAGTGGCGTTAGAGACGTAAATAAAGTTAACCCCTTTATTCCTAAGGGTCTTAAGTACTGGATTCCTGTAAATAAAGCGAGTAGACCATTTCCTGCCGATACTATAGTCGTCACCACGAGATACACAGACTCTCTAAGCTATAAGGCGTATTTAACGATATGTAAGGGGGCACCCTAAGGCCGCCTGTAATAAAATCCATCTCGTAAGGCGTTCTTCTTACATTAAAGAAAGCCTTTATTGATTAGTGTAAGTAACGGCTTTTAGAAGCCGGCCGAGGAGGCGACCACAGAGGGTAGAGTAGTGGACACAGTGATTCCTGGCGGCTTCGCGGATAGGGGTACCGTTAGCGACATTGTTGGCGGTATTGCGCAAATCCAACTCATTGGGGCGATTGGAAGGCATCTCGAGAACGGCTGTTGAAAAGGGGATGAAGATTGGAAAAGAATTGATCGAATGGGTAGAGTTTTTATAAGGAGGTTGAGGGCAGAGATGTGGGTATTCAGAGTGGTCCTCAAGTGGTCCTTATGCAGGGGTGGTTCTGATCCAGGGGGTTCATCTTAATTGTTGCTGCCCTCGGGTAAATCCCCGAACTCTGACCCGATACGCAGGCAGCTTGCAGGCCTTTCTTCCGACGGAATTGGTCATGCTCATTTTCGCCCCTCGGCTCTTAGGTGGCGGACCTTTTATAGCCATCACGCTTCATGTTGTCATGGTTGCGGATCTTTGTGATGGCAACAACCGGTAAGGCGTGCAAAAGCAGTTTACGCTGTCTACCAGCTGACTGACGGCCCTCTAGGAGCCAAGCGTTGTATTAAATGTTCTGCTTCAAACTGGCTGTGGAACTTCTTGTCCCCCAGTTTGCATCACTCCTTATATCGCACTCCCTCTAGCTTTCCTATCTGCTCTGTGGCGTGTCCTTGGGCCTAACTCTTAGGGAGTAATGTCGCGTGGGCGAGGTATAAAAAGGCAATTTCGTGTGCCCAGATTCGTCTCACAAAACGGCCTGGTTGTATGAGACGAATCTGGATATGCGAAATTGCCATTTCCTTTCGCAGTCCTGAGCCACGATGAGCTTTCTCTGATTCACCTTGAGCTGTCCCTGATCTTTCCCTGAGCTAGGGTGACCCCACAAGTGGCCCGTTTTCACACCTCTCCCAACTAAAGTTGCCTTTCGATGGAACGTAGAGGTGTAAGCCATAGCTAGGCCGTCGATGAAGTCGCTGATAACAGCGGCAATGTCACCAATCAATAATTTTATCTGGTTATCAAATAACATTTTCTACTATTAGGGAATATTAGCCGTATAAATAGCTCACAGAGGTGTGGGGCGATCAGCTATCTGGTTACGTTGGGGAAGTGATTTACAGCCTCGATATACCTCGCTTGGATTGGGCGGAAATGGAATTGCCCACCATGGCGTGAGCCAGTGGCAGTTAATCATTTTTATTATCTAAAAAAAAAAGGAATTAGGGTTAAACTTTTCGTCCAGTTCTTAAGGCTTAAATCCATAAAGATCTAACTCTTTCGAACATCCAACCAGGTCTCTTCCTACATTGTGGAAGTCTCCCTTGTCACAGTCTTCGTCCTTGCTATATGATCCCAGCACATCCTACACCGACAGCGGGTCGTCGGTCCTACCATTGACGTCAAAAGTCTGCCAAGTCCATCTAGGCGGCCTTGCACACCAGCCTCGGCCTCTTCTGGGACACATCATTCCTTTTCAATCTTGTCGTTATGATAGCTGCATTTTTATCGGTGGCTGAGGAAAACTCTGCCTGCATCGGACATTTTTCACGTCTGTCGTCAATTGTCACATGGTCTGTCGTTGCCTTGACGTGGCCTCTGTACCGCCGGGGCTGTCACCATCGACAGTCGTGTGCATGGGGCCTAGCCATTGCTTCTGCCCTCTGTATGACGCTCGTTTGGCGGTGGCGAAATATCCACTATCAAGGCGTGTTTGAGATGATGTGCTACGACCGAATGGACGGGGATACCGACTTGCGGACCGTGTCGAGAATAATTTGGCTCGTAGTGGAGCTTTTGGCCTTTTCGTTGACCGGCTTGTTTCTTGCTTATGAACATTTGTCCTGGAAATGAATTGGGCAACAATGAACCACCTCCCGCAAGACGCCCATCCACAGGCAATCAAAGTTGGGCATCAGACTCGTGCAAGTGCCCTTCAGGGTTGATCAACAGCATTCTCGCCCCCGCACCCCGGGACCATGGGGAAGAGAGAGCAAAGTACACATACCGGCAGCATCATGCTTGCGTTAATGGGCGTCCTTAGTGTCGGATATGGGGCTCTGGTTGGCTTCTAGGGAACGCTGGTGGCGTTGACTTGGCTGCATTTGGCCGTGCCGAGTCAGTTCGTCTAGGGTATTGTGCGTCTGATTCGTGAACTTCGTGCAAGGGACCGAAGAACTGGAGAGAGCTCTATGATACCCATATTATGTGCATGCGATGCACTATGATTGTCATACGATGTAAGTGACGGTAGGTTGCCCTCAGAGAATGCTCCAGGTTTTGGAGCGCCCCTGATCCTAACGCCGTGGTGGAGACGGTGAGAGGATAACCTCCACAGGCTACCCCTCAGGGTTGCTGCTGTCTTGCCATTTTTAGCCGCAACGCCGCGTTCACTGAAATATCGGGGAAAGGCTTTGTTCGGGACCCGACTCCCAGAACTTCCGAATCTCGCGTTTGCTCAAATGTATCAGAAAAATTTCCTTCCGTACGAATCAGCTTCAGATGAAAACGAAAATGGGGTTTAGTAAGGGAAAAAGGCCTCTGCCCTCCCGTTAATGAGGCGTTTTCTTAAGAGGACGCATCCCCGTACTATGGCTCTTGTCTCACTTGTACTATAACCCCACTTAATCCTCATACATAACCCTAACCCTGTGATAATACCCACCCCCCTCCAATGCCGCGCATCTGTGACAGCTATCAGCCACACACCCCGAATTCCAACCCCACCATTTGCCACCATCACTAAGATCACCACCCACAATCGCAAATAACTTCCACAACGCGCGAACACCGCGCAAATCGTTGAATTAAGCCGCAAACACCTCCAATCAATTGCCCCGTCGATTCTGATACGAAATGGCCCCTCTCGACGACGACGGCGACGAGTGGAACGATTGCTTTAACGGTGATAGCGATTATAATAACGATTATAGTAATCACGGCGATGTTCTTCCATTCTCAAACCCTCCCCCAGGCCACAGGCTCCTCACACACGGCTATAACTCCCTCAAAGACCTAGTCACCAAATTAAACAATTACTACGCCTAGGCGCGTTTTTCGGTTATAAAGCTACAGAGTGTTAACCTAATCAAAGGCTTTAGCTACTCTAGGGTAGATTTTAGCTGCGCTAGAGGCAAGATACGTCGCTTTAAGGCTTATTCTCGCTGTATAAGTACAGCAAAAGTCGGTTATACGTAAGAGGGCTTAGCTAAAGCCCTTCTCGTTAATGGTTAACGGCCCTAGCGTTTCTTAATTAAGGCAGGCTGTAAGAACCACTAGAATTATAATTATAAAGATTAGTAAGTAAGTAATAAATTTACAGATACCCACGTCGCCTTAATTAAAGAGTACATCGATCGCCCTGCTGTAAGGACTTGAGAACTAGCTATAGAGCTTCGGAGAGCGTTTCCAGGTATCATTCTTTCTTAATATAAACTACAGACCTATTACTAACCTTCCTGTTATAATTAGGTATTATCTTCACTTAACGCCAATTACGGAACTGCCGTTACTGACTGCGAAAGAAGGAGATGGCTAAGTACAATCCATTCCCTGCAACCATAAAGCTACTTAACAAGAAGAATATTCCCTATAAAGTTAAGTGGGTGGTGGCCTTAAATAATAACGACGAACTGAGGAAACTAAAGGGTCTGTTCTAGACCACAGACTGGTGTAAGAAGCAATAGCGACAATACCACTAGGTTTAGCTATATAACAACACCTACAAAACGAATAATAAAAACCTAACGTTCTTCTAAATCGTTACCCTTAACTATCTTAAAATAGTATTCTCTTACACCTTCAGCCTTATAAATAACAAGCAACAGGAGGGATTCAATTAGTTAATAAAGTAAATTAACACTGTAAGGGAAGAGATTAAAGCGCTACTATTACTTATTACTATCACTAATTATAACACTGCAATAAGAGACGTTATTACTAATATTTATCCTCTTACTAAACCTTAAGTCTATATATTCTACCTTAACATAAACGCTATAAAGAACATTAAGTCAAAGTGGAATAAGGAAGCTGTAACTTATATTACCACCTCACTTAATATTAATCAGCCTTTAAGTTAAGCTAAAGAGGAGAGCAATCTAAATTAAGCTTACGTAAAAAGTGTTAAAGATTATACTAATATACAGGCCGACAATCACCCTACCTTAGCACTAAAGGCCGTTAAATACTTAATAACTAGCCTTTATAAGCTCTAGGAGACTGTTATCTATACTCTTACCTTTAAGGACTTTAACATTATATGGGAGAAGCTTAAAGCTTACTTCTATTAACAGATGGCGATTATATCGTATTTTAAGGACAACTGGATACCTTTAGCTAAGGAGTAGGCCACCTATTACTGTAATAAACGCCTTAACTTCAGCTAGAGGATTACGTTACCGGTAAAGTCTATTAATCAATACCTCAAGTCCTTCATCATCACTGGAAGTAACTCTATTCAAAAGTGTATACTCCAGTCGATAGCAATAATCAACACCATAAAGGAGAATATTAAAGAGGTAATAAAGGCAGAAAAGGGGCACTTACAGTTTGACTTTCTAAGTAAAGATTAGCTTAGAAAAACACCTTATAACGTCTCCTTAAAAACATTAAGTCTTATTCAAAATTAATATAAGATTATACTTAACACTTTACCAACTCAAACCAATCTAAACCCCACACCTCTCAAAGACTGTACTAAAAGCTTTATAAAGCAGTACAGTATCCCCTACAGCCACAACCTCTACCTTCACCATAAGGATAAAAAGCTATCCTTAATCAAGGAAGACTTCCATCCTTTCTAATAGTTAACTAGAAGTCTTCTTAACAAGGATCACTACTTACAGTATTAAAAGTTTAACCAAGTCACAAGCCTCAGGGGTAGACCACAGGGCTCTAACGCCTTCACCAGTAACCCCAACGCCCCAAGGCTCACAGAACCACTCCCACAGGGCAGCCAGGAGGTTATACCAGCCACCCAGCTCCCTACACCACCCAGCCAAACTGGTAGCACTATCGTTATTACTAGCCAGAGTGCTCAAGGCTCCAGGCGAGGCTCAGGGGCGCCAAAAGGTGGGAATAGAGGCAACACAAGAGCTAGGGGCGGTGTAAGGACTACAGGCCGTCAGTCTGGCCTAGACCCAAGCATTCGGCGTAAGCCCTCACAGTAAGAAGGTATACAGCTTAACAGGGCTCCAGAGACAGTTCTAGGCGGTACAAGCAATACTCCAACGTCAAACAACCCCAGCAGAGGTGGTAAAAGCGCCTGTAAGGGTAGGGGCAGTTCTATAACGGCATCAACAACATCAGGAATAACGAAGAAGACACAAGCCACGCGAGCCTCCACGCAAGCCTCCACGCAAGCCACACAGTCGCAAGCCACACAGTCGCAAGCAACGGAGGCAATTATAGGCCAATCAGAGGCCAAGGAAGGCGCTTAGTCAGCACTGTAGATAGTAGTGATAGTAATCAATTGTAATTTTATTGCAGAAATGGAAGAATTAGCCCTGTTTTGCTGTGTGAGCGTTGTTTGCGTGCGTTGTAATTAATGGGGTTGAACGCGGTCGCATTCTGGCAGCTGGCACGCATTGGAGGGGGGTGGGTGTAGTCGCAGGGTTAGGGTTATATATGGGCGTTTGGTGGGGTCATAGTACAAGTGAGACAAGAGCCATAGTACGGGGATGCGTCCTCTTTCTTAACGCCCTGACAAATTTTGTCAAGCAAAGTCGAGGTTCCAATCAACCATGTCAAACGAAGAGGCCTGCACGACTGCCTGAAAACTAAGGCCAGGACACAAGGCACATCATACGTCCCATGCGGGGTAACATTCTACCTAGACGCGTCCTTCCAGATACTATGGGTCAGCGTGATGTGAAGTTATCCGCCCAATCTTAATCGTACCGCCATGCTGTGTATTAAGTGCCACGACTTGTGCGGTCTCGTCGATCCACATCAAGACAAAGACTTCCTCCATCACGAGACTTTCGTGGAGCTCCACCAAAGTGCCGACTCGGGATGCCGTCTCTGCCAAATCATCCACCGAGGCTTCGAGGAGAAGCGGGAGAAGGCGACCAGCGAATCGTGCGCTGTGATGATTAAATCGAGACGTAATACTGGCATGGAGGTATCCTTCGTGGCCACCAACCCAAGAGCGGGCGGAGATCCACAAGCCAAGGGTGACTCGCTCGTCATCGCCGTCATATTTGAGAGTCTGGAGCTACCCCGTGAGTATTCTCGCTCTTCATCCACCCAGACTCCCTTTTCCCTAATACATGAGTAAGCCCGACTGCAACTAGCCGCTCAGTTCCACGAAACGTCACATGACACGAATACCGGCTCTGACGTCGCCTCCCAACTTGCGTCGACATGGTTGCACGAGTGCTTAGAGAATCACCAACTATGCAGGCAGGCGGCTTCAAACGAACATCCACCTTTGCCAAGTAGGGTTATCGACGTCGGCCCATGTGGTGCCTCGGCTGAACCGTATCTACTCGAAACTTCGGGTCTGACTGGCAAGTACCTCACGCTGAGTCACTGCTGGGGCGGCGGACAACCCATTCGCACGACAACAGCAAATATTCAAAGCCATCGTCTCCAGGTCAAGGTCTCCGACTTGCCGCGAACATTTCGTGAAGCTGTTCAGGTCACGCGCATGCTAGGTTTCCGATACATATGGATCGATTCCCTATGCATCATCCAGGACGACACGAAGGATTGGGAAGCGGAAGCTGCCTTGATGCACCAATATTACAAGCTCTCGCTGTTGACGATCGCGGCCGCCGATGCAAGCAGTAGCGAAGACGGTCTGTTTCGAGACCGGGATAGGCTCAGAAACCAGCCCTGCGAACTTGTGATCCGCGGCCTGAACGGCTCTTTACAGACCGTATATGCTTTTACGAACAGCATGTCTTCGGAGCTGAAGAGGTCCGGTTTGTCAGATTCGTTCAAGCCGTTCCCACTCTACAGCCGGGCTTGGGTCCTCCAAGAGCAAGTGTTGTCGCCACGGATCTTGACGTATGCCCGAGATCGCATCTTTTGGCGATGCCAAGAGGCACTCTTCGACGAGCGTGCCCCCCTTGCGAAACGGATCGAAGGCTTCATCAGCGGGGACAAGATTTCTAATATCGTAAGGATGGCAGGCGATCCTCGGTCCACCGACGCAACTGTTGCCGAGCTCCAGCAGAACTGGATCTTCCCTGCCGGCTCGGCTCCAGCCCGGGCTCGTCTCCCCAGAAATATAGGTTACCACAAAGAAGGTTGTTTCCTCCCTGAAGACAGATTTCTCATCGACTGGGGAGATATCGTCCAAGAGTATACCGAGAGATCCATGACGTTCCAGACGGACAAACTTATAGCCATCAAGGGGATTGCAAATGCGGCGGCGCCAATCGTCTCTAGGGATTACTTTGCAGGCTTGTGGATTGACTCGCATAGGTCGATCACGATGGGACTGCTGTGGTCCTCAGGCCGGAAAAAAATCGGGCACCAGAGGCTTGACATCGCTCCTTCGTGGTCCTGGGCTTCCACGCCTGGTGAAGTGTCATGGCCAGGCCATTGGCTATGCCAGCTGGAGTGCCGAATCAGGATTCTCGAACTAAAAAAATTCGAGACGGCTACGAGGGCCAGCGCTGAGCTCGTTGTGGAGACGCATCTCCGGGCCGGGCGCAAAGTTGGGGACAATGCGTTCGCTATTGTTGACTGGCCGCCGACGCAAGCGGCGGATGCTTCCTCCCCTCACACCTGGCCAGTTGACCGCCTAACGACTCCGGTAATTCTTGACGAGAGTCTTGAGAATACCTCGTCGGTTTGGTTTGCGGAAGTAGCAGCCGGGAAAGTTCATGTGCAAGGGGACCGAAAGGATCTGCACTGTCTTGTACTTGTTGAATTAGGCAACGAGCCCACATACCGCCGGGTAGGGTATTCAATATGGCAGGAGTCTATCTGGATGAACATGGAGCTTCCAGAGACGAAGAAGATGAGGCTAAAGGTTGTATAGATATCATTCTTGCCAGACGGATTCTAGGACACTCTATCGCTTAATTCACGTCCCTTGACGACCGCAGATTACTTGGATAAATAAGAAACCGGTGTGCGTGCCAGTTACCATCGCAAGTAGATTGATTGCCTCAGGCAAGCCTATGTGGAGTAGTGCGCTGTAACATGGGCGAAACCGGCTCTCGAAAAGCTCTTGTTTAATGCAAAAGAAAAAGACACACAGACGTTGATCACTATATTTCAAGACGCCGTCAATACGAGAGGTTACATATGGTTAGGTATGTTTCCACGCTTTATTGCATTTAGAAGAGGGCTTCCTGTATTCTCTAACGGCCTATTATAATGCAATTCAGGGCTTTAATAATGTAAGTAAGGCCTTTCGCGATGCAAATATGGTCTCTCATAACCCCAGTAAGACCTCTAACAATACTAAGAAGACCTATAACAATGTTTATAAGGCCTCTCATGTAATGATACAGGCCTTACTGTTTTGGTCTCAGGTGTTCAAGAGTTTCTCTGACGTATTACCTATTTCCACTTGGTGCCGAACCACGGTATCCGGACAAATCGATGATGGTGGCAACGGTGTGAATAGAAATTTTCTTCTCAACTGAATAGGGCTAAATCCTCCTCTCTCTACCTATTGGCGATGTCATTTCAGCACTTATTCGACATTCCTGAGTAACAGCTTCCCAACCCCTGTGACTCCTGCATCGCCGCCGTGTTCGTCGACCACTCTCTTCATCAGTTCCATCAGCTGAACCATGATTGTTGCGTCAACTCCCTCCTCCTCACAAGCAGCGACAATGTTCCGCACACCCTCGAGTTGCATTGCCACAGGGTTGCCCATATTATCCTCCCAGCGCTCTTCATCCCACGCAGAAGCGATATGTCCAAGGTAAGGGATTAGAGCGGTTAAGAACGGCACGATCTGATTCTTCACAGTGCCTCCGACGGATGGGTTTGGAGAGCGCTTCAGCAGAGCCATGCCAATGAACGAGCCTGCAAACATGCCGTACATGGAGGAGAGGGCGGCGAGGTCAAATCGCGCCGCAGCAGTGATATCAGGGCCGAGATACTGTGGCGTGCCAATCGAGGATAGAAGGCCGGCCGCCACAGAAAAGGATGCAGAATCCTCGCCGCTGGCTACCAGGAAGCTTTCCTGCCCACCGATCATCTGGGGTGTCACCATGATGGCTGCATCAAAGTAGTGGTCGACGTGCCACGTCTCCCGAAGCCAGGCTTGCGTCTCTCGAGCTTGTCTTGGGGTGCCATTGGTCATGTTGACAACAGTCTTCCCGGCGAGAGAGGATGAAGCCCCGAGGGCTTCAAAACACTGGTGAAAACTGGGGTAGTCGAGGAGACAGACAAAGATGAGCGGATTCTTGGAGACTGCTTTCGCGAGGTCCACTTCGAGCATGGCCCCGGCATCGACTGCGGTTCTAACCTGGGGGCGAGTAGCGGTGCGGTTCCAGACGGTGACGGGAGAGCCGGATTTGAGGAGGGCCAGCACAGCGGCCAGGCCCATATTGCCGATTCCAATGAATGTGATGCCGGATTGTGCAGCCATTTTCAAGAGGATGAAGAGCTTTCTGGTAGGGAGATGCCAAAATGATTAGAACAAAGATGCTGAGCTTGACAGAAACTCTCCAAGAAGGCAGGTCTCTGGGGGTGCTTTTATATCTGGGGGACTCTGCAGAAGCCCTAGCTGCTCTCGACCGCCCAACTGTCCATTCTGAGGACCCCTCAGGCTTTATCTGGGGTGCAAGTAGGCATCTTACATTGAAGCTTTTGCGCAATGCCTGTCGGCTATTGGCGTCGCCCTCGTAAGACGGTGACTTGGCAGTCCGAACGTGGGTATAACTGAGTCACTGACCGCAAACGAACTCTTCTTGATGGGACGTGCGCACTCCGTTTGTTTGGGGTTGATAGGATGCTGGGACATGCACTCTCAGTTGATTTATCAGCCGCCAAGCCGTTGCGACACTCACAACCGGGTCATCAGGGAGACTGCCCTGGGACATGATTTGTAAGAAAGAGCCAAACGCGATCGCTAAGTGGCCCAAAATGGAGCAATATTTGTCCCGCTTACTTCTTCGTCATTTCTCAAGGATACCTACCTACTCTGCAAATAGATGGCTGAGGTAAATATTATAACCAAGCTTATGCGAATCGAAATCTGAGCTGATACCACTGTGGTAGCAAAACAAGACTGCCGGAACCCTTGCCACCTCAACCAGAATCCGGCGAGGACGACACATCGGTTGTCTCGTCATCCTCCTGGTTGACCGCTTCATCAGATTTATGCTGCGTCTTGGCGTTCTTCCTGGCGGATTCCACCTCCTTCTCAAGCTTTCTCTTCTCCTTCTCTAGACCAAAGGTCCTCTTCAAGCTCGTCTCCCTGTGCTTATATGAGGCCAACTCTCTCTCCCGCTCACCGATGGGAGGCTTCTTGTACCGGTTCAGGTACTTGTCTGCCTCTTTCTTTATCTCCGAGTATAGGGCGAAGATATCCTCTCACTAAGCTAACACGGTGGTAAGTGTTTCTACGGGTTCACGATTGCTACGGTACTCCACTTTACTGAACTTTGCGTTATGTTATTATTGGTCTTACATTGTAGGAGCCGAAGGCTCCGTCCTGTAAAGGCAAGCGGTCCTTCTATAAATCTATCTGCAAAGCTAATGTACAGCGAAAACGACGCGCGCGCGCGCCGCGTTTGAAACTTTGCTAGGTTATTCTATTGAAATCCAAGGAAAGACTGGTCTCGAATACTAGGTTCGGTGGCGGCTCCTGAGAAATTGTGTCTATTCAGGCCGTCTGGTTCTGTTGTGTCTACCGTTACTTGTTCGGCGGCGTAAAAGGAAACTTCACAGCTCACTATCGTCCCGCCATCGACCCTGGCTAGTTGAAAATTGCTCTCCGGTATCTGAGACTAGGTCTTACACTGTTTGGAAACACTTGCTTGACACCCGGACCTTGCAGACCTCACCGGGGGAGCTGGGCGGCCATCGGATTGTAATGCGTAAATGAGGCAAGTAGTTGAGATATCATTGGACTCCCCAGCCAAATCAGCTTAAAAGTGAGCAACGATAAGCAAAATATGAGACTTCCAATATCGCCGCATTCTATTCAATTAGGCACTACCTGGCTATGGTCTCCGGTCTATGCCCCTCCGATATCTCTATTGTCCATGTTATTTTCCAGTCCCAGGTTCGAGATATCACCAAGACGTTGCGACCAAAGGTTATTGCCACTCTATTCGAGAAACGTGCCAGTCGCTTTGCCAAACTCAAAGCTAGTCTGATAATGTCCGAACAGGGCAAGCTCAGGCACCAAATCAGCTTCCGTAGCGCCCTTTTCGACGTCCCAGATTCGACAATCCATCCTGATCAGAGGCCGTACGATGATCTGGTTCATGATCCTCGGTTCTGCTATTGGTGACACGAGGCCTCGAGCACAAGAATTCGTAGAGTTCGCGTGATGTGTCCTCCACCCCTGCCACAGCCTGCGATTTGTAGACACCAGGTCAGTTGGAAAGGCGGTGTCTATCCCTTGCCTAAGACAGGATGAAGACTCTTGTTGGCTTATAGCAGTGACTGCATCTTTCTGGCTCAAGGTGCCAACAATAGTGTGTTCCTTTCCTAAAACAGTCAGTGCTTGAGGACTCCAGGTAAGGGCGAGAGTAATACTTTATGTGATGGACATTTAGCTATCTGCCAAGGTAACAGCTTTTGTTGAAAGCCCAAGGAAACATCATCCTAAAGGGGCACCCGAATGGCACAGCGGTAGGATCAATACTCTTCGCTAGATTTTGTGGTTGCTCTGGCTCCTTTCTGTCATTTTCTTCCCGCCGTTACTTGATGTTGCTTAAGAGGGTTTGGTGGGGGATACCTACGCAGAATGACCTGACTTTAGCGCAATATGAAGTGAGAAAATTACTGAAAATCACTGAAGTACGCGCTACCCATAATTAGATACCCAATTTGTTTTGAGATTCCTCCTCTCTACTGTCCATCAAACATTCCCTCGCTTATATCACGCTGATAAACACGCCGACTAGCCGGTCACCTAGATAACATGCATAAACGCCGTTTTCATCTCCGGGATCCCCTCGGTCGCTTCTTATTCTTCACCCCTTTGGTTCTATCCGTTGATAGTAACTTGACTACTGCTCCGTGCTCTGCTTCTATTGCCTTGCCTAGTGGGGTCTGGCCTGAGAAGTCCCTGTGATTTAGATCAACATCGCCGTGCCCTAGAAGCAATTCCACAACCTCTGCATGTCCCCCGGCCGCTGCTATGCTTAGCGGTGTCCGGTCCAGATTATCTGGCGAATCTGCTTGGACATCCAGCCGCTCTAGCAGCAATTTGACAACAGTCTTGTGCCCGCCAGCCGCAGCTTTCCAAAGCGGGGATTGCTTCGTTCTGTCTGCCAAGTCGGCTTCGACGCCTAGTTGTGCGAGGAGGAGCTCGACAACACCAGCGTGGCCCCCGGCCGCTGCTAATAACAGGGGTGTCTGGCCTCTGCTGTCTTTTGTAGTGACCTTGAAAATATGTTGGTCGAGTAGGAACTTGACAAGTGCGTTGTGTCCTCCTGCTGCTGCTAAATGCAAAGGTGTCCGCCCATCCTTGGTTTTCATATTGGCCTTGGTGCTGTGTTTCAGCAACAGCTCAACGACTGCCTCGTATCCTCCTGTCGCCGCTACCAGCAGAGGCGTCTGGTCTTCATCGTCCTTGATGTCCACTTTCACATCACAACGGGCTAACAATAATCTGACCACTTCTTCATGCCCTCCAGCTGCTGCTAACAGCAGTGGTGTTTTTCCATCCTCGTCCCTAAGGTTGACTGCAGTACCATCGCGTTTTAATAGTGACTCGACAGAACTTCCGTGCCCTTCTGTCGCCGCTATGTGTAGTGGTGATTGTTTCTTCCGATCCAGTAGGTTTGTTTCAATGCGGTTGCAGCTTAACAGCAGTTCCATGACCGGATTGTGCCCCCCAGCCGCTGCTGCATACAATGGCGTCTGCCTATGGCGATCCTTGTGGTTGATCTCGACATTGTCGCAGTCCAGTAACATCTTTACTATTGGTTCAAATCCTCCCTCTGCTGCCCAGAAAAGTGCTGTTCGCATAGACTTGTCTTCCGAATCAGGGTCGACATCTTTCCTTGCCAACAGGTGATTAGCAATGATCTCGTGTCCCCTTGCTGCTGCTATGCAGAGTGGCGTTCGTCCCTTCTTATCCTTGAGGTCGGCCACGATATCTCTGCAGGATAGCAGTAGCCTAACGACGGGCTCATGCCCCGCCTCAGCTGCGCTCCAAAGAGGTGACTGTCGGTACTTATCCACCGAGTTGACTTGGACATTATGCTGCAGCAGTAGTTTGACAACGCCCTCATGTCCCCCTGCTGCCGCTGCGTTCAGTGGCGTCCGACCTAGAGAATCTGCCGTATCTGCCGAATCCGTTACGCTGCCCCGCCGCTCTAGCAACAGCCTAACAACAGCCTCATGTCCTCGATATGCTGCCTTCCAAAGAGGTGTTTGTTGATCGTTATCCACCGAGTTGGCTTTGACATCACTGTGTGCCAGTAGCAGTCGGACAATAGGCTCGTACCCTCCGGTTGCCGCGACGTTTAGTGGCGTCATTCCGAGATGGTCACTTATGCCGGCTTTGATGTGCTCGCGCTTTAAGAGCTGCTTGACGACCGGTTCATGTCCTCCTGCTGCCGCTGCTAGTAATGGCGTCCGTCCCTCCTGGTCTTTTGCGTTTATATCGACGTTATCCTGAGATAGCAAAAGCTGAGCGACGGCTTCATGTCCTCCGGCCGACGCTGCTAGTAATGGCGTCCATCCCTCCTGGTCTTGTGCGTTTATATCGACGTTATCCTGAGACAGCAAAAGCTGAGCGACGGCTTCATGTCCTCCGGCCGACGCTAATAGCAGTGGTATGTGCCCATCTTTGCCTGACGTGTTAGCCTTGACTCCCCGTGCCAATAAAAGTTCGACAGCCTCTTTATGTCCTCTTTCTGCTGCGCGGCACAGTGATGTCCACCCATCCTCATCTGGCGAAGCAGTTTTGATGCTGGTACGTGCTTGTAGGAGTTCGACAACTGCTGGGTGTCCGTTTGCTGCTGCCCCTGCCAGTGAACGCGATAGCAGCCCATCTTTCTCTTCTATCTCGGCCTGAACTTCCTTTCGCGCCAATAAAACTTTCACAACTCCTTGATGTCCCCCTGCCGCTGCTGCTAGTAATGGCGTCTGTCCATCCCCGTCTTCTGCGTTTGCGTTGACCTCATCTTGCGCAAGTAAAAGCTTGACGACTGCTTCGTGTCCTCCAGCCGACGCTAATAGTAGTGGTGTCCGCCCGGCCTTGTCCATGACATCGGCCTCGACACCTCCATGCGACAATAAAAGTTTGACGATCGCTTCATGGCCTCCCGCCGCCGCTAGACAGAGGGGCGTCCGCCCATCTTTATCCTTCAGGTCGACACTAACATCTTTACGTGCCAACAGGAGCTTGACAACCGCAATATGTCCTTCTGCTGCCGCCAAAGATAACGCCGTCCGTTGATTCGTATCCGTCATGTTAGGTGCAACGTCACTACATTCTAAGAGTAGCTTCACAATCCCATCGTGGCCTCTCTCTGCCGCTAGAGAAAGCGGGCCCCATCTGTCCTCGTCCCTTAGTTCGGCGGCACCCCCACTGTGGGCCAACAATTCCCTCGCCAGGTTCTCAAGTCCTTGACCAGCGGCATACGACAGCAGGGCACTGGGATCTTCAATCGTTTTCTCCAGCAGCGCAATATGATCAAATGCATCTGCACCATCATTCTGTGCCTCAGATGTGCATTTGATCTCCACAAAAGCCACACGGTACTGCTGCTCGTTTACTGATCGGATCTGCCTCTTGGTTGCTAGGGCAATGCGCTTCCCAACAACAAATGGCTTCGTAATTCGATCTGGCTCGATTTCCCATACTTGGCGAATAGTTGGACTCCGGAGTCGCTCCAAGGTCGGTACAAACTCGGTAGCAATGGTGGCCGACAAATGTTGTCCCATGCTTTCCAGTAGTACTTGAAACCAGGTTCCGTCTTTGCAAACAACCAGCAGTCGGCCGAATATACCGTCAGAGGTCGGAATTGCGGTCGATAGTACGCCGTCCGCCAGAGTCCAGGTCGCCTGGAGGTGGACCTGGTGCTGGGTGACGGCACTTTCCATCCCCACTAGCTTCACTTCACACCTCCCTGGGTTTCTCTGCTTCCCATTCCGTGTAAGACGGTCGTTCCGTACACAGATACGTTTTGCAGGCCCGCTTGACCAAGAAGGCTCAACTGTATCCAGGAACTCGAGTTTGTCGCTCCGCTCCCTTTCGAAATAGTCCTTTGCCTGGGATTTTGCTCTGATGTAGAGTGCAATTCCTCGGCCCGTGCTTTCGCATTTTATGTCCGGAAGAATAGCAAGATGTAAGCCTTGTTGACCCTGGTCCGTAAATCGGAGCTCCAGGTGGATACCTTGGTTGTTGACAGCTAGGGCCTTTCTGGAGATGCCTGAAGGCTTGAAGCCAATATTGCCAGAGTCGACGAATGGAGCCGGAGAGGTTGCCAGAAGGCCGCCGCGATTTTCGAGCGATTTCCATGCGAAGAGGCTGTAATCGTCCACAGCCCTCATGATCTCTTCTTGAAGCCTGATGAACGACTTTTCCCCTTCTCCATAGAGCAGCGGCAAGTGGATGTTGAAAATGCCCATTAAACAGTAGGCAAGGTCTTCAACCCTTGTTGTCTTCCTCTTTGAAGCCCATGACATTCTTTGTGCGACGCTGGCCTCGACAAGATCGCCCCCCAGGAGGAAACGGACGGGTATACCCGTAATTTCGCTGATTTTCTGTCGTAGACTTGACTTGGTACCTATTTCTTGCCATCGCTGGTCAAGAAATACGACGTCCAGTGGGGCGATGAGCTCTTGCAGGGTCCATCCTCTGGTAAACCATCTGGCCTGCGGGAAATCATCCATCGATGACACGTCGGCAAGGTAGGCATAGCAGACATCGGCGTCGCGGTACCAGTGATACATGCTGTTGATCGCTTCGGAAAGCTCTGCACTACTCGCCTTGTCGATGCAGCATGTGTCAATCCAAACATATTTGAACCCATCTTCTGCAGCCACAGCGCACGCCTTGTTGACCTTTTCATATCCCAAGGACGCCACAGCATCGTTTCCGCTGATATCTTGAAATGTGAGCTCCTCCCTTTCCCATGTATGTGAAAGGATAGCATATGGCGGGATGTTGCTGTCTTCAATTTCGGCAAGACGTAGTGTGCCTGTGTCGAGAAGTCGCATGATGCACCGGGCGGGGAGCGCTCTCTGTGTTGGGTGTTGCAAATGGTGGCAGTGGTGTTGAAGTACAGCATTGACCGGTTCGTACTCTCGCTACAGTGGGCTCCGATTGTGGGATAAGATGAAGAGTTTATTGCAATAATGACATTTTTCGCTGCGTAGAAATCAAGGAGGAAAATGTCTTGACCAAAGTGGTGGAAGTCAGCTGCAAAAGTGAAAGCGGGGGAGCTTGTCTGAACATGCACAGCGCAGGGGTGGAAAATGGCTTGAATTGATTTGCTATCTGGGGGAGGCCGCCGCAGGTCGCCGGAGGCCGCTAACTGTCTGATGATGGGGCTAGCTCTAGGCAGCAATCGGGCCGGCCAATAGCTGGGTCAGTCACTTTTCCACTTCCCCTAAACTGTCTGAAGCGGGGAAACAAGACCGAAGATGCATGCAGCATGGAGTGGCTTAGATTTTAAAGCCATGACTCACGCAACTGCAAACATCTTTAACCCCGCACAAATTCACTTCATCGGCCTCCATTGTCCAAGTAGCTTTGTCCTGTTCATTGTTCAAAAATGCCTGGGAATCGGTTCTCCCATGATGGCAGTGGCCAGCGAGGCGGACGCGGCAGAGCCAGCAGCGCCCGCGGATCCGGAGCGCTCGCGCCGATCCAGGTATTCTCGTGAGTAATATTACCTAGCGCTTGAGACGATGCACACATCGTATTGATTTCGGGATAGCCAGCAGGACGGAAGAATACCTCCTCCCGATGAGGCGGTGGCCAGAGCTGAGAACAATCTCCAGAAGGCTGGCAAGGACATGCCACATGTGCGTGAACTCCTTTTGGAGCACGTCTTTCCGCGCCGGCCAGGATACGGCATGGCAGGCAAGCCGGTCATACTGTGGGCCAATTACGTCGAAATGGCCGTATCGCCGGAGTTGAAACTGCACCGATACGACATTTCTGTGTCGCCCTCCATAGTTGGCAGGAAACTGACCCAGCTCATCCGACTGCTGTTACAAGCGCCGGAACTCGGAGAATTCCGGCATGACATTGTGTCTGATTTCAGGTCAACTCTACTTTCGCGCCGGAGATTTGTGGAGGATGCCCCGAGCATTACGATTCGCTATCGAGAAGAGGGCCACGACGAGCCGAAAAAGGACGCCAAGGAGTATGATGTGCAGCTCCTCTATACTGCTACCCTGTCAGTCACGGAGCTAACCGAGTACCTGACGTCGACTGACCTGAGGGCCCATTACGACGACAAACTACCCATGATACAGGCACTCAATATCTTCTTGAATCATTATTCTAAGTCGACTGGCAACTTGATTACGATTAACTCGAGCAAGACCTTCTCGCTGGACCAGAGCTCAGCCACGAAGGACCTCGGCACCGGACTGACCGCTATACGCGGTTTCTTTGCGAGTGTACGGGCAGCATGCTGTCGTGTGTTGGTCAACGTCAACGTCAGCAACGCCGCTTTCTACCAGGAGGGTCGGCTGGACATTCTGATCCTCCGCTTTGATGCTGGGCTAAGAAGCAAGTCCCGTACCGAGGCCTTTCTCAAGAGGCTCAGAGTCAAAACCACTCACCTCCCAGAAAGAAGGAACAAAAAAGGCGAGGTTATACATAGAACAAGGGCTATTCTCGGGCTTGCAACCACCAATGATGGCCAAGAACTTGATCACCCACCAAGGGTGAGGGAGTTCGGTGCAGGCCCAAGGCATGTGGAGTTCTGGCTGGAACGTCTAGCTCAAACAGGCTCATCGAGGACCGAGAAGGTTAGTCGAGGAAAGGAAGAGAAGAAAGTATACGGGGCGACCGGGCTGAGAGACGCTTCTGCACCTTCCACGAGCGGGAGATATGTCAGCGTCTACGACTTCTTCTGGGAGAGTAAGTGGTGACCTACCCAACAGTGAACCAGGAAATCTAATATACATGCAGCGTACGGCCTGCAGATTGATAATACCGACATCCCGGTGGTCAATGTTGGGACGAGAGAGATGCCGACATACCTCCCACCCCAGATCTGCTTTGTCTTCGCGGGACAAAATGCGACATCAAAACTCGACCATGCCCAGACGCAGAAGATGCTACGGTTCGCCACACGCAAGCCGTGGGAGAATGCGGCCTCCATCACCCGTGATGGATTAGCAACTGTTGGACTCGACTCACAGACAAACGCTCTGCTGGTAATACATTCTGCCCTTCTTACACCACATACAGTGCTAATATTTTAAGGGTCAATTTGGTCTATCCGTCTCGCCGCGCTTGATCACTGTCCCTGGGCGCGTTTTAACGGCGCCCAAAGTTATTTATAAGCGGGGCAAACAAGCCACAGTGTGTTTGGGTGGCTGGAACATGGTCGAAGTGAAGTTTAACGACGCCGGGAGTTTGGAAAGATGGTCGTATCTAATGGTATCGCTGCCGGGCTACCGCGATGCATTCGACCAGGCGAGTCTGACCGACGTCATTCAGCGGTTTAGAGGCGCACTATCCGCAACTGGAATCGCAGTCCGGCCTCCTCTTGGCGGGAAGAGACTGGTTATGAATGGCCCGGAGGACACACAGCTGGATCAATGTCTTCAAAAAGCAAACCATCTCGATCTTCTTCTCATCATACTGCCAGAACACAATACTCCGATATATAATCGAATCAAGCGCCGTTGCGACAAGGATTTCGGCATCCACACCGTCTGCGTTGTTGGTCACAAGCTCGCCAAAAAAACGGGCCAAGACCAGTTTTTTGCCAACATTGCGTTGAAGCTCAACCTGAAGCTCGGTGGGACCAACCAGCTAGTTGACAGTGCTCGACTCGGTATCATTAGCGAGGACAAGACCATGGTTGTGGGGATCGACGTCACCCACCCGTCTCCCGGCTCAAGCCGTGTTGCACCGAGCATTGCCGGAATGGTGGCAAGCGTTGGCAGATCACTCGGGCAGTGGCCTGGTGTGCTGAGGGTGCAGGCGCCGCGCCAGGAAATGGTGTCAGACTTGACAGACATGCTTAAATCACGGCTCCGACTGTGGAAAGATGTAGGGAAGCACCGAGTATTGCCCGAGAATATCCTCGTTTATCGCGACGGGGTCTCGGAAGGCCAGTATCAGACAATCATCGACGAAGAGCTACCTCTCCTTCGTAAAGCCTGCGAAGAAATATACCCGGCAGTGGACCAAAGGAGATCCATTCCGCGTTTGACGGTTATTATTGTCGGCAAACGCCATCACACTCGCTTCTATCCAACGAAACCGGCCGACGCGGATCGGTCGTCGAATACCAGACCGGGCACTGTCGTTGACCGAGGGGTGACGGACCCCCGCAGCTGGGAGTTCTTCCTCCAGTCGCATGCAGCCATCCAGGGGACTGCGCGACCAGCACGCTATGTTGTAGTGATCGACGAAATCTTCCGTGCCCATGGCAAGACGGGTGCGCCACCACTCCAGACAGTTGCTGATCGGCTTCAAGATGTAACCCAAAGCATGTGCTACATATATGGGCGCGCTACGAAGGCCGTGAGCATTTGCACGCCTGCGTATTACGCAACTATTCTGTGCAAGCGAGCAAGGTGCTATCTAGGCGGAGTGTTCGACCCGTCCCCTAACTCGGCATCGCCTTCGATAGCCGGCAGCATGGAAGAGACTACTATTGGAAATGAAGAAGTAAGGATTCATCCGAGGCTAAGGGACAGTATGTTTTACATTTAGGCGAAATCGCAGGTAAGCGATATCCAGTTTCCCGTATTCCTGAATATCAGGACTGACCCACTCTAGAATTTCTCCATGCTATGAAGATGTCCGGGCAGTAACACACTTATGGTATGCAGTACCAAGCACCGTCCCTCGACACAGAAACATATGGGCCTCGAGTGAAAATGGCCGGCTATAACTTCCGACATTGTGGGTGATTTGGAAAAGAATCCTTCTATTGCGGGTAGTCTGTCACAGGTTAGCGGAGAATGTAATGAATGCTTATCTGCATGCTCACTGATAGCACCCGTCTTCGTGAGAATTTGTTATTTGTCTTACACCGTAGGAGCCTGCCAGAAACACTGTACACTGGATTTGGTAGAATGGACGGGTTTGCAACTAGGTGATTGTATGGGTTGTGTGGTTATGGCTGGAAGCCAGAACCTTTTTCTTTACAGACATTTTCGCAGGATTCAGCTATCGTTATAGGAACCTGATAGCTATGTTTAATACAAGGGTACTGCTCTTCTTTCCTAAAAGCGACAGCCCCGTACAAGGCCCTGTGGAAGCCTACCAAGTAACAAACTAATTATAATGTAGCACCTTACTGTGTAAAGCGAAGAGTGAATACGCTAGCTAGAGGGTCCATTTCTTTAGGCCGCCGTTTTCTTTTTCCGGGGTGGGACCAGAAATGAGCCACCCCTATCTGGCCTAAAACCTGTCCCTCTTTACGTAAAACTGACAATTTCGTGGTATGGTAAGCTGGGGGTGAGTACTGGTAAGCCGAGGGTAAAACAATCCTGATTTTAGGCTAACCGTCTTTAAATGAGGCTCTTCTCTTTTTAGCGACTAACTACCTCTATAGTCTCACTCGACAATTTTTTCTGTCCGAGTCCGTATTAGTCGCAAATCCTGAGCTAGGGGTGAGCCGTACTGAGAGCCGCCTGAGCCGAAGTGGTTCAGAAACTTGTCTCGGCTATAGTTACTATAACAATATTTGCAGGGATGGGCTAAGTTTTAAGACCAGTCTATTACATATAACGGTTAGTTTCCCTCGCTACGTAAGACCTGTTTTCTTATTCTACCTAAGTATTACCGATAGATAATTAACTTTTAGGAATATTTAAGTTTATATCGTATCGGGCTCGGATTCGTAATATTATACTTTAGCAACCTTTTTAACTTAATATATTAAGTATACTTGTTTTTTTAGTATACTTTTCGCATTAGGATAAAAGTTGGTAAAGCTATCTCGTCACCTAGGCTAAAGATTCCTAAGTTCGTAGTTAATATTAAATCTATATTACCGATTTTAACGGAGCTAGTTAATTCCGCTAATACGGTCCAACTAATAAAACTTACTAAAGCCTTAGGGTAATATAATCAAGTTAATATTACAACCTACACTTAAAGTGGGTTAGACTGTAAGGCAGTACGCCGTGGGGTTGTTGATATTACAACCTGAACCCGAAGGTGGGTCAGACTGTAAGGCAGTACGCTGCGGGGTTATTAGACAGTAGGGAATAAAGGTTATGTAAGGTCTAGATAGGGGGTTTACTGTCTTAAACAGGGTATTTTATAAAGAGCTTGAAGAAAGTACTTACAAGATTGTAGATGTAAACATAATATTACTTACGTAAGGAATAAGAACAGTTCCTCACTCCTAAAGCACACGTCGCTACCTATATAGTAAAACTATCTACTGCTATTTGAAGCTGTGTACCTGGACCCGAGATCCCCTTAGGTCCTATATCCCGGTTACTGGACCCGAGCTCCCCTCGGGTCCATAATAATTAGTCTGCGGGCTCTATCCGCCCGCTTAAGATAATTAGTCCGCCCGTGGCAGCCCCAGGCCGCCACAGCCTAATGTTATGGCCAGGGTTATGACAGTTAACAATGGGGAATAAAGGTTACGTCAGGTCCTGATAGGGGGTTTATGTTACAACCTGAACCCGACGGTAGGTCAGACTGCAAGGTAGTATGCCGCAGGTTATTTGACAGTAGGGAACAAAGGTTACGCAAGGTCCAGACAGGGGGTTTACTGTCTTAAACAGGGTGTTTTACAAAGAGCTTGAAGAAGGTACTTGCGAGATTGTAGACGTAAACATAATATTGCTTGCGTAAGGAACAAGAACAGTTCCTCACTTAAGGAGGCGAGTCTACTTATCTATATAGTAAGTTATCTAATGCTGTGGAAGTAGTGTGTCTGGTCCCGAACCACTATGCCAAGCCTTCGGGACTGTCCCGAGCCCAGGAGGTCCCGCCCCGAGACGCATTCCCCTCGGGACCATTCTGATTAGTGTGTTGGAACCTTAGGCCTCCTGGCCCACTTCCAGTACCGCTATGGTCCAACTGGTCTAACGTTCTCCTGCCCCGCAGTTGCCTTAGGCATCTGCGGTCAATGTCGTGACCTGGGTCATGACACTAAGTTGGTTTACGAGTAGCGGATACGTTAACTTTAACTTATATATTATTGGGTTAACTATTAAACGAGATGGATAGTCTTGGTAAGGCGTGTAGCTAATCGCTTAGATACCCTTACTGTTACTAGCGTTATAGAGCGCCTTGGCGCCCTGGGAGGGGGTATCTGGTGCCCTCCCCTCTCTGGCGGTTCCACGGCTCTCGTGGCTTTTGGACACTTAATTCTACGTGTGATTTGGCCCAATCTGTGTGGTTCAGTTCAACATTAACCCTTAGCGCGCCAAGTCCCTATCGATAACTTTATCTAATCCATTCGCTCCACTTTGTCCTTCCAAACCATCCGTCAGCTGGAGACACCTGTCAGGTCGGGCAGTCCGTCACATGTCTTATGGTTAGGCAGCGACAAGCCCTGCCGTAATGGTGGATGATTCCTGTTCCCCCGCTTGGGTTCTGTTTCTTCCCGCTTCAACATCGCAGACAAGGTGGCCCCGAATCCACTCCACCCGCAATGTCGACTTCACCCGTACTGCAGGAAGAGCTCAATTTTCCGCAGAAGGGCGGGGTTACTTGGGACCGTCTCAAGGGCGCGACTCTCTGCGAGTTCTGCGAGGCTTTACTATTTTATAACTGGCATTCCCGGCGCCACCCCTGGTTTAATGATATGGATGGCCTTGTGGAGAGCATTGCTGTCGCGCATGTCATAAAGAACGGAGAACTGGGTTGTCTGTTTTGCAATGCGCTGCGTGGGACAGCTGCTTTTTCAGAAGTGGCTAAGAAAGAGCGCATCGAGGAAGGCGAATCCAACTTGGGTTGGAGTCGTAGGAGAACGATCAGCCTGGCACGCTACAATCGAAAACGAGTCACGTTTCTATCAGGCCGTGCCGGCCTCTCACAAGACGATTTCCCTGAGTTTGGCTTGTCGATTGAACCAAGTACGCTAGTACCGCTCCGATTCCTAGGTATGCTGACACGACAGCATTGCACTTGAATGCGCTGACGCTCATCTCGAAGATGTCGCAACTGAGCCGAGGAGCGACTTATTTGCTAGCCACGGGGTGCCTTGGTCAGACGAAACCGCATCTTTCATCTTTGACCTGTTTTCCAACTGCCTCTCCAATCCGCAGCACCATCAATGCAGGCGCCAAGATGCAGACCCGCGGACACCATCGAGGGTTCTGGAGATCCGCGATTTTACCGTCAGGTTAGTCAGCTTCGAGCCCGACATGAGGGGGGAATATGCCGCGTTGAGCTACTGTTGGGGCGACCCCCTGGAGCTCCAGCAAAACCCCCCATACAGAGCTACAGCTTCGACCCTCTCTGCACTACGGGCTGGATTCCTCATCACGGATCTTCCATTGACCATCCGACAAGCTGTCTACGTCTGCAAAGTCCTCGGCCTGAGGTACATTTGGGTGGATTCGCTGTGCATCATCCAGGATTCAACATTGGATTGGCAGATCGAGGCGGCCAAGATGGGAGCCATCTATTCCATGTCGGTGGTTACGATAATCGCCGCCTCTTCGACGTCTTGCCATAGCGGTTTCCTTGACCAAAACCTTTCCGCACAACCACTACACACATCCACAGAGTTGGGATTTCGCATAATGGCGCGGGTGTCATCGAAATCGGGATTTCATTCGCAACTTGGAGCCGTGCCCGACCCGCTCGATTCACGTGGATGGGCATACCACGAAGAAATGGTCTCATCCCGTTACCTCAAGTTCTGCAAAGATGATATTCAGTGGAAGTGTGGGACCGGAACCGAGTGTATATGCCGAGCAAGGCCCCGGCAAGGATACGCTAAACAATGGAACGACGCCGACGAAGAGTCACTAAAGTGGGCGGTCAACCGTGTGGAGGGATGGCCGAGCCGTTGGGACAATATAGTGGATGCGATTTCGATCCGACGCTTCACCTATGCTACGGACAAGCTACCCGCGTTAGCTAGCTTGGCAGAGAGGATGATGCATCAGTGCCCGCCACCGACTGGGTCGGACGGATCGCAGCGCTACCTGGCTGGACTCTGGCGCGGGGATCTCCTAAGGCAACTTTGCTGGTTCACAGAGGGCACGTGGTGCCTTCCCAGCTCATTTGTTGCTCCCACCTTCTCCTGGGCTTCCATTACCCTGGACCCGCTATGTGGTTACCGCCGCCGGTCACAAAGACTCCGATTTACAAACCACCTCAGCAACTTCGGCTGTAAGTTTACACCATCGTCCGAAGTCCTCAATGCAAGAACCGACCTTGTCTTTGGAGGCAGCGAGTTTGGTAGAGTATCAGGTGGCCTTGTGTCAATACGGGGGCCTGTCCTACCCTGCCGTCTCTCGTACCAACCACTCGAAGAAGTCTACGGGTCCAATCATACGTTCCACGAAAGCGAAGAATGCTCTATGTCCGGGTTGCGGCTGGAAACTCTGCCAAGCATAGAAGTTTTCCAACACTCAGGCGACTTACTCGTCTATTTGGATTGTCCGGTCACCGTGTTCACTAACGACCAAGGGCAGCAATTTTTGCAAAGGTCTCAAACATTTGGGGCGTTTGGGTTTCAAGAAATTGATGTCGCCATTCTGGTTCTATTGGTTTCAGAGGCTTCTACCGTTGGTATCGTCCTTACGCAGGAGGGTAGTAGCCAAGGATATCAACGAATTGGATACAGCAGGTTACCGTGGAATAGCAATGCCCGGTATTGGTATAGCGATGCCCGGTATGGGTATTTAACAGAGGTTCTTAAGCCGTTTATTAAAACGGTAACTATATACTGAGTTGGGGAGCGGTACATTTGGCAGGAGGATTAAGGTCATAGGTCTGAGCAGTTGGTTATGTAACCCGGAATTACTCTCAGATGCTCAGACCCGTGGCGGTGCTTTGTACCCCCCTCCACCCACCCCAATCAAGCCAATCACAGCCCACCACATAAACCACCACACACGGGTCTGAGGCCATCGGGCGCTAAGATCGTCTTCATAGGAGACGAGTCTTTTTTTTCTCCAAGTCAAAATCTTACGTACACGCAGTGGCCGTCGCCGTCGCACGCACGTAAATCTTAGTATCATGACCCAGGTCACGACATTGGGCCGCGGATACCTGGGGTATCCACGGCGGACCAATCATTAAGAAAAGCCCTATAGGGTAGTACAACCAATCAGGGTAGTCCCAGGGTCCCAGTACTCCGGGATATCAGGATACCTATACAGTCTTAGGGTCCTGGTACTTCAGGATATCGGGACCAGGTATACTATTACTACAATAATACTAAATAGTTTCCTATATAAATAAGTAGACTCGTATCCTTAAGTAAGGAACTATTCTTATTCGTCACGTAAGTAATATCATATTTACGTTTATAATCTTATAAGTACCTTCTTTAAGCTCTTTATAAAATACCTTATTAAGATAGTAAACTCCTTATTTAAACCTTACATAACCTTTATTCCTTACTATCTAATAACCCCATGGTATATTACCTTATAATCTAACCCACTTTAGGTTTAGGTTATAATACGTTACTTACGTCCTTAGGAATAAATGTTAAATCCAGTTAATAAAACCTATTATAGCTTCCTTATTAAAAGCAAAGTAGCCTGCACCTGGAACCTTTAGAACAGAGGAGGGCAGTGGCCCGGATATAGGTATAAAAGTCACTCCTGATATTAAACCTAATAATACCGACGAAAAAGATAAGGCTTTTAAAAGAATTAAGTAGGAAATTAAAGATATTAAAAATAAACTTAATATTATAATCGATAACTTTAATAAAGGAGTTAGAAATATACCGAAGAAAGTACTTAAAAAAGTTAAGCTACTAACAGCTAAGCTCGATACTATAGGGAGTTTAAGAATAACTAATACTACAGTCTACATTACTAATAAGAAGGTTAAACTTATTATACCTACTAAGTATAACGGTAATAAACAGGATTTACTTAAGTAAATCTTTAACGTTAAAGCCTATGTTAGGTTTTATATAGACGATTTTACGGAATTAGCGGATTAAATCGTTTTCACGGAAAACTTCCTTATCAAACTACCTAAAAAATAGTTTAAAGCTACGCTTACAGATTACCTTACCTATACCGAAACCAAACGGTATACCCTAATATAACGTATCTTCAATAATGGAGGACTAAGAGTTCTTGAAAACAAGTTAAAAAAGATTTTCAATAAACAGGATAAAATTAGGGTAGTGGAAGAACGGATTAAAAGGTTATAATAAATAACCTTAGTAATAACTTACATTTCAGCCTTACGTTAAGAATCTTTTAGAGTTAACTAGGGAGATGACGCCTTAAAGAATAAGTTTTACTAAGAACTTAAAGAAAAAGTTAAAGACGAGATAGTTAAAATCGATCGAAATATTATAAACTTAGATAACTATATAAAGGAAGTTATTACTATTAATAACCAGCTTTATAAAAGGGCCTAGGAAAAGAAAGGACAGTATTAATAATTACTAAGGAATACTTAAAACGATAAAAAGAAACGATAACACCTTAATACCATATTATTACAACCTGCACCCGACATAAGCCTCGAGAGGGCTGGCGCGGGTTAAGACAGAACGTATAGCAGGACGCCAACAGGTAAGGGGCGTTCCGAAGACGGCTTGTTAAGCTAGCACTCCTAGACGGGGGTTCAATGTCACTGTAGGTCGCTGTCACTATAATGCTCAGAGGTAAGTCTGAACAGTAGGACACAAATGAACAATTAAATACTAGCGTGAGGAACCAGAGTCCCTTACAGTAGTTATAGACATAACCATGGCTATCTATACTAACTAGCTAAGAGGTACTTCGTACCTTAATCACTGTGCTCACTCAGCACAAGGAGTGATCATAGTGATCAAAATACCCCTGATCACTGTGATCACCGTGCTCTTAGCGAGATCAGAGTGATCACTCAACGATTAGTTATAGGGGCTTCGGGTCTTTGCACCCCTGGCCCAGTGCGCAGTACCGCGCGTACTGCCTTCCTGCACTGTTCCTTCTGCGGGGGATTCGTCGGGCCGCCCCGGCCCAAGTGACGGCCTGCAGGGTCGTCACACGTATACGAAAACTATCCTAGACTTATAGATATTAAAGTAGCCTTTAAGGATAAACCTAAGAGAAGGTAGAATGAAAAACCTAAAACTAGTTTTAATAAGTCTAAGCTTAAGTATTATAATTACGATAAACTTAGCTACTTTACGCGAAAATACCATAACCTTAAGAAGGAATGGATACCAGTCCCAAAATGAAAGAAAATCTAGTTTACAGTAGCTAATGATAAGTACGTTAGGATAGTTAACTTATAGGTATAGTATAAAGACCCCGCTGGCCTGGAATAGGAAACCCTAGACTTAGACTTAAAGAAATTGGCAGAGGAAGGTAATATATAAGTTAAGTACAACAGACTAGTAAATAACTCCCCGGATTAAATAACTAAACAAATAATAGTAAACGTAATAAATGGGTTTACTAACGTAATATAAAGACTTATAAACCGATTATAATACTAATATATAATAATAGATACAAACGACCTAAACTATAAGGGGATTGAAGATCCTACCGATTTGGAAGACTTGATTTATATAGGAAGCCGACGGACGGACGACGATAGTAGGCGTAAACAGGAGGATTAAATACCAGAAGAAAGGTACGAAAATAAAGAAAATTAATATATAACCTCTTAAAGTAAATATATTAATAATAACTACCTAGCCCCGTATAATATAATACAGGAGATTAATGAGGTAGAGGAACTGTAAAAAGCTTAAAAAAGGTACTATTACGACTGGTACTTACGATTCTTTAAGATATTAAAAAAGGAACGGCCCTACGACTGGCAGGAGTATAAGAACGCGCGATAGATTAACGAGGACGGTGAGTTTTACGGAGATAAGGTTTTAAAAGCCCTAAACCCCGACTACAGGGGTAGTAACAATAACGAACGACTATACTAAATCAAACTCTACAAACAAGGATTAGTAGTATATTATCAAGTAATAACATTACCTAGCGAGGAACACCTTTAGTTAATGAAGGAACTAGTATAATAAAAAGGCAATATACTTTAATTACAAGCTGGATATTTCTTATATAATATAATTCCGTAATTCAAATACTATAACCTCGAATATACGGTTTATAAATAGTAAAAACTAAAGTATATAATATACCTACTTTACGAAAAGGGAAACTGTTGAAATGCAAAAGGGGTCAAGGCATTGGAAAGCAGTGTGTGTTGAAGGTGATTAATTATTTCTATCTTCAAGAGTAGAAGCCGTGTTATTATAGCCGTGAGGGTGGCCAGTGCACGGAGTGCATTGGCCACACTCGCTTCTGCGAAGCGAGGTTGGCTGACTGAATACGAGGTTGGCAGTGGAGTCTGGCGTTCTTGGCTGTG
>Ga0247758_1000643_pt1 | contig 30431 bp, 31 predicted proteins | sample UWRJL156409C4_FD_180950 | JGI IMG/M metagenome (GOLD analysis project Ga0247758, IMG submission 180950) | Plant litter microbial communities from Arlington Agricultural Research Station in Wisconsin, United States - UWRJ-L156-409C-4 | ecosystem: Environmental > Terrestrial > Plant litter >... | reverse complement strand
TGGCCAGAGGCCAGAACTGTCAGAAAGAAGAGTCTGGAAACCACCAGAACAATAGATTTGTAACCATTGCCACAGACGCGCAATTGTAGCCGCGCGGCTTTGCCACACGGCTTGCCACTATTCACAGCTATAAGGAAGGTTCTCTGGCTGAGCTAGATAGCCGAAAAAGCAATAGAATCACGCAGTTACAACCCCTTCAATTCCACAGAACCCAGAGTGCAGTGCTTCTGACACTTCCAGTACCAAATCGCATCACTGGCCCGCTTGATCGTCGTGCAGTTTCCCTCGCTGGGATTCTCCCGCACCATATGTATATTACACCGCAGGTAAATACCTCCTCCTCTAAAGGATTGTAGAAGTTATTCCAGTAAAGAGTATCAGTTTAGAACTTCTCAGCATCCTTAAGACCAGAGATGCGTGCAGCAGCTATAAGCGCCCTTATGTGTCTTAGTTAGTCGATGATATCTGGCGCAATTAAGTTGTCATACATACAGAGTAGCTTATTAACATAATGATAAGCTTCTTTATTATAGCCTAACCTGATCTCTATCTCAATTAAAAAGAGAAATACCTGTTAATATCCTTTAAAAGGCCTGCGACTGTAAAAAGTTTACATATCTTCTATTAGCTAATACCCAGCTAGGAGAAGAAAAATGTTAGACCTTAGCTTTATAGTTTCTGTATAACGCTGGCTATATTAATAATAAAGGTTTTGTGGAACGTTTTGACTGAGGAACGAGGGGCTTAGGAGCAGCGGAAGTGTAGTTACAAAGTGATTTAATTTGGTAGAAAAGGGGAGTGCTTCGCACTCTCCAGTTATATACAAATGGAAGCTCCCTATGTGTAGGGAGAGCACATGATCCAAGGCCCCTGCGCTCCAGCCAAGCCTGGAGCGGTAAGGCCCCTGCGCGCCTGAGCGCCAAGAACTGCTGCTACAGTTCGACAGGTTTATTATAATAGATGAGATTAGTAGTTATCTAGATTTAATAAGCCCGAGCGCTTTTAAATAAAGCTTAAAACACTGCTTAGCTTCTTAAACCGACCTTCTCCTCTTATAATATGGAAAACATAATATATATAATCTTATAACAGTTCTGTTTTTTGTTTAATATAAATAGGTAAATATTTCTTTACCTTTTTATACACTTTGGAAAAGAAGAAGTTATATATACACGAAATTCTTTACTTAAGGTATATAAAAGAACTTATACTCTTAGCAGGTATAAGGAGTATATGGGAAATGAACTCTTTAATTAAATATGTAAAGCCTTTAGTGTTACCTTCAAATCGTATTAACGTGTTTTATTTCTAGACTACTTTAATCTAGAGCTGTAAAGGGGTGTGTTTGCTTAATAGCACCTGTGCCGAACTTAACAGCCTTTCCCAGCTGTTAATCGTTAACGCTTTAACTTTTAATACTGTAATTAGAGATTTAACAATATTAACATAATGTAAGTAGACACCCTATAGTATAAAAGCTTTAAAAACTACTAATATATTTTAAGCCTAAGGATTATACTTATTAGAGATTAAAAAGTAAGATATATTCTAATAGATATAGGAGATAAACTAATATAAGACTTTTAAAAAGTATATTATAAAGTAGCTAGAAATAGGCTGCTGGTAAAATGGGGGGTGGCATTAATAGCAACTGTAAAGGACTCTAGCAGGTAATTCTTTAACAGGTAAACTTTTATAAATAAGACTTATAATATTAATTATATCTCAGCTGGTGTTTATTATTAGCTCGGGGCACGTGTTTAAGCTAACTAAAATGGGGCCGCGCTGTGCAGTTCCTTAAACCATACTTCCTTTAATTTATTATCTGACGATTTCACTACGAAAACTTCCCATTTAAAGCCTAATAACATTCTAGCCCTCTAATTGAAGGAAGATAACCTAGTTCATGGTTACGTTTCTTTTATTATTATATGCTAAGCTTCATTTTATACTAAGCACTGTTATTTACTAGATTTTATTTTATATCAGGTATGTATTGACTCGGGGCGTTTGTTCAGGCCGACCCTGTCGTTCTTTTTGAGCTCTGTGTGTAATATTACTATAGCCGTTTATGTACATAGCGATGCGTTCTCTGGCGCGTGCCACCGTCAAAAAGGGGCTGCGCTGCGCGGTTCTTTAAATTGTGCTTCTTTCAACAATCATCAATCCGACGATTTTCACTACGAAGACCTCCTATTAAAAGCCCAGTGACATTCTGACCCTTCGATCGAAGGAAGATGACCTGATCCACGGTCGCGTTTCCTTTGTTGTTCCATGCTAGGCTCCGTTCCATGCTAGGCACCGTCACATACTAGGTTTTGTTCTATACTAGGTACGTATCTGTTTTTCTACGTCAGTTGCATTTGTGTCCCTCCGATCGGAGGACCAGTAGTCTGGGAGTCGGCCTTTCAGGCCGACAATAACGTTCTGTGGGTGTGGTTCTCTTTGTGGTTTCTTCCCTGTTGCGCCATCGCACCAGTTCACCATAAAGATTACACAGTACGAAAACACCGGAACGGCACTGTAACCACCCTAGCAGAGCACTTAAGGTACTGAAAGAGGAGGATTTCTCGTCGAAGCCCTGCGGAGCCTTAGCCTACTGAGTTATTTCACGGCGGGAAGCCTCGAACTCTGAAAACACGTTTTTCCGACTCGTTTTCACAAAGGGGGAAGTAGTGTCATAGGACACCTGTGACAACCTATTATAGACTAGCGCCATCGTCATGTAACCTGGTGGGGTCGCTCGCCCTGGCTTATCCAGGGGGCCCTCGCGAACCCCTCCATCCTTGACCTGTTTGTAGAACCACGGATATTGCAACACCACCAAAAGGTCCAATTGATGACCGTGATAGGCAGTGCTTGGCGCTGGACTGGTGTCCCAACTTGGGTCCGCAACTCACATCCTATTTTAGATTATGGTAACTATAGCCGGGCCAAAGATCGCTTCCCTGAGCTCACTTCGGCTCAGGGAGGTGCTCGCTGCGCCTCACTCTCGGCTCAGGCTCTGCGATTAATCCGGACTTGGTCAGAAAATTTTGTGGGGGATGACTAAAGAGGTAAGTAGTGAGCAGGTTGCACTATTTTCATAGGGCGATTCAGTGTGGCTTTTAGTTAATGTGGACATTCCCAACCCTGGAAGTTGTCCACTTTTGACATGCTGCTATTCGATCTCTTCTTGACGGTTCCATACGGATCAGCCGTTTTTGTGAACACAAGACACATCTGGACCACCTTCGTAGATTTGAGAAACGTGCCCAAGGGCAGGAGTGCCGTTCGACGGCCACGGACGTGCATTTGGGGGTGTCCAGTGAAACTGGGCAGTGAGCAGCCTTTGGCAACAGTGTGCCAATCATGTTCGGACTGTATTTAAGGCTTAGTATATCTGCATATCTGCATGCCTGCCTTACGTGGGATGACGCAAATCACTCTCTTGGATCGCTTGCCCAAAATGCAACCTGACAGCTGGGAAGGCGGGCAAAACACGTTGGTCTTTCATACCTACCTCTGTGGAATATGTTATTTCTTTTAAATGTCTCTTCGGGTCTGAGGTGCTTCATTCTGGGATCCATTGATTGGTTGAAAAGTTTCTCGCACTGCATGGGTGCCGTTTTCGGAGGCTGCTTGCTTCCTCGGAGCTGAAACCGCGCATGGTGGCGGAATCAATCGGATAACAACTGGTCCGTTCAAACGCCCTCTTGTTTGCCCTCGGGCATTGATCGGTGGATTTACTGCGCCGCCACCACTCCCGGGAGTTGTTCATGCACCCAGTTTTGCGGTCGGGAAAGGGGCGACCCTGACCTGTATTTTCCCGCCTCTGTCACCCGGTATAAGGCGTCGCCGATCTGCCGACTTTGGGTCTGAAACTTCTACTGTCTTTACTCTTCATCTTCTCATCATGTTGCTTTGATATCTGTTTATTTTACGTCTTGAGACCCCAACATCCCTCACCTCTCGAGGGCACTTTTTTCTACATACGCGTTCCCCATTTAGGTTGACCATGGGGCATCGCACCCTCACGAACGGGACGGCCCATAATGGCCACAGGGAAGACGAATGTGAAAACTGGGTCATGGTGGATAGGATTCATTATAGATTCGTACCAGACCCGGCATCTCTCTTTCGGGTTCTCCAGATGCACTACGGGAGAGGAAACTTTTATGTTGAGGTTGGTTTGAAGCGCCCCTTGCAACTTCCGCGTCTATTTCTTCTCGGCGTCAAGATATGTTGCTCACGTGCCGACCCCTGAATTAATTCTCAATAATGCAGATGCGACGGAACACGTACACAGTCACGGCGAAGGTGCCCCCGCGTCTGCGGGAGAAAATAGATTTGGTGGGGTAAACGCGGCATTACATTTTTGGAGGGGTTCTGGCGGTTACTAGACATTTGTTAAATTTGAGGATTGCTTCTTTCTTTCAAGGACTCGCTCGGCGGAGGGGGGTTGAGATGCAGAATGGATCCGGCTGTCCGACTTCTTGATACTTCAAGTTAAAGAGGTACCATCTTGCATGGTGACTTGAGGGGTCCCTGTCGGAGCCCAACGTACACGTGCACTAGTCCAGTCCTTCGGGCCCAACAACGCCCAACTGAAGATCGAAAGCCTATGAGTCAACAAAATTGTGGTAAATCGCTGTTACCAATCCAAAAGCCACACGTTAGGAGGGATGGAGGAAACCACTGCCTCGAGAAAAATCGGACCGATGAAGAAACGACTTGACCGTCTTGTGACATCCTTCACCGCCCCATCGATCTCGAGCCAAGACCCCTAGTGCGATTGTAGCATCCGTCGTCGGGACTTTTAACCTCTCTCGACTAACTCAGCTCTTGTGCCTGCATTAGTGCCTCGTGGGGCCCGAAGTTCGGGCGGCAAACATCCCCTCGCCGACACTTCGTATTGGTTCGTCACCTCTCAAGCGGGATCTGGCATGGAAAAGGTTAAGTTACATGACTCAAACGTGCATGCGGCTGTGCGATACCCTCGCGTCGATTTTTCGATGTCAAGCGGTGAGAAAATAAACGGGTCACACAAGTCCCTGACTTCCTGTTAGCCCCGAAGAGCAGTCAGTGCGAGCCTCGTGGGGTTTCTGGCATCGCGCATCAGGCGCCCAGTCGTTGAAAATATGTTTTTAGTTCGAGAGAGTTTGACATGGGCGCCATTTGCAAAGAAACAGTAGAAGTTTGGACCCGCTAACCGGTCCCCTGCTGGCCGATCACGATTCCCCACTAAAATTAAAGGAATTCGTATTTATAATCCCTATCATTCCACATTACGTATGTTAAAATAAATATAATGAAAAATAACACGTAATAATGTATTAATAATAGTATTTTATAGTAATTTTTACACTTTTATATTATATACATATATACCATATAAACTTTATTTAAAACCAAATTGGATTAAAGATATATTCTATATTTAAATTAAAATGTAATGTAATATTTTACTCTTCATCTTTATATGATATTATAGGTATATGACTCAATATACTATAGTATATAAGTTTAAAACCTTATATAATATTTTTCAATTTAGTTTAAATTTATTAAATTTATTAAATTAAATATTAAAACTATAAATAAAATATTTAATGTAAAGTTATAATATTAAGGAAAACTTTTATATATATTGTGTAGAATTAGTATTTTAATTGAAAATAACTTCTTTTAATATATATCAGTATTAGAGTTAAAGATTGATTAAATACTTTCTTTAAAACTTAAAGTTTTCAAATATTATTTTTAAATTAAACATAGCTAAGTATATTATAAAAATGATAGTTATAGTAGTCTTAATTGAATATGCTTTTAGTAAATTAAAATTTCGATTGTATTATGTAATGTGGTAGAGAAATTAAGGTAGTAAAATCTCATGATCTGCTAGCAGGTGGATCGGTTAGCGGGTCCAAACGTCTAGGTAGTGGCGATACAGTGGTCCCCTCTCGTGTACATGTACGTATTAAACAGGAGATAAATCCTGCTGCGGCCTTTTCCGGGTTCTTTGGCGCGACAGAATGAAGTACCAGAATAGCAAAAGTGTGATGAGAGTGAAGACCACAGTAATCAGGAAATAAATCCAAATGTTCCCGGAAACAGTTGGATGGTCGCTGCTGGAATCTGAACTCCAGTTGAAGAAAGTCATGGAAAACATGCTCTGCATTTGATGTCAGTTCCGCCAGTGTTGCTGGCTCAAGCTGTGACTTGTGGATATGCGATCAGGTACTTACAGCAAAGAAAGTCCCCGGGAGGAACACCATCGTGACTAATGCAATGGACCGCATCTGGCTCGAGTCCTCGCCACTGGCCGTAGCTATTTCCATGTTTGTTTCACCATGGGACTGCCGCACAGATTGTTCAGCAGTGTGGTCTTGAAGAAAAATGCGAGATAACATACCCATTGTGTGGCCATTGCCATACCGTCGACTTCCATTGTGCAGGACCGGATTTTGTCATCGTATTCCCCTATCAGGGCGGAAAGCCTATCTTTCATCCTCATACTTGCTGTTTGAAGAGCATCATGGTACTTTGCGTCTGTGTCAACAATGCTGTCCGACTCAGACGCCAGTGTTTCCGAGGTCGTCGACCAGTACTCGCTCTCATGGGGTATGTGATTGTAGGGTGCCCAGCTGCTGCTGGGTATGCTGCCCCGCGAATGCGGCGTGCCAGGTCGAACAATCCTAAAGGGGGGCTGGCCCAGAAAGCCGTGATCCTGAAGACGCAGCTGTTGATATCTTCCCATCACAGGCGGGTTTACCAACGTTGGAAATTCATCAAGATGTCCACGCATAGTAAACAATAAAGCAGCGTTGGCCAGAAGAAGGTTCCTCGAGTAGGTGGTGTCAAGCCAGGCCTTTGTTTTCTGCCTGTTTCTCTCGGCCTTTGTCTGGCTGCTCTGCCGCCAACTGCTGACTGTCTCATTGTCGAGCCGAGATATTTGCGCTTCCAATTCGTTGATCATGTCATCTACAGCAGCCATTTGCCTGATTCGTTCCAGTTCTGCCAGTATTCCTGGGAGAAGCATAGGGTGAGCTGTATCTGCCCCGGCTTTTCTGAGCCGTGACATAATGCTTCTTTCCTGGGCATTCGAGGCGCCAAAGAGTACGGCAAAAGTCAGCTTCTGACTTGGGAAATGTGTGACAGTCAGCGCAATGTCGTCTGCCCAGTCGTTTGATGTTCGGCAATTATATACTGCGGTATCCAGTTTAGCTCTTGCTTCAATAATGTGGACCGTGATCTTGACTTACTTATTGCCTTCTGAGCGGAACTCTTTCCCGCACAATACAGAGGCATCTCCGCCATAGTTCGCTCAAACGCAGGCACGTTCGCTCGGTTTATCAGTCGACCAATCCAACTATGGATAGACATCCTCTTCACTATGAACTGAAACATTTCGAACGAAAATGGCATGTTTCGTAGTCGGTGCCTGTGACGATTGTGTGAAGTCGCTGACGCTGGCATCTCAAAGCAACCTTCGGGTGACATTTCCTGTTTTTCGTTTGGTGATGTGCTGTCCTTCATTGATCGAAAGGGCAGCATGGGCGCTAAACTGGCGCGGCAACTTGCAAAAAAGCGATTCGTTGTCCCAACTACTACGCTACTGGAACTAAATGTCCCGGTCGGGTTATACTCTCTGAGTGTGCCTTGAGTATTACTATGCTTTGAGAGAAATTTCTCCCTCTCTAGCTGTGGTAATATGCTGTGCATATGTTTTAGCGGTAGGTTTATCCCCCATCACTAGGAAGGGAGGAAGGCACATACACTAGGAGGAGCTTTGAGACAGGAGCAGGATTTGGCGGGTTCGCAATGGGATCTGGCTTTTCATTCTTGACTGGTGACGTAGTGATTTCTTGGAAGAGTTCTTCCCAGTCCTCTTGCCCCCGGAGTCTTCTTTGATCTTTACTGACCCCCTGAGAGTTTTGTGAGTAACAGTGCGGCCTGAAAGAACTACGAAGCGGGGTAATCTTACATTCTCATCGCTGCAAACCCTAACCACCGTGGTTTGAGACGTGATTTGAGTGGTTTTAACCGGAGATATGATTTCGTCAACGATGAACATGGCTTCGTCCTCCGGGTTGTCCTGGAACTTCAGGACCTTGGCGAGATTTGGCGCTTCGCTTAGCAATTCCATTGGTCGTTGTCCGTCCATCGTGAAGAGCCCGGAATCTCCCTACAGCTTTGGTCAAGTTTGATTCGGGAAAGGCTGCAGTTTCGCGCTGGAGAAGTGTTGAATCCAAGTGATGAGTCGGGGGCTCGAAGCCATTGCCGTCGCTGCCACGTCCTTCACATAGGTATGCTGGAAGGAAAGGGGTGGCAGGTAGGCAAATTCGGTACTCCCACCCAGCCAATCATGAGCCCGGTTGCCACCACGCTCATGCATATGCGTCTGCATGCAGCAAGCGGGTGTGTGAACACAGCCCCAAAGCCCCGGGGATGCAGAACCACACAGGGGTGGGCGCATGTACCTTCATAACTCGAAAGAATTCGCGTGCGCCCGCACCATCCAGGGAGTGTGGATGTTTTCCGGTTTCTTCTCTTCCAGTGGCAAGCCGCCAACGCTATCGTGTCACCATCAACCAGCGTAAAGGGGGCGAAAAGTGCCTCGGCTTGGCCGAAGCTGTTGGTCTTATCTCACAATGTGTCGCCCGAAAAGGCAAATGCGAGGCTAGTTCCATTGTTGCCCAAGCACAGAGATCTTCCGCACGCTGCACAGCACCTAGCGACCCTTGCCATCATCCGATAGGCTGTAGTGGATAATCACCCCCGCCGCAGCAGAGCACCTGCATCTGTTATGGTGCCCACGAGCCATTGCAGATACTTGAAGCCGGGTCTGCATCAAAGTAGCACCTACACCACCTTATGCAGCGGTCTGCATTTTTTTGCACCTTCCTTCTCCCTAACCCACCAATTGGGACTTCAATTGTCGGAGCATGACCGGAACTTGAATCTGCCTTCTGCCTAAAAAGCAAGGCATAAATAATCATTATCATGATCATGACAAGAGGCTTCCTTTTAAACTAATGCTTTTGAATGCACTTTCCTCCCACTTCTCAACTTTGAGCATGCGATCTTCTATCAATCAACAAGGCTCGGAACACACCAGCCACCACGCCCGTTTTTCGGTGTGCGCCCAGGCGTCAGAGCGGGCATCTCTTGGCAGCAGTTATGCAGAATGCTGCAGCCCATCCAGAATAATGCGAGCCATACCCATTGGTCACCCTCCTTGCCGGCCGGTTTGTGATAGGATAAAAAGTTCAATGCCAGAGAGGCTATGCAATCGACATGCGGGAATTGGAAATCTCAGTCGGAGCCTCATCGTTGGGAAAAGGGAGCGCGCGCAGGATCCCAACATGAAACCGCAACTTTCTCTTCTCAGATTCGGCTGGCTTGACCGAAACATACTATAAAGTGTCGACTGAAATTGAGGCAGAGGAGACTATTCAATCGGTTTGTTTTTGTCGTTATTAGACTAACTGATTTCATTCCTCCAAACGGCCAAAGACACATTCGGGTAAGATAGTGTGGGCTTTTGCATCCAACGACCCACAGGACTCGGAGCCTTCCCTCGCCGACAACCGCAGAAATGGGCGGTAAGTGCCTTGGCTGCAGCATAGTTTAGCGCGTGTTTCTAACAAGAGAATTCAAGACCAGGGTGCAACCTTCCGGCTCGAACTCCAAGCTCCCAATGGCGAGGTAATCCCAGCAAGGCACTCGTCGTCAAGGCCCACGCAGCTCGCATATACGCCGCCATCGCGGGAACGCGTTGCCGAAGCCGTCAAAAACTGTGAGGCAAAATATGTGGCCAACCTCGGGAACAACAGCAACGCCGGGGAGAGCCCTGTCGGTATCCTGCTCAGAGCCGCATCCAGAGAGCTGTACTGGGATGGCATTACCGACAGGCACAAGACCATTTTCACTCATGGGCTCCTAGCCGAAGTCTTCACCAAATCGAGGGTCTTGTCGAGTTTATGTTTCGAGTCCGCCGAGTCCCGAGGCTACAGCCCGGATCGGTGCTTTTGTTTGATTCGCGGTGGCGGCCAGCCCAATGAGCTCGGTGAATTCGGGCGGGTTTTTGCGTTGCTGCTTTTGTGCAACATGCCACAGCATATATTTAGGTTTTTCGCACATGGCTTGTGTGACAAAGCTTTCCCATTCACAGAGGGGACCGAAGACGGCACCATTCGGTCAAAGACATTGGACGGAAGCAAGGAAGACTTACAACTCGGCTGGACATCCCAGTGCTGCGAGTCATTTGTGACACAGCAATACCGTATTTTCTTGCCGTATTTCAGCGAAGGGCACCAAAGATTCGAGAAGGATACGATTATGCCGTGGTATGATTACCACACCCGGACAACTGGAAGCACCTCGTCCACCTCGGCTTCGACCGCGGGCGGGGGTAGTGCACCAAGTGGCGGTCACAGTGACGTGAGCCGAGTTGCGATACATGATGGTTACCACAACTTCAACACTGTGAGAGGGGTAAGTTTCAAGACATTTCCCTGTTCAGGAGGCAGGGTAGGCACCTATCTAACGTCGTACCTACAGGCACCGGGATCCGGCCACGTATTGACCTTCGCTATCAAGAAACTGAGGACCACAAACGAGGATGTCTTCAACCGTGAAGTTGCCATGCTCCGAAGTCTCGGAGGCAAGCGGCCGCATACCGTCGAGCTGCTTGCCACATTTCGGTATGATGGTATTTACTCCCTGATTTTCCCATGGGCAGAGTGCGATCTTCTTGCCTACTGGCAACGTGGTCTGGGCCAAGGGATGAGCGGTCCATTGATCATTTGGGCTGTCAGCCAGTGCAGTGGCCTCGTTTCTGCATTGGAATGGATACATAATCCCACTACTGTTTTGGACCCAGAAAACAACGAGCTCTTTGGACGGCACGGCGACATCAAGCCCGAGAATATCCTCTGGTACAAGCAAAACTCGGATGGCCTGCACCCTTTAGCATCGGGAGAACTCGTGCTCTCAGACTTTGGGCTGAGTTCGCTCAATCATAAAAACACTCGCTCCAACATCATCAACGGAGGTATCCTACACACGACAACATATGCGCCTCCAGAGAGCGTTCTACCCGATAACGTGATATCACAATCCATCGATATCTGGGCTCTTGGATGTGTTTATCTCGAGTTTGTCACTTGGATCATTGGCGGCCCAACATTAGTCGGCAAGTTCCAAAGTGCTCGCCTTGCCCCTTTCCTAGGATCGCCAATCGGCAACGACATTTTCTGGGAGGTACAGGAATTTGAGAATCCCGGAACCGGAAAATCATCATACGTCACGGTTGTGAAGCCAAAGGTTGTAGAGGTATGTAGCACAAACCAATCACCTGCCCACTCAGCCATGCTCTGGGTAACTAACCCCTGAAACCCTCCGCAGTGGATTAAGGATCTGCGCAAAAACCCAGAAGCCACCCGTTTCACTCAAGACTTTCTCAGTATCATCGAGGATCACATGCTGGTCATCAAAAAGAGCGACCGAGCAAAGGCGGAGAAATTGATTCCCATGTTCAACGATCTCAGGAAACAGTGCACACGGGATGCGACATACTATTCTGCGGCACAAGCTCTCACAAGCCATAACCCACTCTTTCAACCGCCTGTTGCCCAGCGTCTCAGTATTCCGGCATTGGAGGCAATTGGTCGGGGATCCGTTGCAATTCCTCGGTATTCTGGAAGAACACCAATGGGGCCGCCACGGGGTGGCGCAACGCATCTCAAGCCGTAGAATTGGAAGGTATTTGAGGACCCAAGCTTTCCCCTGTTTTCCTGTTTACTGCAGTAGTTTGATGTTGGTGGTTGCCTTTTTATCTCCTCCATATGATACCATGGGAGGCGCTGGAAGCATTCTCGAGCTTTGAAGCTTTAACTTGTTCGTTTACCCCCCTATAGACCCATCTTTTCTTTTTCCTTCTCCCTAGTTACTTCAGTTTGGGAGAAAGCGGACTTGGAGCGGAAGTTTTTTTTTTTAGTTGAATCGCATTGTAAAAAGCCTGAACCCATTCTATTCTCCACTTCAACTGTGATTTCGATGTAGCTGTATGATCCAATGTATTTCCAACCTAAGGTTACTTCTACTTCTTGAGTCCGCCGCTCTACATCCCTGCGAGTGTACGTACAGTCACTCGTCTGCGTAATGATTTGCCTTAATAGCTGCCTTGATACCAGATGTTTCTTCCTGCAAAGTCCCTTGTGTGAGCAACAGGGAGGGGGGACTTGACAGTCGTCCGTCCGTGTGGGAGGTCATGTACTAACGTGAGTGAGCTCCCTGGGTGTGGTACAAATAAACCGACCCCGCTGATACTTGATTCGGAGTAAGCCTCCAACTTGTAAAACCAGATTTAGCGAGGGTTGCTTACGATGACGTATACGCCGGTCACCATCGGGAATATCCTGAGCAGCTGCTCGGATATGGTCTTTTCGTCCGCATATCGGGCCGAGAAGGATTTGACATACGACATTTTGAGGAATGTGGCCGATTTGTGTCTGGTTGCTGTGAAGTACAAGGCGGCGGCTTCAAATCAAGAGAGGATCAGAGACGTAGGTAGTAGATGAAGAGGAGAGAAAAACCAGCGAAGCCAAATTCTGCCCAGGTGCCCATTCCGCCACCGATTGAGCCTAGTCTGTTAGAGCTGGTACTTGGGCGATTTTTTTGGGCACGGAGACGCAGCGGCTCTGAACCTATCGTTCTGCGAGGCGGACGGGCACCTCTGCTGCAAGCTGTCAAGTCCTGCTGACACTGGTCAACGTATTTCGTAGCCAAGCCACCTGAAGATTCCGCTCATGCAGGTTGAATTCATGCAGCCGCTGCGGACCGGAGTGGCAAGGAGGGGTAGTGTTGAAAATTTGCCCGCAAGACGAAAAGACATATTCATGATTATGGGGCGACATTCGGCAAATGAATTGCGACCTGGCGAGGCTGCCGGGGCCCACCTCAGGATGCCCTCACGTCGAACACTCCAGGTCGTGATGCTCCTTTACGGGCGGAGCTCGAAGATTATTGACGTGCTGTATACCGATCAATATATAAGCTTCCCGTGTCCTAATAGTACACATCCAATAGGTATCAACTCCTTGTATACTTGAATAAGAAACCTTCGACCAATACAGCCCAATGGAGAAATACCCAGTCCACAACTGGGCAGCAGGGTCCAACCGCTCGGAAGCCAACAACGGGCCGCCCTGGTACCCTCTACCCCAGCTATTAGGTTGAGCTAAGAAGAACCCGACAGACAGCACTTCGAAAGTTCGGCGTCCAACTAATCATAATACCCAGCGCCATGACCTACAGCGTATATTCAAACGCGCGTGCGACGTTATCGAGATTCAGGACCGGAGCTGTGCGACCTTCCAGTTATTTGTTAGTAGACACTTCTTCGCTCTAAGTCCCGGAGTCTTACAAGGATGCCCTCATCCAGAGGTTCCATGGTGATGATTATGTACATGTTATGGCGCATCTCGATGATATAGTGGCCAGAACAGAGCGTGTTGACAGTCCACCTCAAATGGTTCTGGCTTTTAACGCATCGAGGGTGAACTTTCACGCGTTGAACTCGAAGGAGGCCCTCGTCTCCGGCACGGTCGCCCCCGACCTCGTAGGGGCTTCCCGGGTTTACGCCTTCATTGGGCATTCGCTGAGAACCTAGGGCATCAGATGCCCTAGGATTTGGACTTTCCAGATCCTGGGGTTTCGAGGTTTGGTCGTGTTCGAATTGTTGTAGGCGGGGTGGGGAGACCTCGGTGGGGCGGTAGAAGAATCGGGAACAATTGCAAGTGGACGGGGATGGCAGCACGTTGGGACGGCCCTGGGGCTATTATTCCTCCCGGCCCCCCGCCAACTGAATGGGAGAGAGAACAAGGTGAAGAATGGAGGGGGCGTATTGCATGTCATTCGAGGTGTCAGCCACTACATCAGGGAGGTGTGTGAGCAGCCACTATACTTAAACCTAACCATCCCAACTAGGTTCATTGGCTGAAATCGCTCAAAGCGAGGTCCGAGGCATATTTTAGCGAGACAATTGTTGCGCACAGCCAAGCGGCCTGAGGGTGGGGGGGCCGAATTCACTGTTGCGGCTGGGGCTCCTGACACATCCCCGTCGGCATGCATGAGATCAGGTGCGTCAATGACGCGACAGCCCGCCCGGGACACTCCCTCTCCCCGAAATGATCTGTCTTTACAGTAAGAAGTGATTTTCGTATTAACTAAAGAGACCCTTTCTTTTGGCCCGAGTCTTTGTACCCGTTGCACTGCTTGGGGCCCTAGGGAACCCGGGTACCTAGATTCGACCACCAGTGGACGAACTATGACTGTTTATAGAAACCGTGCCGCTGATTTTTACCGGCAGACTGAACTCATTGCTGGCAAAACCGGACGCCAGTGGATGAGACAATGGGAGGGGGCAGCAACAGCGACAGGAAAGGCACCTTCCTGCGCAGGGCACTTCTCACCCTCTTCCACCAGCGACGCGGCCAGATCAAGCGGGAAACATGGTGCTATTTCCCCAAAACTTGCCTGAATGGGCCTGGTCGCTCGCAAGTGGCCTGCACACGATCCCTGGGGCTTGTGCATACTTCCACAGTTCAACTTGATCCCATCCCATCGCGGGGATCTGTCTGCGAGACATCGTGAATACCTACCGCGCACAATGCACTGGCGGCTCGACCACCCTAAATGGGTCGGTAGGTAGCACGAGGAGCCTCGACTTGATGGCGTCGACCCTGGTTTTATCTTTCGGCGAAGATCAATCATGGCGAGACGATCACAAGAATGGGCACTCCAGCGCTTGGTTCCTGTCCCCCCATTCCCGACACCATCATCGACGGACGCCGGGTAAAGCGCAGAGCGGTTCGGTGAAGCGACAAAACCAAACCAGCTGAACAGCACTCTTCTCAGGCTGGTGGCCTTTGGAAATTGCGGCCGGCCTCCAAAGGGTGGCTTGCAGCAACCAAGCGCTTCGCCATCTGCAAGTGCCCCTCATTGGCCTCCATTGCATCGCCAAAAGCGCCTCTGTGTTACGTCCCGGGGCGAATCGTGGTCGACACTCCCCACACCAAAACTCTGCCACCTCGCGGCTCAGCCAGGAGTCTTTGCCAATCCCGATATTTTAAAATTTTCCCCTGCCTTCTGCAGAAGCCCGTCGCCATTCGTTTAGTTACGCGTTGCACAACCTTCGTCCTCCCCTATTCAACGAGAAGCTCAAAATTTTGCCAATCGGTGATGCTGGCGCGCCTAAGCGGTCATTTGTCGTGTGTCTCGTGCTTGGAAGCGGCCCTGACTGGGGCTGTGAAAGGAGCTTCCTGAAAAGGGTTTGGGCAGACGATGGTACCTGGCTGTCAGGGCCTGGGCGGAGATGAAGGTGGCCAGCCGAGCAATTCCCCGGACCTGATCGACCAAAAATCTGACTCGGAGTGTGTCAGAGAGTCGGCGAGGGTAAGTTTTTTCTTCTTCCCGTCGTGGCGGCAGCGCCTCCCGAATCGTCACACCGGATCACCCGACCACCCGGCCCCGAACTCGGCACTTACATCCATTGGCAGAGCAGACCCCATATCACCACTGCAGTTTCTGCTGATCTACTATCACCTGCATCTCAAGTTAATGACTATGAGGGCGGTTCACGAAGCTCCAGTCGCGCCCCGTCTGCGGTAACCGTGGAGGACCCTTACGGGAAGAGGAAAGACATATACCCGAAGCCCGAGGGCGACACAGCAAGCGGTATGGGCATGCCCCCTTTGCAAGCAAGGGGAATTCCATTGCACGCTAACATCTGCCTGTAAAATTAGTAGAAGCCAGCCGAGAGGACTGCTATTCCCAGAACAGCGCAAGCGAAAATAGTTTCGCAAGTATCAAGGTTGTGAATGACCTCGGGTTCAAGAGACAAGCAGAGTCAAGCAACACAAATAACCAGCGCTCGAATTCATTACATCCACGGGAGGCACTCCAGGACCCCAATAAGAGCAACGCCAGTTTACCCTACTCTCCCGGCGACAAGACTAGGGAGATCAGTGCCCAGAAATGGCTTGCCAAGCGTCTGGGAGAGTCCCTCTGCAAGTCCAAATCTAGCGACAAGGACTTCATCCCCATCTGCGAAATTGAGAGAATTCTTTCTCTCGAGGCTGTTCGGGAGGTTTTGAAAGAAGAGGTCCGCGGCCTATCCGGCGCCGAGTCTGACGCGGAGCTCGAAAAATTGACGCAGGACATATGTGGAGTACCATCCCGGCGCCGACTATTCGCCCACTTGCTACGGGGCGAGAAAGCCGACTACATCAGGTGTTTTATCGAGTGCGGTGTCGACGACACGGATCTTCCCTTTATCCAATCACCAAGCAACTCTGAACTGGCCGGAATACATCCCAGAAGCGACACGACGTTCCAGAAGCGGTTGAAATGTTTCGAAAAGTGGAATGCCAGGGATGTGGAATGGTTTTTGGACCGACAACATGTTGTGGCGTCTCCGTTCTTTGATCTCGCCCCAGGAAAGCTTTTGCTTTACTCGTTACCAAAGGACACCATCCTCCCTTTTACCGAGGCCAAAGTGGCAGGTGAAGGTGGCTATGCAAACGTCTGGAAGATTTTGATCCATCCGGCACATCACAACTTTCCGTGCCCAGCAGTAAGACAACCCCCTCCAAATAAAATCAGCCACGTGACGCCTCTAACTTGATTTTGTGGGAACAGGGTACCGAAAAGCAATACTTTGCTGTCAAAACACTCCATACCCACCGGCATGCTGAATACGAAAGAGAGGTCGAGGTTCTACAGAGATTTAGCGGCGGAAACGAGGGTCACCCACATCTTATCCGACTACTCCTCGCCTACCAGCACGAAGAAAAGCACCACATGATTTTCCCCTGGGCTAACGGAAACTTGCGCGACTTTTGGGAAAGCATCAAATTACCGAATAGGACCAAGGAACTTGCCTGTTGGATGCTGTCCCAGTTCCATGGTATTTCCGAGGGTTTACGAGAAATTCATGGTAACGGCAACGAACTCAACCCAAACGACAGGAGCACAGGTCGCCATGGTGACATCAAGGCCGAGAACATTCTTTGGATCGAAAACCATAACGACAGTAAAAATCACCTTCTCATATGCGACTTCGGCCTAAGTCGATTCCACAGCGTCAAGTCGCAATCTGAAGACAGAGCACCCGGCTGCTCCCCCAGCTATCGACCCCCCGAGTGCGACCTCTACCACCTGCGGATTTCCGTGAAATATGACATCTGGACACTGGGCTGCCTACTTCTCGAGTTTCTTACGTGGTATCTCCTCGGCTGGGATGCCGTCGAAGGGACATTTTCTGATGCTCGCATGAGGGACGAAGGATGGACCCGAGGAGTTCCGCTGACGAGACCCGATAAGGATGACAGCAAGTGGCTGTACGAGGACAAATTCTTCCGGCAGCAGCAGGATGGGAACCTTGTCAGCGCACAGTTGAAACCATCGGTAATCGCCGTAAGTCCTTCATTTTCCTTTGGTCTGACGCCTCACTCTTCGGGTTACTAGGGAGAACTAACCAAAACTCTCGGTAACAGTGGATGGAGAAGCTCCACAGACTTGACCATTGCCCTGAATTCGCCCACGATATTCTCGACATCATCCACGGGGGCCTCCTCCATCCCGACAAGAGAAAGAGATGGGACTGTTTCAAGATCGTGACCGAGCTCGAAGCAATCCACAAAAAATGCATCAACAGCGTGGAATACTGTCTCACGCCACATAGGTGGGAGGGCAGGCCCCTCGAGGTCTTCAATGTGTCGGTACGTTATAATCACTCACTTCATCTGCAGCATAGGCGTTGACTTGGTTGCCACCATCCAGTATCGAATTCTAGAACAGCTTGAAATCGGATCCTTGACCGGCATGGTGGGCAGCAGCTCACAGCAACAGCATCAGCCACAGAGTGGAAACCCCAGCCCAAGAAGTCTGAGTCCTGTCAGTAGAAACCCCTCACGCGCCGCGACGCCAACAGCCGAGCATGAGTCGGGACCACTGTCAGCCGAATCTCTCGGTAGAAATTCTACGGCGCCAAATCCGGAAAGCGCGGTGGGTGTCTCACTCCAACTTCCCTCGGGCTCGACCGCCCAGGATTTGCCTTCTCGTCCGCAGCGTAGCACACGCACACCAGACGGGCCGGGGGCTAATATCAGTGCGAGGGGGACTGGCAGCACCAGCAAGACAACTACACCACTACTTCCGCTCCCCCATGAACAGACAGAGGAGACCGGGAGGGCGAAAACGGTTTGGAGAAGCTGCAAAGACTGTGCAAGGGCTTTTTGTGGTTGCTTTAGGGGTGCTTGAACATAGGGAGGGCTTGTTTATTAGCATTTTGCGAGAATAATGTCTATATGTATGATGGTAATGCCGGTTTGGAGGCAGCGTGGATTTTCTTCGGAGATACCCCCTTTTCCTAGGTAGTTAACGTTTATGGCGGGAGGTAAAACAGGACAAGGCTGCTGAAACTTGCCGGTTGTTGCTCATAGCAGCCTTTCTGTCTGGGAGGATCTTGATTTGGGCATGGGAGGAGCAAATATTTACCATGGATGGGAATCAAACCGCGGGGCTACACCATAGCATAAGTCCTGATTTCTCGTGTTCTACTACTGTCAACTCCTCCTTTCCCTCCTCCTCTCCCTCCCCGGCGACCCTCTGTCCCTGTCCCTCTCCCTCTCCCTTTCCCTAATTCGTTCCCTATCCCTTCTCCTCTCCCTATACCCCTCCCTGCCCCCATCAACACCACTTTCCTTGTGCCTTTCTCTCTCCGCTAAACCACCACCAACACCCCCAACCCCCCTACCGCCCCCTCCACCATCTAACCCAGGGTACAAATTCCTCATATTATTCACACTCGTCTGCAACCCGCTCAACCCCGCCCTGATCCGCGCTTCATTCTCCACCAGCCCACGATGCACCTCACAGTTCCGATGCGACGGTTTATTCCTCGCCAGCCGCCTTATCGACTCCGACGTCTCCTGCAGCTCAGCCGTCAGCGATGACAGTGCGCTGGATAGTTCCCCGTCTGGTCGTACCCCTGTGTGAGGGTAGGGCGGCTGGCCTGAGGGTTGGGAAGGGGGAGGGGGTTTCGGTCGGCGGTGGAAGGGGTTGTGGAGACCGCGATCGGCTTGGTAGCCGTCTGAATCGCGAAGATTTGGGTCCCGAGAAGGGCGGTGGGACGTCCCTTCGGAGCGTTTCTTTTCCTTGCGGTGGTGCATGTACTGCTTTACGCCGAAGGCGAGGGCACCGGCCGCGAGTTGGGTCATGTGGTGGTGGAGATCGCTTTGGTCTTCGTGGGGCTTCGTGCCGCTTCCGCTGCTGTGGTGGTGGCGTCTGGATGAGGAAGAGGATGGTTTGGATTTGGACTTCGATTTGTCCTTGTCGCTGCTGCTACGATGGCTGGATTTGCTTTTGGTGGAGCGGACGGAGGCGTCGCTGCCGCCGCTGCTAGAGGGGCTTTCTTTGTCTTTGCCTTTGTCTTTGTCCTTGGAGGATCTGGGGTTTCTGCGGCTTGGTTCATCGCGGGAGGAGCGGTCTTTTCGCGAGGAAGAGTGGTCGGAGGAGTGGGACGATTGCTTGCCGGAGGATTCTTGTCGCGCGAGTCGACTGATGCCGTATGCGAGGGCGGCGCGGCCGAGTGTGTGCAGAATTTCGGCCTTATCTCCCGATCGCCGGGAGGAGGGCATGGTGTTTGGGTGAGAGGTGGGGGTTTGGTTGTGGTGATTTGATGACCTTGGTGGCTTTAAACTGAATTCAGGGGCTGGATGTGACCGAACACTAGCACTGCGATGCGCTGGCAATCACAACAAAAGTGAGACGGGCTCCACGTTCGATTCGGTCTCGGAAACACGGCAGGACAAGTTCATATCTGAATTCGACCAAGAAGCCATCGCGCTCGGCGCGCGTGGGGTGTAAGTGTGATGTCCAAAAGGAGTCAGCCATGCGCGTCGCGTGACGTCCCAACCGAGACACCCAACCACCATTGCGATCCGTCGCGCCCGCTACAAAAAATGGCAACCCGCGCTTGTAGCTTTAACCTTCGAGAGCTTTGGTCGAGTGACCTTTGTCGCTGATTGGTTTCTGGTCCCCTTCGCTGCTCAGCTGTCGCGTTAGCCACGGTCCCGAGAGGATTCCTGACTCCAGTCTGACCCCCAAACGTGGCAGAGGAAGCTCGTATCGGGCTTCTTACAGTATTGAGAGCGTGATGTCTCCTTGGATCTTTGCTTTCAGCTCGACCTCGACGTCCAAATCCATGTCGAGTCTGACTGCAGGCGCCCCGCCGCGGCCGTCGTCATGATGCGCAACTTCACCCGCAACGGGTCTCTCCAGAGCTTCTTGATGGCCCGTGGGTTTCCTCTGCGCGAGTTGCCCGTCGCTGTTTTCTGCTTGTTCGCGATGCGGGATAACGGAACGGTCCATGGTTGCATCGTTTTGTCGCTCCGGTTGCGACTTGCCATGGGACCGTTCCGACGCCGGTGGAGTTGGTGGGCTTTGTCGCTTGCTTTCCATGTCGCAGACAGAAGCTAGCAGCGGGTAGCTTGAAGATGGAATGAACTAGAGTCGCCTTGGTGGCGACGTTTGCTTGTGGAGGCTTTATCCAACGATGAGCGATGACGACAGCGGAAGGAAAGGTTTAAGTGACAGGAGGGGGCAGGATTTCAGATTGCGAGCGATGAAGTCGATGCTATTGTCGATGCGATACACCCGAACAGCTGCAAGAAGCATGATAGAGCATCGGATACTGATGCACGAGTGGAGGGCGCTTAATATCCGCGTAACGGGTATGACATCATAGCGACCTCGCCGTTCCAGGCGTGCCACCCGCTCGGCGCCAATCATCTCCTTCGTCGCAAATGCCTACAGGCCCTCTTGTTCTCTTCCGCAACACGTCGATTTCCAGGCCTGCGTGCCGCGATCGCGAATCTCGATAATGTAATGTAAATGCAATCTTGCGCAGGCACTCCCGCGCTCCCACCCTCTTTTGGCGCACTCCGATCTTCTTGCGGCGTCCACCCTCCCCGTCCTCCCGTGCTCCCGTCCACCCTACCGCGCACCCCAAGCACCCGAAGCACCCAAGCACCTCATTATCCCCTTCTACCTCCCGCGTCCTCCTTCTCATCCCTCTTCTTCACTGCCAACCCACCCATCTTCTCCGCCGCCTCCTTCAACTTATTCCAATCCGCGCCCTCAATCTTCAAGCTCCCATTCACCTTGACCCTCTTCCCGTCCTTGAAGAATATAAACGACGGCATGGCCGCAATTCCATGCTCCTGCGCGAGCGCGGGCACCTTGTCGACGTTGACCTTCACGAAGGCCAGGTACTCCGGGATGGCGTGCCGCTCGGCGAGCTCGGCGTACTTGGGCGCGATGGCTTTGCAGGGTGGGCACCAGTCTGCGTAGAAGTCGGCGACGACGTACTGGGTCGAGGAGAGGAGGGAGGTGAGTTCCCCGGGGGAGGAGATGTGTCGGACGGCGCCGCCCATTGTTGCTGCTGGTGGGTTGGAGCGGGGGAGGGGTTCGGAGTTGCGCGGGACAATTGACGTGGAGGCTTTGCGATCCGCGGTGGGAGGTGCGGTTGGATTGACGCGGGCGATTGATATGGATTACTTGAGGCTATGCGATGCAATGCGATACAGGTTATGAAAAGAGATGCGACAGGCAGTTTGGCCGAGGAGAGGGCGGTTCTTATTGCGTGATGGAGGCAAGAAGCGCGCAAGAGGGGACCATCAGATCATCAGTTAGATTAGCAATTGCGATAAGCATCTCGTCACGCCCGCGAACATTCCAGAAGCTGGCGGGGTGCAAAACTAAGGGTTAGGGTCTCGGAGTTAAGCAAATCAACCTCTCGCGAGGGGCTAAAATTGCAGTGATCTTAAATCCGTTTACAATCATCTGCTTCATTATGAACAGCACCATTGGTAGCGGCACATTCGCCTCTCACGACTTACAGGAGACAAAAAGGAGAGGAATCCGGGCTTTTTCATTACGTGATGTCTGAAATGCCCCTGCCAGTCAACTTTACAAAAGGATAGTCAACGTCGCGAAAAAAACATACAGCACCAGGGATTCGCTGGTCATCACCGACCCAGCTACTAGTCTGGCGATTGTTGGCTTATCTATGGGAGAGCAGACGGATCCCGAGTTCTCCACCATCTTCGGCGACGAAGTTAAACTCTTGTGGGGCCGAGAATTGGGCCCACGCTCGCATGTTCATAACAGTACCAAAGTAGGGTGCCGCAACTAATTTTTGCTTGCCTGTCCTCTCTAGCATTCTTAGTCTGAGCTAAGGTGTGTTACCTGAGGACAACACCATGAGCTGCTAGAAAGTCCTTTAGTAGCAGTGCAGATAAAGCGGGTAATCGCTCGACATCGATACCAGTATCGTTTCTAAGCCGTTCTATTATATACTGATATGTTAAATATGTCCGAGCGGTTGTCTATCGCCGTTCCTCACCCGACGTTTTTCTTTGCCGGCACCAGCCCCGTTGGAAGCCCCCAAACGTCGTTTCCAAGCCACCTATGCCATGGTTTAACTAGGATGTCCTGTTGTCGCGCTCTTCACCACCTGGGCTTTGACCTTCAGCACTGTCGTTATTTCTCTAACTACCGAAACCCCAAGCTAGAGAAGGTGCTATCATACGCTCTCCCCCTCTGCCCTTTCCCATTGGTTTCTTTTGCCTTTATTCCTTCTTCTTCTCCCAATACCTCAGTCAGCTCCCTCTAGGACTACTGTTAGAAGCACTGCACACTGGATTCGGTGGAAGTGATGCCTGTTACAGAGCTAATCTGTATCGTTCTGGAGGTAGAGGTAGAGGTGGTTGGTTGCCTTGCATTACCCATGGTGACCGCAAACATGACCGAAAGTCCTTAGCTGGCATCGAATAGGAGGCCAAGACGCCAACTCGGCTGCCTATCGTGCGTGTGCCTCCCAGTGAAATGGGTATAGTTTCGTAATATATTCCAGGTCGTCCCCAAGGGTCCAAAGACAGACCTGAAGCAGGGCCATAGGACATCTCGCACTTCGCCAAAGAAGCGGTGATCAAGCATTTTCCTGATGGTTGGGTGGCAAGAGACAACAACTTGACGTGGGGCTCTGCCTGTTGCATCCTGCGTGATCCATCGCAAGTAACCAGGCCAGGCTCGTTGCGTCGTTCTGTGGATTGTCTCGGATCGTTGAAAGGTCCCCTCTCGTAGCGCATGGGAGGTCAAGGCGCCAATTTTGCGCCAACCCCGCATGCACATCGGGAAAACCAGATGCCAGACGCAAGGTGTGGAAGGGCGATGCAGATAGTTACGGCTGCATGAGTAGAAAGTAAAATCCGAACAGGCGCCCTCAATTCCCATCATCAGAATCCTGAAGCCAAGTGATCCCACTTATTCCATACGGTACCTACAGATCAATTCTTTTCACATTGACTCTACTGTCGCTTCCGGTGTGGTGAGTACAGGCCGACGCCGAGCGGAGTCTTCCAAATAGAAGGGGGGTCTTCCAAATATCACGATACGCAACGTTTCCTCCGCTCCGACCTGGAAGGTTGGTGGTGTTGATTGATTGGTAGCATATCCTAAGCGAATATTGCATCATGCAGTGTCAAGGATTCCGTTCGGGCCTTCAGAGCGGTACCCATCGAGATGTCCAATGGATGCTCAAGTAGGCACTGGTGATCAGTAAGCGCCCGCTCCTGGGCCTCTTCACCCATATGTGGTGTAAGTGCTACAAATATCGGCAGCGATTCACCACGCCAAGCCAACGACCCCAGCCTGTCCATCCAGCAACTCTTTCTTACCTAGGTAGCACCTCATTCTAAGCCATATATTGCAGCAAGCAGCAACCTGGGGTTGAAAGCACCGCATCAGTCCATAATGCCATACATCAGTCTGCGTGACGGAGCTCAGCTCTACTATAAGGACCACGGCAAGAAGGATGGCCCCGTCTTCTTCTTCAGCCATGGCTGGCCGCTCAACTCGGATGACTGGGAGAATCAGATGTTCTTCTTGGCCAACCACGGCTGCCGTGTAGTAGCTCATGACCGCCGTGGACACGGGAGGTCGGAGCAGACATGGGAGGGGAACGACGTCGACTCGTGGACCGACGATATCCAGGAGCTAGTGGAGAAGCTGGACCTCAAGGACATGATCGTTGTTGGCCATAGTACTGGAGGCAGCGAGCTCGTCCGCTACTGTGCGCGCCGTGAGTTAGCCCCTCTTATGATCGAGAATTAGCGTTCCCGTTACTAAGATATCCACAGACGGAACCTCTCGTGTCAAGAAGGCTGTGCTGATTAGCAGCAATGTGCCGTGCCTTATCAAGACCGACCAAAGCCCAGATGGTGTCGAGATAGGCGTACTTGACGGCTTCCGTGCCGCTATGGAGAAGGACCGGGCCCAATTCTTCCGCGACGTGGCCACCGGGCCTTTCTTCAGCTTCAACCGTCCCCAAGCAAAGTTAAGCCAGGGCCTGATCGAGTCCTGGTTCCAAGCCGGCATGCAGGCAGGCTTCAAGGCTACCTACGACACAACCAAGTCATGGCACAATTGGTACGGCGATGACCTGAAGAGCCTAGATATCCCCGTTCATTTCATCCAGGGGGATGATGACCAGATCGTGCCCATCAAGACGGGGTCCCTGCTGGGGATAAAGATGGCCAAGAAGGGGCATATCAAGGTGTACCCCGGAGCGTCACATGCGCTACCAAGGCTGAATGCAGAGGATATCAACAAGGATCTGTTGGACATCCTGAACTCGTGAGATAATGTATGTCAGCACAAGGGACGTCTCGTATCGTCCAGAATTTCGTTCCCTTCCATTGTCTCAGCTCCAAATATAACCCAGCTCTATGCTTTGCATTCGTCGTTGCCAACCTTGAGTCGAAGCTTGTCCGAATTCACGAAGGCGTCGCGCGCCGAGAAGCCTCAGTGTACCTTTGAGCGGCTCGACTGCGGGTTGACTGGATGGCCGGAGCCGGGAGCACGGTTGTTCGGTGGTGCTACCGTGCGGGTGGGCTTGCTTGCTTTAGCCATCCCTCTTGTGTTGTCATGGATGGTATAGTAGTTGATGAGCCCCTGAGAGGCCTTGTCTTCCAATACTCTACCCTCGAAATTTTCTTCGATACGGCACCCGAAGCCGCGCCGAACAGGGATGTAAGGCTTGAGGTCGCCGTGGAACCGGGGCTCGAGACTGTGCCAAACTGCGATGTGACGCTGGAGCCGGCCAAGGATGTGGAATTGCCCAGTGAGATCAAGAGCGCAGCTAACCTGAGATGATTCACGCGAAGGTATATTGGAATTCCTCTGTGGGGCAAAATGCTTGCCGTGTGTCTTGTCGTCAGGTCCCCAACACCGTGAGTCGAAGACAGCCTGAACCTCTACATTTCAGTGAACTAACCGATCCAGCTCTAGAAACACCAACCACTCTCTGCTAGGGAAAGCTTTGTCCACAAATCCTCGCCGCCGTAGCCATCGGATCTTCCCCCGAGGTTTTTATCTTCGGGCTAGGAGTAGACCAAACCATGCACTACCTACCGGATCGGCGACAAAGCCGGCTGGTCCGCAAACTGGTTGTCCCTGGCTGCCACTAGACAGAGATTCGATGGACGATAGCAATATAGGTGGTCCTTCCGCTACGGGCTAAGATGATTAAGGTAGGGAACGATCTCTGCCAAATTTACCTACCTTGATAGTGGTCCAGTTCGACAATTTCCGGTCGCAGTCTGCATTGCGCTTGGTGGCAAATCGTGTCGTGGGCTTTACGAGATCGAGAGACGACATGATTGTCGCAACAAGCTAAGCCAATTCGCCCCTTGTCCTCCTTCCGACCCCCACCGCCTCCAACCACCAAGCCCGAAAGTCCTCCCGGGCCCAGTCACCCAGCCGTTTGACTGCAGCGCAAACTTGATAAAAATCAACTCTCCACACGTTCTCACAAAGACAACGGGAAGGATAGGAAGTTCCAGTTGGCGTCCGGCCAAGCAGGACTCGACCACTTTATCAAGCTGTCGGAAATGAGTGCGAACCCAATTGGCAATCTGGGTGGTTTCAGACGTCCTGTTGGTCTTTGTCTCGATGTTGACGGCGAGAGGGGTCGGAGCCAAGTCGCAAAGGCGAAAGTGGTTGATCGGGACATCTCCCCTGGAAAGGTCCATCAGACGCTCAGCAAGGTGATCCCCTTTAGGCCCGAGAAATATCCTAAAGCTGATGTTGTTCCCTTTGCCGGGGTCGAGATCCGGGTTTCGGAACTGCCGGTGTGTTCGGCAGGTTGTGATGTTGCGGAAGTGAACGTCGGTGAAGTCGATGAGAGCCTCTTCGAGGATATAGCTGTCCACCCTCCCACGCCACCCCGGCTCGTATTCCATCATGGCTTGGCATTGGCGGCTGTTGCGACAAGTCCTCTGCCTTGTCAGTTGCGTAACCCGCAACTCTTGGTGGCTGTTGGGATCTCGCTCCATGGCAGCTGATCAACAGTGGTGGTGATGATACTGTTGTTTTCTTCACAATACCACGATCATCAATTGGGGAAATGAGTGAATGTCTTGTGGGAGACGGGTTACTCTAGCAACCAGCTGCAAGGACCCTCGTCTCTGGTGACCTCACACAAATGTATCCAGTGAGAGATGCATCAATCCTGGCAAGTCAACCTGCAGATCCAGAACCCAAGATCCATCCCCCATACCAGATCGCGTGAATTGGGTCTTGTCTTCCACAACCTCCCAGTCGACCTGCTCGACACTACTTACAAGGACCGATTTTCCCACTAAATCATAGCCCAGATTGCCTTCCCCACTCTCGGGATGCTGATCAGCGTTCTCGCGGAGCACGGCGCAGGTGCCGTGGTTCCAAAACTGGCAAACCAGGTCGCCCTTGCGTGCGTTGGCGGGAGCGAGGCCGACGGCGCCCCCAGTACCCACGAAGGGGCGCATGTCTTCGGGGCAGTCGGTAAGTGTCATGAGGAGCTTATTGTTGAGGCCGCGTGCTTTTTCCAACTGGTTCGGATTCTGAATATGGTTGGCGATACTAGCGGCCCAGCGCTTGGTCGCGGCGTATGAAGCATGCAGTTCGGAGAGGGGCGGCCCGATGTGCTTGATTCGGATTGCCACACCTCTCAGAGCAATCCGGCCGTCGGGCTTGAGCGTGGGGGTGCTTGTCTGACTGTCTATGCCCATATCTCTCAATAACGCCGTTCCAAATGAGCCAACGAACGAGTCCAGCTCTCGTGGTTTTCCCCACAGGTTATAGCCCTCAACTTTACTTCTTTGCGCGATGTCCAAGGATGCCAAGTCCTGCTGCCATGTCGCCAGAGAATGTTGCGTCAGTTGACGATAAACCACGGCGCTAAAATGAACCATCTCCGCGGCCCTTTCAACGCCGTTGCGCACGGATGCCGTGTTCTGATAGTGAATTGCATCCTGGTACACCTCGAAGAGCGGCTTCCGGTAGTCAACAGATATGCTACCGCCGATATGATCGTGTGCCAAACCGAGGAAAGCGTATATCCTATCGTGGGGGAGCTGGCAGAGGGATCCCTGGAAGGTATCGATGAGGCTTGCCAAGGTGAAGTTGGACGCATCTCGGAACTGTGAATCGCGCATACGGTTGAGCTTAAGAATAAACTGTACGGACTCATCGCCAGAAACAACCTGGTTGTAGTAAGTAACCCATCTTAGAAAGTGGTGCCAGGATATGACCGAGGTGTCCCATGGCATGTACGAATGGCCGAAGAAGACGGTGATTTTAGAGGCAACAATGAATTCTTGAACAATCCAGGTGCGAGTCCAGTAGTCTTGGTGAATCAGGGCGCTAAGGAATGGGCCGACGGCCTGGTTCCAACTTGGCGGGCCGGAAATTGTGACAGCTTCAGACCTATAGTGACGCTCTTTGCTCGGAGAGTGCCCATTCTGCTTGTCCAGCTGCTTCCTAATATCGTCCAACTGATCCCACATATCCTCCAGCTTTTTGTCAAACACTCTGTTCATTTCTTGCTGCTTCACCAACACTCTCATACGCTCTACCTGAGCAACGTATTCAGTGGGGCTCAACCTGGCCATGTCGAGCGGCGGCGGAGAGCGGGTTCCAAGCCAGACGAGGACGCCTCGGGCGCGGCTATAGATGAAGAGCATCAGGGGGATCTGCTTATTCTTCTCGTCGGTATCGTCCTGGTTGATGCACAAAGCGTCAATCCACAAAACTCGGGGCTGTGTCCGGTTGCGGAGGTGGCTCAGTGCGGACCAGAGATTCCTGCCGACTTTGACTTCAATGCCATTCAGCGATATGGACCGGAAGGCCCACGCTGGGTCAGCACCCCACGCATAAGACAGCGCTTCATACTGTGGGTTGGCCGAAAATGTGGTGGATATGAGTTGGCAGCGAATGGGCTGGAACCAGTAGCCGGGGAGGAGGACCAAAAGCCGCAGGCCATCGGTAGAGTCGCTCAAGGGTGGATACACGGACTTCAGATCCTCAGCCTCGGTTGCAGTTTGGTCAGGGGCACCCAAAGATGCCACAACAAGGAGCACAGCAACAGCTAGAGCAGAGAAGATAGACCAATTCAAGCCTAGGCTGCTGCGCAATGGGTTGACCTGCAGCGAAGGATGTGTCCCGAATGAGCGGTGGGTGTTCTGTTGTCCCTGGACCACTGCGTCGAGTTTGCCTGGCAGTCGCGGCGCCTCCCGCTTCAAGTTCGGTTTGTGGAAAGACGGGCAAGATGAAAGAACCCAACGGCGGTGAGCAGGCCAACAATTTTTCACTCGCTGTACAAAGCGCACTTCTGCAGCGCGCTTTGATCCGCAACGAAGCCAAGAAGAAAGGGGTGCCATCGGATTTCCAGCTGCCTTGACAGGTATCTCGATTGGGTGCTCGGGGCAAGAATCAAATGAATGCTTCCAGTCTGCGGGTCGGTGAAGTTTCGAACATGATCGATTGATCAAGTTCAGAGCGGACTGGTGCGAATACGCAGATGCCACTGCAGGCTGCGGGTGCCGATTGTGGCTGAGCCAAGTCGGGCGGATGCCTCCTCGGCTTGTCCGTTTTTGGATGACTACCTACCTACCTAGGTCACCTAACCGCCGACGGAAATGCCAGAATATGATATGACATTGAGTGATCTAGCCTTCGGCGGCTGCATCCGACATCGGGTAAAATGGCGTTATTCTAGAATCCCATCCCGCTATTCATGAACTAGGACACGTAGAACCCTCGGTTTCAAAGAAAAACAGAAGAATAAACGTTCCTCACGACTTCATAGCGACACTCTCGGTGTGACCACGTCGCTGAATTATGGTTTATAAAGAGCTGTACGAAAAATAATACATATGATGTTACCGTGATTCTGGGGCGCTGCAAAGAATCCTCGACATATCCATTCAGTTCCCCTCGACCGCGCGTTTCTGCCAAAGCTTAGCTGGGGCCAAGCGGCTGCATTGGAGACAAAGTCAGCATTCAAGTTCGATGCCCTACGAACGACCCCGTAGCCCCCAGTCCTCTCCCTTCAGTAACCCGAATCAAATTCACACAGATACCTCACCTTGGACCAACTGCTCCTACATCCTCTCGAATGACATTGCAGGGCGGCTTCACTTCACATGGACAAGGGAACTGACGAAACGGGTGATTGAAACTTCAGATAACATTCCGGAACTCCATAATTCAACCATGCCGACCAACCCCTTTTTCCCCCCTACCTTCCAAAGCCCATCCTGCCAATCCTGCCAGTTTCATACAAATTCCGTTTCCCAACCCGCGTCGCCGCATGGCATTAACGTATGATATCCATTTGAACCCCAACACTGAAGCCCTCAGCTGACCTGCATCAGCACAGTTTCTCCTGCCAGTATGAAATCTTCCCTTCCCGCTGCTCCATCGGCAGCAAGTTCACACCCCGAGCCGTCGAACTTCGCCTTGCATCCAACAAGCCCTCGCCGCCCCCTTGCACCTCGCGCTCACCCACCATGTCAATCTCTACCTCACCTACGTACCCCTTCCGTCATTCTCATCCCCCTTTACCTTCCTTCCTCCCTTCTCTTCCCTCTTCAACCTACCCCTCACCCCATTCCCCTCCCCTCCACTCCCCTCCCCTAAGCCCCCGGCGGCGGCGGCGGCCGTTCCCCCATGCCCCCCGCACTACTCCCCTTCGAACTCCCTGCACTCCCGCCACTCCCCCCGGACCCAGAGCCATACCGATACCGCCTGTTCTTGCGCTTCTTCGTCAGGCGGATCGACCCGTGGTAGCGATACAGGAAGAAGAAGAGGCCTGCCAGGAAGAGCAGCAGGACCACGCCGACGATGACGCCGATTGTGATGTCGCGGGATTGCGGGGAGTCCATGTCTCGTTTTGTGGCTCGGAGGGTGTCTTGGTTGGTGGAGATGAGGGGGCTGTGGGACAGGGGGGCATTGTCTCGCTTTGTGTGGTCGGCGTGTTGGTTGGTGAAGGTGAAGAG
>Ga0247758_1000642_pt1 | contig 30448 bp, 23 predicted proteins | sample UWRJL156409C4_FD_180950 | JGI IMG/M metagenome (GOLD analysis project Ga0247758, IMG submission 180950) | Plant litter microbial communities from Arlington Agricultural Research Station in Wisconsin, United States - UWRJ-L156-409C-4 | ecosystem: Environmental > Terrestrial > Plant litter >... | reverse complement strand
GGGGCAATGGCGTTGAGGAGGAGGACATCCTTGCCGGCCGCGGCGAGAAGAGCAACCGCATCACGGACCGGGAGACCGACTACCAGAAGCGCCGCTTCGATCGCGTCCTGACTCCCACGCGTGCGGACCCTTTCGCCGCCGACCGTAAGCAGGGCGACGCCGAGGACGGGGAGAGCTACCGTGTGATTATGGAGAGGCGAGAGATCGAGAGGGAGGAGGACCGCGTACGGCGAGCCATCGAGGAAAAGGCGAAGGAGGGTCCCGTCGACGACCATATGCCCACCCTCACGGAAGCCGGCGAGAAGGGTAGTCAAGATGGCGATTCCGCCGAGGCAGCTTCCGCAGGTCGCAAGCGCAAGAAGAGGTGGGATGTTGCCTCGACCGACGAGGCGGCCGAGTCCGCAGCGGAGGCAAAGAAGAGGTCAAGGTGGGACCAAGCACCTGCAATTGCGCCTCTCGGGGGCGATGCCAAGAAGAAGTCATCGAGATGGGACCAAGCTCCCTCCGCCACACCTATCGGCAACATCGGTCTGGCTACACCCATGCACCCGTCGCAAGGGGCGGTGCTCCCTGCAGCCTTCGGTACGGACGCTGCCGGGCGATACATGCCCATCAGCGATGAGGAGCTCGACGCCATGCTCCCCGGTGCGGAAGAAGGATATAAGATTCTCGAATTCCCTCCTGGATATGCACCAGTGCGAACACCAGCACACAAGATGATGCAGCCACAAACCCCGGCGACGGGTTTCATGATGCAAGATCCTGATTCCGTGCGACTGAGTGGCCAGGCGGTCCCTAAAGAAATACCAGGCGTTGGCGACCTTCAATTTTTCAAACCCGAAGACATGGCCTACTTTGGCAAATTGACTGACGGGTCTGATGAAGATAGCCTGAGTGTTGAGGAGCTGAAGGAGAGAAAGATCATGCGACTTCTGCTGAAGGTCAAGAATGGTACTCCTCCCATGAGGAAGACTGCGCTCAGACAACTTACAGATAACGCACGAAACTTCGGCGCCGGGCCACTCTTCAACCAGATTCTCCCCTTGCTCATGGAGAAGACACTGGAAGACCAGGAGCGTCACTTGCTAGTCAAGGTCATCGACCGTATTCTCTACAAGCTCGATGATATGGTTCGACCCTACGTTCACAAGATTCTAGTAGTCATCGAGCCTCTCCTCATCGACCAAGACTACTATGCGCGTGTTGAGGGTCGCGAAATTATCTCGAACCTCAGCAAGGCCGCAGGTCTCGCCACGATGATCAGCGTCATGAGGCCTGATATCGACCACGTGGATGAGTATGTCAGAAACACCACAGCCAGGGCCTTTGCCGTTGTTGCCTCTGCACTCGGCATTCCCGCCCTTCTCCCTTTCCTCCAGGCCGTCTGCCGTAGCAAGAAGTCATGGCAAGCCCGCCATACTGGTGTCAAAATCGTGCAGCAAATCCCTATTCTGATGGGTTGCGCAGTTCTGCCCCATCTCAAACGCCTAGTTGACTGTATTGGACCCAATCTCAACGATGAGCAGACAAAGGTGCGAACAGTGACCAGTCTTGCTATCGCGGCTCTAGCCGAAGCATCAAACCCATACGGTATCGAGAGCTTCGATGATATCCTTAACCCGTTGTGGACTGGCGCCCGCAAGCAACGAGGAAAGGGTCTAGCAGGGTTCTTGAAGGCGGTCGGCTATATCATCCCCCTCATGGATGAAGATTACGCCAACTACTACACCAGTCAGATCATGGAGATTCTCCTGCGCGAGTTCTCATCCCCCGACGAAGAGATGAAGAAGGTAGTTCTCAAGGTGATCTCGCAGTGTGCTGCTACGGATGGTGTGACGGCTGGCTATCTCAAGGAGCACGTCCTGGACGAGTTTTTCAAAAGCTTCTGGGTGCGTCGCATGGCCCTTGACAAGCGCAACTACCGCCAAGTAGTCGAGACCACGGTCGACATTGGCCAGAAGGTGGGAGTTAGCGAGATCCTAGAGCGGATTGTGGTCAACCTCAAGGACGAGAGCGAGGCGTACCGCAAGATGACAGTGGAGACAGTGGAGAAGATAGTAGCTTCCCTCGGTGCTGCCGATATTGGTGAGAGGCTCGAGGAGCGGCTCATCGACGGTATCTTGCATTCTTTCCAAGAGCAGAGCGTTGAGGATATCATCATGCTCAACGGCTTCGGCTCGGTGGTGAACGCCCTGGGTACACGCTGCAAGCCTTACCTCCCCCAGATCGTCAGCACAATTCTCTGGCGCCTGAACAACAAATCAGCGACCGTTAGGCAACAAGCGGCGGACCTCGTTTCCCGCATTGCCATGGTCATGAAGCAGTGCGGCGAGGACGCCCTCATGGGGAAACTCGGCATCGTCCTTTATGAGTATCTTGGTGAAGAATACCCAGAGGTTCTCGGCTCTATCCTCGGAGCGTTGCGCTCCATCGTTACCGTGGTGGGCATCAGCCAGATGCAGCCACCCATCAAGGATCTACTCCCCAGGCTCACCCCCATTCTTCGTAACCGTCACGAAAAGGTACAGGAGAACACGATCGATCTTGTAGGTCGTATCGCCGACCGCGGACCGGAGAGCGTGAATGCACGAGAATGGATGCGTATCTGCTTCGAGCTGCTCGACATGCTGAAGGCTCACAAAAAGGGCATCCGACGAGCGGCCAACAACACGTTCGGCTTCATCGCCAAGGCAATCGGCCCGCAGGATGTACTCGCCACGCTACTCAACAACCTGCGGGTCCAGGAGCGACAGTCGCGTGTTAATACAGCTGTCGCCATAGGCATCGTAGCTGAAACATGCGCGCCTTTCACGGTGCTGCCGGCGCTGATGAACGAATATCGGGTACCCGAGCTGAACGTGCAGAACGGTGTACTCAAATCGCTCTCCTTCCTGTTCGAGTACATTGGTGAGATGGCCAAGGACTATGTCTACGCTGTCACACCGCTGCTCGAGGACGCACTCATCGACCGGGATCAAGTGCACAGACAGACAGCAGCAAGCGTCGTCAAGCATATTGCGCTCGGTGTTGTGGGCTTAGGATGCGAGGACGCCATGGTTCATCTACTGAACCTGCTCTACCCAAATTTGTTTGAGACGAGCCCACACGTCATCGATCGCATTGTGGAAGCTATCGAGGCGATCCGAATGGCGGTCGGGCCAGGATTAGTGCTCAACTACGTGTGGGCGGGACTGTTCCATCCTGCACGCAAGGTGCGGACACCGTACTGGAGGCTATATAATGATGCGTACGTGCAGGGGGCGGACGCAATGGTGCCATACTATCCGAATCTCACAGAGGAAGGCATTGATAGGGGGGAGTTGGCGATTGTACTTTAACAGCAGGATGGATTAGGTACGTCGGAAGACGAATCGTGATGAAGAGTACGGTGCAATCAAGCTAAGATGGGTGAACGGGCGAGCGAGGGATCATTCGCGCAAATGGGAGCAGGGAGGGAAGGGGGTTCGGTCTGTATCTGCGCCGGTTGTTGTCCGTTTGGATGTGTATCGTATTCAGTTCCTTGTGCCACACCGGTAGTTAGTTACCCCTTTGTACTCGACGATGCATAATTACGGAGTTTGCGTTGTTTTTTTTTTTTGGATACTACGGAGCTGGTGCTGATGCGATACGGTTGACTAAGGCAAGTAAACAAACCCAGCTATGGACCGTCGTCTGCACAAGACCATTTGTGAAGCCGGAGACGCAATCTCATCGAGGTTGGTCGTTGTCACACTTTTACGATTCCATCTATGCACATGCTACGGTTCGTAATCACATCCTCTCAGATTGCGCCCCTTTGCGTTTCTCTCGCACAATCTAGGTCAGGCCAGCACTGGGCCGCAGCGGTGAAGCTTTAACCTTCCGACGCCTCGTGTACGCGGCAGTAGCAAGACGCTGCGTCACGACGAACAACTACCGACTGCTGTTTGCCGGAGGAGCAACATCACGCCGTGGGAGGTGTTGCGACCTGGCTAGCGCATCGGGTTCCCCGAGATACGTGGACGGACGCGGACCGAGTCGCACGATAGCTCCGGAGAGGAAACCGCCTTGCGCCGTGCGAGGTGTTCCAAGGGTGATGTTACACCTGCAGAATGACCTACAGGGGCGCTCTCACGCCGCCTCTTGGGCAGCTCCCGAGGAGGGTTAGGTAAGAGGCGGCCGAGCGAAGTCGGATGTGCCGTATTGATGAGCTTTGTTCTACCTTTGACGAGGACCGCGCGACGTCGCACTGCTTCAGGTTCTCTGTCTTGGTTGGCTAAACGGTTAGACGCTGTTTTTGGTGTTGTCCTTTCCGTCGGCCTTAACGCAGGGTATTCTACCGTTCCGTTTAGGCGCCTCAATGTCAAGACGACAGGCGTTGGAGTTGCAGTCCGTCAAAAACCAAGAAGATTTTTGTTCTCGGTGTTTGTTCTTTCTCCTGAGGCAGCGCACGCCTCAATCCATAACATGCAACACGCATCAATCAGCTCATGCATTCGCGATCCTACCTCAACCCCCCCTGAGAACCCTCGTGTTTAGCGGACCGAGCAGGCTCCTGCATACAACAAACAGAGGTCTGACGTTGTTTTAATGCACAAGTCTGCGCGTTGACGTTGGTTGTCAGGGAAGTTGAGTTAAATCCTGTTTTGTTAGGCATCCACACACAGAGCATCGTCCGAGGCACGCGAGAATGATGTGTGTGTGTTGCAGGCGACGGGCTCTTGTCGAATAGGAAGTGCAGCAATCGCGGTTGAGGCAAGGTCTGATAAAGAGGCGGACGTCAGAATGTAGAATAAACGGTGGCGGGCAGGCAGTGTAGGACGCAAAGATCGGGGTGGAAGGGGAGCGGGAGAAATCGTAATGCTTCCCGTTGCCTTTGGTGTAATTGATGACGCAAAAGCAATTGGAGGTCTGTGGCGGGGGGTGGGGAGGCAATTCGCGGCGTTGGTGTAGCATGGGTTGAGATCGTGAGGTGTGGTGTTGTTTTAGGGGTCCAATTGCCGTGGGGATGGGAAATTCAGGTGGGCGACATGGGATTTTGGAAAATTCGATCTTTCGCCTCAAGGTTTTTCTCCTTTTTTCCGTAGTTGCTGCTGCGTGGATCAGGCACCAGGGGACATGCGGGGCGAAGAAAAGCAATGTTTGAGAGGAACCTCAGCTATACAACTCATTACTGGCAGTTCTGCAGTATCTGATTCTGAGCTGGCCAGTCTCGTAAATGGCTGTGTTTGTTGGGCCACACATAATCACCAAGCCGTCTCACATTTTCGATAGGCATTCCACTCAACCTGAGGCGGCAACATGCACCTTCAGCTAGCTTCCGGGTTCCTCTCCTCCAGGCTTAACATTAGGGACTGGAAACGAACTAACTTCTAGTGTACACGATAGCGAATGTTGATGCCTGGCAGCAAGCGGTTGTTGTCGAACTCCTTATTCTCCGGACAGGAGAAAATACTGGTGGTTGACCGCTCAAGAAAAATGGGGGTGGGGTCGCTACAGCAGATGTACTCTACTTCTCGAGAAGACTTGCACAATGGCGGGAACAGGGGTATTCGAAATGTGGGTGTGAGACGAGCAAACTGCAGCCCCGCTCCAAGCCGCAGCGAATGACCTCTTACACCTCCCCTTAGTGCATATGTATCTTCTCTCAAAGGGATTTCTCTAGGTAGATATCTCCTCGTTACTTAGCAATACTCAGACAAAGGGCTTTCTTATATGATTGCGCCAAAAAAAACATCCCCCGCATGATACTTGTCAATGGTGAAGGTTTCATCATCTGCTGGAGCTGTTTGTCGTTGCCAAGGGACATGTTTAGGAATTGGTCGGAAGCGGGGGCGCCACCGACGCCAAAAAAGCCACATGACATCATGGCGCAGGAATACTAATTCGACGGCTTGCGGTTGATTGCCCCTCGTGTCGTCGACAACCGGCGACTGTGGCAGCGTCCCTCCCTCTGATAAGCTTCACCTCGACCTCCTTTCCGTGAGCCTTTGGTTGATGCCTGATTCCGGGACTTGTTGTTGGGTGGAAGAGCAGTGGAGGTCGGCGAACAATAACCCGGCGAGGTGACAGACTGCTCCATACCTGCATTGCAGCTTGCGCAGTTGCATGCGCTAACTATCCACAACTAGGAAAATACATCTCATCCGGTCCCGAAATGAAGCGGCCTTGGTTCCAGGTCACAGTAGGTAGGCTCCTACCTAGTTCGTCCATAGCGCACTCGCAGCGATGGTTAGACGGGCCGGATGGGCACGCTGGGCAAGGGCGCCCAGCTGAGATGAAATCCCATCAGCTATCATCGCACGAATAGGGTGCTAGATGGCTGGCAGTTGTTTCCCCGCGGCAGCCCCTCTAAGCCCACAGGACCCTGAAGATCCTAAAATGCGCGACAGCGGGCGCCCATTGGAGGGCGCCTGCTCTCGCCTTGCGAAATAGCTATGCGCGGACGCCGAACGGCGACATTGGACCTAAGTGCAAGCCACCAAAAGAAGCGCCGACAAGCTACCTACCCTCCAAGTGCTTAACCAACAGTTTTTCCGCGTCTCTTGTCAGCAAAAACAATGCTGGGAGCTCCTTCCTTTGTCTCCATGCCTCACATCAATCCCCTGTCGACAAGTGTCGGGGCTAATTGAGCGCTGTCACGACCCCTGTCCCGCCGACGTCATTGGGTGGGGTGTGCTCCCCTAACCCCTCCGCTCCCCACAAAACACTACATCCATCCTTGGAGAGGGTGACGTTCCTTCGAACCTCCAGCCCTCACTCGCCCGCGTTCTGTACTCGCACGCCTCGCTTACAACTCACTCAAGTGTGTTTTTCGCAGACGGCAACCAACCATCGTGGCATTGGTGCCTATGCGTAAACCTAGCGCACCGTTCGACGTCGCTGGGCAGCAAGTCCTTCCTCGGCCCTCGGGAAATGCCCCTCACTTTCTACCCACATGAAGTGCGTCACGATTGTCGAATGGGATCCCATCCAGACCCAACCTCGCAAGCCTGAGGCCTTTTTTCGCCCTTGGCCACCCGGTGTGTCCCCCGCCGACGCGTTCAACGCGGATGGGTCCGCGGAAGTCCTGCATGTCAAGCGACAGCCTGGCGAGTCCTTTTACGTGCCAATATCGACTTCATCAAGCTCATATTGAACGGGCCTGCTAAGGAGGCCATAAACGGCCCCATGTCGGGGTTCGCAACAGGCGTCACGTGTTCTCTCTAGCCCTCCGTTCTAGGCGTCGCTCCCATTCGCCATTGAGTGCACACCCTCCGAGCCCTTCACCCTGGTCCAGGACCGGGCCAGAAACTGCAACGTCGCCGATCAAGCCCGGTCGCGGTTCCAGCAGCAGGATCAAAGCTTCAGGCGTAGTGGTACTGATCTCGCTCGTGTCATGGGCACTTGCCTTTGGGGGCAATGATCTGACGGCGCCCTACTCAGTCAGGTCGTGGGGCTAGCCCTGCTTTTGGTGCCGGGCACTCATCCCGAGCCGCTGATAAGCACACTTGAAACATGCCCATCACCAAACCCGTCAGGGTCCTGGCGAGTGATGTGAGCCAAGACTCCCCGATGCCCTTCTTCCTGTGGAGCGAGTCCCGTCCGAATGGTTGGTACGATACCAGCAAAGGAAATACGTCATCCTGGAGCCCCAAACATAACATAGCCCACCAGACCCGAAACTGCCGTCTGTCCATGCCATTAGTACCTTGCAGGGGCTTTGTATGATCCCCTTTCTTTGCGTTATGTGCCGGCTGGTGATTGTAGCTTGCTCCCATCCAAGTGGGGACGTAGCTTGGCAGCGAAGATCCCCTTCCCTTTTCGTCCCATATCCTACTTCGAGATCCCTACCTCATGGGTCGACTTCACACCACGCAACCGCCCCTCCGAACCCCCCATTCGAGGTGTGGAGCGGCACGAAGCAACGAACGAGCTGTCGAGAAACCCTGCTGCCTCCCTTCAGAACCATTCGCCGTCCCCCGTTCTACACCATCACCGTCGAAGTCGGATGTTCGTGGCGTTTTTCTGCTGTACCTGCTGCACGGGGCACACCAAGCAAGACCCTTGGGAACAGTGCGTTCAAGGTGGGCGACAGTAGTGTCTCTAAATACCTTGGCTATAGAGCCTTACCCTTGTTATTTGTAACAACAGTCCGCTACGAAGGAACCCATAGAGGCTCCTCGCCTCTCCGAGGCTGCTATCTTGTTGATCCCCCAATTTACTATCACATCGGTTACCACGTCAGGCGGACAGATATCAAATATCGTCCAGTAGCAAGTAAACAACTGTTCCCTTCGTTTAGTAGCTGCCTTATTTGCATTGCCGGCGATCAGTCCGCCCTATGGCATGGTCGTGACCGTTTCTTTCTCTCTATCTGGGTTGTGATCTACATAAACGGTGAGGTGAAAAGTAAGTAGGTGGATACTCGGGTACTTGAGATGCTGTTACATATTCAACCACAAGAAATTAAGGCACGGGTATTGCTGACGTTGTGGTGGGCAAGGGTTAGCAGGGTGGCAATTTGTTCTGAAACGGCGCCTATGTAAGCTTTGTGGCTGTGGAGGTAGTAGTGGTTATGGAGAGGTGGAACGTCTGGAGATCTTGCAGCGGCCAGCAGCAGTCAACGGGTCTCGCGCGGACGGCGGCCGAGGACAAGGGGAGGGGTGGTGGACGGGCTGCTGTGGGGTTACAGAGAAGGGCGGTGTGGTTAATTGAGAAAGGGAGCTTCACAGTTGATCAGTTGTCCTTTGGGATGTCAGAATGAAGCGAGCGGGACCAGACGCGTGGGAGGTGTTATATTGGAGTACAATCATGAAATTGCCAATTCATTAACAACTGATTATAGATCGTGACGATGTTGGACTAATAGTACATAATTACGTTTACACCATTTGCGTTATGAGCGATCCCTCGTAGCGTAACCCTTGCCATCCATTATCAACGGTGTGTAAGGTAGATAGATAGGAGGAAACATTCATGAGATATCTCCAAATGAAAACATGACCACCAACGTTTTGAGCCTCTTTAGTCGTTCGTCAAATACACAAGTGACAGCGCCCGTTTAGCGCACCACAACCAATCCAGGAGCCCCGATCCGTGTATGCTGTGTGCCCCGAACATCTCCTAGCAAATATGTCCTTCGTCCCCCGCCCCAAGTAGACCGTCCGCCAAAAGGGAAATTTTCGTATCCGGGAGAGGGAATAAGCGTACAAATATGCGAGTGCGCAAGCGACAGTACAGAAAAATAGACAGGTTTCCCGCTCGAGGGGAATATCGCAAACCCCGCGCCTCTTCCGTTTCCGTGCGTAGACAGGGAAATAGGCAACGAGATCCTATAAAGTGTGTATAATCCCAAAACGCCGGTTCATGAGGGTATAATCGTTCAAGGGAGGAGGTAACGCTCCCGCACCGTATTCCACGCCATGCTGGAGGGCCTACCCTCCTCTTCGCCTTTCTGGACCCACACATAACAACCCAGAGATAATAAAGAAAAAAGATTAAATGTAATAGTCCCAAAAGGCGACAACCAGAGACCAGGTAAAAATAATGTTGCTAGTACCGGTCGCAAGCCGACAGAAACAACGCCTGTTCTATAAGCCCCGGGGCCTAGTATATCCGATGGGCGCAAAGGGCGGCCGACATCAACTGAATCGTACCGAATACGGCCGAGTAGGAGCTGGTGCTGTGTCTTCTTTCAGTAGAGTGAACTCCACGTGAGGACAAGACACAAAACGCGAGTGCAGCCGTTTCCGCAGGGAGGAAGTAAGCGGGCTCTCAGGTTGGCGTAGCACCAGAGGTGGGGTGATGTTGTGTATATGTGCGCGTGTGGTGGGAGATATGGCTATTCGTTCCGTCGCCGGTGGTCGAAACGAAGTGCAACGAATGATGAGAATTAAAAGGCCGTATTCTATTGAGGATGTCGTGCAAGTTGAAAGTTTGTAATCTGGTTCGAAATCGGGTGTGGTGAAATTGCGTTACTCCGACTGGACGTCCGACTGGTGGTCTTCCGACCCTGTCTCTGAAGCCGTCTCTGATTGACCCCGATGAACTTTCTTGTGCCGGCGGAGGTTTGAGACGACCGAGAAGTGACGGCCGCATCCTTCAACCTCACAAGAGAAGGCTAAATTTCGACGCAGTCAGCATACAATAGCCACTTCAGAAGACGTATGGATAGGCTTACGCTTCTCACCCGTGTGGCTGTACATATGGGTTTGGAGCGAACTTGGCCGAGTGAAGCGCTTGTCGCAGACCTTGCACTTATGCTTCTTCTGCGTGCTGGATGACACCTTCGAGCTAAACGAACCCATCATCGACTGTGGTGCTGGCGGCTGGTTTGGCATCAACCCTTGAGGCCTTGGCAACGTCCGTCCAGAGAGCGAGTCCATGTCCGACCCGGTTGTCGAGTAGTCGCTCACTGACCCGTCCACCGAACCACCGTAGTACCCGCTAAACCCAGCAGACGATATGCTCGAATTTGTGGAATGAGTGGCAGGAAACCCATAAGAATCCCCCGAGCCCCGTTGTCGGTTGCGCACATCGTAGATGTTGCGCGGTGTGTCTTGGCTCATGGAAAGCATCCCATGGCTTGCCTCCAGAGCGTCCTGAAAACTCCTCCTGTCGTCCGACTGCAGGGCTCTGCGATCATAGTCAGATAACGTGATACTAGGCAGCCGGTTGCCACCATCCTCGGCTGGTACACCGAGCTCCATGAAACTTGGGGCTACTGACTGCTGTGAGTATCTTCTCGAGCTGTCTTCTGGCGCTAGGGCGAACGCCCCCCTCATCTGTGCTGGCGCATAGCCCATCTGGTCATACGGCGTTGATGAGGCGGCATATGTTGGGTTTACCGGCGAAGCGGTCGTCGTATAGGCAGATGTGTCATAGGCAGCTGACGATGTCGGATGTTGCAGTCTGCTCAGGTTGAGGAGATCTTGGGACATAGGAAGCAAGTCCTGTTGCCTGTAGACATCTGCCATAGGAGGGCTGCCTGCTGTTGCAGTGGTTGCTGGCAGCGAGGCGTAGGACGCCATGGACGCGTTGCTGCTCGTCCTGCTGCTGTGGTGCGGGTGTTTTGGGAGGGCGCCGAGGTTGAGGTGTGGGAGAACGGCGCTGTCCTGGCTGCCGACGTAGAGGTTCTGGTTACCGCTCTGCGGCCCGGTCCCTGCGCTGGTTGAGGATGAAACCCACGGGTTCGTGAAGTGAGGGTGGCTGGAGTAGGAAGACATGTGGTCGAAATTCAAAGATCCAAAGCGGTGCTGGTTGGCATCCAGGGTCATCGTCATGATGAGATGCGGCGGTATGGTCGAATGGCGCCGCTTCCAAAGGGTCTAGGGTCGGAGCTGTCGCTGGTGATGGTGATGGTTTGTTGAGGCGGATGGGATGGAGGCCAGAGTAGTTTTGCTGATCAGATGCGGGATCCCTTTAGTTGGGTCGGACTTGAGAGAAGATCAGATCACGTCCAGAAGGAGGGATCAGCGTTCTTAAGTGTGTCCTTGAGGGTTTGACAAGATGGTATGCGGGAGCACCCTGCACCTGTGAAGATGGGGGGTGCAGTACGAAGTACAAGCACCGCGCGCTAGGCCAATCGGTTCGCCGACCTGACCAGTCGTCTGAACGTTATCGCTGGTGGCCAGCGGGACGGTGTGTGGATACGGAGGGCGATGGGCGAGACGGTAGGCGAGGGGGGGTATCTGGAGCGCGAAACCTATGACAACTCCCGGGCAAACTGATCGACACTGGAGGGTTCCGTTCAAACGGGGAGCCCCTAGCAGGGCGGAGTGGGCTGGTTGCCAGCGGACGCCAGGGTGGATATGTGGGTATGCCGTCCACAGAGGGGCCAGGGCTGGGGAGCCGGGCAAGGATAGGGGATGGGATGGGTGGATGCAGGCTGAGATGGCACAACTCCAACTCCCTTCAGAGTGAGGCCGAAGCAGCCAAGATCGGCAGCCGAGATGTGGTGAAGAGACCCGAACGGATTCGATGCAGACCGGGGGGCATCTGAGATGGGGATGCTACTTGGGCGCACGTACGGTCAGGTACGGCAGTAGACAGACGGGACAGCAGGACAGGGCAGGCCGGCCGGCTCTGACTAGAGTCCCAAGAGGGATGAGCTGGGCGGCGATCCGGAGAATCAACGGTCAAATTTTGCTGTATAATTGCGCGACGGTGTCAGAAAGAGGGCTGACTAGAGGCGCGGGCTGGTGGTCGAGCCTTGGTAGCTGCACGCGATGTTGCTTTTTTGTGACGGAGTGCACGCGGAACGGGGTGCAAGGCGGTTTCGAGCAGCAGCAACAAGTCTTGTGTTGACGGTGTGAAGGGCATTCAGCGACGAGGAGAAGGCAGGAAGGGTCGCCCCAGACTTTAACAGCAGTGATCCTCGATCGATCCACACGCAAGCCACCTATGAGGTCAATAGGCCTGCGCAGCCGGCAGATGGGCGTGACGGAGGGACCAGAAAGACCAAAGCTGATGCTGCGTGTGGTATGTACACAGTAAGCTGGCCGTCGCGGAGACCCGGTCAGCGCAGGGGTTCGGAGGCGAAAAAGGACGGATGCCGGAGAGGGGAGGGGGGAGCTTGTTGTGGGAGAGGGGAGGAAGAGGGGCGCTCTTGCCCTCTGGAATGGGGGCAAGCCAGTAACCAAAGCAGCCCAGCGCCTTTCCGCTCGAGACTGATTGCGGTAGGGCTGCTGCGAAGTGGCCGACGGGGCCAAGGGGGTGTTGACGGTTCTCGTCCTGTTGTGGACGTGTGCCCGCGGCCGGCAGAAAGCACGCAAGATGGAAGGAAAAGCAATGTGAGATTGTGTACGTATTCGTCCCCAGCATGTCGTTAGTGAAGGTACAATACGTAAAAAGCCGCCATACGCTGCACTAGTAGATAGGTATTCCGACACACGGCCGGGCAGGGCAGAGCATTCGTGGATCGAGCCGTGACCGAGGGCGCACCGTTCGTTCTGGGATTGGACGAGGAATACCTGGAGGCGCGGGTTGGGGTGGTACTTGCCTGGCGTCCCGGCTAACAGACGCCACTGATGAGGTGGTGGAGGGGGTTATGCAGGGTCCGTGAAGCCCATTTCTCCCAATTTGCACCTCTCTCAGTTCTCGGTCAAATTCGAGCAATGGCTACTCAACCGCTCATGGGCAGCAAAAAGATCTTGGGGTCGGTGGCTCGCGGTCCAATGCACCTGGGCAGGGCAGCCAGCTGGCCGTAGACTGTTTCGCTGTGCGCAAATTTTGCTTCATGGGCGAGTCAAGTGGGCGGCAGCTAAAACGGCCTTAGCAATACCGGTTTGCGCGGCCAGCTTGGGAGCTTGGCGGTGGGCAGTTGGCAACCACCCAACGACTGAGCTTCGTGGTGGGCATCGAATTTGTCGGAATGGCATAATCGACCGCCACTGCAAAAGCCGAATCGCCTACTCTCCCATATTTTTCGTCTAGCCGTAAGGGGGAAGGGCTAATGCGGGCCCAGCGGAATTGAGGCCAGCCCAAAACCGGGATGAGAAGTACAGGTACCTAGACACACTGCAGGGCACCAACCAGACGAACTGCTCTGAAGAACCTGTAAAGCAGGCAGGATCAAACCCTCGCTGCAAACTCAGATCTGGGCAGTTTCTGCTACTCGGCCACGGGACTACCTGCAAGGTCTTCGACGAGTCTTACGAGAAAACTGCTGTTGCATGGCGGCTGCAATCGTGACCTCTGTGCGAATTTTCCCCAGTGGGCGTGGGGAATCGCACTGGGGCGGGGATATCAGACGGTGTGGGTCAACTGCCGCCGTTTGGAGGCAGGGGTTGCCAAAGCAAAAGAGTGGGGCGCCTCTTCTTAGCTTGCTGTGTGACGTCCTCTGCTCGGCCCTGTTGAAAAAAAAACAGGCAAGAGACCTTCGCACAAATCCCAATGCGGTACCGAACCACCACGCGAGTCTGCCAGAAGCAGAAACATCGGAGGGGCTGAGGGGGAAGATGATGTCGGGCGGCGAGCCATTACCACGTCAACAGCGAGCTGGCTCCACGGTTGCCGTTTCGGGGCTGCGTCGTGACGACAGACACAACGAAACGGGACGAAATGCCATGATCGATGATGGGACGAGAGGGGCATGTCTCACAGCTGGCGCCCACACGGCGGGGTGAATGCCTTCGAAAACAGGGCCCGCGTGCAAAGCCTCCCGCGGATGACGACTTTTGGTATCCTCGCTGACGACAGACGGTTAGCAAGAGAGGTTGAGCAGCCCCTTCTCCTGTCGTTGAGTCACAGAACTGACGTATACTCGCGCGAGACCCAGGCGCTTCCTGACTTCGCACAGACGAACGCGCCAATTAGACCTTGGCGAGAGCAAACAGAAGCGCGCGTTGTTGGCGAGCTCGGTCCCTTTGCACGCAGCCTAACTCGCAATCACCGTCACAGCCCACCAAGGCATCGACCAGGCACCAAGGCTGGCTTTTCCCCCAAGCAACCAGAGGGCCACCACAGCAGCTTGGCAGCGGACACCATCACCTCACAAGCTCACCACCAACTTTTCACGCCCCGCCCTTGCGCGCACAATCGTGCCTGTCGCTGCCAGTAGGACGGCTCCCGGCGACCTCGATCACCTGAAGCGGAGCGGCAGGGGCTGCCCAGTCAAGGCAGAAGGCCCGGGAATAAGACGCAAGTTGACCACAGGACAGCCACTGAGCGGGGGTTATGACAGCCAAGCCCCACATGTTTCCCCAGAAGCCCCTGTTACTCTTGGCCGGCAGCCAATGACAGCGCTGCAGAGGGTGGCCAGTCTGCTCTGGTCCCTGACGCCTCCATCGACATCCAACTCTTCCGGAGTCGAGTGGATGGGATTTTGCACCATCGGTTTTTCGTTTCGACGATCAGCAGTTGATCGAGAATCGGCAATCGATTTCCTCGAAGTTTCAGGTTCAGCCTTGGGAGCCTTTTGTTGTCGCCTCGTCGTGAGCCTCTTGCCACCAGAGTGCGAGGCGACCAACGATCAAAGACTATCAGTCCCCAGCCCCATCTCCCTCGAAGATAGTCATGAGGCATCATTCCTTGAGGGCTGTCTCGCATGCGGCCTGCACGGTGCCCCGTTTTCCCACCGTTCCGCCTTTGTCATCTACTAAGCCGCCCAGTTCGACTAGGTGTCGCTTGCTTTCGAGCCACCTCGAGATTTGAATTGCACTTGGACAAAAGGAAAACCGCCATGGGCGAGAAACTTCTCCCCACCCCAAACCCGCATTACTGCGGCTCGCGGCCTGCGGGTGCAGCAGTAGCCTCTCGATTACGCTCAATCCCCACGGTATCCACGGCCCCCGTGGCCGTTGAACACTGAAGGCGTGATAGGAAGCACAACAACAGGCGTTCCATTGGTCCGCCCTCGTCCATCCTGGTACCCCCCGCTCCCGAGTTACTGCCGGCTTTGACGGTGTCGTCCCTTGAGACGTGCATCAACGAGAGACACACCTGCCGGACCTACCCCCAGCTCTGGTCCCATTGGATCGCATCTAGCGCTAGTGCTTCCTTTCTAGCTGCATCAGCGCTACAAAAAGATGTCCACAGCTCTGCAGGAGCCCAAAAAATTCGAGTGAGATGGGCTCTTGCCGCATCAGTCCAATTTCTTTCTGACACTCGCGGAATTCGGATAGGATCGGTTGTGACCGGTATCTGGATAGCTCCCTCGGACCCGGGAACGTGACCCTGGTTCGGTAAATTTGATAACTCAAGGGCGTTTTTCATGCATTCATCATTTTTTGCCTGCAAGCCGACCGCCTCAACTTGTATTTCAACTCAAGCCGAAACGGGACGCTCGAAACATATTAGACAGGGGTCCCTAGTTAGGTCGCCGATGTCGAGCATCCCACACCTGCTGTCAGCCTTTTCTCCGAGTATGCGCAAGCACCTTACTAACTACTATCGACAAGAACGAAGGCCTCTAATCTTGTCATTAAGCGGCCAAGCTAGAAGACGCGGGAATTAACCTGAGAGTTGGTAAATATCTGAACGCTCTATGTAGATACCTCTCGCAAATGCCTCAAACTGATATCCCAGATACGGATTACCAGGCTCTGGACGCAGTTGTTAATTGCCCTTGCAATAACAAAAGGGCTTGAGTGCCTGCACCCCTTTGGCCTTGGTTGGATGTCACTCACATGACTACGCCCGCGTATCGGGAAGGAGGGGCACGATGGTTGAAGCTGCTAGATCTCGGCCTCACATGACGGACAGGTACAATATTGCTGATCAGGAACCGCTATGCAACGGCTTTTGATCACCATACACAGGACCGAAAGCGGTTAGGCCTGGATCTGGATATGAGTACAATGCCCTCACGCGCCACCCATCCCATTCCATGGGTATCTCGATTCCCGAGATAACTGACTTTGAGGACCAGCACCAGACACGATGGTCACAGCTGGCAAGAGCCGACAGATTCCCACCAGCCACCTACTCGATGCTCGGGATTTCAGCGAGTCGTGATCAACAGAAGAAGACCCAAAAAGGGTCAACCGATGTTAAGAGCCGCCTGAAAACCTTGTGCACGGCGCGCTAGAGCCAAGTTTGAGCCCTGTCTGATACGAGAAATTCATCAAATGGACACTGTGGGAACGAGATTGAAAGGAGCACTTGAGCGGAGGAATTCACAAGGTGCTGCTGACAAGAGCCGTTCGCGGTTGGGATCGACTGACAGGGGCGTGTTACAGATTCGACCAGGAACCCGCAATAGGATAAGTCAGTTAGACCTGGTAGGGGATCCCCAAGCTAAAGACGCCCACAATGCTACCTTGACGGTCAACCCTCTTCCCACCGCTTGCCGCGAGAACTGGGACCCACACAATCCCGCTCAGGGTGCCGAACGGCCCTAGCCTTCCGCCGCCCCAGCAGCCTCACGCTGAACACCACTTCAGCTCCCACTCCCCGAACCCGCGTCCTCGTGGCTACGATCGCGTTTGTTTAAATTAGAGCGAGAAAGAGCCGTGGGACGCGGCTTCGCAGCTGCATCAAGCTTGATCACGACTCAGGAGATCTCCGCATTTCAAAGTCGGGCTTCTGTGAAGCGTTACTTCCTTCTTTGCTGGGGCCTTGGCTAGCACCTTGGCACGAAATACCTAGCTTGTCTGGCTGACTTGAAGCAGCACACATCTTGCAATCAACAATTAAGGCAACAAAGTCCTCAGCAAGAGAGGTCATCAAGAGTCTAGCTATCTATGAATGCAGTGGCCAAGCTGTCTGCCAGAGTCTGGGCGTTGGACACAAGCAACAGAACAACGGTGTCCCGGCAGTTGTCGGCACCAGGCACGGCTTCAAAAACGGCGTCGCAGCTTTTAGCACTATGGACGTGCATCAAAATCGCCGCATCCCCCGGACCGGTTTGAGAAGTGATTCGCCCTGCACCCTGGAGAAGGTGACCGTCGAGGGGAACCCGCAAAGCAGCAACAATAGACCTTGGGCCCCCTCAGTCTGTTCGTGGAGAGCGGAAGAGAATTCAGGTGATTGACGTTGCAGCCACACCGCCAAAGAGGTACTGAATATCTTTGATATCTGTTACCACACCATCCGTGCTTTTGTGGGTGGACTCGCTCCCTCGAAAGTTGTGTTTCGCGGGGGTCACAATGGGGTGTTGCCGAACGGTGCCGTCTCTGGGGAAGGGAAACGGGAAGTTGCGCTGGCTGCCGAATGTTGCTCAAATGCCTGTCACTCTTCTCTAATAAGCGCGACGGCGCGAAGGAACGCAGCTAGTACTGCGCAAAGACTCGGTTCTTGGCTCACCGAGAGAAACACGGAATGTGCCGCCCAACGGATTGCCCGAGTTCAACAGAGTGGGCGCTCTCCAACGAGAGCATCAGCCACACTAATGTTCTCTCCGGGAATTCGGCCCTTTGGAGTCGATGGTCACAGCGCAACCCAATGATGCCAGCTTGTTGACGTCTTTGCGGCGCTTCGGAAGCTTGCAGCAACCACCAATACGCCGTCGGCAGTGAGGACAAGGCGCCGTGATGGCTTAATGCACGACGAGCCAGGGCTTAGCCAACACAGGTCGACACCCCCCCGCTCTGTTCTCCGAATCCGAATCCTCATCAGCTTTGCAAGAGTTGCCGTAGGTACGGTCCGAATACATGGACCTTACAGGCTCACTCCGCCGTCGTCCATCGTCTCCATTCTTACCGGCCAAGGCTCGGGAGTGTAACGCCAGAGATGGTGTCACATCATGATCGACGCGCCTTGCATCTGCCAGATCTGTCGTGCATACTTTGTTTTCGCCCAGGATTGACCCATTCCTCGGCGGTATTCCGTATTTCTCCCTTGTCTTTTTTGGGGGGGGGGCTTTTTGTTTTGTCTACGCTTGCTTTTCCTTTGCTGCTTCCTTTTCTCACCTGTTAAACGCTCTGCTCGCTGCATAACCAGCGGAGGACAGGAATCTGCCGTCAAGTACGAAGCAGAAATGGGCAATTATAGGACCCCGGCAGGCGCTAAAACGGGCATTTCTCTCCGATCACTGGACGCCCCGAAATGCTCGTTGCGGTGCTGATCGTAGTTATAGAATTTGAGGCCCCGTAACACCCGAGCCCCGAACCCGGTGTAGTACGGATCCGTATAGTATGGCGCCATCCCAACTGAAGTCAACGCATTGTTTGCTATGGACTCCCAATGCCACTCTACATGCTAACTACAAGGCTTATTGTTATTGCTGTGCACGGTTTGCGTCTTTGTGGGGGTGGGGTTTGGTCGCCGATTAGACGACAACACTCCAACTCACATCGCTGCTCACCTGATCCAGGGACCAGTAACCGATTACCCCTGGCACGCGCTCCAACGTGCTCCCCGACCGCAGCGGCCTGCCCCAACAACTGGGACTCTACCGACCAGCCACCCTCGATACAGCCCGTTCATCAACAGCTTCGCCTCCACGCCGGTGTCATGTTGATAGGCAACCGGCGTCTTGGCATGTGGTGGCAAATTACCGAGAAGAGGTCATGATGGTGATGCTGCTGAGCATTATGTGCAGAACGATCTGATCTGTAGGGTATTGTGCCTCCCGCCAAGATTGTTTGGCCGACTGCTGACCCTTCTCCCTACAGGCGCCATCGACGGCTCATATGACCGAGCCTCGAGGTGTCACCGCAATACGATCGACGTGCCCTCTGCGCTCTAGAGGGGCTAGAGCGTTCGCGGCTCTGACCGTGCGGCAATTCTCTGTATTCTCCTCTCTCCAAGCCGAGGGAGGCACCGTTCCTACTGTGAGCACCGTCCACGTTGTATGGACCGGAGGGCTCGCCATCGGAGTTGACCCTTCGTGTCGGCCACGATCCGGACGAGTCTCGTTGCCTGCCGGGGTCCTGCGCAAGATATCAACCTGCATCCGTCCTAGCCTTCACACCAGAACCAAATTCTCTCAATCAGAATGTGAGGCTCTTGACTCTCGGCATGACAAGACAGGAAGGTCACCAAGTTCTTCGTGCTCACCAACCCTCGCTCGCTCTACGGGTACGTGAGAAGCGGAGAATGGCGGTGTGGCAGCAGTCCCGTGTAGCCCTCGCCCCTCCTGCCCGGATCTCTATGGCCTCAGGTGGGCGGGACGGGTCGAAGAGAAGGGGGATGATCCGATTGTAAGACATCTCTACACGTTCTGGGCCGGTCTGCTGCCGTACACCACAGTCAGAATTTGCCAATCTCCTCGTTCGAGGGGGGGTTGGGCTCACGACACACCCATTTGGGGCAACCTCTGCAACACCAAACACCTGTTAGGACGAAGTTTGACCCAGGAGGGTTGTCCCCGCACATTGCCGCCTGCATTCGTGCATAGAGCCCGAGGGGGGAATCTTTGCCCTCATTGTGAGATTCCCATCGTGGTGTTTGCTGCCCTTCGCGCTTCTAAGGGCGACTGACAAAGACAATGCGCTACACGCTCCCTTCAACGGAAACTAAGCGACCAAGCCCAACAACACGCAGGAGGTGCGTCGCTTGCGTGTTTCCAGCCATCTTCACTGATCCCGAGTAGTGAGCACCACTCCCCACCGCCCCCGAACGTTTCCCCCTGACTCATGGGCGAATAGCGGCCGAATTTGCCAGGCGAGCCCACCAGTTGGCGTACAGTCCTTTTAACTCCCTACCGTATGCACCAGGGCACTCGGCTGGGGAGCCATCCACCGACATCTGAACTGTTGCGAGGTCTCAGTGGGTGGACTCCGGCCCAGGGTTGTCGAGCCCCGCTACCTACCCTATCCCATCGCTGACCTTCCTCTCTCCATCTCTTCCCAGTAGCCGGCCCTTCCTTACCTGTCTTTCTCTTTCTGTGCTCCGTGTTTGGTCCCCCAATACCCTACCCCTCGTCTCCCCACAGCCGCAATACCTTTTGCCACCGCTGAATCTGCACCCTGTCGTCCCCCGACGTCCGGATCCGATCTCGCACAGTCCCTCCCCTCCCCTTCCCATACTTGGGAAAGTAACGGCGAAGAGACGGCCGAAGAGGTGTGGGCGAGATCCCTGGCAGCACCGTTTCTCCCCCGCATGAAGCATGTCCCATGCAACAGCCAGCCAACCATCCTCTGCCGCGATACAGGCGCCAGGATGCGATGCGAGGTTGGGAGGCCAGTGTTTCGTGCTGTCGCTGTATGCGGCCGCGAGCGGCAGTAGTGTCGTATCCAGTCAGTCATCACAGACACCACACCTCCACCTGTACAGTATGCAGCATTGAAAGCGAGTAGACGTAAGCGGAAGGGGCCCAGCAGAAGAGGAATGAGACCTACGGAGAGTCCCGGCCTTGATGAGTGGGGGAGAGGGAGGAGAGAGGGAGCCGGCTCCACTAGCCACCGCTGCAGAGAGGATGTTGAATGCGCCTTCGGTCCGGTAGGTATGCGGTTACTCTCCCTCACGCACGCACAGTGCAGCACACCGTTTCATTTCCCTACCCTGTTTTTTTTGTCCGCCCTTCCTCTCTCACGCCAAATTCTTCCCTGGCTGTGTCGGTGAGGGTCTTGCCCGGGTATAATCTAGGCATGTTGTATCTACCGTGTTTGAGCAGGGACGGTGAGAAAGCTTTGGCCAGGCGGCAACTCCGAGAAAAAGGGGTACGTAGACACAACTGTGGGCAAATAGAGATGAGGTTGGATCAAGCGTCTGAGCTCAATGTTACGCTGGATCTGGGGGTCTTTCTGGGTACCTAGGTAGGTTGCAGCGGTAGTTGCTTGTAGAAGGAGAGAGCTTGCTGGTCTGTGTTCGTTCCAGGCGGCTGGTCCCCGGAGCTGGTCCATGGGCTTGGAATGGAGGACACAGAGCAAGAGGGAGGGCGAGGCTCGTACAGTACTGTGGAGTTGCCTCTGTGGACGGAGACCGGAGCTTGAACACGTAAGGACAGCTGTGGCAGTCTTGGCTGGCGAGTCTTAACGCCGGTGTCCGGCCATGCTCGATACGGCATGTAGGCCCCTTCGAGGCTGTCGAACAGCCATGATAGATTAGCCCACGCCCTTTGTGGTTGACAGAAACGCTAGTAGGCGGCCAACAAGTTGGAAGCAAGTTGCTGGATCTAGGTAGATGCATGCGTAGGTTAGGCAGTCAAGTTGAACGCTCTTGAGCACTGCAGGCAGCAACAATAATAACCACGAACAACCTTAGGTTTAATTGAAGAGAACGTGAGTAAGCGTATCGCTAGGTTACGGCAGCGGCGCATGAGGCTATCATGTACAATACCCGGCTTGCTTGTTGACGGTGTAGAAGACGTCCGTCTATTTTGGAGCTAGGGGACAAGCAACCGCCGCAATGCTACCATACGACGGATCTTGTGTATCGGAGTCGACACCCAACACACTCCCACAAGCAAAGCACCATCCATACACGAGTGACCAACGCAAGGCACTGTTTGCGTACCGGCCTGATGCCGTTATCCTGGCTGCAGTGTCACGTCGCGGTGATCATCATTGCTGTCAAATATCATTCATCAATCCCACCATGGGGCCAGAAACCGCATATGCAAAAACTCTATGCAAAGCACGAAGCCAGAACTCTGGGAAGCCAAGCCCGACTCCAACCTAGACATATCACGATGCTTCTGGTGACCCGGAACAAATACACAGACAAGGATCTTGAATACCCAAAGCCCCTATCAAGCCAGATACCGCCAAGCACCCCAACCTATTTGTCACCTGCCAGTTGTCAAGGCTCCCCCGAGACCAGCATGGCAAAGTTTCACATCGACGTCCTCGGAGTAATGATCTCCTCGAAGCCAACCATGTTTACGGACAACGGACCGCTTCACCGGAGGACAGGGCAGCAGAGACAACGACCGCGTGAGCTGCAGAGGATTCAAGGAACTTGGATATTTTCCCTGTTTCTCCGTGGTGAAGGTGTTGCGACCCACGTGTGTGACATCAACACTTGTTTCGAGCTAGGTGAACAGGTTTCTTTCGGACAAGGGACTCTGCGTGAACTTGTATCCACTTCATCTGCAGACATGCCGGCATTGACCATGTTTACGTCTCTGGGCGAGTACCAGCTTCGATGCTCTGTTAGACTATCATGTTGAGACAGTTATGTCCAATACACCAAAGTGGTTGATGAACAGGGAGGATGAGGTTAGCAGTGTTGGGCAGATCGAGAGACATCACAAGCACAGCAGCGGAACACGATGCTAATATCTAAAGTGTTCAATTATCTCACTCCCTAACTATTACACAGAAAATGATCTTCTGTCAGCCCTCCAATCCCCAACGCTGGCCAACAGCCGTCTGTAGTATCCTCCAGAGTCAGCAACCATTGAATAAGGGAAGCGGTGACTAGTTGTCGCTGTGTTTTGTTTCTGTGTTGACCCCTGACAAAGGGTAAACATGATGTGGTGTGGCGAGAAAGGAGGGCAAGGTTGCCCAAATGTGCGGAGTGACCAAAGTCCGGTGTCGTGTAAATGAACAAGGTGTGTAAAGTTAGACATTATCGAATAAAAGGTGGTCATAAAATCGTAAGAAAAATGGCGAATCAGTGTATCGTCGCAGAATGAAGAAAAATCGGGGATGTTGTGAACCACCCCCCGTCATCGTACACACCCCCAGCCATGTGATGTTAACCTCGTTGTCCTCCTTTCGTGGTCTGTGAGGTCGCGAATACGTCGCCCCCTTTTCGTCCTGAATGTCAGCTCTCCTGAGCTCGTCGTTTCCCTCTCAAAATGCTGATCTGAATGTCCCAAACGCCTTAACCAGTGGTATATCCCTTTTCGTGAACCGTACCAAATAAACAAACGCCAGCCGAGCATGATGCATGATGCACACCGTCCGCCTTGTCCGCCCAGGCCTCATACATGAGGCGCCCCCGGTCGACCCTTCCCTAAGCTCTCCAGCAGCTCGTGTGGTGGTATCCGCTGGATGCCGCTACCTCGGTCGTACATGTGCGTGGGCGCAGGGATATAACCTTCGCGCTTCTTGCGGAGCCTGTCGAGGAAGAAACCAGCAAGAACGATGAGGAGCGTCAGGGCAAGGGCGATACCAAGCCCGATCAGCACGACGAACACAAGCGGAAGTTTACCTCCGCTCGAGGTAAAGAAGTTGTTCCGCTCGGTGAAGACACGTGCGATCGAGCCAGCGATATTTCCAGCATTTGTAGTGAGAGCATATGGGGTGAAGTCTGTGCCGTTAAAGAGAACGGCCGAGGCGGTTCCGTAGCCGGGAAGCGCGATCGAGCCCGTGAGCAGCAGAGCTTCGTTGGAGCCAACGGTAGGTGTTGAATCATGAGACGAGGTGAGGGAGAAGACCTGGAGACCGCGGATGTCTGTCCCAGCTTCCAGGGTCTGGCCAGCTGCTACCCAATTCGAGTTGCTAGATCTCATCAGGAAGACCGAGCCATTTGGTCTGGTTCCGGAAATCCAAAGTTCGCTACCATCGCTCGTGCCGACAGTGAGAACCTTTACTGGGCCTGGAATCTGGCTCGATCCTGGATAACTATCCCAAGTCCGTGCATTGGCATCGTATTTGGCTAAAAAGGTAGAAGCGGTGTTGTTAATGGTGAGGTTACCTCCAGCTACAAGGGTCGTCTCAGTTGTCCAGACCAGGGAGTTGACGGTGCCTTCAAGCCCCTGGCCAGCCTGACTCCATTGCGACGTTGCGGTGTTGAATATACAGACGCCGGGGCAGCCAAGTGAGCCTGCCAACCTGAAGGATCCACCGACAAAGACCTCGCTGGTTCCTGACCGTACCGTGATGGACGAGACCGCCGCACCACCACCAGAGAGCCTTGGGGGCTGGGCACTGAACGATTTGCTGGCGAGGTTGTAAGTAACTAACGCGTTCACGGGGGCTCCATTGACGGTTCCGGTTACGTTGCCTCCGGCGAAGAGGATATCTCCCTGAATGGCCAAAGCTGTAAACGTCGAATTTGAATCGATCTGGGGGCCGAACCCAGAGAGCTCATCGTTCTTTGAGCCGTCCAAGAACACGAGGTTGTTGATTGTCGATCCATTGGCAGATGTTGCACTAAAATGCCCGCCCAATATGGTAATATTCCTGCCCTTGTCAACGTCGTACGCGCCCGTGATGACGCCGCTGAGTGTGCCCTGAGGTACAGCGTCGACGCGCTTGGCCAACGGATTAGAGCTAGAGGCGTTTTCGGAGGCCTGAATTTTGACCGGGAGACGGCCCAAGCTATTACCTAGGGTTGCGACACCGTTTGCGTTGAGGGTTGACGAGGAAAGCGATCCCGCATAAAGAGTCTCGTCCCCAAGGATCGATGTTGACAGGATACCGTTGATCGATTCGACTGGCAGATCCAGATTCCGCAGCCAGTTTCCCTGCGAAGGTACCCAGATGCCGAAGCCATTTGCTGAAACCGCCGGATTGTTGCCGAAGGCATTCAGTTGGCTGAACTCTCCATTGACGCTGACGACGACCTCCTGGGATGAGCCGGTAACGTTCATTGTCATGCCGACAACACGGAGAACCTTGCCGTTAACGCCGGCTCCAAGAGGGCTCCAGGTGTTTCGGACAGTGTCGTACACAGCAACATTGTTCAACCCTCGGACCGAGTTGTCGAGTGTGCCAGAAAAGCTTCCGCCAACGAACAGGTTGGTTCCATTGGAGAACAGCGAGTCAACCTCCCCGTTAAGGCCTCCATCAAGAGATTTGGTTATTGCATCGTTACCGTTCATCGCAACGATGTTCCGGACCGCCTGGGAGGTGAAATTTCCAGCGACAAACGTGACATCGCCAGAAGTGGCTAGAGCGTTGACCGCCGATCCAGCAGCGAAGCTCGCCCCGAGCCGATTGAAAGCCGATTTCGAGAAGTCACTAGCGTTCACGACAACCGACCCTGGCGTGTACTCGTATAGTCCGTTCAGCCCACCCGTGCTATTAATCAGGGTGAAGCCCACGCGCTGAGCAACGAACGTCATGTTGGTGAGGGATTGGCCCGGGAGAGGGGTCATCGTGATTCGGGGCCGGAAGCTGCTTGAGCTCGCATCTATGTTCCCGAAGTAAATTTGATCGTACTTGTCGAAGTTGTTGGTTTGGTAGAGTTCTCGGTCAATGGGTTGGCTTTTTGTGGGATCCGTCGTCATCTGCCCAGTGACCAAGACCTGTCCGCGGGAGGTACAAGTGTTGTCTTGCACGCAGCCGGGAGTATACAAGTTCACCGAGTAGTGGCCCGATTCCTTGATGTCGGGTGTGAAGATAATCGAGGCCGAGTTTGCGGTTATGGAGCCTGAAAGCTGAGCGGTAACATATTCCGAAGAGCTTTGCCGCGAGGGCGTAACAACCCAAGGGCCGGTTCTAGTGGCAGTCGAGGGGAACTGAATGCCAGCACAAGTCGGCTCGTTAAAATCGTTAATGGCGTAGGAGAAGATGTCATCTCCAAACAGCTCGATACCGCTGAGGCCTCCACCGCTGCCATAAAAGGCAGAGATATCGACCCTGAAGGCGTTCATACCGATGACATTGACGAAGTGGAAATCCTGAAAGTTAACAGACGGATCGTTGCTAAGAGGGCACTCGCTCGTACAGGACGCGTTACGGCCGGTTGCCGGGTCGATGTACGTCATGTTCATGATGCCGTTGATCGGCAGCGCTGTGAATCGCCATGTTTTCGTTCCCCTACCACCTTGATTCGTGTTGTATAGGCGAAGCTTGGTGGGCTGGAATCCAAAGTCGAAGGTCGCTTGCCAGAAACCAGGTGTGTTATCTCGCAGCAACCAGGTACTCCCCGCTTCGTCTGTACCGGTCTTGCAGATGATGTTCTTTGGGTCGCTGAATCCCTGAGTAGTGCTCGAAGAGCCAGATGTGATGCTCGCTGTCGAGAGGTTGATGATCTGGCCATCTGGCGTGCTCGGGGCACTCGCATTCCCCAAACCCGTAAAGCTGCCTCCGAAGATGATGTGACCGTTCGACGCCTTTGTGATAGACGTGACAGGTCCATTAAACCCAGCAAATGGCAGATTCGTCCAGCCTTCCGTCCCCACCCACGCAATCGCATTCGTGGAGTTAGCACCCACAAAGCTTCCGCCCACGTAGACTGTGTTTGTGTCCTTATCACACAGCACTGCGTTGACTTGACCGAGCAAGCCCGACAGGGGCGTAACGGCGGAGGTGTTGGGGTTGAACATGGCAATTGCCGTTGACTCCATGCCCTCAAGGCTTGTGAAGTTTCCACCTATCACCACGCCGGCCACCGTGCCATTGCTCATCGTGAACTTGCACATTGTCTGGATGCTCGCATCTGTGCTGACAACCGAGGCAAATGCGCCGTTGGGCATGCGTGCCAGCAACGCCTCGCTCCCATTTGTGCTAAACGGTCGCTCATGTTGTTCCTCGAACTGGTAGAGCGAAATGCCGGCGAAGTCGCCGGCCAAAGCTATCCTCCCAAGCTGCGAAAGATCAAGATTCGCGGAGGGCGCTGGTGTAAACGTGATCGCGGCGGCTGGCGGCACCGCGAGGGTTGAAAGTGAGAGTAGTAAGGAGATCGAAGAGAGAGGTGGCGTGCGCGCATCCTGGCGCCGCCGGAAAGGTAATCGCATCGCGCGTCAATCAATGGGTCGCTTGATTTGATCCGCTTGTAGACAAGAGTGCAATCAAGCAATCGGTCTGCTCGTGGTTGCCTGGTCGGGGTCGGATCGGCTAAGAATGGCGGTCCATGTCAGAATGAAAAAGGCTCGTGAGATTGCGGTAACGAGGTGCGCGTCGAGGTAAAATGAGGTGGTCGTACGAGGGCGCGGCCGATCGAGTCGCCGGGAGGGAAAAGATCGCTACCGGGTAGAACGAGTGTGATGGTCGGATTGACGAAGTAGAAAAGCTATCGCAGCAGCGAATTGACGAAAGGACCCGGCCGACGGTGGAGTTTGGAGAATGTGTTGATGTTGTGGCTTGTCGAGAGTTTGGGCTCCGCAGAGGTCTCTGCTCTTGGGGAAACCTGTTTTCGCGCCCCGCCCGCAAGATTAAGGTACTGGCTGCACGACTTGGGAAGGAATGTGAATGGTGGGTTGCACCAAATTTGGTGCACGGGCCCGTTGCCGTCTGGTCTCCCTCCACTGGTCAGCACGCACTGTTCGCTAGGCCAGAACAGGGCTAGTAGGGGTTCGAGAACGATGTCTGGGGCGATCGGAAATCAGGAAGGTGGTCTCACACCCTGTTGCTTGTCAAACACACACCTTGGAATACCGACGTCAGAAACTCTGGCGCCGCGTGTATCGACCGTGGTGGATGCCTGCTTCTCCAAGGCCTTCCGAGAAATAAAGTCGAGGTTGCAATGCGAGCTGCTGAATATCGAGCGTGATGCCGTCACTCGACACCTAACAGAGTCAAAACCGGGTCGGAGCGGCTTGATATTGCGTGCGTGGGCGGTCGAGGTTAAGGGTCGTGGCGTGGGCTTCCCCGCCGGAGTCAAGGACGGAAGTGGCTGTTTAGAGGCGTTGGTAATCCTGGTGTCGTTTGTCTGCGACGCCTCCGAAGGATCTCAGCAATGCCTCTCCCGGAAACCCCCAAAAAGCGAATCCTGTGTGGATTCCTGGGGTGTTGGCGAATTTTAACTGATCCAAGACGAGGGCCACACGTGGGCTCGACAACGAGCGGCGATCGGTTGGTCCAAGTGGTTTAGCAAGGCGCGCTGATGCAGCCGTCCGTCATACAATTCCGTACCCGCCACCACGTAACCTGACTTCCCGCCAAATGTATGTGTGCGCTCAGTCCGCCGGGTTTCCGTAGCACCGAACGGGCGGTTGGGCGGTATCAATGCTGGGGGAAAAAGAGTGTGGTGGTGTCTTGCGCGAAAGGCGACGCCAAGCGGGCGATTCAACGGTCGTCGACTGCCGCTATCAATCAGTCAGTTCCTGGTGTACAGTGACTCTTGTCAGAGAGTTGTCTTGATGGTAGGGCCGTTGGTGATCAGGGGTCGCCATCCTTACTCTTTCGATTGGAGCACAACGAGTGACAGGGAAACACACAAAGCAAGTGTGTCAGATTCGCAGGGCCGTGGGGATTGGCTTCTAAAAAAAGGAAGACTTTCAAAAGAGCGAAAAGAAGCGATGAAAAGGATAAGGAGTGTCGTGGGACGTGGTCCCTCTGCTGCCAAAGTGCTCCAACTGCCTTCTGCGAGGGAGAAGAAGACGGTTTTCTCTCTCGGGAGGAGGAAAAAACGGCCTGACTGACTCCTGCTCTCCAACCTGCTGCATTCTGCTAGATTCAGGGGTCACCACGCGATGATCGGGGGTTTACCAATGACACCGCCTGATACCATTGGCTGCAGCAGGGGTTGATACAGGTCCCCTCCCAACCTCGTTTCCCCGCTGGGGGGATCCCGCCTCTCACAAGCCTCCATCGCACAAGTTCTGAGTGGACTGTTCCTGGGCGGCTCTTGAACGCGTCCAAATCGAGGTTCGCGATGGCCTTGAGGCCTTCTCATTTGCCCTTGGCCATGAATGACGTGCATCACTCTCGAAACCCCTGGCCTATTTCATATGCCAATCTCTCAAGAATCTAGTGAACTACTTACTTTACCCCAAACAACCCAACATTCTTATACCGTGCCTCCAGCGCAGGTGTGTTGAGAAATGCGACAAACCTTACAGCTCGCTGCAGTCACAGTCAAACTTCAGACGAGACTCGCTGTCATCCGAAGCTATTGCAGCTGTCTGTGTACTTCTACATACGAAAGGAAGAAAATCTTCACACTGGTTCTTTACAGCTACAGCCGGTGGTGAGCTAAAAGACGACACGTATTCCAGGCAGCTAAAGGCCTCTTCGGTCAGTCAGGTGGTACCGAACTCATGACTCCTGAGTCCCGAAGGCCACCACTTGTCGCACCGCACCACACCATTGCACGCACGCACCAAGGAATTCCGAACCGAATGACTCCATGATGATGATCGAGGCATGAAATCATGCCTTTCCACCAGTCCCCCGAATTCCCGGGTGAGCGAGTGCGGAGGACGCTACTGATGGGCAGTGATGTTTCGGCTCCCATGCTCATCATCGCGATCATAGCGAGGGATAGGTGATAACAAGGGCGACGCACCACGATAGTACTGTCTTTTTCTCACGGTCCTGGGGTATCCGGTGCCGATCACGCGCAGAGGGTTGTCCTGATACCTGGTAGCCCGGTATCGCGCAGCCCAAGTCATGCGAAACATTGTTTTTGGCTGGTTGGCCGTGTCCGCTGTTTGTTTCGCCCTTCGTGGGTGGCGTCGAGCGCCCTCAACCAGGCGCCCATTTTCATTGGGCGTGTGCTATAAACAGCGTAAAACGAAGCAATCCGGAGATCATCGAGACCTGGGTTGCTTAGATAACCCGCGATTCCCGATATACTGCAGGGTTCTGTCGGGTCCGATCCGCTGGATGCCCAGGTGAGGATGTACGGGACCAAACTGCACGGCATCAGGAACCGAAACTCGCCAAACAAACGAAACATGGATCACAGCGATAATATGATAGGATACAACTCTGGTTGTGAGAAAAGCTAGAAGCTCAACGGGAGCTTGTTTGGGGAAAATGCCGGGCTGGTTCGACGGCTTGGTTCCCTCTTGACAACCACCGGACGCCGCCCGGGACAGCTCAAAGCTCCTCAACACGCTCCTCACGGTTGACTGGTTATAGCGTGAAATCCAATGCTGTTGCTTCGTCTATATCTCACGCGGAGCTGTCATTCTTGCGCTCTCGGGGTATCATCATTAGCTCATGCAACCATCCCTCACTTTTTTTGGCCAACAACTTTACCAACAATTTTACCACCACCCTCCGATAGTTTTATCCTCTCCTTATATGCCCTAGGAGTCTCGAGTGCTTCTTTCTTGCCAAACCCGAGGAAGCCGGTTCCCCCAACAGCCCACATCCCCTTCTTTTTCCTCTTCGCGACCGCTTCCGCCGCCTTGTATGCTTTCTCTATCTCTGGGCCACCGAATTCGGCGCCTGTCTTGCTCTCGTAAACTGTGGCCAGGCCCCGCTTAATCAACTCTTTTCCAATATCCTTTTTGAGAAAAAATGGTGCTTTGCGGACAAAGGCGGTAGCAACGATCCGCTCATATTGGTCCCGCTTGTAAATGTATGCTCGCACA
>Ga0247758_1000641_pt1 | contig 30475 bp, 18 predicted proteins | sample UWRJL156409C4_FD_180950 | JGI IMG/M metagenome (GOLD analysis project Ga0247758, IMG submission 180950) | Plant litter microbial communities from Arlington Agricultural Research Station in Wisconsin, United States - UWRJ-L156-409C-4 | ecosystem: Environmental > Terrestrial > Plant litter >... | reverse complement strand
CGAAGCGGTGCGCTGAATGTGTAAAAAACAAAGGCGGTGCCACGCACTATTGATTTTCTATATGACAGGCATAATTGACTGTTTTCCAGCATTCCAGGCCTATAATTTGCTTTGCTGTGCCGTGTCTCAGGCTCTTCTGGTGTGTCACTGAAGTGGGGGGGTCTGAGGCTGCGGGGGTGGCTTTTCCGAAAGTGGCTAATGACTTTTTCTAGCTGATTGTACATCCCAGAATACTACAGCCCCAGAACGGTAATGTCGAGAATAACAATGACGACATTGACTATGATAAGATGCGACATCAGATGAGCACCTTCCAAGAGGAGCCTAAAATGCAGTTGAACGGGTTGTCGCACATAAATCGGTATCTTTGTCAACCCTGCGCGCCTGTGCAGGTGTTCTTGTCTTTCGAGGTCGGGCCATCTTTGCCTTTGAATGGAAATGCTAGCGAGGTGCTACACAATTCTTTGTCTTCATTAGCGTCTCTATGTTCTTGGCGTCAGGAATGTATATAGTAAGGGGCGTCCATAGCGTTGATGGCTGCGAAAAGGGCCCGGCCCCATGTTACATTAACATGTTGAGTTTGCCCAGTTGTAGTATCATGACGCTTCAAGCTCGAGTTCAAATTCGCCCGCGTTGACATGCTCTATTTCGTTGGTCATCGATGGATGGGATAGGCGAAGTCGAGTCGTAGATAGCCAGGGCCTACTCGCTGATCAATGATATCGAGGCCATCGTGTGAATAGAAACCGAGTGAGCCCTGCCGACAGATCGTCTATAAAAGCACTTCCTCCCTCTCATGTAGACTAAAGTCTCTTGTCCATCACAACCTCGACTATCACTTCTTTGACCAAAAACCTTATAGAGATCTCCGCGGCCTTTGATCCACCTTTAACCACTATGAAGCTCACCGGGATTGCAATCCTCACCTTGGCCTCTGCCGCCCTCACCGTGCCTCCTGACAGGAAGCGCGGGCCAGCCCCGGGACCGCCTGATTGGAAACGCGAACAGGCACTCGGCCCGCCGGCCTGGAAGAGAGAACCCGCACCCGGGCCTCCTGATTGGAAGCGTGGTCGCCCCGACTGGAAGCGCCAGCCCATCGCTGTCCCTCCCGACTGGAAGGGATTTTATCGGGTCTATCCGGAACCCATGCTTCTCGTTTCTCAAATCGGTACCTAGATTAGCTGGTGAAATTGCGAGCACAACGGTGTTTCATGAGCTTCTTACGTTCACCGGCCATGGCATGAAGCTGTTTTGATCATTGCTCACCTTCCTACGACTGTTTACTCCAGCGAGACTGAAAGTACAGGCATCTAGGACGAAAATAGTTCTTAGGGTTAGGGTCGCGACAAATGAACACCCTGAAAAGAGCAGCAGCCGCTGGTGCGTCATTGGGGCGCAGCACGGCACCTGACCCTTCCGGTGAATGTTTGCCTAAGGCATTAACTCGACAGCTATTTACCCCTCTTCCAGAGCCTCTTCCCAGCGATGCTGGTCACGAAGCTGCCTAGATGGTAATTGACCACCCTTATCATGGAACCCCTCACCGCTCTATCTGTCGCCACTAGCATTATTTCATTCGTGGACTTTGGGAGCAAATTGCTCTCGAGGTCTCGGAAACTCTACCAGTCGGCCAACGGTGTCCTCACAGAGAACGTTCACATAGAGGTCATTGCGGCCGACATTGCAACCCTGGCACAAGGTCTCAGGAGAAAACTTCCCGAACATCGGCCGCTCGCGGAACCCTCGCTTAGTTCGAAAGCCTCAGGAAACGATGATATTCTTGATGATCTGTGTCGCCGATGCGTCGAGATTGCAACCGAGTTGGCGGTTCGGCTAGACAAACTGAAAGTTAAGACGCCGAGCCGCCGGGTACAGCGCGATAATGCGAAACTTTTGAATAGGAAATCCGAGGGCACAGCGGAGAAACACGGGGGATACATGAAGCCTACCGGATGGGACCCTGAAGTTCATGCCTCGTTCTCCCCCACAGTGGAGGAACAGGCGCCCGACGATCACCCTGCCCAGTCAGATGTGAATGCCCAGTTCTTTCTATCGAAAGAGGACGGAGATAGGCATTCAATGGCGTTCCGGAGTTGGCAAAGCTTTCGAAAGGCGTTAGAGGCGTCGTGGAATAAGCAGGAGATAGAGGACTTGGCAGCCACCCTCCGAGACTTCAGGGGCGAGATCCAGTTTCGTATGTTGCTTATGTTCCGGTAAGAACCACGCATATCTATTGCTGAGCGTCCTCTATCACAGCCAGCTCACACCTACATGCGCACAGCGGTTCACTTAACGACCTTGCATCGCAACAGTTGCATGCTTCTCAAGAGCTCGCGCAAGCCACCCATCTTATCCTGGAGGGCTTTCTCCACACTCGCGACAGTTTAGCAACACAGCTCCAGAAACAGGCCGAAAGACTTTTGCAGATCCAGGAATTTCAGAGATCCGGCTCGGTTCGAGATGTCCAGAAGGAGGAAAACTTCTTCCAGGGCACCCTTGGCCGCGTCGGGACATTTCAGGCGCCCCGATTCGATGAAAACTCGGATGCTACTTTGGAAGAAAGCACTCGCCGAGATGGGCAAATTCAGGAAGAGCTACGCCTACTCCTGATCGAGAATGGGGTCCTGGGTAACCTGTCCTTCATATCGTCTATCGGCAGGCAGGAAAGCGTTGAGCTCCCACATCGCGACACATTCAAGTGGATATTCGACAATTGCAAGACATCGGAAAGACGCTGGGACAGCTTCGTCGACTGGTTAGAGACTGGGTCTGGAATCTATTGGATCAACGGCAAGGTTGGATCAGGCAAGTCGACGCTAATGAAGTACATCTCTGAAGATTATCGCACGAAGGAGGCGCTCGCAGAATGGGCTGGCGCCACAGCACTTGAGACCTCTGGGTTTTTCTTCTGGAATAGCGGAGATGAGAATCAAAGATCGCAAGAAGGCCTTCTCAGGTTTCTTTTATTCGACATACTTGGACGGCATCGCGATCTACTCCCCACCATTCTCCCCGACGAGTGGGATGCCTGGACAGCACGAGCCACCACACTCATCGGCCACCAGCTACCACAGAACTTCCCACACCTACCCCCTGAGCCTGGGCCCTGGACCATTGAACGGTTGAAACGAGCATTTGGGGATCTTATACACCATCTTCATCTTCGGGGAAAGGTCAAGCTATGCTTGTTTATCGACGGGTTGGATGAATACGGCGGCGACCACTGGGATCTCATCGACCTTTTCCAAGGGCTCGCTAAGTTTCCCAATCTCAAGCTGTGCCTCTCCAGCAGACCTCTGCTTGCCTTTTGCACTGCTTTTGACACACTCCCGGGGTTGAGGTTGCAGGACCTAACCCAAGGCGATATCCGTCATTACGTGAGGTGTCGGCTTCATTGTGATCAGTACAAGCTCTCAAGGAGGTACTCGGCCGAGGCGCAGGCATTGGAGGCAGACATCGTGGCGAAGGCGCAGGGTGTTTTTCTATGGGTGAAGCTTGTTGTGGCATCGTTGGCCAAAGGGTTGTCTGACTTTACCCGCTTATCCGACCTTCGGAGGAGAGTCGATCACCTTCCAAGCGACCTTGAAGATCTCTACGCTCATATGCTAGAACGTGTCGCCGATCCATTCTACCGCGAGCAATATTCGCAACTCTTTCAGATTTTCCAGGCCGCTCGGTGGACCTCTCACCGTGGGCCTACCCTATTGAGTTTGTCCTGGGCTGAGGACGAAGAACCCGACCTGGCGGAAACAGCACCAATACAGCCGATCAGCCATGACGAAATACTCGAAAGGTGCCAAATCATGGACTCCCGTCTGAAGAGCATCTGCGCCGGGTTATTGGAGTCAGTCACGACACGGTTTTCATCCATCGCACCAGACGCCAAGGTCGTTTTCCTGCACCGAACTGTATCTGACTGGATCTCCAAACCAGATGTATGGGCCAACATCCAACAGCACACCACTGAGTCGGATTTCAGTCCGAATCTAAGCATGCTCAAATCGTGTGTCATGCAACTCAAAGGCTTTGACTCGCACCTGTCCGCACTGGATATGAACGTCGTCACTGAAAGTTTGAAATACGCCCGGGCAGCCGAGGCAGATCTGGGCCGCGGTTTTCCAAAGCTTCTCGACCAGTTGGACGTCGTCGTGTCTTACCATTGGCGTTTTAGCAACGCTAATGCTCATTATGATAGGAACTCTTCGATGTCACCCAAGGGAGGAACGGCACAAACGCACACAGCAAAACACGCAGGGTCCTTGAGCGAATTTCTTGCAGCGGATGCAGCTCTTCCATGGAGATCTGCTGATGCAAGCGTACATATCGAAAACCTAAGTCTTCAGCCCAAAAGTTACCAGCATCAACAAAGGCGCAGGATAGCCGGTGATAGCAGCCTCTTCAGTATTTCAGACAATAAGGAATATTGCGATGATGAAACGATCGTCAGCCATAGTCACCGTTCCGAGGGAGCACCAGAGTTTGTGGCTAAGGATGGCCATCTACATCACTGGTCATACAGCGTCGAAATACCTGGCATGAACGCCAAAAGCGATGCCAACTCCTTCTACGCCCTCGCCACCAATCTCGGACTATCCTACTACATTGCCGCTAAAAGTCTGTCTGGCATGATTTTTGATCAAGATGTCAATGTTCATCTTCTCCAGCACGCTCTCTCAGCAGAAAGTGGCGGTGCGCCTAACCCCCAATCCATTCGAGACATCTTTGAGTCTGGGACGAACCCAAACCTGGCGTATTGCGGCATCACCCCCTGGCACGCTGTGCTGACCAGCGCAGCATCACACTTTACAACTCAAAACAATCCGATATCCTCAAGCACATGGGAAAGAAGCGCCGATGCGTGGGCGGATATCCTGGAAATTTTTCTCCAATATGGTGCAGATCCTACCACAGTCACGGACCATCATCCGACGTTACCTGGCCACCCAAAACTTACACCCATAGCCGTGATTCAAATGCTGCCGGAGACTTTGGCGGCGAGGTCCACGGCGCTGGGACTGCTTGTCTCAAGCAGCCAGGAGACTTGGGAACGAAAAGCGGGGAGTAGAAGGATACGGGAGATGACCGCTACGGGCGGAAATGCTGGCTTTGATGCGACTTCTGTTGACAAAAGTGAAGACACAAAGAAAGCAAGAATGACTGCTGCAGTTGGATGGCTGGGCTGGATTGTTTCATGGATTCCGTCATGATACATTGATGGTGTATTTAGACGTCGTGCGTTGAGCCATTTGGTGTGCGCTTACTTTTCGAGGGACGTATGACCGAACGTTGCTTTGAGATGAAGAATCATGTCGTCCTGAGGTGGATTTGGAACGCTTGTCAGAATGCAGACATCGGTCCCTCCTCGGGCACTATTTCTCATCACCCATTCACATCTCAAAGGGCTTTTATCTGATAATACTGGGAACAAATAACACCAGAGAGTGCTCTACCTATAGCGACGACCTTCACCCTCGCCTCGGTCACTCTCGCATCTCCCGCATCCAAGAGCCGTAGCCGTAAGGTCGATATCGTAGACCCAGCAGAGCCTGGAAGCATGGGACCACAGGCCGGGGCCCCCGCCAGCTTGGAAGGCCCAGACCCTGGCCTTCGGAGTTTTCTTCAGGTGCCATGTGTTAGGTATGTTACCAGCCGGTAAGCCAGCCCAATACTCCCAAGTCCCGCTCCGTGGGGTTGGCTGATTAAGATCCGAGTACATGTGACCTTTTCCAACGAGTGTGGGTGTAGGGGTGAGGCATTTGCGGGAAGAGAAGTCTTTGGATGGGTTGGGCATGGAAATTCGAGAATCCTTTCATGTTGTTTTTCCGACTCGGGGAATTCTTGGTTGAAATGGACACACAATTTCATCCCTTGAAGCATGGGAAGATGGTTAGAAGAGTGTTTATATAGCTGAGAATTTGAATCGTGATGGTATCCAATGTTAAAGTTGGTGTCTCCTGAAGACTGTGGGATGTTTTAAACCTTTGAACCGGGTTATCTCGTGATGAAGGTCAACGTTACTTCGCTTCCCTTCTCGCTCCCTATCCTCGCTCGAAGATGAAAAGCTTTGCCATCTCAACCGCCGACTCTAAAACGACGTGGATACACGTCACGGCGGAGGCGCCACCAACCAATGTATAATGGCTCCTGCGAGCGACAGATTTCGCACCCTTTTACTACCTTTATACGGCGCTCGGCGGGATGCAAAAGGCGCTTGACGTCACAAACGACGGCGGTAGGAGCTGCAGCACCTTTCTTCAGCTCAGCGACACAGGCATCGCTGTCGGGAAGTATTGGTGCTCGCGTGCGCCATTGCTCTTTCGTTATGGGTGTAAGGAGGAGGAAGAACAACCAAGAGCCGCGGTGGGGGCGATGGGCCGGCATGTTGAGGATGATACCGCTAAAAACGGAACATTGTCTGCGCCTCCCAGCTATGATCTGGTAGCCGGGCACCACCGGGCCGCCGAGCTTGCCGGAAGCTGGGAGCAGGCTCCGCTGGTGGAACTTGCGGTGGTTGAGAGGGCGCCTGGAGAGCTTATGGATTGAAGTTGTCCGTGGTGCCCCAGAACTGCATGGCAAAGATCTTGACGTTGCGGTTGGCCTTGTGAGCCTCCTCGCGCGCTTTCTTGGCTACTGCCGGATCAAGATTTGGTCGTGGATTAGTGGACGAACTACTGGGTTAATAGACAGGCGCCTTATACGGAATTTTGGCTACCATGGGTTGGTGATGTAAGTGATGGTGAACTTGAGGTGGATGGTAGTGAGGAGGAAGAGGTGGGGAGGGGAGGAAGATGGCTTTGATGACGAGGATATGGACACCAGCGATGAGTGGCATGGTGGTGATAACGGGGAAGATGATGAGGAAAATAATGATGGAGAAGATGATGCCTGACATTTGGATCCTACAATTTCCCGCCATGGTAATCACTAAATCCTTCCCGTCTTCCTGATTCGGTGCCGAGTCCTTTCTAGATGGCAGTGTCGCTAAGACCAGCGGGGTTCAGCAGGGGTCTCTAAACGCGTATCTGCACGACACGACGAGGCGGCGATGTGATTGGTCAATTTTCATGTCTAAACTCTACCATTTGAGTTCCATTCCCTGGGTAGGAAGAGGCTCCCGCGATCCTGATTCCCCGGCGTGACGTTGAGGTTGCGTGCAGATACGGACGGGGGGATACGACGGGCAGGAGATACCCGGGCCGAGGCCGGTGTAATGGCAGACGGCGTTATGTTGGTGATTGTGTGTATAAGAAGCAGCCATCGTCACCAGTTTTATGAACTTGCCTTTGTTCGCCGCCCTCCTCGGCAGAATCATCTCACCATGCAGACCATTTTCTCCGGTCTCTGCCTTGCGGCCTTCGCGTCCGCGGCAGCCAGCTCCAAGATTCGATGGGGTCCCTGTCCCAAAGGTGAATTCACTACGACCGTTGCTGTCCAATGCGGTACGCTGCGGGTACCCTTGGACTACACCCAGCCCAACTCTCGCAAGACGCTGGACTTAGAAATCGTCAAGATCCCTGCGGCGGTGCAGCCGTCGCGGGGTAGCATCCAGCTCAACTTTGGGGGACCGGGGGTGCCAACTCGTCAAGATGCGCCCAAGATGCGGACGTCGGGACCGGTGTGTGTAATAAGACGCAGAACAGTTGTCCCGAGCCGACGGGGCAGACGCTTATCTACGACCCCGTCGAGAACTACATGAGTTACACCTCGGATGCGTGCATGGGTCGGTTTACCGACGGACAGAGGGTGAGGATGTGGGCAGTTTTCGACAAGTACCGGAAGGCGGAGACGAGGGGGTAAATGGGGCCCGAGAAGAGGAGATTGGAGAGCTGAATTTTGGTAAATGTTTATAGTTCTTTCATAGTCAGAGCTGAGAATATTGTGTTTGTTTCAAGCTTGTTAGCTGAGGAACTGGGATTTTCTATCTTGTAGTTCGCGATCAAAGTGACAGTAAATGCCGCCCCGAACCATTAGGTGGGAAAGACAGCCACCGCCGGTCTGTCTATTCCCTGGCCGTTATCAATCTACTTCCCCTCTGCTCCCTCCCCTCGCACGCAAACCCACTACACCCAACCATGTCGCCAGTGTCAGCACACCAAATCAAGCCCCTATCCTAATTGCAGCCATATCCCACTTCAGCACCGTAGAAACGAGCCCAAAGAACAAACTCCCCAAATCGTAACCGCAAAATCCGCCTTGGGAAACAGGACAGTACTATTCCAAGCTTAGAATCATGTGCGTTACGACAGCAGAGCTTAGTAAGGTGCTGAAGGAAGCACGCGAAGGCCTTTAATGCAGAGCCTATAAGTCACTTACAGTGAAATCAGCATTGCAAAACAAAGGGGTTAGAAGGGCAGTGTCCCATATAACATCCAGTCCTCCGACCACCCAGCCCTTAGGTGCCTGCCTTACGTTCCGACGTGACACTCACTTACAACTGTCTTAACCCCTCTTTGGGTGCGGGCCGTAACAGTTACTTCCGAGGTTGAGAATCTCAGCCGTCCTATGCAATGAGATGGGGCTTCACCAACTGTTGTCACGACGCACAGAAGTACCTTGAAGCATAACCAAGGCATATCAGCATTAAGGGACGGGGCCTTTAAAGTGTATTCGACTATAAGGTAGCGTACGTTGTAGTTTGGTAAGAATTACTGCTTAGGATGTAGATAGCTGGTATGCTATGTGTCCATAATCATTATGCTCAAGCCTGTCATACTCGGTCGATCGGACAGAGGACTCGCCGTCTCGTATCTTTTCCAGAGGGTCTCATCCCGTGGCTACACTACTATTGAAGGATAGTGACTTTAAACCACTTCCATCGTTGGTCTTTTTCCTTGCTGGGCCCAACTGGTCCTTGTCCTTCAAGAGCTTGATTGCTGGTATTTCTTGGTTTGTTTGCGGTTATAACGCAGTGTCTGTATTAGGCTGTTTGAAATGTAAAGAGCATACGATTCGAAATTTAAATGAACCCGCTAACGGTGATTTCTCAGATGGAAAAGAGCAAACCGCAGGTACGTGGTGAAAGCGACCGTGACGTGCAGTGGGGCTAGTGTCCCAAAACTGGGCTTACGATCGTACCCTTGCAACCACACCGCCCCATTTATAGTCACGGTAGCTATAGCTAAAGCAATTTCATTAGACTCACTTTGGCTCAGGCGAACCTCAGTATGGCTCGCCTCTTTCTCAGGATCTGTAACTAATACAGACTTGACCAGAAAAAAGAGCGGGTGTGACTATAAAGGTATCCAGCAGTGCCATATATCAACAATCATTCTCTATTTGGCGAGGGTTAGGGTTAACCGCTGCCCCTTTTCTGATAGCAGGGACTACCACGTGGCCAGTCGCAGGACAATAGAGCAAACAACATAGCAAACTGCTAACGAGTCAAGTGACTGAATCATTGATCTATGGCTCTGCAGAGTGTTGGACGTAGCACACAATCACTTCAGTTCGCTAAACAAGTATTGCAATGGCCTGACAGATCCATCGCAACCCGCCAGCCACGGGACACTCATCTCGAACTATTTTTGATGTTGAGCTATCCAAAGACCACCTATTTAAAGTCGAAGAAGACATCCCTTTTCGAACTAGCTGAAAATTGTCGTCTTCAACATCATCACAGCATCGCTTACCTACGAGGGCTCGCTAGCGCCTTGGCATTTTTGACGTGGCGTTTGTGCACAGCAGCGACACCCAATACACCTGTCGTACCCAAACGCCACGTCAAAAATGCCAACGCACTAAAAATCGGCGCAAAGCCAGCTGGTCCTCCTCTGCATGTGGAGTCCTGCGTGAGGTAAAGACTATTGCCGGCATTCTAGTACGTAGGATCCCATAACGAACCGCCGACAGAGCTAAAATCCATACGGATCCTCGTAGCAGCCACGAAGCTCGCCGTTCGCCAGGCGTTGCGAGGCGAATGGAATGAAGCCTGGGAAACCACCAAACACGGCAGAGAACTCTCAGACTTGGGACGCGACTGGGAAAAGCGATGCTCAGCACACGCCGCGGGAGACACAGAGCGATCAGCTCGGTAACTAGAAAGACCACCAAATAGAGTTGTCGAACGTTCCATGTCATGCAATTTCTCAATCGCCTCCCGACATTCCCTCACGTTCAACCCTTGTTAGAGATGTGCATCATTATCAGAAAGGTGGGTACGATCCACGCACGGAGTGGATCGTGGCCTTGATTGGCAAGCGTGGCGATCACACAGTCGATCAGCTACGATCTGGCGATCTAGTTTATGCAATAGTTGTACTAAAAGATAGACACACAATCAGCAGCTAACGCGACTACCAGGAAGCACGTCATGGCCGATCTGCAGCATACGTCTGCACGGCTGAAGCATGCGACATGAAGCTGTTCGGCAATGCACACACCTGGTTTTCCCACGGGCTTTAAACCCATCTGCTGGAGTGGCAATGTTGCTTGTGCGACATGGCCCCATTCGCCGTCATCGAAAGCCTTCATAGCCACAGCCACTGAACAAGCGTCACGACATACAACTTTCCAGTGAACAGCTCGCCATCCCCTCCACGACGTGTGAACAGCCTTTGACTCAGCTTGTTCCGAGTGCCTGCCACCTCTGCTCTACCTAGGGCTCTACCTCGGAGGGTACTCTAAGGGCGCTAAACAGGAATATTCCTGACGACGAAACTCTGGTTGTCAGGCCGCAGCAGTTTCAGCATCATGTCGGCGGCCACATGGAACAGCTCGCGCTCTTCGCCATACCGCGACGTTATCTGGAGGCTGGCGATGAAGATTCGGGAATTGCCGCACGGGGTGACCGCTCTGATTTGGATGCGCAGTCGAGCAGGTCTTTGTCTTTGTCCAACCATACGCCCGATCGATCGAGAGGAGAGCAGAGCGTCTTCGTCCCACTTAGGAGGCAAGGCGGTGGATTTGCAGAACTGGTAGAAAAAGCCATAAAGGATTCCAAAATGGAGCCACAATAGGTCGGGAGATGCAATTGGAATGCATTAGTCGGAAGGAGTATTCGATTCGTCATCTAAAATAACCTAAACTCCCTTACTATTGACAATCTTCCCATCCTCTCCTCCTTCTCCGCCAACTTCCCATACGCAAACAAATGCATTCTACTTTTCTAAATCACGGCTAGATCTTGTTTATCTGCCAGAACGTAACATAATACGAGAATTTAATACATAAACGTATATCTAATAGTTAAAACAAAATAATGGTCTTAAATAAAGTGTGACGACTCTGCAGGCCGTCACTTGGGCCGGCGCGGCCCGACGTATCCCCCGCAGAAGTAGCAGTGTGGGGGACCGTGTATACGGCACCACGCACTGGGCCAGGGGTGCAAAGACCAGAAGCCCCTACGACTAATCAGGGGCTGCTCACCGTGATCACTGGTTTTAATGGTGATCACAGTGAGTAGGAAGAAACTGATCACTCTGATCACTCACTAGTGTCAAAAGCAGAGTGAGCACAAGGTATAAAATACTTCTTAAGTAGTTAGTATAAATAGACATCATCGTGCCCACGATGGCTGTGAGGGACTCCTAGTTTCTCACACTAGTATTATATTGTTCATTTACGTCCTACTGTTCAGACTTCCCTCTATGCATTATAGTGATAACGACCTACAGTGACAGTGTACTCTCGTCTAGGAGTGCTAGCTTAGTAAACCGTCTTTAAATCACCTCTTAAGCTTGGTGTCCTGCCATACACTCTGTCTTATCTTATCTGGTCCCCCCTCAGGTCCTCGTTAAGAGCAGGTCGTAAGTCGGGTGACCAGCTTTTAGACCAACCCCCTTTTAGACCACACAGATTGACTCATCCTCGCCACCCTCACCACCCAACTCTCCTATTTCAATCGCCTACAACTCCACCAAGTTAATTCCAATCTGTTTTCTTCCTTTTTCAATGGATTTAAATTGGCAAATAAAGCCATATACTGAGTTAGATTTGCAGAGCTCCCTCACAGAGTATGCTGAAACTGGAAAACTCCACGATGCGGCTAAAAACCACGGCATCCCCTACAACACTTTATATTATCGGTCCCAAGGCACCAATCCAGCCCCTTACACCTAAATTAAGAATCAGAAGCTTTCTCCAGCCCTGGAAGAACGTCTTACCGAATGGATTCTTTTCTAAGTGGCTATTAGTAACCCTCTAAGCTATAAGCAAATCTGGAAATTGGGTAAAAGAATACTCACTACCTCTAGAGAGCTAGCCCACCTTAGAAAACACTAGTACCGCTAGTTTTTAAAGCGTAATCCTTCCATTTCTACCTAAAGATTATAGAGGATCTACGTAAACCGTGCTAACTAAGCCTGTAAGGCCGTTATTCAGCCCTGGTTTAACTACTTAGAGGTTTTAGGGGTGAAGGCCATTTTATTAAAGAACAGGTATAATATAAACAAAACTGGTATAGGTAATAGTATTGGAGATAACGGTCTAGTTATAGGCTTTAAATCTAAAAAGCTTTTATAAAAGAAGAAATCTTAAGACCGAATTTAAACGACTATCCTAAAGTGCGTTTTGGCTAATAGCTAGTTGTGGCGACCCTGCAGGCCGTCACTTGGGCCGGGGCGGCCCGACGAATCCCCCGTAGAAGGAATGGTGTGGAGGACGGTGTACACCGTCTAGGCGCACTGGGCTAGGGGTGTAAAGACCCGAAGCCCCTACGACTAGTAAGAAAGTGCTTAGTGACCCACGGGGACTGACAACACTAAGCACCACTTAGTCGACTGCTTAGCCGTAACTACGTAGTACACCACTAAGCATAACAGACTAAGCAAGGTACGAAGTACCTCCCAGTTAGTTAGTATAGATAGCTATGGTTATGCCCGTAACCACTGTAAGGGACTTTAATTCCTTACACTAGTATTCAATTATTTATTTATATCCTACTATTTAAACTCACCTTTATGCATTATAATGATAACAACTTATAATAACATTAAACCCCCCGTCTAAGAGTGCTAGCTTAATAAACCGTCTTTGGAACGCCCCTTACTTGTTAACGTCCTATTATATATTCTGTCTTAACTCACACTAGTCCTCTTAAGGCCTATATTAGGTGCAGGTCGTAATATAATATTAACGTCTTAGTTTTAAACACAATTTATTAAATTCCCAGACACCACTTATCTCCCACTAATATATTAACTTCTGGAAAAGGTAAAGAGATTAAGGAGGTGTAAGCCTAGCCTCAGCTCCCTATTATTAATAAGTTAGCTACACGCCTTAAAGACTTAAACCTTAACTAACAGGGACTGGTTAAAGAACTTAATAAAGCTTTCCCTAGAGATATTAAAAGCTATATCAGTTTTATTAAGAAGTTTTAAACCCGATTTAATACTGTTAAGCTGGAGAATAACGACCTTAAGGGCTTATAAAAGAAGCGAGTAAAGCTCCCCCTACTGTTACGCTTTAAGGGAGACTTTATGTAACTGGAGTCTTAAATAGCCTAGCTCTAGAGTTATGTTACCTATTATAATAAGCAGTTCTTTAAAGAAGAAGGAAAAGTTAAGTTCGCAAGAGCCCTATTAAATAAAGTAACGGCTCGTTAATATAAACCTTATATAAAGATAATTAATAACCTCTCTGTAAATAGAGCTTAAAAGGAGGCCCTTAAAACTTAAACCCTTTTTAACAACTTTAACGTTTTCATTAATTAACTCTAAACTAAGTTTAAAGAATTAAACGCCCTTAAGTAAGCTAAGTAACACCTTATAGCTTTAAGGCAGACGTCCTTAATCCTTAAATTCTTTACACGTTTTAAATTAAAAGTAATAAAGACTAAGCTTAATTAAAAAGCCCTAATAATACTGTTTTAAAGTGGTTTAAAGAAGTATGTTACTGGAGACCTTTACTAAAAGGACTGGCTGGACCGCCTTTAAGAGTTAGTTAAGATAGTTATTAAAGCTAATAACTAGTACTATAATCACTATTATTAGAAGAGCTTCTAGAAGGAATAAACCCCCCACTAGCTAAGTAAGCTTAAGAAGGGGAGTTAATCGACTGTGACAGGTCACCACCCTAGACTAATAGATATTAATATAGTAAATTATTAAAACCAGCTTAACTGTAATAAGCCTTAACGATAATAGCAGTAAAAGTAGCTTAAAGACCTATTACAGGTCTAATACTTTAATTATAATAAGAAAAGATATATAGTATAGTAATACCTATTATTAAAGTAAGTTAGTTAAAAACCTGTTTTAGAAGGAGGGAAACACGTCAGGTTTAACTTAGGAGATATTTATGTTAGAATAGTAAGTAACGAAAAGGATTACACCTAAATAGATAAGTATAACTTAAAAGTTAAGGAAGAACAGGAAGAACCTTAGGATATAATATATTTAGTTTTTAAAGGTGTTATAAAAAAGTTAGTTATAAAGGTGTAAGTTATTAAAAACTGACTTTAAAGTGGAAACTTAAAACTACTAAAGGTGTAGGTTACAGAAGACTAACTTTAAGAAGAAATATTCTAGTTAGCTGTTACAGGCTTTAAAAACCTTACTTTATAAACTTAGAAATTAAGGAAGTTTAGGAAAGACTTTAACTTAGAAATCACTAAGATAGTAAAAAGAGTTAAAGAACTAGCCTTTTAAGCCACCTAAATAGTAAAAAAAGCCTTAAAAGATAAAAGAGAATAAGTTAAGAGAATTAAATTAGAGAAATAAAAGTTCTTTTTAACAGTACCCCCTAAAACTTTTAAACACTTTAAGCACGTTAAATGGATTAACACCCTTACCTCCTTAAAAGAAGGACAGCTTAGATAGCTGCTCTGTATTAAAGCTAGTGTACCTTAAACTGGTACTTTAAAGGTCCTTTAAGAAGGTATAAAGTAAGCATATTAGTGGAGAATTTAAAAACTGAAGGAAAAGCATTAAGAGTTAATAGACAAAATAAAAGACTTATAAGTTAAAGGCCTTACTGTAACGTTTAAGGATAAAGTAGTGGAGATTAAGTTATAACTCTATAATAAAGTTTACTTTACTAACTAACTTAAACACTAACTTATTAAGGAAGGCCACTTTATAGAAGAATAAGTTAAGTTACTATTATTTAAGTTTTAAGAAGAAGTTTAAGAGAAATAATAAACTTAAAGGTAAGTAGAAGAAAAGAAGGAATAAGGTATTACTTTACCCATTTTATACTTTATAACTGTAATACTTATAATTAACGTTAATTACCTTAATTATAAAGATATACTATGGATTAACTATATATATAATAACTATACCCTTAATTAATATAATAGACTTAAGGCCTTTTATAACCACTTCTCTAACACTTAAAGATAAGATTATATAATGGTAAAGGTAAAGCTGGAACTAGCTTATTACTAAGTTTCTTACTCCCTAATAAGAGAATCTGGTAATAAGTAAAAGGTTACTGTGATTAACTAAGCTCTTATTACATGTTAATAAAAAGGGGTATTTAATAACTACTTAGTTATAACGTGCTTATTACACTTTAATAAAAAGGCTAAAGAGTGGTAAAAGTAAAAAAACTATTAACAGATTTAAGAGTAAAAAAATATTACTATAATCTAGTCCTGTAAAATGTATTATTAACTTATTAAGGACTTTAAGAATATTAAACCGTTTAAAGTTAACTAGATGTTAAAGTGTGAAAACTTAAAGAAAGTTAATTACTAAGTTTATTAAAGTTACCTGTTTTTCTAAAAGGAATTAGGAAAAGGTTACAGGCCCTTTAAAAGGGCCGGAAATTAGTAATTTACTAGTTAGTAAAAACCCTAAGAAGAAGGAGAGGTATTTAAAGGTTAGGCTAGATAAGACCTTAAAGACAGATAGTTATTATAACTTAAATGTTAAAAGAGTATAAGTATTATTTTATTAGTATTAATATAATAAATAGAAAAGGGAGGCCGTTTAAGGTAAGAGTAATAATTAATAACAGAAGTGCTTTTAACCTAATACACCCCTTATTAGTTAATTAACGGAAACTCCCTAATTAAAAGTATAAAAAGGCTATTCCCATTTAAAATAGAGAAGGAGGCCTGTATTAATATAATAATAGTAAAGTTACCTACTACTTATTACTTCTAATTAAAGTAAATAAAGATAAATAATAAATGGACTTTAACGTTACACCAGGTACAAGATATAATATAATCTTAAATCTACCTTAGCTAGAAAAGTATAATCCTGTAATTAATTAAAAGAATAGCTACTTTACCTTTAATAAATCCCTTAACTGTAATTACTATTTAAAGGAAGCTAAAAAGGTATTAAACTACTTTAAAGTTACATTAAGCACTTAAAAGCACGTTAAACCCTTAAAATTAAATACAGTTTAGGTTAAGTTTATTAAAATAATTAAAGGATTAAAAGGTTTACTATATTACCTAAATAACAATTTAAAAGGTAGAAAGAAGTAAAAAGCTAACTTATAGATAAGTAAAGAAGTTAACTTATTTAAGGTACTTACGGAGTATAGGAAGTTTACCCTATTTTAGAAAAAGATATTATAATTACTAGACTACAGATTATAAGATTATAAAATTAAATTAAAGTTAAGAGTGAAACTTTATAACTTTTAACCTTACTATTTAAACCTTTAACAGGTTAAAGCCTTAAGGGAGTATATTAATAAGAACTTGAAAAACAGGTTTATTATAAAGTTCCAGTTCCCAGTAGGGTACTTAATACTATTTATCCTAAAAAAGGGAGATAGTAAATTATATATAATTATTAATTACTAAACGTTAAATAAGGATATAATTAAAAATCATTACTTATTACTATTTATTATAAAAATATGAGAATAAATTATTAAAATAAATTAGTTCTTTAATCTCGATTTTCCTATAAGGTTTAATTATATTAAAGTAAAGGAAAAAGATAAGTATAAAACGGCTTTTCAGACTTGTAACGGGTATTACTAATACTGTGTTATACTAATAGGATTAATAAACGCCCTTATAACTTTCTAAGGCCTTATTAATAGTGTTCTTCACCCCTTCCTTAATAAGTTTATCTTTATATATTTAAATAACGTTTTAATTTACTTTAAAACTTTAAAAGAATATTAAAAATATATATAACAGGTTTTAACAGCTTTTAAGAAAGTAAAGCTAATAGTAAACTTAAAAAAGAGTTACTTCCACGTTTAGGAACTAAACTATTTAAGGTTTAAAATAACCCTTAAAAAACTTAAAATATAATTAGAGAAGATAAAGGTAATTAAGGATTAACCCACTTTAAAGAACTAAAAAGAGTTATAAGCCTTTATTAGTTTTATAAACTTTTATTACTGTTTTATCAGGTATTTTATAAAGATTATAAGACCACTTTATAAACTTACAGGTAAGGGAAAGCCGTTTAAATGGACTGATAGATAATAAAAGGCGTTTAAGGACCTTAAGCACGCCTTTATTATAACATTAGTCCTAACCTTCCCTGATTTCTTAAAACCTTTCTAAATCAAGACAGACTTTTTAAAATTCATAATTAGTGGAGAACTTAACTAAATCCAGGATAATAGGAAACGCCACCTAGTTACCTTCTTATTAAAAGGAATCCACAGCTTAGCCTTATAATATCTAATTTATAATAAGGAACTAATAGTAATTATTTAATGCTTTACTAAATAGGTATTATACCTAAGTAGTATAAAAGAACCAGTTTAGGTCTTTTCAGACTATAATAACCTTTAGTACTTCTTAATAAAGGAACTTAATCCACAGCAGGTATAATAGGTAGAATTAATAACCCCGTTTTACTTTTAGATCCATTATATTAAAGGAAAAGATAATAAGTAAGCTGATACTTTTAATTAAAGATAAGATTATAAGGATACTAATCCAGTTTTAATCCTTATCATTATATTTAATAAAGTAAAGAACGGCACCTTAAAATACACATTACAAGTGTTAGATAATTAAATACTGGAATAAACTATTAACGTTTATATAAATTTATAAACAAAGTATAACATCTATTAATAACAGTAAGACTTTTAAGTAAAAAGGTTAATGGAAGGAACCTATAGATATAAGTGCCCTTTAAGAGACTTCTTAAGGTACCTGTAAGACTGTAATAAAAAGTGCTTAAAGTATCTAAACTATAACGAAACCAGTTATTAATTAAAACAGTTATTAAAAGGTGTAAATAGTATATTTAAACTAGGAGTAAAGTTTTAAGATTAAAAGAAACTATACATTTATAACTTAAATAAATTAAGGGAGTATATTTAATAAGTTTATAAATCTTAACTTAAAAGACATATAGGCCGGGCTAAGACTCTTACATAGGCTTAATAAACGTACACCTTTCTAGGAATAAAGAAGTTAGTTAAAGAAGTGGTTAATAACTGTAACGTCTGCCACTAAAAACAAAATCAGTATTATAAGCCTTATAAACTTCTTAAACCACTCCTTATATTATAAGCGTTATAAAGCTCCATCTTACTTAACTTCGTTACTAGGATTTTAAAGTTTAGGGACCCTGTTACAGGAGTCACTTATAACTAAATCCTTATAATAGTTAACAGATTAATAAAATAGGCCTACTTTTTACTAACCTTAAAGGATATAATAATAGAGTAACTTACTTATATCTTTAAGAAAGAGGTAATGTTACAACACCTTTAATTAAATAATATCGTTACAGATTAAGATAAACTAATTATGTTAAAGTTCTAATAAGGATTAATGTAAAAAATAGGTGTGAAAAGTAAACTTTTAATAACATTCCACCCACAGACGGATAGTTAAATAAAATAAGTTAATTAGATATTTATAACGTATTTCTAGGCTTATATTAACTTTAAATAAAATAATTAGTTTAAGTTATTACTAACAGCTTAGATAGCTTATAATATAACATTAATTAAGTCGATAGGTGTATTACCGTTCTTTACTAATTACAGTAAAGAGCCTAAGCTTTATTAAGGCCTGCTTACCAGCACCCCTTAAGCTGTAGTTTATATAGACTAGATATAAGAATTATATAACCATTTGCGAGCCGAACTTAAGTTTACACGTGAACGAATAAAGAAGTTTACTAATAAACATTAAACTAAGTAATTAATACTTAAGAAAGGACTTTATTATAATAGTAAATAAGTTAAGGGATTAACTTTTTAAGAGGGGGATTACGTTTATCTTTTTTTATAAAACTTATATTTAAAATAACTTAGTAAAAAGCTCGACTTTAAAAGGTACAGACTGTTTTAGATTAAGAAAAAGGTCGCCACCTTTAATTACAAATTAGACCTACCTACTAATATAAAGGTGCAGATTAAGGTTTTTCACATCTCACTTTTAAAACCCGCTTTAAAGGGAGTTCCCTTAGAAAAGAAGATTAAGATTAACACTAATAAAGATAATTATAACGTTAAAGAAGTTATAGATTTATAAAAGGGAAAGAACACGTTTAAATATCTTATTAAATAGCTAAATTACAGCCCTAAGAGTAACTTATAAGAACTAGTTAAAAGTCTTAAGTGCCTAAACCTAATTACAGAGTTTTATTAAAAGAATTTAGATTAATTAAAGCTAATAATAAGAACCAGAAATAAGATAAGATCTAACATTTAAATTACCATATTAAAGAGTAAGATTATTATAGGACTTAAAGCCTAAAAAGCGGCAGGAAACTCCTTAATAGGTATGGAAGGATATTTATTAAAACCTTTAACTAGAGTTATAAGGACCTCAGACCTAATAAGGAGGCTGGGTCTTTAAAGTTTTTAGTAAGCTTTATATAAAAATAAGTGCTGTTAAGAGAAGAAGTTAGTAAAAGAAAAAAAAAAAAGAGAGTTAGTTTATAGTAGAAGGAAAAAAGCCATAAACCAGGTTAAAAAGACGCTGTAGACTGTGGCGGCCCCTTAAGAGGAAAACCTGTAAGAAAGGAGTCCCAGTCTTAAGAAACCAACTTTACCTGGACCAGATCTGCTACGTTTACTCGCTTCTGGAAGGATAAAACCTTAGCCTTACGAGAAAACACCTTTATCACCTTCGCTTTAATAATATGCCGTTAAGTTTCGACACGTTATAACTTTGTAAAGGAGTTATAATACTTAGTAACTATTTAGTTATATAAGGTGTTTAGCTCCTTTTTCTTATCTACTAAACCCTTAATAAATTTATTAGAGTGACTAAATGTGTCATATAAAGAAGGTATACCTGCGGATTAGTATTTACCATAACTATCAGATTATATTATAACTTAGTATAGTAAGGACTTAGTTTAGTAACGAGTATAGGGAGACATCTGCGAATTAAAAGCGTTAAGGGATTCTGTAAGACGGATACGATGGTTGTAAGAAGCCTTTTCCTACTTTCTCTGTCTTTTACGCTTTTTAACGTGGTTAGAAGACATGACGAAGGTGGAGAAAGAGGGAAACTAACCTAGCGATTCTTTATGGAAAAAGAATATTAAAGAGGGGGAATTGTGTGATAACCTTACAGGCCGTCACTTAGGCTGGGGCGGCCTAATAAATCCCCTGTAGAAGGAACGGTGTGGAGGACAGTGTATACCGTTTAAGTGCACTGGGCCAGGGGTGTAAAGACCTGAAGCCCTTATAACTAGTAAGAAAGTGCTTAGTGACCTACGGGGACTGATAACACTAAACACCACTTAGTTAACTGCTTAACTGTAACTGTGTGGTGCATTATTAAGTATAACAGATTAAGTAAGGTATAAAGTACCTCCTAATTAGTTAGTATAGATAGCTATAGTTATGCCTATAACCACCGTGAGGGACTCTGGTTCCTCACGCTAATATTTAATTGTTTATTTGTGTCCTACTGTTTAGACTCACCTCTGTGTATTATAGTGATAACGACTTACAGTGACATTAAACCCCCCGTCTAGGAGTGTTAGCTTAATAAGCCGTCTTCGGAACGCCCCTTACCTGTTAGCGTCCTGCCATACGTTCTGTCTTAACTTGCGCCAGTCCTCTTAAGGCCTGTGTCGGGTGCAGGTCGTAATACTAGTTTTTAAACCCCCTGGTTATTTTTAAGGGTAGGAGCCTTTAATAATAGTGGTACCTATAAGACTTAACCCTATTTAAAAGCTAGGCCTTTAAACTAACTAAAAACAGGTGGACTAATAATAATATTACGTTAAATAGCTTAACAAAATCTTTCTTCCAGCCACTTAGCTAAGAGAAATACCTCCTTATTCTAAATAGAGATAGCAGTTATAATATTAAGGAATTTATATAATTAGCTTTTACTAACAACGTACAGTTATTATTTCTACTAGCCTACACCTCTTACGTTCTCCAGCTTATGAATATAGCTGTTTTGTGACGACCCTGCAGGCCGTCACCTGGGCCCGCACGGCCCAACGAATTCCCCGCAGACTGAACAGTGCAGAGGAGCAGTACGCACGGTACTGCGCACTGGGCCAGGGGTGTAAAGACCCAAAGCCCCTATAACCAATCAAAAAGTGCTCTGTCGCTCTGTGTGCTCTGTCACAGAGCAAGAGAGCAGACAGAGCAGTTACTCTGTTTGCTCTGTCGCTAAGACAGGGAGCAGACAGAGCAAAGTACGGAGGTACCTCTTAGTCAGTTAGTATAGATAGCTATAGTTGTGCCTATAACCACCGTAAGGGACTCTGGTTCCTCACGCTAGTATTTAATTGTTCATTTATGTCCTACTGTCCAGACTCACCTCTGTGCATTATAGTGACAACAACCTACAGTAACATTAAACCCCCGTCTAAGAGTGCTAGCTCAACAAGCCGTCTTCGGAACGCCCCTTACCTATTAGCGTCCTGCCATACGTTCTGTCTTAACCCGCGCCAGTCCTCTTGAGGCCTGTGTCGGGTGCAGGTTGTAATATGTTTTTGGCCTTATAAAGGTTAAATACAGGGTATAGCTAAATAACTGCCTTTCTAGCCTAACTAACGACTTTATAGCTAGAAAACGAGCCTTTTTAAAATACTATAGGCGTGCTAGAATCTATAGAATAACTAAGTTAAATATTAAGATTAATTAGAAAGCTTTAGGGTTATGGACAGTCTCCTTAAGGAAGCCCTTAAGTAACAGCTTTAGTATTAAGAATTCTAATAACTGCGTTAGTATAATAGCCCCCACACCTTCTACAGGCTTTAAGTCGTTTAATAATCCTATTTTAAGTATGAATTTAAATGACCAGCCTGTATGGTTTACTCTTAAAAGGTTAAGGACTTCTCGGCTTAGGGGAAGCGTTTTCTACACAGTATTAAATATACTGCTAGCAAGCGGCTTTTCATACGGAAGGCTTATAAAGCATTTAAAATATAGACTTCTAATTAGCTACCATTTAATAATAATTACAAGCGGCCCAGGAAGACCTCAAACGCGCAAGAGGCCAGAAGAGAAGGAGGGTTGAAATCGACCCTAATAAGGCTTTTGCTGGTATTAATAAGATCCGCCACGCACAGAGGTTAGCTGCTGGGGAGGATATTACAGATTCTGAATTGTCAGAAGAAGAGGATTCTGAAACTGCAAGCTGTATTGACGTAGCTATCTAATTAATAAAGTTGTGGGCAATTGAAGTTGGTGATGTAGTGGGAGTGCGATTTTAGTGCGTGGTCTAAAAGTGGGTCGGTTTAAAAGCAGGTCACCCGACTTAACATAAAGAGGAAAACTATATAATTTAATATTTAAATTATAGTTTTTCGTTAAGTTTAAAAGTAAAAGAATTAGTTAAGCTAAGGGCTAGTAATATGTTATTGTTATTAATTGAAACCTTTAAACTTAGTAATAATAAAAACTACATCTTTTATTATATTTAAAAAAAAGCTTTTTACACTTTACTATATGAAATCATTAAAATTAATATTATTGTAAGATAAATATCCAAATTATTATTATTATTATTATTAAATGTTTTAAAGAAAGATAATAGCTTTAAAAAAACCTTTTATTTTTAAATGTATTATATTTACTATTATATATTAAGCTCGATTTGAAATTAAAAAAGAGAAAAATAAGGAGACGAAAAGAGTAATATAGTATTACACGTTTAAGAGTATAATGCTTTTAATAAATCAGATAAGGATTATATAAATTAGGTTCATTTCGTATAGGTTATTATACCGTTAGTAGTTATATAAGAGAGTGATATATAAGCCGAGCGGTTAGATAGTGGATAAATAATGTAGTTAAACATAAAGGCCTTCTGAAGAACGGGTAAACACACATATCGATGTAAAAACACGATCTAACTGCTGACGCCATCACTTCCTCATGCCCTCTGCACCTGGGGAACCCGTTTCCAACAACCCCTCAAGCCAATGCGGAATATCATCAACCGTCTCCACCCTCACCTTCACCAGCGGCAGCCGCCCTTCTACCTCCCGATAATTGTCACGATTGCGAAGCAGTATGTAGTGGCTTTGCCCAATATCACCTTCATTTTCCTTCTGATTGCCCAGCCACCTCAACATCTCCCCGAAGTTAGGGTCCCCAGTGCCCGGTCCGCACCCAATAAACAGCACAGTTTTGCTCCTGAATATGTCTCGCAAGAGATTCTGCGCCGGATTATTATTGTCTGCACTCGTGCCTGCGTAGTACTCCCTGCTGTTCAGGACGATCCCGTTGGGTTTTTCCCACTCGCCGTGCGGGTGGAATACGCGCTTGTTGCCGTCCTCCGGGGGCTGAGAAATATCAACGGGAGTGAGTCCGCAGTGGTGTTCAATTAGGCGATCATAATTGGTCGTCATGAGCTGCGCTCCCTCCTGGTGGAGTCTGTTGAGGACGTTGTGGATCTCCGGGTGCGTTAAGTACACATCGAGTGTTTGGAACTGCCGACTGAGCCAGTCGGCGAATGATTCCGAAAATGGTTTCAGGATATCTGTCAGCGTCTGCGCCGCGTCGAGGTAGATGGCCTCATCTGCTTCGGAATATTGCTTGTCTGGGATGTCGAGGGTCGCTCTGGCTTTTTGAATTCGATTCTTGTTGTCTGAGTCATTATATGCGCTGGACAGGTGCTCTTCGATGTATTTGAAACCGCTGCGGATAAGCCTGAGCCAAGTGAGCGACTGCGGGTGAATACGACCCGAGGCATCTGCCGTGGTGAAGAGAGTAACGCCTGCACCAGCGCATATCACGAGGTTTCCGTTCTTGAGGGCCATGCGAATCTGCTGGGCGAACTCGCGCTGCTCGCGAGCCGTGTTTTCCTCTCCCTTGGCATTAGCCATGGCGTCTGGTCTCGAGGGTGTCGCGCGGTGAAGTGGTCGGGCGGGCGAATCTAGCGCTGGTAGGATGGAACTTGGAAGAAAATGGGGTCAGACCGATGGCTCTTTACTGGAATTGAACAAGAACTTAGGGTATTTTGTCCCAGTTTCCTTTTCCCCGCGCGGCTGAATGGGATGGGTGATCGGCTGTCCATTTCGAGTCTAAGTGGTACCCCCACTCTCTGGCTTCCGACAAGCAAACACATACATCGGCGTAAAAACATCCAACCGGCCCCCCACCGCGGCCGACCGACAACAATACCACATCAAATCCAGCTCCGCTAACAACTCCTTCTTCTCCACCTCTAACTAAACTAAAATGTTGTAAAGGGCCTCACAAACACAGTATGAAACACTGGACTTATCACAAAAACCTTCTAAAACCTCACCTACCTTGGCACCCTCTACGCCCGCCGTATATCCCCCGCTGTCGCATACCACTACGGCACTAGCGCCGTTCTATACGCCATATTCACTTCACTTAGGACCTCAAATCCCACCTCTTTTTGTCCCTCTCTCTTTTCTTCGACCGTTGCCATTCTCGTAAGTCCATTCCCAAACTCAATCCCGCTCCTGATCTGCCTATGCTCTTCGTTCTTCTCGTTGAACTTACAGTTGCGACCGAAATCGGGTTCCAGTCCTCTAGGCCGCGGATTTATTCTGCGCACAGACCATCCCGGATTGGGCTGCATGATGGCTTTCCTTCGTGCGGGGCTAAAATTGCAGTGCTGGGCGCGGCTCAACTTAGGAAGTCCCCCTTTTGCGGCACCATGGCCCTCAGCACCGCAATTTTAGCCCCGCACAAGGGGAAGCTACTATGTTACCACCAGACAGCTTATATGGTCCGTGCAGATTCTTTCCAGCACACCAGGGCGACACAAGTGACTGTAAGAAGCTTACAGGTTTCTTTACCACAGCTTGCCTAGTCACGTCCTGGGTCGTAACACCACTGCACTTAGGCTGAGCTCAGGCTAAGCTCTTCTTCTTAACGTAATTGAGACTTTTAAGACTAAACTTGGAGCGGACCACCTAGATACACTGACGCGCATGACCAACCTGGCTTTTACTTAAAGAGGTCAAGGCCGACGCGCAGATATTTTGGCAGATATTTTGGTACTGATGAAGGATTGTGCCCAAGTTCAGCGGCGAGCACTTAGTCAGAAGCATCCGCCGACACGCTATCGTCTTTGGCCACGGCTGCCGATGCATCCTAGTTGCAGGCAGTTTTCAAGCTGACTGTAGCTGTACAACGCGAGCAGCGGTGCACTGTATAATCTATAGCAAGTGGGAACTGGCCCGTGCGGAGAAAGTTTAAACATCGAAATTGTGGACACTGATTTCGGTCTTTACAGTACCACTTATTAGAGCAATGAACGTTCCGTGCTTTTAGTGCAGTGGTAATACGCGACAATAATCAAATTAAGACACCTAACCCTCCACTTTATACCATTCCGTTACTGCCATTCACGCTTACTAAAGCCCACAATCATTAAGAGGACCTAAAATCTGCCCACCCTCCAACCAAGCGTCCCCGCATCAAATCGTTATCGCGCGTTTCAAGCTCGTCGTAACGCTTTTCAACTGCCACCAGATCTCCTCCAAACCTGAGAACCTGTTGCCTGCAACGTTGCCTGTAACGTCCATTTTCCATCTGGAGCGTCTGCACCTTAGGTTTGGATGTAGAGTCTTTTATCCAGAGAGCGCATTTTCTGTTCCAGATCCTTCACCTTATTGTTGGCTGCATTCGTGACTGTAGCAACCTCTAGTTATAACAACCTGGAGATTTCATCCCGTGATGCCCGTAGAGAAATTATCTCCATCCTTCTAGATAATTTCATCCTAAAACTTAAGGGCCTGTGTAATATCGTACTTCCCCAATGGGTTGGCGCTTGTTTCCTTCGTACGGCTAGAGGGAGGTTAAGAACGTAGCGACATTTAGTGGGTAGTGTGAAAGCTTGTGGATTGGATTTCGTACGCTGTAATTTCTGTAAACTTGTTACGACCCGCACCTGGCACAGACCTAAAGGGCTGGTCAGATTAAGACAGAGCGTATGACAGGACGCTGAAGACTGGGTGGACGTTTTGAAGACGGCTTGTTAAGCTAGTACTATTAAACAGGGGTATAATGTTACTGTAAGTTGTTATCACTATAATGTGCAAAGGTGAGTCTGAATAGTAGGATATAAATGAATAATATAATACTAACGTGAGGAACTAGAGTCCCTTATTGTCAGAAAGAAGGGGGTTCAGAGGCCTTAGGCATCTAGTCAGCTTCGCTGACTGGATGCCTGGCACTGCCAGTACGCTAGTGAGCCTCAGCCACTAGAGTGACGAAGCCTGAATCCTGTAAAATAGTCTATAAAGAAGCCTCTGGCTTCTAGCCAGAGCCAGAGGAACAGAGTGAATATAAGCAATACAATGAAGCAGTTGCAACTCCTTCAACTCCACTGAATCCAGAGTGCAGTGCTTCTAACAATTATAGCTATTGTAGTTACGATGATGACTATCTATACTGGCTATTTAAGAGATACTTTATACCTGACTTTATTACTTTATTATAGGGCTATTAGAGCAACAGAGCACAGTTACTCTATCTGCTTCTTTATTTTACTACAGAGTAAACGGAACGATAAAGCACTTTTTAATTTGTTATAATGGCTTTTAGTCTTTACACCCCTTGCCTAATACATAACACAGTGTATGTTATTTAAGACGTGGAGTAACTGTTAGGTTATACTAGCTTAGGTATTAGCCTGTAAGGTTATTATATAATTCCCTTTCTATAACGTTCTTTTTTTATAAAGAACTTATTTTCTCTATAAGTTACTTCTTTTTATAACTATACCTGTTAATGGGATTTAGAAATAATAGATAAAACTTTACCTTTCCTTTATTAAATATTCTTATAAGGATATACTTTTTAACCTAACGTTTAAGATTATAATACTAGTTAGTTATTCCTATTATAAGTTTTTTAAACTTAACTTATCTTATAAGATTAAAATTGCCAGAAGCGAAAGTGAGGCATGGAGCGTCCCATAACATAGCGAAGGGCCGTCGCGTAATGACGAACGAAGCGACGCCAGAAATTTTAAGATATTAAAAGGGGTGATTAATCTTAATTTTAGATATTAAGTTAAAGCCTTTTATTAGTGACTCGGGGCGTTTATTCAGGCCGACCCTGTCGTTCTTTTTAGGCTCTGTGTGTAATATTACTGTAGCCGTTTATGTACATAGCGATGCGTTCTCTGGCGCGTGCCACCGTTAAAAAGGGGCCGCGGTTCTTTGAACTGTGCTTCTTTCAATCAACAATCGATCCGACGATTTTTCACCACGAAGACCTCCCATTGAAAGCCCAGTGACATTCTGGCCCTTCGATCGAAGGAAGATAACCTAATCCACGGTCGCCTTTCCTTTGTTGTTCCATGCTAGGCTCCGTTCCATGTTAGGCACCGCTATATAGTAGGTTTTGTTCTATACTAGGTACGTATCTGTTTTTCTACGTTAGTTACATTTATGTCCCTCCGATCGGAGGACCAGTAATCTGGGAGTCGGCTTTCCAGGCCGACTGCGACGTTCTATAGGTGTGTTTTGTGGTTTCTTCCCTGTTACGCCACCGCACCAGTTCAATAGGCCTCTTTTTCTACCTGCTAGTTACTTAGAGGAACTCAAGATAATTTAACTTAATAATACGTCCTCCTCTCCCTATATACTTAACCTTACTAATTCTATCTATATATCTCTGTCTGGGTAGTATCCGTGTACGTTAGTAAGTCTGTGGTTAGGTGATCTTATTCTGCACTGTTAGGTATCCTTATAGTATTTGTAAGCTTATATAGTGGTAATTTCCGTAACAGACGTTTTCCTCCTTTAGTAATCCTAAGCTGCAATGTTAAACCGTAATGATACTATATTGAAATACCTAGTTATCGTTGCGCTTAGTGAAAGAAGTGTTCATAATAATAAGTTTAGAAAAATGGATAGCTTAACCTGGGCGTAACCACTTTAGAGACACTGGAAAAGGTAGAGAGCAACACTTTAGAATCCGAATATAATATATATAATTTATCCACTTGTTAAAGTTGCAGGTTTTTTCTTCTCCTTTAGTTGGAGTGAAGGAAAGCCCGGCTAGGTGGTAGTGGTAGAGGTCCTAAACTGGGTCCTCGTAACTCCACCGCCATTTTAGACCCGTGGCAACTGTAGCTGAGGCAGCCTAGAACTGTGACCCCCTCGCTCAGTCTGGCTCAGTCTGGCTCAGGCCAAGGCGGCAACCTCTCAGTTCCGAAGAAGGAAAGGGAAATTCATGGTGTCGATTATAGGGTCGTGTTCTTGCTGTTTCCGGGTCACCCGAGGCCATCATCGCCATACATCGACGTCGGCTTGTCGGAGGATCTGCTGTCGTTTCATGAGTACTTGCAGAGCGAGGAAGGCCTCGACACCATGATGGAAACTCTGAGGCAACACGACTCCCGAGACCTGGACGACGAGGAAAGAGAATACCGAATGCGGAGCTTGATCCAGGCTGGGCACACTTCGCTCTACAAACAGTTACTAGTGCGTCTGAGCACCACAAGGGCGTTGGGGATGACGCTTCAGGGCTCGGGGTCCTCGTCAAACTCGCTGACGAACTCGTTGCCCAATTCGCTACCAGAAGCTCCCCAGCAACAACAAATGGAATCCGCCCAATCCCTGGCAACGAACGCCACTCAACATACGCGGCCGATCAGATCTAGGCTTATCAACACAACACACAAACAAATGGGACAGGGTGTGAATTCACCGCGTTCAGCCCCCTCATACTCAAGTCAGAAGTTCAGGCCCAGGCCGAGTTCGCGTCGCCGAACATGCCCCCGGGAGCTAGCGGTGAGGAGTTGGATTTTGACATGTTTCTTTCTGATCCTCCGGATATTGGATTGCCCACTATTGGGCCGCACACTGCTATCTGAGAGCAAATAGAACAGGTATTGCGTTGACGAGGAAGCTGTTCGACATCCCATATGACCAGGGCGAGCTGGCAGACCTCTTCATTTTAAACAAATGTGAGACATGTTGCGACAGAGGTGGGGTTCGTCGAAACGTGATTTGGGTCTATTGACAATGCAAGTGAGGTGTTGATCAACACAACTGGGGTCGTTGAAATGCAAATATAGGCCTGCCAGACCGACAGGGTCTTCACAACTCGCCTGGGATTGATCAACTTGAGGGGCGACATAGTTTTGAGGAGGGAAATTCAGAGCCAATTGGGGAACAGTTTTGGGGGGGATTTTCTCTATTTTATGTGAGGAGTTCGCTACCTAGGTATTCTAGGCTCTAATCTATCGCGACCCTTCCATGCACGCCAGTAATTCATGCAGTCTATCATCGTATCTTTGTTACGCACATCATCATTCTACATACTCTCTCACGGAGAAAGCTTCTTCAAGTGGCTGTGCCGAGTCTCACTCTTCATCGATAGCAAGAGCGCTAAACATGTTGGTAATCTTGCTCGTGGTAGCGGTGCTGCCAGTAGTTGCGGCTGCAGGCTTGGCGCGTATATCAGCTTTAAGAGCCCCCCAGTACTCGTAGTAGTCGGCGTCGCATGGACGGTTCGACCGAACACCCCGCCGGTGCGAGGGGTTTCGAATGAGCGTGAGCGGCGTGCCCCGGGTATCGTCCGGGCCGTAGACGAATAGGTGACCTTGAAGCTGCAACTTCTGTCGGCTTTCACCGAGCCACACGGTATAATGCCATTCCGACCTCTCGGTTCGCTGGGCTGTCTGGCCGCCGTTCATGGTAATGATGATCGGGGCACCCGTGACATCCCTCACCTGCATCTGGTTGTGCGGCGGCGTTCGTACAACGATGCACTTTACGCCAACGTCAAGAGCGGCCTGTTTCATCGTTTCTCGCTCTCGTGTAAAGTTGAGCTCAACGGGGCGGACAAGCCAGACAATCTCAGGATCTTGCAGAGTCCCCGAGCCTGTTGTTCTATGGATCTGATATGGTACACCGTTCCCCCGGTTGGCGGGCAGAGGCCCGCCACCACCGTAGATCTTGTCTTTCGTAATATAAAACCGCTTGCCTTCTCCCGATAGAGGGTCTCTAGCTACTTGCTCTGGGGCTCCCTGGTTAGGATCCTCGGCTCGCCAAGACCGGCCGTCGTTCAGGTATTGCCTATTGCTTGCGGCGGCCCTATTGTTTCCAGCCGGAAACCGAGAGTTCTGGCGTTGCGAGTTTCCGCCATCGGCGCCGCCCCTCCAGCCGGCCGCCCCGACCGCGTGAGAGTTCTGCCGGTTGAAGTTGCTTGCTCTGCCGTTCAT